>Ga0265293_10000297_pt1 | contig 122051 bp, 122 predicted proteins | sample Munlanlewell138R_FD_192505 | JGI IMG/M metagenome (GOLD analysis project Ga0265293, IMG submission 192505) | Leachate microbial communities from a municipal landfill in Southern Ontario, Canada - Leachate well 138R | ecosystem: Engineered > Solid waste > Landfill > Unclassified | place...
TACCCAGAAAACAGGACTCTGTGTCCCTGTAACTTAGGGATAAATGTGTGCATGAGCCGTATACGAGGCCCGTACGTACGGTTCTGTGAGAGGGATGAGGCGGCGACGCCTCACCCTACTCGATGTTGGGCCTCCTATAGTTCATGTGCTGTCGTGCCAGCTTGGCTGGTATTACTCACATGAACTAAACAAGAAAGGAGACTCACCATGTCGCTACGAAGTATTACCCGCAAGGCTTTGCTTGCGGGACTGGTTATCGGTTTATTACCGCTGCATGCGGCTGCCATAAACCCGCCTACCAATCCTGATCCTGATCCAGGCCAACCTCCAATAGGCAACCCCTTGCCACCGGTATCCCGGGTGGATGTGAATGGGCCTTATGCCACCACCATCGACACCCGAGCCGGCCCATCCCGCTCCGGTTGGGTGGTACGTCCAACCACCCTGGGAGCCAATGGCGTGGTGCATCCGGTGTTCATCTGGGGCCCTGGCGCGGCGAGCCGTCCCAGCAATTATGAGGATCATCTGCGCCGTATTGCCTCCCATGGCTTTGTTGTGTATTCGGAAGTCTCCAGCAATTCCGGTAGCGAGATGGGGGCGGCAATTGATTGGTTGATAGCGCAGAATGCCAGTTCCCGGAGCGCCTACTACCAGAAGCTGGATACCAGCAAGATCGGCGCGGGCGGTCATTCACGTGGTTCGGTGGCGACCTTTGCCAATGCCAGCGATGGTCGGCTGACCACCACCATTCATGTGGCGGGCGGCTCCTTCGATGGGCGTGGGCCAAACAATCTGCGTAAGCCGGCAGCCTTCATCTGCGGGGAAGATGACCGCACGGCAACGCCGAACTGCACACGGGATTACGCCAATGCCCGCACATCGGTCTGGTTTACGGTGATCGATAATGCCAATCACACCAGTACCGCGCGAGATGGATTATCGGTCATGGTGGCCTGGTTGCGCTGGCAGCTCGCCGGTGAAGCCGAGCGGCGAACCATGTTCATTGATCCCAGCTGTGACTTTTGTGGGCGTGGTTACGAGACGCAGTACAAAAACTGGTAGGGTCATACATCTGTGTCGAGAAGGATCTCGACACATTCAGCTACCCGGCGCTGGATGCTCAGCGTTTGGGCAGGACAACGGTTCGGGTGCCGGAGAAGATATCGGCCCAGGTACGTGATTGCTTGTCCCATAGCGACCACCAGATACCCAGTCCACCGCACAGCCAGCCGATCAGTGAAAAGCTCACACGGTTAATGGCCTGACGCCAGGTAATGGACGTACCGTCGGGCTGCTGCACGCGCATGCGCCAGGCCTGCATGCCCAGGGTCTGGCCGCGCAGGGTCCAGAACAGGCCGAAGAAGCCGTAGATGGCGAGGATCATCATCACGCTGAGCAGTGGATCACGGTCCAGTTGACCGGCTTCGGCCATCGCCTGCAGCGCCTCCGGGCCATAGATCAGGCGCAGCGCGCCCTGCTGATAGGCCATGGTCAGCACCATGACCAGCGCCAGACACAGCATCAGATCGTAGAAGGCGCTGGCCACGCGGCGGGCAATGCCGGGGGCAGGGAAGTCATCGTTCGGGTAGAGTAGCTTGACCGCCATGTATGCTCCGTTGGCTGGCGCGATCAGCGCCGGGTAAGGGGGGGTTGATCAAAATGTACGGCCGCCAGGCCGTGCTGCATCAATGCACGGATATTGGCGTGCCCGGTGCCGCCCGGGTCAGCCAGTACCGACTGGTAATGCTCGGCAAAGCAGGCGAGCGTCTGCTCGTCAGTCAGCCCCAGGTCCAATGCCATGGCAAGGATGCGGCACGCCCCCTGATTCTCCCCGGCGCTGTTGTACAGCGGCCCGTTATGAAAGCCGCTGGGCTGGTAATGGTAGAACTGCTCGATGAAATCCAGGCTGTCGGCAAAGCGGTGTTCCGGCGTGCCGAGGTGGGCCAGAAAATTGTCAGCTGTCATCTGCTGGTCTGCGGGCATCAGCGTCCGGCGCTCAGGGTGATGGAAACCGATTCGGCAAAGCGCAGGGCATGCGGTTTGTCCACTTCCACTTCGGCGTACCGTACCTGGTCATGCTGCATGATGATATCCAGCACTTCCTGGGTCAGCCGCTCGAGCAGGGCAAAGCGGTTGCTTTCCACGTGGCTGATGATCGCCTTGGTGATGGTGCGGTAATTCAGCGCATGCTCGATCTGGTTGATCTCCACCGCGTTGTCGGCAGGGTAGAGAATGGTGGCATTGATCAGCACGTCCTGACGGTTGTTGATCTCCTCTTCCTTGATACCGATGAAGGTCCGCAGGCGCAGGTTCTTGATCCGGATGCGCGCCATGCCGGATTCCATGCGCTGCATGTCAGTTGTTCCGCCCGATCAGTTGCAGGAACTCCTGGCGGGTATTGAACGACTCACGGAAGCTGCCGAGCATGACCGAGGTCATCATCGAGGAATTCTGTTTTTCCACGCCGCGCATCATCATGCACATGTGCTGTGCTTCGATGACCACGGCCACGCCCCGGGCGTCGGTGACCGACAGCACCGCCTCAGCAATCTGCCGCGTCAGGCTTTCCTGGATCTGCAGGCGACGGGCAAACATGTCGACAATGCGCGCGATCTTCGACAGGCCAATCACCTTGCCGTTGGGCATGTACGCCACATGGGCCTTGCCGATGAAGGGCAGCATATGGTGTTCGCACAGGGAGTACAGCTCGATGTTCTTGACGATCACCATCTCGTCGCTGGAGGACTCGAACAGCGCGCCGTTGACGATCTCGTCCAGCGATTGTTGATAGCCGCGACACAGGAACTGCATGGCCTTGGCCGCCCGCAAAGGGGTGCCCTTGAGGCCTTCGCGTTCAGGGTCTTCCCCCAGATTGGCGAGGATGTCGTGGTAGTTGCCGGTCAGCTTTTCAAGACTCATCAGAATTCTCGTGTCGGTTCATTTGAGGTTTCTGCCGCCATTGAGGTCAAGGCAGGTACCTGTAACGTAGGGGTTGTCCATCAGGTAACGGATGGACTGATAGACGACTTCGGGGCCGGGCTCGATGCCCAGCGCGGATTTGGCCAGTGCTTTCTCTTGGTAATCCGGTTGATCGCCTTCATTGAACATGATCAATGCCGGGGCGATGCTGTTGACCTTGATACGTGGCGCCAGTCGTGCGGCAAAGCAGCGGCTCAGTGCCTCCAGTCCCGCCTTGGTGGCGCTATAGGCAATATGGCGGGCGCTGCCGCGCTGGGCCACATGGTCACTGATATGAATGATGTCGCCTAGGCTATCGGGATCGAACAGTTGCTCGCTGGCCAGGTTCAGCAGGTAAGGGGCCTGCATATGCACCATGAACATGGCCTGCAATGCGTTGGCTTGCTGCTCGTCATTGCGCCACTCGGAGGCGTTATGAATCAATGCTCGCAGTCGCACCTGTTGATCGACCAGACGCTGGATCAATTGCTGTATGCCTTCCACGGTAGAGAAGTCGGCGAGCAAGACTTCGATCCCTTCCAGCGGCTGGTGTTGCCATTCCGATCGCGGCTGCCGGCAGGTGATCAGTACCCGGTAGCCATCAGCTACAAAGCGGCGTGCGCAATGCAAGCCAACACGTTGGGCGGCGCCGGTGATCAGAACGGTCGGTTTATCAGGCATGGGCAGCAAGATACAAGTTCATGGAAGCGGCTATCTTAGCATGCCGGGTCGATAGTGGCGCCTTGTCCCCGGACAGCGGTCGAGCATCAGGGCATAATGTCCCGGCGAAGATGACAGTGAAAGGAGTGGAAATGCATCTGGCGATATTCAGTGGGTCGGTGTTTGGTACAGCGGATGAGGTAGCAGACGTAGCCGTGGAGCGCTGCCGTGCTGGGGGAATGGAGGTGACGCGCATCAAGCCATTAAGCGTGGATGCGTTACTGGAAGCGAACGCGGACGCCATTCTGGTCTGTTGCTCGACCACAGGCATGGGCGAGTTGCCAGCCAATATTCAGGACTTCTATTACGAAATGCAGTCACGCTTTCCGCTGTTGACCGACAAGCCATTCGGTGTGATCGCGCTGGGTGATGCGGGCTATGGCGATACCTTCTGCCTGGCCGGCGAACAGATGCGTGAACTGCTGCTGGATGTTCAGGCGCGCGAAGTCGTACCCGTGCTGCGGTTGGATGCCAGCGAGACGGTGACCCCGGAAGTGGATGCGGAGCCCTGGCTGGACGAGTTTATCGCCCAGTTGCTGGTGCCGTGACGCTCTGACGCGTAAGTGTGGTCGGTCTGTGATGCGCTTGATGGCCGGGTTCCAGCTCGGCCCTGCGCTACCTGGCCAACTCCTCGCTACCGGTAGCCACACGGGTCAGAGCTTCTTCATCCAGAATACTGATCTGGCTGTAATGAATCTGCACCCAGCCGGCCTGTTCAAAATGCTTCAACAGACGATTGATGCTTTGGCGGGAGCTATTGAGCATCAGCCCCAGGGTTTCCTGGGATAGTTGCAGAGACAGCCGCTCCGGATCGCCACAGTACTGCGCATGCATTAACAGGCGCTTGGCCAGTCGGGCGGCTAAGGGCAGCAGGGCGCTGTCTTCCAGCATATTGAACGACAGCCGCAGCCGGCGGCACAGCAGGCGCATGAAGTGCGGGTACAGTTCGGGCCGCCGTTCCAGCAGCTGGTGAAACTCCCGGCGGGGTATAAACAGCAGCTCGGTGGCGCCCATGGCGTGTGCGTCATGGGTTCGCGGCAGGCCATCGAACAACGAAATCTCACCAAACCAGTTGCCGGGCGCCAGCACTGTAAGTAGTGCCTCGCGTCCATCCGCCCCGGTACTGCTGACCCGGATCACGCCCTTGCTCACCCCATACAGACCATCAGGCAGGTCGCCCTGCGCATGTAATCGCTGGCCATCTTCCAGACATTTCAGGCGGGCCATGGCAACCATCTCGCTGATGGCGTCCGCTGGCAGGCCGCGGAACCAGCGGTTCTTGTGCAGCAGTTCCGCGTGCCGGTCGGTTACCTCGGCAGGCACTGTAAGCTGCTTGACAGTACTGTCTTCTGTCACGCTCTAGACTCTCCATGAATGGGGCGATCAGTATGCCGCATCCTGTGCTGGCTGGCACAGGCACACAGTCTGAATCGACGGCGGAGGAAGCATGGCGCGCTTGGAGGGTATTGCATTGACCGACTGGATCGCTGAAGGGCAGGACTTGCTGTTCGGCGAACACCGTCTGCGCTATTGGCAAGCCGGCGAGGGGCCGCCGTTGCTATTGATCCATGGTTTTCCGTCAGGTGCCTGGGATTGGCATTACCTGTGGCACGCCCTGGCCAGCCGCTATCGGGTCATCGCCTGCGACATGCTGGGCTTTGGTTTCTCCGCCAAGCCGCGTGGTCATGATTATAGTCTGTTGAAGCAGGCAGACATTCAGCAGGCGCTGCTGCAGCACCTGGGTGTCGAGCAATATCACCTGTTAGCCCATGACTACGGCGATAGCGTCGCACAGGAGTTGCTGGCGCGGGATACGGAAGGCGAGTCGCGCTTGCAGAGTCTGTGTTTTCTCAATGGCGGGCTGTTTCCGGAAACCCACCATCCTGTGCTGCTGCAGAAATTATTGATGAGCCCGATCGGTTTTCTCATCGGGCGACGCTTCAATCGGGAGCGCATGAAGGCGACCTTCAGTCGTATATTCGGCATCAACACGCAGCCAACCGAGCAGGAGCTGGACGCCTTCTGGACGATGATCGAAACCCATGACGGCCCGGCAGTCATGCATAAGCTGATTCGCTATATGGCTGAACGGCCGGTGCACCGCGAGCGCTGGGTTTCGGCCATGCAGAATACTGCAGTGCCCATGCGGGTCATTGATGGTGCGGCGGATCCGATCTCCGGTGCACACATGGTCGAGCGCTATCGTGAGCTGATTCCACATGCCGACACCGTGCTTCTGCACGGCATCGGTCATTATCCGCAGGTTGAAGCACCAGAGCATGTGCTGGAGCATTATCTGGCGTTTCGCGTACAGCTCGATGATTGAGCAAGAACGCCGCTTAACCTTGCTCGTCGCGCAGAAATACCAGCTTGTCCGGACTGGAGCTGGCCTGGTCATAGCGGTAGCCGTCCAGATTGAAATCCATCAATCCTTGCGGGTCGGACAGCCGTTCCTTGATCACGTACCTAGCCATCAGCCCACGTGCCTTCTTGGCATAGAAGCTGATGATCTTGTACTGGCCGTTCTTCTGATCCTTGAATACCGTCTCGATCAGACGGCCATTCAGCGCACGGGGTTTGACTGCGCCAAAGTACTCCTGAGAGGCCAGATTGAGCACAACGTCGTCGCCCTGTTCAGCCAGATCCTGATTCAACCACTCGGTAATGTGATTGCCCCAGAAGGTGTACAGATCCTTGCCCCGGGGGTTGGCCAGCTTGGTGCCCATTTCCAGGCGGTAGGGCTGCATCAGATCCAGCGGCCGTAGCACGCCATACAGGCCGGAGAGCATGCGCAGGTGCTGCTGGGCAAAAGCAAAATCGTTCTCACTGAAGTCTTCGGCATTGAGCCCGGTGTAGACGTCACCCTTGAAGGCAAGCAGTGCCTGTTTGCTGTTCTCGGTGGTGCATTTTTTTGTCCAGCTGCCGTAGCGGGCGACATTCAGCGCTGCCAGTTTGTCCGAGAGCGACATCAGTTTGGCGATTTCCTGGGGTGATTTGTCCCGCAGTACCTCGATCAGCTCCGCACTGTGATCCAGATAGCGCGGCAGGGTGTGTTTTTCTGTGGCGGGGGCGGTTTCATAGTCCAGGGTCTTGGCGGGGGAAATCACCATCAGCATGACACGGGCTCCTTTGATTAAATGCCGGCCATTATGCCCGATGCGCAACGGCAAGACTGACAATGGCATTGATAAAGCCAGTCAATCGCGGTTTGCGGGTGCACCTGCAGAGAAGAACCGCTCCCCCCTTGGCGGGAGGAGCAGGGTAGCGGTTAAAGGTGGGCTTCGGCGTACTCGGCCAGTATTGAGCGGGGCACGCCTTGCAGGTGGATGTGGACGCCGTGGGGGAAGTCCTTGAAACACTCGGTCAGGTAAGTAAGGCCGGAGCTGGTGGCATTCAGATAGGGCGTATCTATCTGCGCCAGGTTGCCCAGACAGACCACTTTTGAGCCGTTGCCGGCGCGGGTAATGATGGTCTTGATCTGGTGTGGCGTGAGGTTCTGACTCTCATCAATCAGGATAAAGCTCTGCTGGAAACTGCGGCCGCGAATGTAGTTGAGTGATTTGAACTGCAAGGGCACCCGATCGAGAATGTAGTCCACGCTGCCATGGGTACATTCATCATCCATATGCAGGGCTTCGAGGTTATCGGTAATTGCGCCCAGCCAGGGCTCCATTTTTTCCTTCTCGGTGCCCGGCAGAAAGCCGATATCTTCATCCAGTCCCTGGGTGCTGCGTGTGGCAATGATGCGGCGATAGGTCTTGCTGACCATGGTCTGCTCGATCGCGGCGGCCAGTGCCAGAATGGTCTTGCCCGAGCCGGCGGCGCCGGTGAGATTGACCAGGTGGATATCCGGATCCAACAAGGCGTGCATGGCCAGCGCCTGAAAGATGTCCCGCGGGCGCAGCCCCCAGGCTTCCTGATGCATCAACGGCTCCTGATGCATATCCAGCACCTTGAGATGCACGCCATCCACCGCTTTGATCTGTCCGACAAAGCCCTGCTCATCGATGATGAAATCGTTGATGTGCAGCGCCGGCAGGTTGTCCACCAACTGGACATCATGCAGGGTCTGAGCAGCCAACTGGCGGGTTTCTACCCGGCTGGCGCGATCCCAGAAGGAGCCTTCTATCTGGTGATACCCACGGGATAACAGATTGATGTCATCCAGCAACTGGTCGGTATGGTAGTCCTCCGCATCAATGCCGCAGGCGCGGGCCTTGAGGCGCATATTGATGTCCTTGGACACCAGTACGATGCGGTCATCCGGATGGCGCATTTGCAGCTGGCACAGCTGGTTGATGATCTTGTTGTCGTTCAGGTCGTTGGGCAGGCAATGGGCAGGTATTGGCGACTTGTCCATGAGAATGGCCAGGGTGCCATTTGGCCCGAGCTTGCCCCGTTGGATGGCCACACCCGATTCCACCAGATCCGGGGGCGCGTCAGCAAGTGTGTGGTCAATCAAGCGGATTGCCTGGCGGCAGTCGGCTGCGGTGCTGGTCTTGCCGGTTTTGAGCTTGTCGAGTTCTTCGAGGACGGTCATCGGGATGATGACGTGGTGTTCTTCGAAGTTGAGCAGGGCGTTGGGGTCGTGGATCAGGACGTTGGTGTCAAGAACGTAGAAGGTGTGTCGGGTCGCTCCGCACGCTTCCATGGGCTATCACCTCGCAATGGCCATGATACGAGACTGTATCAGGCGCCGGTCCGCGCCTGGCAGTCCGCAAGGCCGACTCACATAACCCGACAGTATCAAGGGATCACTGTCGAGTATCGGTCGGTCGATTGAGGTATAGCGCAAAAAAGATGACAGCTTCAAGCACGCTGGGCATGAATCTGCGGATTTTCTTGCGCTGTTCAGCCCGGGGCGCCGCAGCGCGATGGATGGAAACGTCCGAGCCGGAAAAGAAAAAAGGCGGGCAGATCGGTGAGGATCTGCCCGCCCTGGCTCGCTAAGCGAAGTTGTCAGCGCCGATCGCGCCGACCGTCTCTTCTTGAACTGGAGCGCTTGCGGTTGGCTGCGGCGGCGGCAGCCTGCTCGGCTTCCATGGCATCGCTGGCGGCTTTTTCTTCAGCGCTGCGGTGGCGCTTGGGTATCGCCTTGATCAGCTCTTCCTCTGGCGGGATGCAATCCAGTTTACCGCCGAGCAATTCCTCGATGGGGGGTAATTGGAAGGCATCGTCTTCACCGGCAAAGCTGATTGAGGTGCCCTTGGCGCCGGCCCGACCGGTACGGCCGATCCGGTGTACATAGTCTTCCGGGTCATCAGGCAGGGTGTAGTTGATGACATGGCTGATGCCGTCAATATGAATACCCCGGCCGGCCACGTCGGTGGCTACCAATACCCGCAACTTGCCCTCGCGGAAGTTTTCGAGGGTGCGCACCCGCTTGTTCTGCGGCACATCACCGGACAGCTGCGCGGCATCGATACCGTCGCGCATCAGGCGCTCCTGGATGCGGCGTACTTCGTCCTTGCGGTTGGCAAATACCATGACCCGCTCCAGCTCCAGCTGGGTGATCAGGTTATACAGCAACGTGTATTTATCGCTGCTGCTGACCGCATAAACCTGTTGGGTGATGTTCTCCGAGGCGGGACGCTCAGGCTCGATCTCGACAATGGCCGGATCCACCGTCCATTGCTGGGCCAGATTCATGACGTCGTCACTGAAAGTGGCGGAAAACAGCAGGGTCTGGCGATCACCCTTGCGCGGCGTCTGACGGATGATCTGGCGTACCTGAGGAATGAAACCCATATCCAGCATACGATCGGCTTCGTCGAGAATAAGCACTTCGACCAGATCCAGATGCACTTCGCCACGGTTGCAGAAGTCCAGCAGGCGGCCGGGAGTGGCTACCAGAATATCGCAGTAGCGCTTTTCCAGTTGTTTGAGCTGCTTGTCGTAATCCATGCCGCCGACAAAGCCCATGACGTTCAGGCCGCAGTGTTTGGTCAAGCCTTCGGCGTCATTGGCGATCTGCATGACCAGCTCCCGGGTAGGCGCAATAATCAGCGCCCGCGGTTCGCCCATGTAGCGTTCATCCGGCGGCGGCGTTTCCAGCAGTTGGGTGATAGTCGAGATCAGGAAGGCGGCGGTCTTGCCGGTTCCGGTTTGCGCTCGGCCGATAGCGTCGTGACCCAGCAGGGTATTGCCCAGTACCTGCGCCTGGATCGGCGTGCAGTAACTGAAGCCCTGATCCTGAATGGCACGCATCAGGCTGTCAGGCAGCGGAAAGTCATGGAAACGGGTCTTGCCCTCGGCAGGCTCTACAACGAAATCAGTGATCGACCAGGGTGTGACGGGCGCTTTGGGCTGGCGGGGCTTCTGCCGGGGGCGGCGTGGACGGCCTTCATTCCTGGTTGGCGTACCCCGATCCTGGCTGCACTCGGCTGGCGCTGGGGCGGTCACAGCGGGCGAGACGGGAGCCGCTGCGGGCTCGATATGGGTCGCATGATGCGGGGCCGGCGTCTTGCCAGGTTTGAACAGTTTTTTCAGTGCCTTGAGCACAATAGTCTCTCGATGTGATATGGAAGCATCAAGCAGTGTAAAGGAAACGCTGGGGCAACCCAACTGGTTAGCGAAGTCCCAGCCGATCGCTCAACCAGCTGCGAATATCCGCGATTTCCTGTGGGCAGACCTCATGCGCCATGGGGTACGTATGCCAATGCGTGCTATGACCAGCCGCCTCCAGCAGATCATGCGCTTGGCGGCCCAGTGGCGGCTGCAGGATGTCATCGTAGAGGCCATGTGCGAAAAACACTTCCAGACGTGGCCCCTGATGTCTGGCCAGTGCTTCTTCCAGCGTGGGGCCATAGGTTGATAGCGCCATGACCCCGGCCAGAGGCAGACCGCTGTCGATGGCGGCGCGCATGACGATGGCGCCGCCCTGGGAAAACCCGGCCAGGATAATGCGCTCGGGCTGGATGCCCTCGGCCATCTGCTGGTCAATCAGGCCGAGCACCATGGCGACCGATTCGTCGAGCTGTTGCAGGTTCATCACCCGTTGCGGACTGATCGCCAGAATGTCGAACCAGCTCGGCATGGGAAAACCGCCATTGATGGTGACTGGCCGGGTGGGTGCCTGCGGGAAAATAAAGCGCACGCTGTGGTCGGCTTGCAGTTCCAACGCCTTGACCACCGGCACGAAGTCATAGCGGTCAGCGCCCAGACCATGCAGCCAGATAACGCAGGCATCGGCGGGGCTCGGGGATTCGACAATCAGCGCTTCATTGGACATCAACTCACCTCATGCTCGGGACATATATTTGCCGGTTTCGGTATTGATGCGCAGAACCTCACCGGTTTCCAGGTACTCGGGAATCTGAATTTCCAGGCCGCTGGCAAAGCGGGCGGTCTTGGTGCGGGCACTGGCAGAAGAGCCCTTGATGGCAGGTGGGGTTTCGGCAATGGCCATTTCCACCACGGCGGGTAATTCGACGCCGATCAGGTTGCCTTCAACTACCAGACCATACAGGCCCTGGATGCCGTCGTACAGGTAGGGGATCTGTTCTTCCAGCACATCAGCGCCCAGAGTGAACTGGGAATAGTCTTCGCTATCCATGAAGGTGTAACCATCCGCATCCTGATACAGGAACTGGATGGCGCGCTTCTGAAAGTCGACAGGCGTCAGCATGTCGTCGCCGGTCAGGCTCTGTTCCAGTTTCTGCCCGGTCTGCACATGGTTGAAACGCACCTTGTACAGGGTCGTGCCGCTGCGTGAGGAGGGACTTTTCACATCGATCTGGGAGACGATGTAGGGCTGGTTGTTGATCTGGACTATCTGACCTTTCTTCAGTTCGGCGGCTTTTGGCATGGTGCTGACTCGGTGCGCGGAGGAAAGCCGCTATTGTGCGTTTACAGCCGGTTATCGCGCAAGCGGCGTACGTCACTCCTCCCGCTTGCTGATCAGTCGTTGAAAACCCTCGCTGTTGACCAGATTGACGTCCACCTGGCGGGAGGCGATTTCGATGCCATGTTCGTCGAACAACCGGTCGATTTCCCGATTGGTTTCGTCGATCGCAGCGTTGCGGTCGGCGAGCTGACGCACGTGCATGCGCAGCTCGTGTTCCAGCCGGTTGTCATTGAACTCGAGGAAGAACACCAGCGGCTCCGGATCGTCCAGCACCCGCGGGTTGTTCTCGGCGATCTGTAACAATAGCTTGCGTACCAGCGTCACATCCGACCCATTGGTCACTGCGACCTTCACCGTGACCCGGGTGACGGTATCGGACAGCGACCAGTTGATCAGGTGCTCAGTGACGAAGGTCTTGTTCGGGATGATGATTTCCTTGCGGTCGAAATCGGTAATGGTGGTAGCGCGGATGCGGATGCGATGCACTGTACCGGACAGGTTGCCAATGGTGACCACATCGCCGATGCGCACGGGTCGCTCGAACAGGATGATCAGGCCGGAGACGAAGTTGGCAAAGATCTCCTGCAGACCGAAGCCCAGGCCCACACCCAGCGCAGCGATCAGCCACTGCAACTTGTTCCAGCTGACACCCAGGGTCGCAAGGAAGCTGATCACACCGACGCTGACAATCAAATAACTGAGCAGAGTGGTGATGGCATAACTGCTGCCCTGGCGCAGATCCATGCGCGACAGCACGAGGATCTCCAGCAGGCCTGGCAGGTTGCGCGCCAGCGCAATGGTCAATGCCACGATAATGAGCGCGCCGACCAGATCACCGGCGCTCAGCGCCTTCATCAACGGGTTATCAGCGGTGCCACTGTTGTATTCCCACAGGGTAATGGACTCCAGGTAGGAGGCCGCGCTGATCAGGTCTGACCAGACCAGATAGACCAGTACGCTGAACAGAATGAGCAGGGTCAGCCGGCCAAGCCGCAGCGACTGCTGATTGATCTGCTCGAGTTTCAGCTCGGGAATCTCCAGCGGTGGATCCTGGATGTTGCCGTTGCTGTTGTCTTCTGCCTGCCGCTTGCTGATCGCCCGCTGGTAGGCCAGACGGCGGCCGGCTACACGCAGGTTGCGCACCACTATGCCCTGCAGCAATATCCAGGCAGTGACCAGATAGAGCGTATCGATCATCCGGTCGGCCAGGCGGATGGCTGTGTAGTGGTAGCCCCAGATGGTCATGCCCGCCAGTACCAGCGGCGTCACCAGCAGGATCAGTGACGCGCCCGCATGGAATACCCGGGAATTATTCAGCGGCTCGCTGTGGCGCATGAAGCGGCCAACCAGCAGACTGAACAGGGTCAGGGTGATGATCATCACCAGCCGGCCCAATACGTCCTTGTCCAGATGTTCCGGGTTGGTGGTACCCAGGCTGATGATCAGTACCATTGGCAACAGAATCCACGCCAATTGGCGGATCAGCCGGCGCAGGTGCGAAACCTTTTCTGCCGACCAGCGAAAATGCCGGCGGGTAATGCCCTGCGGATCGCACAGTCGGTACAGCAGATGCAGTACGAACCAACTGACAGCCAGCTGCATCAACGCCCGACCCAGAGTAGGCATGGCCGGGGTATCGCCGACACTCAGACCAAAACCCGCGCCGCCCAGCAGAATAGGCAGCGGCATCACCGAGATGGCGGTTAACACCAACGCCTGCGGGGTGGTGCGCTGGTTATCGAGCCGGTAATGACCAACCTGATCATGCAATTGCTGCAAGCGCACGGTCAGGCGCTTGCGCAGCACCAGCGGAATAGCCGCCAGAGCCAACAGCAGTGCCAACCAGCCGGGGTTGTCCTTGAGCGTCAGCAACAGGCGTTCGGTCTGCTCCAGCGGTTGCAGATCCTGTAGTTGGGCGAGCATCTGTGACGGCAGACTGGTTACCCAGGCCTGATTGATCGGCGGGTTGCTGGCGACCCAGAACAATTGGTCGTCGATGGTCTGGCGCAACTTGATGCTCAATTGCTGCAGCTGATCCTGATTGATCTGCAGCGCCACGGCTTCACCGAGCAGGGTATTGATATGCGCGCTGAGCTGTTCGACCAGGGTGACCCTGCTGCGTATCAGTTGCGCCAGATCTTCCCGCAGGGGCTCCCGTTGCTCCTCTGGTAACTGGCTCAACAGGCGGTTGAGATAGGCTTCCTGATTGCGCAACTGCTCGCGCTGCTGGTTGATTTCGAATTGGCGCAGACGCATGTCCGCTACCGAGTCCTTCAAGGACGGATCGATTCTGACGTTCGGCAGCGCCTGCTTTTCCTGGTGCAGAATGCGTGACAGCAGCAGGCTGCCTTCCAGCACGCTGATCTGCTGATCCAGCGCGCTTTCCAGCTGGGCGAGATAGTCCAGCTGCTGGGTGGTCTGGATGTTACGCCGCGACAGGGTGCTGATCTGGTTGGAGGAAGCCAGCAGCTCCTCGCTGATGCGCTGGTTGGTCAGGCTCTGCTTATGCAGCAACTGATGGTTGCTGATCTGCGTGGATTCGGCGGTGGTGTCGCTGATCACCTGTTCGGACAGGCTGCGCCGCTTCTCGTCGATGACGTCCTGCAGCGTATTGATCTCATTCTCGATGTTGTTCAGCTCGGCGAGCAACAGGCGGCGTCTGGCATTGGCCAATTCCAGCAGGACATTATTGGCGGAGAGCTGCTGGCGCAGCAGCGCGTTGGCCAGTTCCAGCTGGGAGAGCTCGGCCTGAATGGCCTGCTCCCGCGCCTGACTCAATGGGCTGCCCGGCTGGCGCTGGAGCTGGCGCAGGCGTTCATTGAGTTCGTTGGCGCGGGATTGATTGGCCGAAATGCGGCTCTGGGTCTTTTCCGGGCGGGTTTCGGCGGAGATCAGCTCACTGTTGATTGCAGTCAGCTCGTTCTGCCAGTCATACATGCGCGCGACCTGATCGCCGAGCGTGGCATCCAGTGTCTGCAGGGTGTTGTTGGTAAAGCGTTGGCGCAGACCCTCCTCGCTGGCTGGCTGCAGGTCATCCAGCTGCCGATGCAGTTGACGCAGCTCCTCGGGTGCCTTGTCCAGTGTGGTTTGTAGAGCGGCCTGTTGCTCGCGTAGCGCTTCAGATTGTTGCAGTGCGGTCAGGGTCTGTTGCCAGGCTTCCTGAAACTGCTGCTGTTCAGCCGCCGATCGGCCGCTGTCAGGCAGGGCAGCGATATCCGCCTTGAGTTGCTCGATGGGATTGAGCGGCTCGCCATTTTCCTGGGCGTTGGCCGCGGACAGGAACAGCAACGGCAGAATGCAAAACAGATACAGCAGGGGCAAGCGAGGCATCGACAGCAATCCGGAGTTGACTGGTTGCTAGGTTAGACCTCGGGGCAGGGTAATGAAAGGCAGGTGAGTAAAGCTTGGCCTGCACTCCTCGCCCCGGGCGGAGCCGGGGAAAGGAGCTGCAGGCTGCCAGGCTGTCAGAACCAGTTGTCCTGCATGTCCATGCAGGTCTGGTCGCGGATGTCGAGCAGGTTGAGTTCGTGGTGGCAGGCAGGCACTTCCCAGGTCAGGAAGTAGCGCGCCGCTTGCAGTTTGCCACGATAGAAGGCTTCATCGGCACTGTTGCCTTTGGCCAGACCTTCCTCGGCACGAATGGCCTGTTCCAACCAGCGCCAGCCAATCACGGTGTGGCCGAATACTTTCATGTACAACGCGGAGTTGGCCAGGGTCTCGTTGACCTTGCCATTGCCCAGGTCGCCCAACAGCGCCCGAGTAGTGGTTTGCAGGCGTTGCAGCAGTTGCTCCAGCGGTGCACGCAATTCCTGCAGGGATGCATGCGCCGCTGCGCGTTGAATGCTGCCCTCGATCAAACCAACCAGTTGGCGCAGACCGGCGCCCTTGTTCTGGGTGAGTTTGCGTGCCAGCAGATCCAGCGACTGGATGCCGTGGGTGCCTTCATGGATCGGGTTCAGGCGGTTGTCACGGTAGTACTGTTCTACTGGGTATTCGCGGGTATAGCCATGGCCGCCGAGAATCTGGATCGCCAGTTCGTTGGCCTTGAGGCAGAACTCGGACGGCCAGGATTTGACGATGGGCGTCAGCAGATCCAGCAGTTCGTTGGCCAGTTGGCGCTGTTCGTCGCTGGTGCCGGTCTTGCCGTCATCCACCAGGCGGGCGCAGAACAGGCCCAGGTCGAATGAACCTTCGACATAGGCTTTCTGGGTCAGCAACATGCGACGAATGTCAGCATGCTCGACCAGTGCCACTTGCGGGCTGGTTGGATCCTTGCCATCTGGATGGCGGCCCTGCGGACGTTCGCGAGCGTAGTTCAACGAATACAGGTAGCCGGCGTAGCCGAGCATGATGGCGCCCATGCCCACGCCGATGCGGGCTTCGTTCATCATCTGGAACATGTAGGACAGGCCCTTGTGCGGCTCGCCAACCAGATAGCCCACGCAATTGCCGTTGTCACCGAAGTTCAGTGCGGTAGAGGTAGTACCGCGCCAGCCCATCTTGTGGAACAGGCCCGCCAGTAGCACATCGTTACGCTCGCCAAGGCTGCCGTCATCGTTGACCAGGAACTTGGGCACAATAAACAGCGAGATGCCCTTTACGCCGGGAGGGGCGTCGGGCAGGCGGGCCAGCACCATGTGCACGATGTTCTCGGACAGATCGTGGTCGCCGGCGGAAATGAAAATCTTGTTGCCCTTGATACGGTAGGTGCCATCACCGGCCGGTTCGGCGCGGGTGCGCAGGTCGGTCAGCGACGAGCCGGCATGGGGCTCGGTCAAGGCCATGGTGCCGAAGAAGCGGCCTTCGATCATCGGCTCGAAGAAACGCTTTTTCTGATCCTCGGTACCGAAGGTGCCGATCAGGTTGCTGGCGCCCATGGTCAACATCGGATAGGACGAGGTGGCGATGTTCGCGGACTGGAAGTGCGCGAAACAGGCACGGGATAGCAGGTTGGGCAGTTGCATGCCGCCCTGTTCGAAGCTGCGTCCGGCATTCTGAAAGCCTGCTTCGATAAAGGCATCTACCGCCGGCTTGACCTCAGGAATCAATACCGCAGCGCCGTCGACATACTCTGGCTCGTTTTCATCGCTCTTGCGGTTATGCGGAGCGAAGTATTTTTCTGCCAGCTGGCGGGCGGTATCCAACGCGGCGTCGAAGGTTTCGCGGTTGTGATCAGCGAAGCGCTCGCGTTGGGTCAGTTCTTCGGCATCCAGCACTTCATACAGCTCAAAGGCCAGGTTGCGTGAGTCGAGCAGGGTATCGGTCATGATGGCATCCCAATGGTGTTATCTCTGTCCGTACTGCAGATAAACAGAGGGGCAAATAATCTCGTGCCGCAGTGTATGCGGCACATGCCCTGCCGGGGAACAGCCATTGATGGGATTGATAAAGCAGAATCAGAACAGGCGCAATACCGGTTCATCCAGTGCGGCGCGCTGTTCTCTGAGGGTCAGAATCTGATCGGCCCAGTAGCGCTCGCTGGCAAACCAGGGGAAATGCATGGGGAAGGCCGGGTCATCCCAACGGCGGGCCAGCCAGGCGCTGTAATGAATCAGCCGCAGGCTGCGCAGGGACTCGATCAGCGGTAACTGGCGCGGATCGAAGTCATGGAATTCGTTGTAACCATCCACCAGTTCAGCCAGTTGTGCCTGGCGCTGGTCGCGCTCGCCGGACAGCATCATCCACAGGTCCTGGATCGCCGGCCCCTGGCGGCAGTCATCCATATCCACCATATAAAGGCTGTCATCACGCCATAAAAGGTTGCCTACATGCAGATCCCCATGCAGGCGGATGCTCTGGTACGGCGTGTCCTGATAAATCTGCTCGATGCGGGCGAGCAGGGCGGCGGCCACCGAGAAGTAGGCTGGGCGTAGATTCTCCGGCACACAGCCATGCTCATGGAGAAACTGCCGGCTGTCATGGCCGAACGACTGCACTGTCAGTTCAGGGCGATGTTCAAAGGGGCGCATGGCACCTACTGCATGCAGGCGACCGAGCAATCGGCCAAGCATCAGCAGGTGATCAGGATTATCCAGCTCGGGTGCGCGGCCGCCAAAGCGCTTGAACAGGCTGAAGCGGAAGCCGGCGAACTCGAACAGCGTCTGGTCACCGATCTGCATGGGTGGGATGACCGGAATATCCCGTTCGGCCAGCTCCAGGGAAAACTGATGTTCTTCCAGAATCGCTGCATCGCTCCAGCGGTTCGGACGGTAGAACTTGGCGATCAGTGGCTGGGCGTCTTCGATACCGATCTGGAACACACGGTTTTCGTAGCTGTTCAGCGTCAAAGTGCGAGCATCGCTGATGAATCCAAGGGATTCTACCGCGTCCAGTACGGTGTCCGGTGTCAGTTGGGCGAAGGGATGTTGGTTGTCCATGGGCAGCTCCGCCAGACCGGTCAGTTTCGATGACAATACGGCGTCACCATCAGGTGTCGCAGCTTACCGGCAATGGCCGATAACAGCCAGCTGATCCCGTTGCTTTAACGCGTTGCTGTCGTGGATCAGGGTGTGCGGGCAATACACCAGATGCTGACGCTGGCAGCACCCGCATCCAGCAGGGTGCGGCTGGCTTCGTTGACCGTGGTGCCGGTGGTTACCACATCATCCACCAGCGCGACATGCCTGGCCAGCAGGCGCTCGGGATGGCGGCAATTGAACGCCGCTTGCAGGTTTTGTCGCCGTTGTTGGGCATTCAGTCCCTGTTGTGGTGTTGTCGCCCGTTGGCGCATCAGATTGCGTCGATCGAGCGGTATCGCCAGTTGCCGGCCGATGGGGCGAGCCAGCTCCAGTGCCTGGTTATAGCCACGTTGGGCTTGCCGGGAGCGGTGCAGGGGCAGGGGGATAACGAGATCCGGCAGGCGCTGTTGCCGCTCCTGATAATGATGGACGATGGCCTGCTGTAATAGCCGCGCCATGAGGCGGCCGTAGGTCAGCTTGTGCTGATATTTAAACGCCGGGATCAGGCTGTCCAAGGGAAAGGCATAACGAAACGGCGCTATCACCTGGCTGAAGGCGGGTGGGTTCTGCTGGCATTGGCCACAGAGCATGTTCTCGCTGGGCAAGGGCAGAGCGCATTGGCGACAGGCACTGCCCAACCAGGGCAGATCACTCAGGCAGGGCGTGCAGATACAGTCGGGAATACCGGCGGCACTGCCCAGGCATAACAGGCAACGACTGATTTGGTCAAAAGATAACCAGTTGTAAACCTTTGCTATCATTGTGGGTTGACAGTCTCCATGTCGGGATTATCATGCGTTCCATAGATTGTCGTTTCCATGCCAAGGATATTTTTGATGACTGCGCCTGTTACCCGCCACGATTGGACTGCCACCGAAGTGCTGGCGCTGCTGCGCCAACCTTTCAATGATCTGCTGTTTCAGGCGCAGACAGTGCATCGCAGGCATTTCGATGCCAACCGCGTCCAGGTCTCCACTCTGCTTTCAATCAAGACCGGTGCCTGTCCTGAAGACTGTAAATACTGTCCCCAGTCTGGTCATTACAACACCGGTCTGGACAAGGAAAAGCTCCTGGAAGTGCAGAAGGTTCTGGATGAAGCGGCGGCAGCCAAGGCCATTGGTGCGACCCGTTTCTGCATGGGCGCAGCCTGGAAACATCCTTCCGACAAGGATATGCCCTATGTACTGCAGATGGTGCGCGGTGTACGTGAACTGGGTCTCGAAACCTGCATGACGCTGGGTAAGTTGACCAAAGAGCAGACGGCAGCGCTGGCCGACGCAGGGTTGGATTACTACAACCACAATCTGGATACCTCGCCGGAGTTCTACGGCAATATCATCACCACCCGTACCTATGGCGACCGCTTGCAGACCCTGTCCTATGTTCGGGATGCGGGCATGAAGATCTGCTCGGGCGGTATTCTCGGGATGGGCGAATCGCTGGAGGATCGGGCTGGTCTGCTGATCCAGTTGGCCAATCTGCCGGAGCATCCGGAAAGCGTGCCGATCAATATGCTGGTCAAGGTGGCTGGCACGCCGCTGGAAGATGCAGAGGACATTGACCCCTTTGACTTCATTCGCATGCTCGCAGTGGCGCGCATCATGATGCCCAGATCCCATGTGCGGCTGTCCGCCGGTCGCGAGCAGATGAGTGAGCAGACTCAGGCATTGGCGTTCTTCGCCGGAGCCAACTCGATATTCTACGGCGACCGTTTGCTGACCACCTCCAATCCGCAGGCGGAGAAGGACATGCGGCTGTTTGGCCGACTCGGCATCAAGCCGGAAGAACGTCAGGAGCATGATGACGAGGTACACCAGGCGGCCATTGAGCAGGCACTGACCGAACAGCGCGACAGCGCCCTGTTTACCAATGCGGCGGCCAGCGCGTAATCGCTGTATTCCCGGGGCCGGGTGCTGTGTGCTCGGCCAGGTCTTCAATTTCTCTGCTTCGAGATTCCCGTGTCCTTCGACCTGTCCCGCCGTCTGGCCGAGCGTCATGCCGCCCATCTCTACCGTCAGCGCCCGCTATTGGCATCGCCGCAAGGCGTGCAGGTTACTGTCGATGGGCAGTCGCTGCTGGCCTTTTGCAGTAATGATTATCTGGGTCTGGCTAACCATCCGCAGATAGCCGAAGCCATGATAGAGGGTGTACGGCGCTGGGGTGTCGGCGGTGGTGCCTCGCACCTGGTGGTCGGGCACAGCGCAGCGCACCATGAACTGGAGCAGGCGCTTGCCGAGTTTACCGGCAGGCCCCGGGCGTTGCTGATGTCCAGTGGCTATATGGCCAATATGGGCGCGATAACCGCGCTGGTTGGGCAAGGTGATACGGTATTACAGGATCGGTTGAATCACGCTTCGTTACTGGATGCCGGATTACTGAGCGGCGCCCGTTTTTCCCGCTATCTACATAACGACCCGCATAGCCTCGTCCAGCGCCTGAGCAAGGCCACCGGCAATACGCTGGTAGTGACCGATGGCGTATTCAGTATGGATGGGGATCTGGCGGCTTTGCCGGCTCTGTGTGCTACCGCTCGCAATCACCGTGCCTGGGTCATGGTGGATGATGCCCATGGTTTCGGTTGCCTGGGCGCGACAGGTGCAGGGATTGTCGAGCATCATGGTCTGGGGGTGGAGGATGTGCCGGTGCTGGTGGGCACTCTGGGTAAGTCATTCGGCACGGCTGGCGCTTTTATTGCGGGCAGCGAGGAGTTGATCGAGACACTGATCCAGTTTGCTCGGCCCTACATCTATACCACCAGCCAGCCGCCGGCAATTGCCTGGGCTACGCTCAAGAGCCTGCAGTTGCTGCGCGACGAAAGCTGGCGTCGTGAACATCTGATAGCCCTGATCGAGCGCTTTCGGGCGGGGGCAAGTGCACTGGGCTTGCAACTAATGGACAGCCCAACACCGATTCAACCCTTGTTGATTGGCGACAGCGAGCGCGCCTTGCAATTATCTGCCGGCCTGCGCGCGCGCGGTATTATGATTACCGCGATACGTCCGCCGACGGTGCCGCAGGGCACCGCCCGGCTGCGCGCGACCTTGTCCGCGGCGCATAGCGAAGCGGATGTGGATCGCTTGCTGGATGCGCTGCAACAAACGCTTGCCGACCTGCCGGAGAAGGACATATGAAACACATCAATCTATTACCTGGCTGGGCGATGGCGACCGATACTCTGCAACCGCTACGTGAAGCCCTGCTGGAGCACTTGCCTGGCATCAGTGTGGATATTCATCCGCTACCGGCGATCCAGATGTCCACACTGGAAACCGATCTGAGCAGCCTCGCGCAGCAGCTAAAGCCTGGTGTGCTGGTGGGCTGGTCGCTGGGCGGGATGCTAGCACTGCAACTGCATCGTCGTTTTCCCGAACATTTCCCCAAGGTCGCCACTCTGGCCAGTAACGCCTGCTTCGTGGCGCGCGCAGACTGGCCGACAGCCATGCCTACCGAGACCTTCAAGGCGTTCTATCAGAACTATCGAGACGACCCTGAAAAGACGCTGACCCGTTTCGCGTTGTTGGTATCCCAGGGTAGTCCCCAGTCCAGACTATTGGCCAGAACACTGCAATGGGATGGTATGACTGCAGAGCAGCGCCTGCATGGGCTGGCCGTGCTGGGCATGCTGGACAATCGCGGTGCCCTACGCGGTGCATCGCAGCCCATGCTGCATTGCTTTGGCGCCCAGGACGCTCTGGTTCCTGTGGCTACCGCCGAAGCTATAACTGCATTGCATCCCGCTTCGCGAGTGGCGATCAGTTATCAGGCCAGCCATGCCCTGCCGCTGGAGCAGCCGCAGTGGCTGGCCGCGGAAATCACTGGCTGGCTGGAGCCGGGCAATGGCTGAAGCGCTGCCGGACAAACGCCTGATTGCCGAGTCGTTCAGCCGTGCTGCGACTACTTATGACCACGCAGCCGCGCTGCAACGCAGCGTGGGAAACAATCTGCTGGCTCGCCTGCCGGCAAAGCTGACGCCCATGCATATCATCGATCTTGGCTGCGGTACGGGCTACTTCAGTCGTGCCTTGGCATCCCGATATCGGCAGCCGGTATTGGGTCTGGATCTGGCAGAAGGCATGCTGCGTCACGCACGCGGGCTTGGTGATGAACTGGCCGGTTGGGTTGCAGCGGATGCGGAAGCATTGCCGGTACGCAGTCAATCCCAGGATCTGGTGTTCTCCAGTCTGGCCTTGCAATGGTGTCCGCAATTGCAGCGTGCACTGGCAGAAGCCTGGCGCGTACTGCGTCCTGGAGGTTGCCTGGCCTTCAATACGCTGCTGGACGGCAGCCTGTATGAGCTACGTGAGGCCTGGCGAGCGGTGGATGATCTGATCCATGTGAACCGCTTCATGCCCTTGGCCGAGCTGGAATCTCTGCTCGGCGCAGCGGGCTTTTCTGATTGGTCGTGTGAGGTGGAACAGCCTGTATTGCACTACCCGCAACTCATTGAGCTGACCCGCGAGCTCAAGGCGCTGGGGGCGCATAACATCAACCCGGGGCGGCCCGCAGGGCTTACTGGCCGTGCCGGCCTGCGCACACTGACCGCTGCCTATGATCATTTCCGTACAGAGCAAGGGCTGCCAGCCAGTTGGCAGGTAGCTCAGATACTCATGTTCAAGGGCACCGACAGCTCGGGAGAACCGGTATGAGCCAGCGTTACTTCGTTACCGGTACGGATACCGAAATTGGCAAGACCACCATTGCTGCAGGGCTGTTGCATGCCGCCCGGATGCGTGGGCTGAGCACCGCAGCGGTCAAACCGATAGCGGCGGGCTGTACCCGTACTGCCGATGGCTTGCGTAATGATGATGCGCTGACGTTGCAGGCCGAATGTGAGCCGCCGCTGGATTACGATGTGCTGAACCCGGTGGCCCTGGAGCCAGCCATTGCGCCCCATATTGCTGCGGTTGAAGCCGGTATGCTGTTGACGGCTCGGCAACTGGCGAATGCTTGCCAGCACGTGTTTGAACGCAATGCTGATCTCACCCTGGTTGAAGGGGCTGGTGGCTGGCGGGTGCCCTTGAACGATCAGCAGACCCTGGCAGACCTGGCGATCGAGCTGGGCGAGCCAGTGATTCTCGTCGTCGGGTTGCGCCTGGGGTGCATCAACCATGCGCTGCTTACGGCGGAAGCCATAGCGGCTGATGGGTTGCGGCTGGCCGGCTGGGTTGCCAATCAGGTCGATCCACATATGGATCGCCAGCAACCCAATCTGGATACTCTGAAAAGATGCATGCCTGCCCCTTTATTGGGCGTGGTGCCGCGTCTGCCATCCCTTACCGCTGCGCAGGTAGCGGAGCATTTGCAACTGGACGCCTTGCTCAAGGCGACCAACGGACTGTCGCGTTGACGCATTCTGTGCTTGAATTGGCCTATTGCCACTACTCATGAGGGGGTGCTTATGGCTTCCCTTGATCTGCTTTCATCAGGCTTTGACGCCATACGTCAGGGGCAGTACCGAGCCAACACCGCCGCTGGGGAAATTGCCCGTGCTGGTGCGCCGAATAATCCGGCAGCCGCGGGTGCCATTCCACTGCAACCGGCCATCGGCCAGCCTGCAGCGAGCACCCGGGTGGACAGTAATCGGCCGGTCAACCTGGTTGATGGTCTTGTGTCCTTGCAACAGGCCCAGCGCGAAGTCGAGGCTGGCGCAGCCATGATCGATACCGCAGATGAAGTGCTGGGTACGTTGATCGATATCCACGCCTGACGCTGTCCAGGCTTCTGCATTCGCAGAAGCCTTTCTTTACCTCCCTTATTTCCCTTTTCAGCTCTTCGTCAGGTTAGCTGTTTGCGCTCATCGACGTAACAGAGCGGGATTGTCTACACCCGGTAATATTGTTGAGCAACCATGGCCCAGGTTGAATGCCAAGCTATAAGATGGCCTGGTGTGTCTGTCATCCTGAAAGGCCACTCGGCATCGCCGGTCAAAAGGGGTTGACAATGGGCAGGCTAAAACGTAAGTTTCAAACGCGTGTTTGAATGGGCCGTCCGGCTCGTCGCCGTCCCTATTCCAAAATTATTGTTGAGGTCAGTACCCATGCCCGATTACAAGGCTCCCTTACGCGACATCCGTTTTGTACGCGACGAAGTACTGGGTTACGCAGAACATTACAGCAGCGTACCGGGTTGCGAAGAGGCTACTCCCGATATGGTCAATGCCATCCTCGAAGAGGGTGCCAAGTTCTGTGAGCAGGTCATCGCTCCGCTGAACCGTGTGGGTGACACCGAAGGTTGCACCTGGACTCCGGAAGGCGTGAAGACCCCGACCGGCTTCAAGGAAGCCTACCAGCAGTATGTCGAAGGCGGCTGGCCGAGTCTGTCGCTGGATCCTGAATACGGTGGCCAGGGCCTGCCTGACTCCCTGGGTCTGGTCATCAGCGAGATGACCGGCCAGGCCAACTGGTCCTGGGGCATGTACCCCGGCCTGTCCCACGGCGCCATGAACACCATCGAGGTCCACGGCACCGAAGAACAGAAGCAGGTCTACCTGACCAAGCTGGTCTCCGGTCAGTGGACCGGTACCATGTGTCTGACCGAGCCCCATTGCGGTACTGATCTGGGCATGCTGCGCACCAAGGCCGAACCGGCTGAAGACGGCAGCTACAGAATTTCCGGCACCAAGATCTTCATCTCCTCGGGTGAGCACGACATGGCCGAGAACATCGTCCATATCGTTCTGGCACGCCTGCCCGACGCACCCGCGGGCACCAAGGGTATCTCCCTGTTCATCGTGCCCAAGGTTCTGCCGAATGCAGCAGGCGAGAACGGCGAGCGCAACGGCGTCAGCTGTGGCTCGCTGGAGCACAAGATGGGCATCCACGGTAACGCTACCTGTGTGATGAACTTCGATAACGCCACGGGTTTCCTGATCGGGCCGCCGAACAAGGGCCTCAACGCCATGTTCACCTTCATGAACACCGCCCGTCTGGGTACCGCGCTGCAGGGTCTGGCCCATGCAGAGGTGGCCTTCCAGGGCGGTATCCAGTATGCCCGCGACCGTCTGCAGATGCGCTCGCTGAGCGGCCCGAAAGCACCGGAGAAGCCTGCTGACCCGATCATCGTGCACCCCGACGTGCGCCGCATGCTGCTGACCATGAAAGCCTTCGCCGAAGGCAACCGCGCCATGGTGTACTTCACTGCCAAGCAAGTGGACATCATCAAGCGCAGCCAGGACGAAGAGCAGAAAAAACTGGCCGACTCGCTGCTGGCCTTCCTCACGCCGATCGCCAAGGCGTTCATGACCGAAGTCGGTTTTGAAGCCGCCAACCATGGTGTGCAGATCTATGGTGGCCATGGTTTCATCTCCGAGTGGGGCATGGAGCAGAACGTGCGTGATTCGCGTATCTCCATGCTGTACGAAGGTACTACCGGTATCCAGGCGCTGGATCTGCTGGGCCGTAAAGTGCTGATGACCCAGGGCGCGACCCTGCAGAACTTCACCAAGATCGTGCACAAGTTCGTCAAGGCTCAGGAAGGTAACGAAGCCATTCAGGAGTTTGTCGGCCCGCTGGGTACGCTGAACAAGGAATGGGCTGATATCACCATGAAGATCGGCATGGCCGCGATGAAGGATCGTGAAGTGGTTGGTGCTGCATCGGTGGACTACCTGATGTATTCCGGTTATGTCTGCCTGGCGTACTTCTGGGCTGACATGGCTCGCGTTGCTGCCGAGAAACTGGCTGCAGGCACCAATGAGGAAGGCTTCTACAAGGCCAAGCTGCAGACCGCGCGTTTCTACTACCAGCGCATCCTGCCGCGTACCCGCACCCACGTCGAAGCCATGCTGTCCGGTTCCGAGAACCTGATGGATATGGACGAAGAGAACTTCTCGCTGGGCTACTGACAGCTGGCGCTGAGTGATCTGCAAAGCCGCCCCTGAGTGATCGGGGGCGGTTTTTTTTTTTTCATACGGCTGTTGAATTGGTACATAGGTGCTTATGTATCTGTGCAAGCCTCTGCGTTGGTACGCCCCTGCTACGACACGCCGTGAATACGTCCATGTAGGCATCATTGATGCCATCCCTGGCATCAAACGGTCGTATCAGGGGCGTCCCAACGCAACGGCAGATACTCCGAGTTGCGGAGGGTTTTACTTGCAGCAGTGGAGGGGGCGCTGGCGGGGTGGGATGCAGGGTTGTGCTGACCGTCGGTTGTCAGGGATGACAATTGTGAGCCTACAGGGGCGTCCCAACGCAACGGCAGATACTCCGAGTTGCGGAGGGTTTTACTTGCAGCAGCGGAGGGGGCGCTGGCGGGGTGGGATGCAGGGTTGTGCCGACCGTCGGTTGTCATGGATGACAACCGCGAGCCTACAGGGATGTACTTGCGGCGTGTCGGCACGGCCCTGCATCCCAGCACGGCCTTGCACAAGCAACAGAGTGGCCCTCAGCTGCTGGCTATCCGTCCCAGGCCAATCGCACTCCACTGAACTGCCACTGCGCCCAGGCCGGGAAGAAGTTGCGGTAGGAAGGCCGGCTGTGTTCCGCCGGGGTGGCCAGGGAGCCGCCGCGCAGAACCATCTGGTTGATCATGAACTTGCCGTTGTATTCACCCACCGCGCCGCTGGCTGGCTGGAAGCCCGGGTAGGGCAGGTAGGCACTGTTACACCATTGCCAGACTTCATCGAACAGGCCGTGCAGGGTCGGGTCCTGGGTTGCGGCGTGCTCCCACTCGGCTTCGGTGGGCAGGCGTGCGCCGGCCCAGCGGGCGAAGGCGTCGGCTTCGTAGAAGCTGACGTGACTGAGCGTGGCATCATCGGTCAGTGGTTGCAGGCCATGCAGGGTGAATACCTGCCAGCCATCCTCTGAGTGGTGCCAGTACAAGGGCGCTCGCCATTGTCCGGAGCAGACCGCATCCCAGCCATCGGACAGCCATAATTCGGGGCGCTGATAACCTCCGTCGCGGATGAAAGCCAGGTATTCGCCGTTGGTAAGATTGCGAGTCGCCAGCTGGAATGGATCGAGCCAGACCTGATGCTGAGGCTGTTCATTGTCATAGCAGAAGGACTCGCCGGTATGGCCGATACTCAGCAGGCCGCCGGGGAAGTTCTGTCTCCTGACTGGCTGTGTATTGTGCTCTGACACAATCTGATCGACGCCGCTGTCGCGCCAGGCGGGTGCGAGTGGGTTGCAGGAAAAGTGGTGCTTGAGATCGGTCAGTATCAATTCCTGGTGTTGCTGCTCATGGTTCAATCCCAGCTCGACCAATGCCTTCAGGTCAGCAGATAGCCCCGGTGAACCAAGCGCTTTGTCCATGTGTTCATCCACGTATTGGCGATAAGCCAACACCTGAGCAAGCGAAGGTCGGGTGAGCATGCCCCGCTCCGGTCGAGCATGACGCGGGCCGATGCCGACATAGTAGGAATTGAACAGCACGGGGAAAGCCGGATCGAATAGGGATGGCGGCGACGGTAACCGGGCCAGAACGAAAGTCTCGAAAAACCAGCTGGTATGGGCCAGATGCCATTTTATGGGGCTGGCTTCGGGCATCGATTGCACCTGACAATCTTCCGCGCCAAGACCTTCGATTAACGCCATGCTGTATTGGCGTATGGCACGGTAGCGGCGAACCAGATCACCGTAACGGGATAATGCCGGCTGTGCGGTCATGTTTTGGGCTCCGCCAGAAATACGCCAAACCAGTGTTGCGGGTCTGTCCATATCTGTCGTTGGATGAACCCTGCTCCGTCCAGCAGCTGGCTGAATCCGGCAGGGGTATATTTATGGGAATGCTCGGTGATGATGTATTCCCCGCGCTGGAATTGCCGCACGGCCGAAGTGCCAAGGCGAACGGTATGCGGCCGATTGGCAATCAGACGCATCTCTATGCGGTTGTGGCGGCCGTCATACACGGCGTCATGTTGGAAAGCCGAGGGATCAAAGTTGGCATCCAGCAGACGGTTGGCTACCTCAAGGACATTCAGATTGAATGCCGCGGTGATGCCTTCGGCATCATTGTAGGCCGCTTCCAACACCGCCGCCGGCTTGACCAGATCGACGCCGATGAGTAACTGCCCACGTTCTCCGCAGTGCTGCCGGATTCGCCGCAATAAGTGCAATGCTGCGTTATGCTCGAAATTACCGATGGATGAACCGGGGTAGAAGAAGATGGGCGGGCTCTGTGGGCTTTCGGCCAACACATGCCTGAGATCCAGGCGCCGGGTGAAATCACTGACGACACCGACGCATTCCAGATCCGGGTAACCATCGGCAATGTTGGCGAGGCAGGTCTGGAGAAATTCACCGGCGATATCCACACCAATGACACGGGTCGGATCAAGGTATTCCAGCCATCGGCGGGTCTTGCTGCAATCACCGCAGCCCAGATCTACCCATTGGGCCTGCTCCGCCAGTACAGCGCTGATGTCGTTGGCATACTGTTGGAAGATCCCCGCTTCGGTGCGTGTTGGATAATATTCCTCCAACTCGCAGATGCGAGTGAACAGTTCGCAACCCCGGTCATCGTAAAAGAACTTGGGATTGATGGTGGCCTGCGGCTGCATCAGGCCATCGAGTAATTGTTGTTTTTCCAGAACCTGATTAGGTGGTAGCAGATTTTCCAGACGTGGAAGGGGCGTGGCAGTGTTCACGGCGATTCCTGTGCTTGAGACTCCCATCAAGTCTGGCACAAGGGGCGACAACCGCCATATACATTGATGGATGGATGTCAGTTCATCGGTACAGATGTGCCGCTCATTGAGCTGACGGTTCCATCACGCTTATTCGGCGTTATCTGCTGCTTCCCGGATCAGTTTGAACAGCTTGCGTGCAGCGGCTGGTGGTTTGTTCTCCGCGGTTTCCTTGGCTGCCTGACGTACCAACTGACGAATGGTCTGACGTTCAGCGTTGGGATAGACGTCAAGGAAAGCATCCTGTTCGCTCGGCTCACCGGTCAGCAGGCGGTCGCGCCACCGTTCCAATTGATGGAAGTAGTGGGCGTGGGCATGGCTGTTGCTGTCCAACCGGTCAACCAGAGCGCGAATGGCGTCGATATCCGGTTGCTCCCGTACCAGTTTGCCAACAAAGTTCAGGTGGCGCTTCAATGCGCCGCGCGCGGTGTGCCGGTGCGCCTCTTCCAGTGCCGCGCGCAGTTTGTCGGTCAATTCCAGCTTGTCCAACTGCGCCGGTTTGAGATCAATCAGGCGACGGCCAAGATCCTGATAAGCGTGCATTTCGCGTTTGACCTGACTTTTACTCTTTTCGTCGTCGTTCTGGTCTTCGTGTTCTTCGGGAAATTCTGTCATGGTTGCTGCCCGTACGCCGCTTCTATTCAATGCGCCATGATACCCGTTCACAGGTTATCTGTCCGGGGTACAATGGCCCGTCAAGAGGAGATGATATGACCCAACAGCTATCAGAACAGCAGCATGACGATCCCCAAGCCCTGTGCCGGATGCTTGAACAGCGCGTGGCCTTCATTCTTGATGAGGCTGAACGGCAGGGTGCCAGTGCCTGCGAAGTAGCGGTCAGCCAGAATACGGGGCTGTCGGTTGGAGTGCGGCAGGGTGAGGTTGAGACGGTTGAACTCAATCGCGACCAGGGTTTCGGTATCACCCTTTATCTTGATCAGCGCAAGGGTTCGGCCAGTACCTCGGATACCTCCGATGAGGCCATTCGCTCCACAGTAGCCGCGGCGTTGGCCATTGCGCGCAACACCTCTGCTGATCCCTGTTCAGGTCTGGCGGATGCCAATCTGATGGCCGCTGAATTGCCTGACCTCGATCTGTATCACCCTTGGGGACTCACTGCAGAGGATGCCATCCAGCGTGCCCTGATCTGTGAATCAGCCGCGCTGGATATGGATAGCAGGCTGAGCAGCGACAGCGCGAACATCAGTAGCCAGCAGGGCTGTCGCGTTTACGGAAACAGCCATGGTTTCATCGGTAGCTCGCTCGGCTCACGGCATAGCGCCTCGTCGGTTCTGATCGTCAATACCGAGCAGGGCATGCAGCGGGATTATTGGTATACGGTTGATCGGCGCGCTGATCGGTTGATGGACGCTGAGGCGTTGGGACGTAAGGCGGCCGAACGTACGCTGGCGCGCACCGGAGCGCGGCCGGTAAAGACCGCCAGAGTGCCCGTATTATTTGCCGCAGATCAGACGGCCGGGCTGCTGGGTCAGTTGATAGGATCCATTTCCGGTGGTGCAGTATATCGTCAGGCCACTTTCCTGCTGGATGCCATGGGCACGCAGATCTTTCCTGACTGGGTGACCATTGATGAGCGCCCGCATATACGTCAGGCGCTGGGTAGTGCGGCCTTTGATGGCGACGGTCTGGCGACGCGGGCACAGGCCTTTGTTGGACAGGGTCATCTGCAAAGCTGGGTGCTCAGCACCTATTCTGGCCGCCGCCTGAAACTGCCCAGCACCGCTAATGCGGGCGGGGTACACAATCTGCATATCAGCTCAAACGCCGGAGATCTGACTGCACTGCTCAAGGAGATGGGTACCGGTTTGCTGGTGACCGAGTTGATGGGGCAGGGCGTGAATGGCGTAACCGGCGATTATTCCCGCGGAGCGGGTGGCTTCTGGGTGGAAAACGGTGTGATCAGCCATCCGGTTCGGGAAGTGACCATTGCTGGAAACCTGCGCGATATGTTCCTTAACCTGCGTTGTGTGGGGTCGGATACTGAGCGCCGGGGTAACTACCTGACCGGTAGCTGGCTGGTAGATGGCATGACCGTGGGTGGTGAGGGCTGAGGCGGGGAGCTACTCGCCTTCCTCAAAGTAGTTATTGATCAGGCCTACCAGCTCGGCCATGGCTTGTTCTGCCTGATCACCTTCACAGGTAATGCATAGCTCGGTGCCTTTGCTGGCGGCCAACATCATGACTTGCATGATGTTGGTGCCATCGACCATCTGCTGCTCGACTCCGCCCACCTTGACGTGGCAGTCATGCTGCTTGGCAACATTGACAAATTTGGCGGCAGCACGGGCATGCAGGCCGAGCTTGTTGATGATTTGAACGCGTTGGGTTACTTGGGTCATGGCAGGTCGCGGTGGCGAATGAGCAAATTGGAGAAACTGCTGCTCAGCTCCCTGACAAGGCGTTCGGCAATGTACACCGAGCGGTGGTGACCACCCGTACAACCAATGGCGATACTCAGATAGCTCCGCTCGCCAGCGGCGTAGCGCGGCAGCCATTTGTGCAGGAACTGATAGATATCCTGGTACATGTCCTGCACATCGGCTTCGGCATCCAGGTAATCGCAGATCTGTTGATCCTTGCCGGAAAAAGGGCGTAGATCCGGTTTCCAGTAAGGGTTGGGTAGACATCTGACGTCGAAAACCAGGTCGGCATCCACCGGTACGCCGCGCTTGAAGCCGAACGACTGAATCAGAATGGATGGGCCACTGCTCTGACTGCTCAACAGGCGCAGCTTGAGCTGGTCGCGAAGCTGATACAGGGTCAAATGGCTGGTGTCGATTTTCAGGCTGGCCAGATCTATGATCGGCTCCAGCACCTTCAACTCGGCGGCAATGGCTTCAGCCAGCGACAAGTTGCCGTCGGTCAGCGGATGCTTACGGCGGGTTTCCGAGAAACGTTTGATCAGTACGTCATCGGTAGCGGCCAGAAACAGGACATCGCAATGAATGCCTGAATCGCGCACTTGTTTGAGCAGTTCGGGAAAGCGTTTCAGGTCACTCGGCAGGTTGCGGGCGTCGATGCTGACCGCCACCCTGGGCAGGCTCAGGTCGGTATCGCGAGCCTGACGTGCCAGTTCCGGCAATAGCCCTGCCGGCAGGTTATCTATGCAATAGAAACCGCTGTCTTCCAGCAGATGCAGAGCGGTGCTTTTTCCCGACCCAGAGCGGCCACTGACGACTACCAGACGCATCGCTCTCAGCTCCCGTGATCATCAACCATGACCCGATAAAGGGTCTGTGCATCCGGCGCCTGGCGCAGGGCCTCGCGAACGTCATCCTGATCGAGTTTTTCCGCCAGGACTTTGAGAATTTGCAGATGCTGCTCGGTAGCCTCGTGCGGTACCAGCAACACAAAAATCAGGTCAACAGGTTCACCATCGAGCGAGTCAAAGTCGATTCTATTGTCCAACTGCAATAGCGCGCCTATGGCTTCGGTACAGCCTTCCAGGCGGCAGTGGGGAATGGCAATGCCGTTACCAAAGCCGGTCGAGCCGAGTTTTTCCCGGGCGATCAGGCTTTCATAGATGGTGTCGGCATCCAGCTGGGTGTGCTGGGAGATCAGTTTACCGATCAACTCCAGCACACGTTTTTTTGATCCCCCCTCGACTGCGGCAAAGGTGAGCTGGGGGGGGAGAATATGACTTATTTGCATGGTTCGCTGCTTAGCTGTTATCGGTCATTGACGCCCTGTTGGCGGCCAATGTTCTTTTCCTTGTGCTTGATCAGTTGGCGATCAAGACGATCCACCAGCAGGTCGATGGCGGCGTACATATCGGTGTGTTCCGCCTCAGCAACCAGATCTGTACCGGCGATATGCAGGGTACCTTCGGCCTTCTGTTGCAGCTTGTCCACTTCCAGGGTGATCTGGGCGCTGATGATCTTGTCGAAATGGCGCTCCAGGCGGGCCATTTTCTCGGTTACATAGTCGCGCAGCGCCTCGGTTACATCGAGTTGGAGACCGGTGATCTTCATTTGCATAACACTTCTCCTGATTGGCTTTATAAGACCGGGGTCATCAGATGATTGACCCCCATGATGCCACTTCCTTTTCCTGCTTCCTTGACCCAGATCGAATTAGACCAGCCTTTTACGTTCGCTTGAGGGCGCTATGTTCAGCGACTCGCGGTATTTGGCGATGGTCCGGCGAGCGACCTGAATTCCCTGTTCCTCAAGTAAACCAGCGATCTTGCTATCACTCAATGGTTTCTTCGGGTTTTCTGCTGCTACCAGCTTCTTGATCAACGCGCGGATGGCGGTAGACGATACATCGCCGCCGTCGCCGCCGCTTACATGGCTGGAGAAGAAATATTTGAGCTCGAATATGCCGCGGGGTGTATGCATGTACTTCTGCGTCGTTACCCGTGAAATGGTCGACTCATGCATGCCCACTGCCTCGGCAATATCGTGCAGCACCAATGGTTTCATGGCTTCCTCGCCACGCTCCAGAAAGCCGCGTTGATGTTCGACAATTTGCGTCGCCACCTTCAGCAGCGTTTCATTACGGCTCTGCAGACTTTTGATAAACCAGCGTGCCTCCTGCAGGTGATTGCGCAGGTAGGTATTGTCTTCGCTGCTATCGGCCCGTTTGACCATGGACGCGTAATGGCTGTTGACCCGTACCCGTGGTGCGGCTTCCTGATTGAGTTCGACGATCCAGCAGTTATGGTCACGCCGCACAATCACGTCGGGGATCACATACTCAGCGTCACCGGAGGCGATTTCTCCACCGGGGCGGGGGTTGAGGGTCTGGATCAGCTCCACCACCTCACGTAACTGGTCTTCCTTGAGACGAGTACGACGCATCAACTGGGCGAAATCCCGGCTGCCGAGCAGCTCCAGATAGTCGCGGACGATGCGTTTGGCCTGCTCCAGCATCGGTGTGCTGTCAGGCAGCTGGCACAACTGCAGGTGCAGACACTCGCTCAGGTTGCGCGCGCCAATGCCGACCGGCTCCAGTTGCTGAATACGGTGCAGCACCATCTCGATTTCGTCCAGCTCCACGCCCAGTTCAGGGTCGAGGGACATCTGGATGTCTTCCAGCGATTCTTCCAGATAGCCATCGGCGTTGATACCGTCCATCAGGGCGACGGCGATCTGATGATCGGCGTCAGAGAGTGGCAGCAGGTTGACCTGCCACTCGAGATGCGTCTGCAGGGTCTCGTCATTACTGGTGCGGGCGGTGAAGTCCCATTCGTCATCGTCGCGGCTGGGCAGGGAACTGGCAGATGTCTGGTAAATGTCTTCCCAGTTGGTGTCTACCGAGAGCTCGCTGGGAATCTGTTCATTCCAGTTGCCTTCTTCTTCAGCGTGACTGGATTGATCAATGGTATCCAGGGTAACCGGTTCGGGCAGAGTGATCGCCGGGGCGTCATCATCACCGCCGTCGTCCTTGCTATCGGCACGGTAATCGTCATCGCCCTCATCTGCCATTTCCAGCATGGGGTTGGCTTCCAGTGCTTCCTGCACCTCCTGTTGGAGATCAAGACTGGATAGCTGAAGCAGTCGGATGGCTTGCTGCAGCTGAGGTGTCATCGTCAGCTGCTGCCCCATCTTGAGGACGAGCGTTGGTTTCATTGAGTTGCGGGCTACCTTGTTTGCTGCTCAAAACATTGAAGAGTAAAAGAAATCTCCCCTAGCATGCCCTAAATCAGCATGCATTTACAGGCGGAAGGCATGGCCCAGATATACATCACGTACGGTCTGGTTGGCGAGCACCTCTTCGGCATCGCCTTCGGCAATGATATGTCCGTCGTTGACGATATAGGCCTTGTCACAAATATCCAGTGTTTCGCGCACGTTATGGTCGGTAATCAGTACGCCGATTCCCTTGTCCTTCAGGTGCTGAATGATCTGTTTGATGTCATTCACGGAAATCGGATCGACGCCGGCGAAGGGCTCGTCCAGCAGGATGAACTGCGGGTCGGTAGCCAGTGCGCGGGCAATTTCAGCGCGCCGCCGCTCGCCGCCGGACAGGCTCATGCCCAGGCTGTCGCGCAGGTGATGGATGTGAAACTCGCGCAGCAGCGAATCCAGTTTGCCTTCCCGTCCTTGCCGGTTGAGATCCTTGCGCGTCTGCAGGATGGCCATGATGTTATCGGCCACGCTGAGCTTGCGGAAGATCGAGGCTTCCTGTGGCAGGTAGCCGATCCCGCCGCGTGCGCGGCCGTGCATGGGCAGGCGGGTGACATCCTGGCCGTTGATCAGGATGTTGCCGCGATCGGCCTTGACCAATCCGACAATCATGTAGAAACAGGTGGTCTTGCCAGCGCCATTGGGGCCGAGCAAGCCGACTACTTCACTGCTGTTGATCGCTAGTGATACATCTTCTACTACCCGGCGGGACTTATAGGACTTGGCCAGATGGCGTGCTTCAAGTTTCGTCGTCATTGGTTGCCGGCTCAGTACGCTTGCGGGGCTGGATAACGATTTCGATGCGCTCTACCGGCTCGCCTTCTGCGGCGGTGGCGCGGCCAGCATCTACTATCTGACGCTGGATGTCATAGTTGACTCGTTGTCCCTGGAAGGTGTTGCCGGCCTGCTCGAGGAAGGCCTCGTCAATCAGAATCACGCGCTCGGTATCGGCATGGTATTCAATGGTCTGCGCCCGGGCATCGACCTGCTTGCCGCCTGCGGGGGTCTGGCGAAAAGTGGCCGGTGAGCCGGTAGAAACCAGCTTCTGCACTTCGCCGCTATTATCCAGTGTCAGGGTCACTCGGCTGCCCGTCAGGCGCATGCTGCCCTGGGTGATGATGACATTGCCGGTGTAGACCGCCAGATTCTTGTTGTCGTCCAGGGTTGCGGCGTTGGCCTGGATGCGAATGGGCTGGCTGGCATCATCCGACTGCGCTGCAATAGCCGGGGCTACGCTGGCCAGCACGGCAAGACATAGAATTCTAAAGCGCCTCATGTTCGCCTCTTACGTTGGACAGCAGCTCAATGCGGCCGTCGTTGAAATAAGCCTTCATGCCGGTGGCGGTAGTGACGCCGCCGGCTTCAATTCTCACGCTGCTCTCGGTTTCGGCATAGTCGCGCTTGGGAAAAACGCTGAGCGCTGGGGTAGATAGGCGACGCGCTGCCTGCCCCTCAAACTGCTGCTCAATGATCACATTCTGGCTCAGTTCCACCTGTTCGCCATTGGCGGTTACTTCACCATGACGGGCGCGCAGATTCCAAGGTGCCTGCTCACCCTGACGGTAGTAACGCAGTCTGGGCTCGTCCAGTTCGGTTGTATCCTTGCCGACCTGGTGGGCGGCGCGCTCGCTGGTCAGGTCATAGGCAGGTTGGCCCTGCTCATTGAGCTGACGGATGCGCGGATTATCCATGAAGAAGTCCGGCTGCAGCGGCGCTTCAACAGTCTGCGGAGCGAAGCGTTCCGGCCGAATATTCCAGTAACCCACAGACAGCGCCAGCACTATCAGTAATAGCACCAGGATGCCGGTTACCAGATAGCGGGGGATGCTCACAGATACGCTGCCTGTGCTGCGTTGAGCGTGCCCTGGGCGCGCATGATCAGTTCGCAGAACTCCCGCGCGGCACCGGCACCGCCGGCATTGCGGGTGACGCCATGGGCGTGTTGCCGCACAAACTCGTCCGCAGTTGCCACGGCGATACCCAAGCCTACCCGGCGCATCACCGGCAGATCCGGGAGGTCGTCACCGAGAAAGGCAATCTGCTCCAGTGCAACCGGCACTTTCTCGCGCAGTTCGGCCAGCGCGGTGAGTTTGTCTTCGCGCCCCTGAATGAGATGCTGAATACCCAGATTGGCCGCGCGGCGCTCTACCAGTGGGGAACTGCGGCCGCTGATAATGGCGGTCTGTACACCTGACGCGATAAGCATCTTGATGCCATGGCCGTCCAGAGTATTGAAGGATTTGAATTCGGTGCCGTCGGGCATGAAATACAGTCGGCCGTCGGTCAGCACGCCGTCCACATCAAAAATTGCCAGGCGGATGTTCCGGGCGCGTTCCTGTAACGTCAGTTCAGTGCTCATACTACTCCTGCCCGCAGCAGATCATGCATGTTCAATGCGCCGACCGGTTTGCCTGCCTCATCCACGACGAACAGGCCACTGATCTTGCTGTCTTCCATGATCTTCAACGCTTCCGCGGCGAGGATGCCCTGTCGCGCGGTCTTGCAGCGTGGGGTCATGACCTGTTCGATGCTTGCGGTGCGAATATCAATGTCCCGATCCAGGGTGCGGCGCAGGTCACCGTCGGTGAATATGCCGGCGAGCGCGCCCTGTGCGTCGGTCACGCCGGTCAATCCAAGCCCCTTGCGGGTCATTTCCAGCAGCGCGTCGCGTAAGGGCGTATCCGGTGAGACCAGCGGCATCTGCGCGCCGCTGTGCATGATGTCATCTACCAACAACAGCAGGCGCCGGCCAAGGCTGCCGCCCGGGTGAGAGAAAGCGAAATCCTCGGCGCTGAAGCCTCTTGCTTCCAAAAGGGCAATGGCCAGCGCGTCGCCCATCACCAGCGCCGTGGTGGTGCTGGAAGTGGGAGCCAGATTCAGCGGGCAGGCTTCCTGTTCAACGCCGGTATTCAGATTGGCTACAGCGGCCTTGGCCAGCGTTGAATCGGGGTTGCCGGTAATGCTGATCAGAGGAATGCCGAGGCGCTTGATCAGGGGTAGCAGGGTGACCACTTCTGCGGTGTTGCCGGAGTTGGATAAGGCTATTACCACATCCTGAGCGGTAATCATGCCCATGTCGCCGTGGCTTGCTTCGCCCGGATGCACAAAAAAGGCGGGTGAGCCGGTGCTGGCCAGTGTTGCGGCAATCTTTCTGCCGATATGTCCGGACTTGCCCATGCCGGTGACGACGATACGACCGGGACACTGAATCAGCGTAGCGCAGGCGGTGTCGAAATGGCCTTCCAGCCGCGTCAACAGGCTGTCAACGGCATCACGTTCGAGGGCGATGGTGCGCTTGGCGGAGGCGGTGTAATCGAATTCTGGCATGATTCCTGATTTCTTTAGCGGTCAAGCGAGCAAGTATAGCGTCATGTGCGATTCAACTCACTATGCAGGCTGCCGGTCGGCACACGTCAATGACCTTGGCGAGGCTGGGAAAGGGGCTGGGCGAGGTAATATTGACGCAGCCGTGTCATAAATGAAATCCGCGCGGCTTGGGCTGTATAGGTAGAACTGATATATTAGCGCGTTCACTTTTCCCGTCGTCATGCCGGTCAACAGGTAAGGCCACCCATAACCATGCTCGAAACAACAGACTTCATCGTCGATGTGCAGCAAGTAACCTTCAGTCGGGGGTCGCGGAAGATATTCAGCAATATTGATGTCCGCATACCCCGGGGCAAGATTACCGGCATCATGGGCCCCTCCGGTTGCGGCAAGACCACGCTGCTGCGCCTGATCGGCGCGCAGGTGCGTCCGGACAGCGGCAACATCCTGGTTAACAGCAGTAACATCCCCCAGCTGGGCCGCGAAGAGCTGTTTGCCGCCCGCCAGCACATGGGCATGCTGTTCCAGAGCGGGGCGCTGTTCACCGATCTGAACGTCTTCGAAAACGTCGCCTTCCCCCTGCGGGTGCATACCAAGCTGCCGGAAGACATGATCCGCGACATCGTCCTGCTGAAATTGCAGGCGGTCGGGCTGCGCGGCGCCTTCGAACTGATGCCCGACGAGCTGTCCGGCGGCATGAAGCGCCGCGTGGCGCTGGCCAGGGCGATTGCCCTGGACCCGGAACTGATGCTGTACGACGAGCCCTTCGTTGGCCAGGACCCCATCTCCATGGGCGTGCTGGTGCGACTGATCCGCTTGCTTAACGATGCGCTCGGTGTAACCAGCATCGTGGTTTCCCACGATCTGACCGAAACAGCCAGTATTGCTGACTACCTCTATGTGCTGGGGGATGGTCAGGTGCTCGGGCACGGCAAGCCGGACGACCTGATGAACTCCGATAACCCGCGCATACGTCAGTTCATGCAGGGCGAGCCGGATGGTCCGGTGCCCTTTCATTATCCGGCAACGGACTATGTCGATGATCTTTTGCACAAGGAGCGCCAGTCGTGAGCAGTCTGGGGGATAGCATCGCCTCGCTGGGTCGTGGCGGTCTGGATGTAGTGGCCGCTATCGGCCGCTCCGGGGTGTTCCTGTTTCAGGCGCTGACCGGGCGGTCCAACTACGGTAATGGTTTCAATCTGCTGATCAGGCAGCTGTACTCGGTGGGCGTGCTGTCGCTGGCGATCATTATCGTCTCCGGCATCTTCATCGGCATGGTACTGGCACTGCAGGGCTACAACATTCTCAAGGACTACGGTTCCGAGCAGGCAGTCGGGCAGATGGTTGCACTGACCTTGCTGCGCGAGTTGGGGCCGGTGGTCACCGCTTTGCTGTTCGCCGGACGTGCCGGCTCGGCGCTGACTGCCGAGATCGGCCTGATGAAGGCCACCGAGCAGCTGTCCAGCCTGGAAATGATCGGCGTGGACCCGCTCAAATACATCGTCGCGCCGCGCCTGTGGGCCGGCTTTATTGCCATGCCGCTGCTGGCACTGATTTTCTGCGTGGTGGGTATCTGGGGCGGAGCCATGGTCGCGGTGGACTGGCTGGGCGTCTACTCCGGCTCCTACTGGGGCAATATGGAAAACTCGGTGCAGTTCGGCGCCGATGTGATCAACGGCCTGATCAAGGCTGTGGTATTTGCTGTCGTGGCAACCTGGATTGCGGTGTTCCAGGGTTACGACTGCGAACCGACCTCTGAAGGTATCAGCCGGGCGACCACCCGTACTGTTGTCTACGCCTCCCTGGCCGTGCTCGGCTTGGACTTCATTCTCACTGCTTTGATGTTTTGATCTGCCAAGGAATTCGCCATGCGCACCCGTAAACTGGAACTGACTGTCGGCCTATTTATCCTGGCTGGATTGCTTGCTCTGCTGATACTCGCGTTGCGGGTCAGTGGTCTGGCCATGAGCACCAACGGTGATACCTATACTGTCTACGCTCACTTCGACAACGTGTCCGGGCTGACCTCGCGTTCAAAGGTAACCATGGCCGGTGTGACCATCGGGCAGGTCAAGCGCATCACCTTTGACAAGAACAGCTATACCGGACTGGTGGAAATGGCCATCAATTCCACGGTTGATACCCTGCCTGCCGACAGTACGGCATCCATCATCACCGCAGGTCTGCTGGGGGAGAAGTATGTGGGTATTTCCGTCGGCGGGGATGACCTGGTGCTGGCCGATGGTGACGAGATTCATGACACCCAGTCGGCGCTGGTACTGGAAGAATTGATCGGTCGTTTCTTGCTCAACACCGTCAGCAAAGACGATTAACAGGAGAATACAATGCGTAAGTTCATGACATGGGCCCTGGCCCTGCTGATCAGCACACCCCTGCTGGGCCATGCAGTAGCCCAGACGCCACATCAGGTGGTCGAGACTACATCGACACGGGTCATGGAAAACCTCAACGCCAACCGCGAGCTGTACACGCAGGATTCCGGCGCCTTCTATGAAGGCCTGAATGAAATCATGGATCCGGTAGTGGACTTTCAGGGCATCGCCCGCAGTGTGATGACCGTGCGTTACAGCCGCAGCGCCTCGCCGGAACAGATGGAGCGTTTTATCGAAACCTTCAAACGCAGCATGGTCGAGTTCTACGGTAACGCATTGCTCGAATTTGACAGTGGCGATATCGCTGTCCTGCCGCCGGCCAAAGGCTCCCAACAGACGGATGAGCGAGCCAGCGTGAATATGGAAGTCCGCGCCAATAACGGCAACGTCTACCCGGTGACCTACACCATGGCCAACGTTGACGGTCAATGGAAGGTACGTAACGTGATCGTTGAAGGCATCAACATTGGCCTGCTGTTCCGTGACCAGTTTTCCCAGGCCATGCAGACCCATCGCAATAACCTGGATGCGGTAATTGATAACTGGGGCAGCGTCGTTGCTGAATCCCGTAACACCGTTGAAAAAGAGGTCAGCGAGTGAGTGCAACGATGCAGCGTGACGGACAGCGGCTACGGTTGCAGGGCGAGTTGGATTTTGTCAGTGCCGCCGCGTTACGCGATGAGCTGGAAGCTGCCATCGCGGCCAGTGCCGGTCAAACGGTGATATTGGATCTTTCCGCGGTAACCCGGAGCAACAGCGTTGGTCTCTCATTACTGTTGTCCGCAGCGCGTAGCGCCGGCGCACATAAGGTCACTTTGCAGGCCGCTGGGCTGCCCGCCGGTCTGTTGAGTATGGCCGGTGTATGCGGCCTGGATGATTGGTTGAAAACACTTTCTGCTGACGCGTTCAGCACCAAGGAGATGCCCCATGCAGGCCAGTGAAGTTAAAACGCTGATTGAGCAACAACTGCCCAATGTACAGGTGGAAGTGGACGGCGAGGGCTGTGATTTTCAATTACTGCTGATCAGCGATGAGCTGGCAGCACTGTCCCCGGTCAAGCGTCAGCAGCGGATTTATGCGTTGCTCACCGATCCTATTGCCGATGGCCGTATTCATGCGGTCACCATGAAATTCTTTACCCGCGAAGCCTGGGCCAGTCGCTCCTGAAGCGACCCCGCACAAGAGAATCCGTATGGACAAACTGATGATCACCGGCGGTAACCGCCTGGATGGTGAAATCCGCATCTCCGGGGCGAAGAATTCCGCTCTGCCGATCCTTGCCGCCACACTGCTGGCAGATGAGGCGGTAACCATCTGCAACCTGCCGCATCTGCATGATATTACCACCATGATCGAGCTCTTCGGTCGTATGGGCGTGCAGCCGGTGGTGGGTGACAAGCTCACCGTTGAGGTCAACCCGACCAGTATCACCACTCTGGTGGCACCCTATGAGCTGGTGAAAACCATGCGCGCCTCCATTCTTGTATTGGGTCCGATGGTCGCGCATTTCGGTTATGCCGAAGTGGCCTTGCCGGGTGGTTGTGCGATTGGCTCGCGGCCAGTGGATCTGCACATCCGCGGGCTCGAAGCCATGGGCGCGGAAATCACTGTTGAAGGTGGTTACATCAAGGCGCGCGCGCCAGAGGGTGGTTTGCGTGGTGCGCACTACTCATTCGACACCATCAGTGTGACCGGCACCGAGAATATTCTCATGGCGGCTACGCTGGCCCGCGGCCAGACTGTCATCTCCAACGCTGCCCGTGAGCCGGAAGTGATCGATCTGGCCGAATGCCTGATTGCCATGGGTGCCAATATTCACGGTCATGGCACGGATACTATCACGGTGGACGGCGTAGAGCGCCTGCACGGCGCCCGCTACTCGGTCATGCCTGACCGGATTGAAACCGGTACCTTTCTGGTGGCTGGCGCAGTCAGTCGTGGCCGCGTCAAACTCAAGGATACCGACCCATCTATTCTTGAGGCGGTTCTGCTCAAGTTGGAAGAAGCCGGCGCACAGATTGAAACCGGCAAGAACTGGGTCAGCCTGGATATGAAGGGTAATCGTCCGCGGGCGGTCAACCTGCGTACCGCGCCTTATCCGGCTTTCCCGACCGATATGCAGGCCCAGTTCATGGCCATGAATGCGGTAGCCGAAGGAACAGGTACGGTCATCGAGACAGTATTCGAGAACCGCTTCATGCACGTTCAGGAAATGCGCCGCATGGGAGCGCAAATCCAGGTCGAAGGTAACACCGCTATCGTCACTGGCGTTGAGAAGCTCAAGGGTGCGCCGGTGATGGCCACAGACTTGCGTGCCTCCGCCAGCCTGGTAATTGCCGGTCTGTGGGCCGAGGGCGATACCCTGGTAGATCGCATCTACCACATCGACCGCGGTTATGAATGCATCGAGGAAAAACTGCAGGCGCTGGGTGCCAGTATCCGCCGGATTTCCGCCTGAGAGAAAACACATGAGCAAGAGTCTGACCATCGCCCTGTCCAAGGGTCGTATTCTGGATGACACCCTGCCGCTGCTGAAGCTGGCGGGAATTGAACCGGTTGAAGATCTGGAAAAAAGCCGCAAGCTGATTTTCAGTACGACCGACCCGAACGTACGCTTGTTGATCGTACGCGCCACCGACGTGCCCACCTATGTGGAGCAGGGCGCTGCTGATCTGGGTGTAGCCGGCAAGGACGTACTCATGGAGTACGGCAGCCAGGGCCTGTACGAGCCGCTGGACCTGAAGATTGCCAGGTGCAAACTGATGACTGCCGGCCCGGTGAACACCCCTGAGCCCAAGGGCCGGCTGCGTGTGGCGACCAAGTTCGTCAACGTTGCCAAACGCTATTACGCCGCCCAGGGTCGTCAGGTCGAAGTGATCAAACTGTACGGCTCCATGGAGCTGGCACCACTGGTCGGGCTGGCCGACAAGATCATCGACGTGGTCGACACCGGCAATACCCTCAGGGCCAACGGCCTTGAGCCGCAGGAATTGATCGCCCATGTCAGCTCGCGGCTGATCGTCAACAAGGCCTCGATGAAGATGAAGCACGCCCGCATTAAAGCATTGATTGATGTACTGGCCGACGCCGTTGAGCGCCGCGCCAACTGATCGCATTACCCCGACACTACTGTGAGGAACACACCATGAGCACGCCGTTGAAAATCACCCGTCTGAATGCCAATCAGGCTGATTTCAACCATCATCTGGATGGCCTGCTGGCGTGGGAAGGTGTTTCCGACAAGGCGGTCAATGACCGGGTCGAGGAAATCATTGCTGCCGTGCGTCAGCGTGGCGATGCGGCCGTGGTCGAATACACAGCCCGCTTTGACGGGCTGGATGTGACTGACATGGCCGGCCTGACACTGGACCGCCCGCGTCTGGAACAGGCCCTGGAGCGCATTACACCGGAGCAGCGTCAGGCGCTGGAAAAGGCCGCCGAACGGGTGCGTGCCTATCACGAACACCAGCGTCAGGACTCCTGGCGCTACACTGAAGCCGACGGCACCGTGCTGGGGCAACAGATCACCCCGCTGGATCGTGCCGGTCTGTATGTGCCGGGCGGCAAGGCCTCCTATCCCTCCTCGGTGCTGATGAATGCCATCCCGGCCAAGGTTGCCGGGGTACCGGAAGTGGTCATGGTGGTGCCCACCCCGCGCGGTGAAATCAACGAACTGGTACTGGCCGCCGCATGCCTGGCCGGTGTTGACCGGGTATTCACCATCGGTGGTGCCCAGGCCGTGGCCGCGCTGGCCTACGGCACCGAGACCGTGCCCAAGGTGGACAAGATCGTCGGCCCGGGCAACATCTACGTGGCCACCGCCAAACGAGCGGTATTCGGTCAGGTAGGCATCGACATGATCGCCGGGCCGTCGGAGATCCTGGTGGTCTGTGACGGCCAGACGGATCCGGACTGGATCGCCATGGATCTGTTCTCCCAGGCCGAGCACGATGAAGATGCGCAATCCATCCTGCTGTCGCCGGATGCGGCCTTCCTCGACGCGGTGGAAGCCAGCCTGAACCGGCTGCTGGGCACACTGGAGCGCAGTGACATGGTACGTGTCTCCATCGAGAACCGTGGCGCGCTGATCAAGGTGGACAGCCTGGAACAGGCTTGTGCGTTATCCAATCGCATTGCTCCAGAGCACCTGGAGTTATCCGTGGCAGCCCCGGATGCCCTGTTGCCTTTGATTCGCCACGCGGGCGCCATCTTCATGGGTCGCCACACCGCCGAAGCCGTAGGCGACTACTGTGCCGGCCCGAACCACGTACTGCCCACCTCGGGCACCGCGCGCTTCTCATCGCCGCTCGGGGTATACGACTTCCAGAAGCGCTCCTCGGTGATCTACTGCTCACCTGAAGGTGCCTCGGAACTGGGCAAAGTTGCCTCGGTGCTGGCCAGAGGCGAAAGCCTTACCGCCCACGCACGCAGCGCCGAATACCGCATCAAGACCGAGGAATTGTCGTGAGTCGTTTCTGGAGTCCCTTTGTAAAGGATCTGGTGCCCTACGTGCCGGGCGAACAGCCCAAGCTGGATAACCTGACCAAACTGAACACCAACGAGAACCCCTACGGCCCTTCGCCGAAGGTGATCGAGGCCATCCGTGCGCAGCTGGATGACACTCTGCGCCTGTACCCGGCGCCCAATGCCGATCAGCTCAAGGAGGCTATCGCCAGCTATTACCGCGTGACCACCGCCCAGGTGTTCGTCGGCAACGGCTCGGACGAGGTGCTGGCGCACATCTTTCATGCCCTGTTCCAACACGGCAAACCGGTGCTGATGCCGGACATCAGCTACAGCTTCTATCCAGTGTACTGCGGCCTGTATGGCATCGAGGCCAAAGCACTGCCGCTGGGGGAGGACTTCCGTATCCGCCCGCAGGACTACCAGGGCGACAACGGCGGCATCATCTTCCCGAACCCCAATGCGCCCACCGGCATACTGATGCCGCTCGATGGCATCGAGCAGATACTCAGGGCCAATCCGGATTCGGTAGTGGTGGTGGATGAGGCGTATGTGGATTTTGGTGGCGAAACCGCTATCAGTCTGGTTGATCGCTTCCCGAATCTTCTGGTAACGCAAACCCTGTCCAAGTCGCGCTCGCTGGCTGGGCTGCGGGTCGGGCTGGCGGTAGGGCACGCAGATCTGATCGAGGCGCTTGAGCGGATCAAGAACAGTTTCAACTCCTATCCGCTGGACCGCCTGGCGATTGCCGGTGCAGTGGCCGCGTTCGAGGATCGCAGTTGGTTTGATGCCTGCTGCAATGCGGTGATTGATAGTCGTGAACAGTTGATTGCGGCGCTTACTGAACAAGGTTTTGAGGTGCTGCCTTCAGCGGCGAATTTTGTTCTCGCCCGTCACCCGGGAAGAGATGCGGCTGAACTGGCTGCTGGCTTGCGGGAGCGTCGGGTGATCGTGCGACATTTCCGGCAGCCGCGCATTGAGCAGTTTCTGCGTATTACTGTAGGTACGCCCGAGCAGAACCGGGCACTCCTGGAGGCGTTGAACAGCCTGCTGCAAGGCTGATCAACCTGCCATAACTATCAGGAGTCGAAGGTCGGCCGTGCGCTGACCTCGGCGGTAAAGGAAATAGGCTCTCCTTCACGCAGCACCTCCAGCGTGACAGGCTCGCCAGGTTGGGTGCGGGCGACCACATTCATGGCCTGGCGGCCAGAAATCGCAGGCTCACCGGCAATGCTGAGAATTACGTCGCCAGGGCGCAGGCCTGCGACCCACGCCGGGCCGTTACGATACACACCTGATACAACAATGCCTCGCGCCTGGATCAATCCGAAGGACTCCGCCAGCTCATCGGTCAGCGGTTGTACCTCAACACCGAGCCAGCCGCGAATGACCCGGCCCTGCTCGATAATCTGTTCCATCACGTTAACTGCCAGCGGCGCAGGAATGGCAAAGCCGATACCCTGGGAGCCACCGGACTGGGAGAAGATAGCGGTGTTGATGCCAATGAGCCGGCCGTAGGCATCGATCAAGGCGCCACCGGAGTTACCCTGGTTGATAGCAGCATCCGTCTGGATGAAGTCCTCATAGGTGTTCAGTCCCAATTGATTGCGACCAGTGGCGCTGATAATACCCTTGGTCACGGTCTGGCCCAGGCCGAAGGGGTTGCCGATCGCCAGTACGATGTCCCCGGTATGCAGTTGTTCGCCCTTGCTGAGGGTTGCTACCGGCAGATCCGGCAGGTCAATCTTGAGCACGGCGATATCGGTTTCCGGGTCGGTGCCAATCAGTTCGGCCATCGCTTCGCGGCCGTCCTGCAATGCAACCAGGATGCCATCGGCACCGGCGACGACGTGGTTATTGGTGACCAGATAACCGTCCTGACGCAGGATCACCGCAGAACCGAGGCTGGATTGCTGTCGATTGGGATTATGCATGGGCGGTGTGTAATCACCGAGGATCTGGCCGTTGAGTCCGGAACTGCCGCTGCTGATGCGCCTCTGTTTAATAGTAAAGATGTTGGCCACTGCCGGTGCGGCATGGTTTACCGCCTCGCTGAAAGACACCACGCCAACGGATGGGGTCAGAGCTGACGCCATCGGTAGGCTGCTTCGGGTCGCGGGTAGCCCCACCAGCTGTGGAAATTGCTGAACAATCAGCAGAGCCAGCAGCAGGCCGCAAATGGCGGGCCAGCCCAGATTACGCAATAAACCTTTCAAGTGGGCTACCTTCACAGGGACTGCCGAAAAGGCAGCGGTTGGTCATTATAAGGACATTCATATGGATCTGTGTTAAACCGAATGAGAACAATTGCGCAAAGCAGCAAAACTCTTTTGTTTCAATAAGGTAGATGAATCATGACCAAGTGTTCCGAACTGGTGGCGTATTGCAACAACTTGCTGGATTGCGGCGCCTATACGGATTATTCCCCCAATGGGTTGCAGATAGAGGGTCGTAACGAGGTTGGCCGCATCGTCACCGGTGTTACCGCCAGTCAAGCGCTGATCGAAGCGGCCGCGGATGCCGGTGCTGATCTACTGCTGGTGCACCATGGTTATTTCTGGCGCGGCGAGGCACCAACCATTACCGGTCTCAAGCAACGACGCATCCGCGCCTTGTTGGAGCATGATATCAACCTCGTCGCCTATCACCTACCGCTTGATGCACATGCCAAATACGGAAACAATGTCCAGCTGGCTGAGTTGCTGGGTTGGCATATCAGTGGAGGACTGGAACCGAATAATCCTCGCTCGATTGGGCTTCAAGGGGCGTTGCAGGAAGAAACCAGTGGCCTGGAGTTGGCACGCCAGCTGGAAGCGAAATTGGGGCGTAAGCCCCTGTTCATCGCCGGGCATGATCGCCCGGTCAAACGCATCGCCTGGTGTACTGGTGGCGCCCAGGGCTATATCGAGAAAGCGGTAGCGCTGGGTGTGGATGCCTTCATTACCGGTGAGGTTTCTGAACAGACCTACCATATCGCACGCGAATGCGGGATTAATTTCTATGCCGCCGGGCATCATGCTACCGAGCGTTACGGGGCGCAGGCGCTGGGTGAACACCTTGCTGAGCGCTTTGATATCGAGCACCGCTTTATTGATATCGACAATCCGGTCTGAGTCCGGCACATCACAAAACCTGCAATAACGTCGGGTAATCCGCCAGCGCTACCCGACGTGGGTGAATATGCTTATAACTGAAAGATATTGAAGGGTCATTTATTATAAGGGCTGTGTCTTGCTACAATGCGGCCCTCTTGAAGTGTCCTTTGTTCACCGTCGTGAGTACCCCATGCTGGAAAAACTGACCCATCTCAAACAGCTGGAAGCCGAAAGCATCCACATCATTCGTGAGGTTGCCGCGGAATTCCAGAACCCGGTAATGCTGTATTCCATCGGTAAGGACTCCGCCGTCATGCTGCACCTGGCGCGCAAGGCCTTCTACCCGGGCCGCCTGCCTTTCCCGGTGCTACACGTGGACACTGGCTGGAAGTTCCGCGAGATGTACAGCTTCCGCGAGCGGATGGTCGAAGAGATGGATCTGGATCTGCTGGTGCACATGAACCCGGAGGGTGTCGAGCAGGGTATTGGCCCCTTCACCCATGGCAGCGCAGTACATACCGACGTGATGAAGACTCAGGGTCTGAAGCAGGCGCTGGATAAATACGGCTTTGATGCCGCTTTTGGCGGTGCACGCCGTGACGAGGAAAAGTCCCGTGCCAAGGAGCGTGTCTATTCCTTCCGCGACAAGCATCACCGCTGGGATCCGAAGAACCAGCGGCCCGAGCTGTGGAACATCTATAACGGCAAGGTGCACAAGGGCGAGAGCATCCGCGTGTTCCCCCTGTCCAACTGGACCGAGCTGGATATCTGGCAATACATCTATCTGGAAGGCATTCCGATCGTACCGCTGTACTTCGCCGCCGAGCGTCCGGTGGTCAACCGCGACGGCGCGCTGATCATGGTCGATGACGAACGCATGCCGCTGAATCCGGGTGAAACCCCGGAAATGAAAATGGTGCGCTTCCGCACCCTAGGCTGCTACCCCCTGACCGGCGCCGTGGAATCCACCGCCGCGACGCTGCCGGAAATCATCCAGGAAATGCTCCTGACCCGCACGTCCGAGCGCCAGGGCCGCGTGATCGACCACGATCAGGCCGGGTCGATGGAAGAAAAGAAACGTCAAGGTTATTTCTAAGCGCCCAGCCCGGAGAATTATGTAATGAGTCACCAATCTGATCTGATCAGCCAGGATATTCTGGCCTATCTGGGGCAGCATGAGCGCAAGGAGCTTTTGCGTTTTCTTACCTGCGGTAACGTTGATGACGGCAAGAGCACGCTGATCGGGCGTCTGTTGCACGATTCCAAGATGATCTACGAAGATCATATGGAAGCCATCACCCGTGACTCGAAGAAGTCCGGCACCACAGGCGAGGACGTGGATCTGGCGCTGCTGGTCGACGGCCTGCAGGCCGAGCGTGAGCAGGGCATCACCATTGATGTTGCCTATCGCTATTTCTCCACGGCCAAGCGCAAGTTCATCATCGCCGACACCCCCGGCCATGAGCAGTACACCCGCAACATGGCGACCGGTGCATCCACCTGTGATCTGGCGATCATCCTGATCGACGCCCGTTATGGCGTGCAGACCCAGACCCGCCGGCACAGCTTCATTGCCTCGTTGCTGGGTATCCGGCATATCGTCGTGGCGGTGAACAAGATGGACTTGCTGGACTTCGACGAGGCCGTCTTCAACAACATCTGCGCCGATTACAGTGCCTTTGCCGAGGGCCTGGAAACTCTGGCCGACAGCACCGTGCATTTTGTGCCTATGTCTGCCCTGAAGGGCGACAACGTGGTTAACCGCAGCGAACGCAGCCCTTGGTACAACGGCCCGTCACTGATGGAGATTCTGGAAACGGTTGATGTTTCCGCTGACCGCAACCTGACGGATCTGCGCTTTCCGGTGCAGCTGGTGACCCGGCCCAACCTCAACTTCCGCGGCTTCGCCGGCACCATTGCTTCCGGCGTGGTGAATAAAGGCGACGAGCTGGTGGTGCTGCCGTCGGGCAAGACCAGTCGGGTCAAATCCATTGTCACCTTTGATGGTGAGCTGGACGTAGCTGGCGCGGGTCAGGCCGTGACGCTGACCATGGAAGACGAGATCGATATCTCCCGTGGCGATATGCTGACCCACGTGGACAACCGCCCGACGGTCGGTGATTTGTTCGACGCCAGTCTGGTGTGGATGTCCGAGCAGCCTATGCAGCCGGGGCGCAAGTACGATATCAAGCGCGCCACCAGCTACAGCCCCGGCTCCTTTACCCGTATTCACTTCCGCCAAGACGTCAACACCCTGGCCCATGAAGAGGCCGGCGAGCTGGCGCTGAACGAGATAGGCCGGGTGGAGCTGGCACTGGAACGGCCGATCGCCTATGACGATTACCGCGCCAACCGTACTACCGGCGCCTTTATCGTCATCGACCGCATGACCAACGGCACCGTGGGTGCCGGCATGATCGTGGCCAGGGAACAGGGCGGGCAGGGCGGTGCAGGTCTGCCGCAGGGTGAGTTTGCCCACGTTACCCCGGCCGAGCGTGCCATTCGTTATGGCCAGGAACCGGTAACCCTGCTGTTTACCGGGCTGTCCGGTGCGGGCAAGAGCACTCTGGCTTACGCGGTGGAGCGTCACCTGTTCAACCGTGGCCGCGCCTGCTTCGTGCTGGACGGTAAGGTCATGCGTCAGGATCTGAGCAAGGGGCTGGGCCGCGATGCGGCTGGCCGTGCCGAGAACCTGCACAAGGGCGCCCGCGTTGCCCGCCAGCTGAACCAGGCTGGGCTGATTGCGCTGGCCGCCTTCGTCGCGCCGACCATAGAAAGCCGCGCCACCGCCAGGCACATTCTCGGCAACCGTTGCTTGACGGTGCACCTGAATCCGCCGCTGGAGGTATGCCAGGCAAGGGATCCGTCCGGTCTGTACGCCGCCGGGGAAGAGGGCACCATTCCGGGTGTCTCCTATCCTTACGAAGTGCCGGAAGACGCCGACCTGGTGATCAACACCGCCGAGCTGGATCTGGCGACCTGTGTCGACAGGGTGCTGGATCTGCTGCGTGAGCGTTCGGTCATCTGATGTTTCCTCCGGCGGGCAGCGACGCCCGCCGCGCATTGCGCGCAAATTGTGTATCCTGTGCCGCCTCAACTCTGGATGCGGCACGGGAGCCAACCCCCATGAAACCTGCTGATATCGACTTCATGCGTGAGGCCATCGCCGAAGCGCGCAAGGCTGCGGAGCTGGGCGAAGTGCCCGTCGGTGCGGTACTGGTGCATGAAGGCAAGATCATTGGCCGCGGTTTCAACCGTCCCATCAGCAGCAACGACCCCAGTGCCCATGCGGAAATGATTGCCCTGCGCGAGGCCGCCAGCGCCACCGCCAATTACCGTCTTCCTGGTACTACGCTCTACGTCACCCTCGAACCCTGCACCATGTGCTCCGGACTATTGGTACACAGCCGTGTTGGCCGTCTCGTATTCGGTGCCAGTGAGCCCCGTTCAGGCGCGGTAATCAGTCGTAGCCAGGTATTGGATCAGCCGTGGCTGAACCACCGGGTGCAAGTGGAGGGCGGAGTGCTGGCGGAAGAGTGCGGAGCGGTATTGCGCGAGTTCTTCAAAGCACGGCGCTAGCCGCCAGGCCAGCCCGGCATGCTTAAATTCCCTGTGGTAACTGCTCCAGAATCCCCGGCGCGTGATACTGCTCCTGCGGCAGCTGCGGGGTCTCGGCCTGTGGCTGGGTTACCCAGGTGAGCACTTCATAATAACGGCGGATATTCTGTAAGTAATGCACCGGCTCACCCCCCCGGGCGTAGCCGTAGCGGGTCTGGCTGTACCATTGTTTCTTGGACAGCAACGGCAGGTGGTCCTTGACGTCAATCCAGCGGTTCGGGTCTCGGCCGCTGTTACGGGTCAGCATACGGGCGTCGTCCAGATGTCCCAGGCCAACGTTATACGCTGCCAAGGCGAACCAGGTGCGATCCGGCTCTGGAATATCGGTAGACAGCTGGTCACGCACCCACACCAGATAGCGCGCACCACCGCTGATACTCTGCGCCGGGTCAACCCGGTTGGTTACACCGACAAACTTGGCGGTGGGCAGAGTCAACATCATCAAGCCGCGTACGCCAGTCGGTGAGCGCGCTTCGGGATCCCACAGCGATTCCTGATAAGCCATGGCCGCCAGCAATCGCCAATCCATGCCCTGCTGATCAGCCGATTGACGAAAGAGTTGTTCGAAGCGTGGTAGCCGCTGCTGCATATGCCGAGCAAAGGCACGGGCGCCGACGTAATCGAGTACGTCGGCGTGGCCATAGAAGCGTTCCAGCAACTGATCCAGGGTGCCATCGGCACGAATGCTGTCGAAGAACTTATTCACTTCCACCAGCAGACTGTCATCCTCACCGCCGGCCAGTGCCCATGCCATGGGCTGGGTTGGCCCAAGATCAAAACCCACATGCAGCGAGGGATAGAAAGCCTGGTTGACCACCAGCTCGTTGGAATAAACCACAGTGAGATCGATCTCGCCATCGTTGACCATGCGCAGCAGGTCAACGGTTTCCAGATTGTCCGACTCCTCGAATACCAGCTGTGGATGCTCGCTCTGCAATTGACGCAGTTGGTCAGCCAGCGCGCTCCCCTTGAGCACAGTGATGCGTCGATCGTAAAGATCCTCGATGCTTCCGGGTTGCCGATCGCCCCTGCGGTACACCACTTGCGGGGTAACCTGCAGATAGGGTTCGGCAAAATGCACCTGCTCAACACGATTGGGGTTGACGGTGAGTCCCGCAGCGGCGATATGCGGGCCCTTGCCATCAATCAATCGTTGATACAGGTCGTCCAGCGTGGGGCTGGTAATCATATCCAGTTCAAGCTGCAGGCTATCAGCGAAGCGCTTGCTCAACTCGTATTCGAGCCCGGTGTCGCCGTGCCGACCCAGGTAATAGGTTGTCGGCGTATTGCGGGTGATCACGCGCAAGGTGCCATCCTCACGCAGCTGTTCCAGGCGGCTGGGTTGTTCACAGGCAACCAGCAACGCCGAGCACACCAGCGCGAGGGTGGTAGCAACAACAGGATGAGGAGGGGATCGGGTCATGGCCTCAGTATATGTAAATCCACTCACCGGCAATAGGGCACGATTGTCAGGCTCTGTAATAGTGTGCGCCTGATCGCCCGTCCGGCTTGGCAAGATGGCCCCAACTCGCAACCTGGGGTATCCTATGCGCCTTCTTTTTCCAATATTCCAAGTCTCCGAGGCCGATACCAACATGCATATCCTGCGTGGAGCCCCAGTCCTTTCCGATTTCCGGCGCAACAAGCTGCTCACGCGCCTGCAACAGCAGGTTCCCGCTGTCACTGCGGTGTACGCTGAATTCATGCATTTTGCCGATCTGACTGGCGAGCTGGCCGAGCAGGATCAGGCGGTACTGAGCCGTCTACTCAAGTATGGCCCGTCGGTTGCTGTCGAGGAGTCCAGTGGCAGTCTGGTATTGGTGCTGCCGCGTTTTGGCACTATTTCTCCCTGGTCGAGCAAGGCCACGGATATCGCGCATAATTGCGGCCTGAAAATGATCAGCCGGCTGGAGCGCGGCATTGCCTATTACATCAGCGGCGAGCTGAACGCGGCCGAGCTGCAGCACGTCACCGCACTGCTGCATGACCGCATGACCGAGCTGGCGCTGGACAACGTGGAAGCTGCCGCGCAGCTGTTCCACCATACCGAGCCCAAGCCGTTCAACCGCGTGGATATTCTGCAAGGCGGCAAGGCTGCGCTGGAACAGGCCAACACCGAGCTGGGCCTGGCGCTGGCCGATGACGAGATCGACTACCTGGTAGAGAGCTTCAAGGGGCTGGGTCGCAACCCCAGCGACGTCGAGCTGATGATGTTTGCCCAAGCCAACTCCGAGCACTGCCGCCACAAGATCTTCAACGCCAGTTGGGATATCGATGGCCAGGCGCAGGACAAGAGCCTGTTCGGCATGATCAAGAACACCTATCAGATGCGCAGCGAAGGTGTGCTGTCTGCGTACAAGGACAACGCTGCCGTCATCGAAGGCTTTGTCGGTGGTCGCTTCTTCCCCGAGCCGGACACCGCGGAATACCGCGCCCATCAGGAGCCGATCCATATCCTGATGAAGGTCGAGACCCACAACCACCCGACCGCTATTTCACCGTTCTCTGGCGCCTCTACCGGGTCCGGTGGTGAAATCCGTGATGAAGGCGCTACCGGGCGCGGCGGCAAGCCCAAGGCGGGTCTGACTGGCTTTACCGTATCCAACCTGCGTATTCCCGGCTTTGAACAGCCGTGGGAAGAGGACAACGGCAAACCGGGTCGCATCGTCACCCCACTGCAGATCATGATCGACGGCCCGCTCGGCGGCGCCGCGTTCAACAACGAATTCGGCCGTCCCGCACTGACCGGCTACTTCCGTACCTTCGAGCAGACCGTACCTTCGCCCCGTGGCCCGGAAATCCGCGGTTATCACAAGCCGATCATGATTGCCGGTGGTCTGGGCAACATCCGCGCTGACCATGTCGAGAAAGCCGAGATTCCGGTTGGCGCCAAGCTGATCGTACTGGGCGGCCCGGCCATGCTGATCGGTCTGGGTGGCGGCGCGGCTTCCTCCATGGCTACCGGCAGCAGTGCCGAAGACCTGGATTTTGCCTCGGTGCAACGGGAAAACCCGGAAATGGAGCGCCGCTGTCAGGAAGTCATCGACCGTTGCTGGCAGCTGGGCGACAGGAACCCCATCGCCTTCATCCATGATGTCGGGGCGGGCGGTCTGTCCAACGCCTTCCCTGAGCTGGTCAACGACGGTGGCCGCGGCGGCGTCTTCGAGCTGCGCAATATCCCGAATGACGAGCCGGGCATGAGCCCACTGGAAATCTGGTCAAACGAATCCCAGGAACGCTACGTGATGGCCGTGCCGAACGCCGACTTCGAGCGTTTCCAGGCCATCTGCGAGCGCGAGCGTTGCCCCTTCGCCGTGGTCGGTGAAGCCACCGAAGAGCAACTGCTGGTACTCAATGACAGCCACTTCGACAACCAGCCGGTCGATATGCCGCTGTCTGTACTGCTGGGCAAGGCGCCGCGCATGCACCGCAGCGTGACCCGCGAAGCCGAGCAGGGCGACGACTTTGACGCCACCGCCGTCGCGCTGGAAGAAGCCGCGCTGCGCGTACTGCGCCTGCCGGCCGTCGCCAGCAAGAACTTCCTGATCACCATTGGCGACCGCAGCATTACCGGCCTGGTTGCCCGCGATCAGCTGGTTGGCCCCTGGCAGGTGCCGGTTGCCGACTGCGCGGTTACCGCTACCAGCTTCGACGTGCACACCGGTGAAGCCATGGCCATGGGCGAACGCACACCGCTGGCGCTGCTTGACGCTCCGGCTTCCGGCCGCATGGCCGTGGCTGAAACCGTCACCAACCTGGCGGCTGCGCGCATCGAAAACCTGTCGGATATCCGCCTGTCCGCCAACTGGATGGCCGCTGCCGGTCACCCTGGCGAAGACGCCCGCCTGTACGACACGGTCAAGGCCGTCGGCATGGAGCTGTGCCCCGAGCTGGGCATTACCGTGCCGGTAGGCAAGGACTCCATGTCCATGCAGACCCGCTGGAGCGATGACGGCCAGGACAAGAGCGTTACCTCGCCGATGTCGCTGATCGTGACCGGCTTTGCCCCGGTGCAGGACGTACGCCGCACCCTGACCCCGCAACTGCGCGTGGATCAGGGCGATACCGATCTGATCCTGATCGACCTGGGTCGTGGCCAGAACCGTCTCGGCGGTTCCGCGCTGGCGCAGGTGTACAACCGCATCGGCCAGCAGGTACCGGATCTGGACGACGCCGAAGACCTGAAAGCCTTCTTTGCGGTGATCCAGGGCCTGAACCAGGACGACCTGCTGCTGGCCTATCACGACCGTTCCGACGGCGGCCTGCTGGCCAGCGTCGCGGAAATGGCCTTCGCCGGCCATTGCGGTGTGGAACTCAATATGGACGTGCTGGCAGATAACGCCAGTGAGCTGCCCGCTGCCCTGTTCAACGAAGAACTGGGTGCGGTGATTCAGGTGCGTCAGGACGATACCGAAGCGGTTCTCAGCCAACTGGCCGCCGCCGGCCTGGGTGATTGCAGCGCCGTGATCGGCCAGCCCAAGGCCGCGCAACAGCTGGACTTCTATTACGCAGGCGAAGCCGTGCTCTCCGGCACCCGTGCCGACTGGCAGCAAGCCTGGAGCGAAACCAGCTGGCAGATCCAGCGCCTGCGTGACAACGCCGAGTGCGCCGACGAGGAGCACGAGCGCCTGGCCGACGACAAGAACCCGGGTCTGCAGGCGATGCTCAGCTATGACATCAACGAAGATGTCGCCGCACCCTACCTCAACTCCGGCATGCGCCCGGCGGTGGCTATCCTGCGCGAGCAGGGCGTCAACGGCCAGGTGGAAATGGCCGCTGCGTTCACCCGCGCCGGCTTCACCGCCATCGACGTACACATGAGCGATATTCTCAGTGGCCGCGTTGACCTGGCCGACTTCCGTGGTCTGGTCGCCTGTGGCGGCTTCTCCTACGGTGACGTACTCGGCGCCGGCGAAGGCTGGGCCAAATCGATCCTGTTCAACGAACATGCTCGCCAGGCCTTCACTGACTTCTTCGCCCGTCCGGATACCTTTACCCTGGGCGTGTGCAACGGCTGCCAGATGCTGTCCAACCTGCGCGAACTGATCCCCGGCAGCGACCACTGGCCGCGCTTCGTCCGTAACCGTTCCGAGCAGTTTGAGGCACGGATGGCGATGGTCGAAGTCCAGCCCTCGCCGTCGGTATTCCTCAGCGGCATGGTCGGCTCGCGCATGCCGATCGCCATCGCCCACGGTGAAGGCTTTGCCGAGTTTGCCGACAGCGCCGCGGTTGACGCCTGCGAAGCCAGCAGCAGCGTCGCTCTGCGCTTTGTCGACAACCACGGTCGCATGACCGACCGCTACCCGGCCAACCCCAACGGCTCCCCGCGTGGCATCACCGGCCTGACCAACCGCGACGGCCGCGTCACCATCATGATGCCGCACCCGGAACGGGTCTTCCGCACCGTCCAGAACTCCTGGCACCCGGATGACTGGAGCGAAGATGGCGCCTGGATGCGCATGTTCCGCAATGCCAGAGTCTGGGTAGGCTGACGCCTAAACCCGCAGCATACGAATCCCGGCCCAGAGCCGGGATTCGTTTCATTTACCCCATACACTGTTATCCTCGGCGCCGATGATCCATGGTTCGGGGGAAAGGGGCGTACGTATTTACAGCCACCGCATATGTCTATTCTTAATCACTTGTGCGGCAGCGATCTTGTCGGGGTGTACAACCAGTCACGTCAGCCAAAACAGTCATTGGGATATCGACAATCCCTATGCAAATGTTGACTGGAGCCGCTACCTGAAGGTTAAGGCCAATTTCCATACGCACACGACCCGAGCTGGCGGACGCTTGAGTCCGGCAGAAGCTGTCAAAGAATATGACAGGCTGGGGTATGGCGTGCTGTCCATAACGGATCACGGCAGCGTCACGTGGCCGTGGGATAGCTACATGCACAATCCTGAGCAGCTTGGGATGGTTGCCGTGCAGGGTTCAGAGCTCTCGAGCAGTCACGATTTGGGGGTGTATTTTTCTGATGTCTCGGGAAAAAGCACTCTATCCGATACGCTGGCGGGGGTAAGAAGCCAGAATGGGCTGGGGGTCATGTTCCATCCCGGGCGCTACAACTGGTCGACGCAGCAGTACGTTGACCTGTACAGCGAATGGCATGAGTTGGTCGGTATGGAGGTCTTCAACCAGGGAGACCGCTATCGCGGAGATCGCAAGACATGGGATGCCTTGCTGTCGGTTCTGATGCCCCAAGGGCGACCTGTCTGGGGCTTCTCCAACGATGACATGCATAAGCCCGGCCATGTCGGCAGAAACTGGAATGTGCTACTGCTGCCCGAGTTGTCGGCAGAAACGGTGCGAACAGCTATCGAGCAAGGCGCTTTTTTCTTCGTCTATGCGCCGAAAGGACACAAGGGTGCGATGCCGCCTGTCGTCAAAGCAATTGAAGTCGATGCGCAGAAGGGCATCATCCGGATAACAGCGACAGACTACGCAAGGATTGAATGGATATCCGCAGGCAGGATCGTGCATCGCGGAGAGATGATGGATTTGGCAGAAAAAAGTAATGTTCACGGTTATGTACGTATTGTTCTTCATGCCAAAGATGGCGGTTCGCTCATAGGGACTCAACCGATGCGGATTCAGCCGCGATAGAGCCAACTACGCTGCGCTCCGTTGCCGCCCATTACCACGGCGTTAAATCAGTAGTGATACCGAAGCTGGGCGATAAGCAAAGCGTCATCCGTGACTTTGTAAACTATTCGGTGTTCTTCGTTGATCCGGCGGGACCAGTACCCGGCGAGGCTGTGTTTGAGGGGCTCAGGTTTACCAGCACCTTCGAACGGTTCTCGCTTGGTCTCTTTGATTAGCTTGTTGATTCGGTTAAGAATCTTTTTGTCGGTTTTCTGCCAGTATAGATAGTCTTCCCAGGCGTTCTCGGAGAAGATGAGTTTCATTCAAGAAGTTCCTTTCCTTGACCACCGCCTTGCTCCAGCTCGACGACGGATTCCAGCAAACGCCGGGCGTTTTTTGGTGCGCGCAGGAGGTAGGCGGTCTCTTGTAACGCCTCGTAGTCCTCCAGGGAGATCATTACTACGGACTGCGACTTACTCCGGGTGATGATCACAGGGGAATGGTCTTCACAGACCTGCTCCATGGTTTTTGCTAGATTGGTTCTAGCGGCTGTGTAGCTAATGGCATCCATAAGTCTACTCCTGTACAGGATGTTGAGCATGGTCAGGATACCGTACGTCAAAGAATTTAACAATCGCTGCACAGCGACCGATTTTCCGCCGCTTCGCGGCTCCAAGCCGGCGCGTGAGCCAGGTATTATGGCGTCACTTTTAAGCCGCATTGACAAGTGTTACGTGACACAACCCACTCCTTCAATGATCTGTCCCCGGCCTGTGCATAAGGCGGGTGACGCTACATGGTCGGTGGCCAATGCCACTATGGGTGGGTCAAAATTATTGGCCAGAGGTGGGTCAGATTAATTGGCCATTAACAGGTGAGCCCAATATCGAGATTCTGATGCGCCATCGGGCTGTGCTGTTTGGTAAGCTGGGCCTGTTTCTGATGTATGCCGCTTTTCAGCCATCATTGCAGCCGCTGGCGATTATTGTCGGTCTTGTCAGCGTTGTGTCCTTCATCGCTATTGCATGGTCAGTTGGCGGTTACAATGAGCCTGTTGGCAAGGTCATCCTCGCCGACATTGTTGCCTTTGTTGCCTTTGTTGCCTTTGTTGCGCTTGTAGCCGCCGGGACGATCCATATCCTCAGCCGAAGCCAGAGCTGATAGAGCCCGGATCTGCTGGTCACCGGGCGCATGATCTTGCAGAACAACACAACAGGAGTTAAGCGGAATGTATGTCCCCAGCCACTTCAAGGAAGATGATGTCAGCAAGCTGCAGCAATACATTCGTGATTACGGCTTTGGTTTGCTGGTGATCGCTGATGAGTCTGGAATTGAAGCGAACCACGTGCCTTTTTATCTGAGCATGGAAAAGGACGATTCTCTTGGACGCCTGCAGTGTCATTTGGCGCGAAGCAATCCGGTCTGGAAGCGTCTGCACGATGGGGCCCGAGTGCTTGCGGTGTTTCAGGGGCCAAATGCGTATATATCTCCTGCCTGGTACGAAACCAAGGAGGAAAGCGGAAAGGTTGTTCCAACATGGAACTATCTGGCCGTTCATGCCGAGGGGCGCGCTCGAGTGATAGAGGACTCGGCGTGGCTGAAGCAGCATCTTCACAAGCTGACCGATCAGCACGAATCGGGTATGAATGACCCATGGTCTGTCGCCGATGCGCCAACTGACTACATTGACCGTTTGGTGCGGGCGATTGTTGGTGTGGAGATCGAAATTGATTCGCTGACGGGCAAGCTGAAAGCGAGCCAGAATCAGCCGGAGCGTAACAGGGCGGGTGTCAGAATGGGCCTTGAAGCCATGGAAAGGGCGCAGAGCCATGGCATGTCCAGGTTGATCAGCTGACGGATGAAGATCATTGATCTGGATACCGGAAAAGGAGTCCGGGTCATCGAATCACTCAAGCTGGCCGGTTGAGCGTTTGATCCTTTGCGCGGGGCTGGTTATCCAAGTGAGATCGGAATGTTATGCTCGGCCTCCCTTGATTCGATGCCGAGCATCATGTGATCGCCGTCTCTGATAATCCGCTTACTGAAATCTATCGCGATGAATGGCTGCTGGCCGTCCATAAACCCGCCGGTTTGTTAGTGCACCGCAGCCCGATCGATCGTCATGCTACCGAGTTTGCCTTGCAATATGCCCGTCAGTTGAATGGCGGTGAGCATGTTTATCCTTGTCATCGGCTGGATCGACCTACCTCGGGTGTACTTCTGTTTGCCCGTGACCCGCAAACGGCGAGTGCGTTCGGCAAAACCCTGATGGCGGGGCAGGTGGGTAAAATCTATCTGGCGCTCGTGCGCGGCTGGTCAGCAGAACAGGGCAGGATTGATCATGCGTTGCGCGAGCATGTCATTGACCGACGTTGCAAGGAGACGCCGCAGGCGATACGCGAGGCTGTTACGGACTTCAAGCGCCTGGCTATTGCTGAGATACCGGTCGAGGTAGAGCGTTATCCGCAGAGCCGTTATAGCCTGCTGGCGCTGACCCCGGAGACGGGGCGCAAGCATCAGTTACGTCGGCATATGCAGCACATCAGCCATCCGATTGTGGGTGATACCAATTATGGCCGGACAAAGCACAACAGGTATTTTGCCGAGCGTTTCGGTTATAGCCGGTTGATGCTGGCCGCTACCGAGCTGGTCTTTGAACATCCGGCGACCGGCCGGACACTGCGACTGCAGTGTCCGCCGGAGGCCAGTTTCATGCAGGTACTGTCGATTTTCGATGAGCTGCCGTTACTCTTGAGTGCGGGGCTCAGTCGAGAATCAGTACATGCCCATCGCTGGGATTGATGCGGCCGTTGACCAGCGTCTCAACCAGTGCCGAGCCGCTTTCCAGGCCCTGATGGCTCTGCAGTTGCAGCCAGGGTGAGGCGGGGTTGCGTACCCGGTCAATGAAGCTCAGCTGGGCTTCGTTGAAGCGACGGGTCACTTCGGCCGGGCCCCAGTCGGCATTGCGCTTGCGGATCTGGTTGGGGGCGAAGTAGGCCTGCGGTTGCGGGCCGGCCAGGTTCAGATCCTGTTGACTGATGTGATCCTGGCTGTGCGCCGAGCCGGCGTAGCAGTCATGTACCAGGGTGCCCTTGAAGTGGTTGTGGATGCGCTGGCGCAGCTCGCCGTTGCCGGAGAAGTCCACGTACAGTGTCGGTACCGATGCGTCCAGCGACTCCAGTTCGTCATAGCTGACGGTGCGATCGTAGCAACCCAGATTGTCGACGTAGCCGCGGTTGCTGTCCGAGGTGATACCGACCAGTTCCACGCCCTTGTTCTGCAGGCAGAACAGGGTACCGAAGGCGGTCTTGCTTGAGGCGCTCGACACCAGAATGCGTTTGGCATCAAAGAAGCCATTGTCTTCCAGATAGTCAGCCAGCATGAATGAGGTGATGAACAGCGGGCGCAGCAGCATCTGGTAGTCTTCGTTCTCGGCACGGTAGGCGGCGTCAGTGCTGTTGCGCTGGTATTGGTTGTAAGCTGAGACCAGATCCAGGCGATGCGCGCTGCCATCATAGAAGCCGCGTTCGCTGACGCGCACCGGCTCAACCACCAGATGTGTGGCGATCGGCCAGTAGCCGTAGAAGCGCTCGCCGATTGCCAGACCCTCAACGGTGGTCTCAACGATCTCGGCAAAACCCCAGGCCGGCATGTGGCCCCAGGCCGTGTCTTCGGTAGGGAAGTAGTTCCAGTAGCGCAGGTGCGGGGTGTCGCCGAAGGCAGCATAGGTGATGTTGTTGGTGGTCAGTGCCAGACGGCTGATTTTCAGCAGCGCCTGGCCGGGTTGCAGATCACCCTGGGTTTGGGTAACGATGCGGGTGCGTGCAAGATCACGCTTGTCTGTTTGCAGGCTATGGATCTGAGTCATGATGGGCTCCTTCGGGAATAATCTTGCTATACAGCGTACGCCAGCCAGAGGCGGGTCGGGTTCGGATAATCATGAGCAGCAGGACAACCCCAACAAGCCGCAGTAAACCGCTGAAACGGCCTACTCAGGCCCGTGCCCGGTTCACCGTGCAGGCGATATTCGAGGCCTATGTTCGGATTTGGCAGCGTGACGGCTGGGAAGGTCTGACCACCCGGGCGGTGGCGTTGGAAGCCGGTGTGGCCATCGGCACCCTTTATGACTACTTTCCCAGCAAGGAAGCGCTGCACTCGGCCTATGTACGCCACTGCATGGAAACCCTGATCGCCGCGGTGGATGAGCAGGCGGTACAGGCGAGCGGGCTGAGCTGGCAGCAGCGCATCGGTCTGGTGGTGCGGCTGCTGTGCGGGTTGCACGAGCTGTCCTGGTTTCATCCGGACATGCTGGCGTTGGAGCCACGGATTGCCGAGCAGAAGCATCAGCAGCGCGCCTGGGCAGAGTTCATCGACCTGTGGCGGCGGGTGTTCGACGCCTGTGCCGATCTGCCGGTTCGGCCTGATGACAGTCTCATCGAGGCGCTGCATCTGGCGGTGTGGGGTGGGCGTCGCTATGCCATGCAGCTGCGACTGGATGAGCCTCGCCTGCAGCAGTGGGCGGCGGAAATGGAACAGCTGTGCCTGTCCAGGCTGAACTCAACTCCCTGAGTCAGAATCTCTGCTCAATCAGATGCCACAGTCCGTTCCAGAACGTATTGGAAGGCGCGCCGCTGGCAGCTGTAATATAGTGATGGCACTCGCTCCACTGACCTTAAGGATCTGTCTTCTTGTCTGACTCACGACGCCTACCGCGCTGGCTGTTGTTGGTACTTCCCTTGGTGCTGTTGTTAGGTTGGTTTGGCTGGCGCGACTGGCAGGGCCCCGAGCTGCCCGGGTACCGTCTGGAGATGCGACCGCTGGTGCAGCGGGTGGTGTCCAGTGGTGAAGTGGACAGCCAGTCGCTGGCCCGTGTCGGCAGTGAAATCACCGGTGTGGTGAAAGCGCGACATGTGCGAGAGGGTGATCCGGTGTGGGCCGGTGAACTGCTACTGGAGCTGCACGATGAGGAGCAGCAGGCGCGTGTGCGGGAAGCGCAGGCCGCCCTGCAGCAGCTGGTCGACTCCCAGCGACCCCAGACCCGTGCTGCGCTGCGGGAAGCGCAGAACAACCTCGAGCAGGCCACTCGCGAGCGGCAGCGACGTGATCAACTTGTCGAGCGTCAGCTGCTGTCCGCCGAGCAGCGCGAACAGGCGCGTCAGGCCGAGCTCAATGCACAGGTTGCCCGCGACCGTGCGCAACTGGCAGTTGACGCCGCTGCGCCGGGCGGCAGTGATGAGCAGCTGCTGCAACAGCGGTTGGCGGCCGCCAGGGCGGCCCTGCTGCGCACGCAGATTCGGGCGCAATTTGATGGCGTGGTTCAGACCCGCGCGGTGGAGCCGGGTGATGTGGTGCAGCCCGGCGCTGTACTGTTGCAGATAGCTCGGGCTGATAGCCGTGAGATCATAGTGCCGCTGGACGAAAAGGACCTGGAACCGGTAGCAGTCGGTCAATCGGCTCTGGTCATCGCCGATGCCTTTGCGCTCAAGGCGGTGGCCGCAGAGGTCAGCTTCATTGCACCGGTCATCGATACCAACCGCGGCACCGTCGATATTCATCTGCGTTTGCTGGAGCCGGCGGATTTCCTGCGTCATGGCATGACGGTATCGGTTGACATCCGTACCGGTAGCCGGGATCAGGCGCTGGTGTTACCCAACGATGCGTTGCATCAGCGCCGTGGCATGCAGGCTGAGGTGCTGCGCTGGAAGACCGATGGCCGGGTGGAGCTGGTGCCAGTGCAGCTCGGTCTGCGTGGCACGGGACTGACCGAAGTGGTCGACGGGCTGAGTGCGGGCGACGTAGTGCTGGCAACGGATGCAGTGCCGGGTCAGCGCGTGCGGGTCAGAGTCGAACCCCCGTTTGTCGGTGACCGGGAGTGACCGGCATGCGCTTGCTGCTCGCCAGTGCCTGGACAGAGTGGTTGATTGCGCTGCGCTTTCTGCTGGACAACCGCATGCAGACCTTGTTGATTCTGTTCGGAATCACAGTGGGTTCGGCGGTCATTGTCTTTATTACCGCACTGATCACCGGGTTGCAGGAGAATGTGGTGGATCGCACCCTGGGTACTCAAGCGCATATCCGGGTGCTGCCGCTGGACGAGTTCAACCGTTTCGCAGCGCTGCCCGATGGTGCCGTTTCGCTGATGCTGGAAAGCCCCCGGGCTCAGCGACTGCGCTCCATCAGCAATTGGCAGGACGTGGTCTCGCTGCTCGATCAACATCCCGGCCTGACCGCCATCTCGCCGGTGGTCAGCGGGCCGGCGCTGGCCCTGAGTGGTGTGGCGCGGGCCTCGGTAGCGCTGATCGGAATGGAACCGGCGCGCTATGAGCGCATCATCCCCATCAGTGACGATCTGATTGCCGGCAGCTTCCGTGTAGGGGCTGGCCACGCGGTGATCGGCAGCGAGCTGGCCGGGGATCTCGGGCTGAAGACCGGCGACAAGCTGCGGCTGGATGGGGGCGGTGGTCGCGAGGCGGTGGTGGATATTGCCGGCATTTTTGAGCTGGGTGTGCGTGAGCTGGATGCCCGCTACGTATACCTGGATCTGAAGCAGGCGCAGACGCTGCTGGCGCTGCCGGGCGGCGTCACAGTGATCGACGCTCGGGTAGATGAAATCTTTGCCGCCGACGATCTGGCCCGGCGCCTGGAGCGGCTGACCGGATTGAAGGCCGAAAGTTGGATGCAGACCAATGGACAGCTGCTCAATGCCTTGACTTCCCAGAGCATGACTACTGAAATGATTCGGGTGTTCGTGGGTATCTCCGTGGCCTTCGGCATTGCCAGTGTGCTGGCAGTCAGTGTGGTTCAGCGAACCCGGGAAATCGGTATTCTGCGCGCCATGGGCAGCCCACGAGGCCAGATCCTGCGGGTGTTCCTGTTGCAGGGAGGACTGCTTGGGCTGTTCGGTTCAGCTATCGGAGGTGCCGCGGGCTGGAGTCTGGTGCAGGTATTCAATATTTTCGGGCCGGGGTTGTTCTGGGTGCCGGTCGAGCCGGCACTGGTGCCGGTAGCGATGCTGATCGCCACCCTGGCCGGCGTACTTGCCGCGGCGGTGCCGGCGCGCCGTGCAGCCCGCTATGATCCGGCGGTGGCGATCCGTTATGTCTGATCAGGTACTGCGACTGGAAGGGGTCGGCAAGACCTTCAATGCGGGCACTCCGTTGGAAACGACCGTGTTGCGGGATATAGACCTGCAGTTGGCGCGTGGTGAGCTGACTGCGCTGATCGGGCCGTCCGGCTCGGGCAAGAGTACTCTGCTGAATCTGATTGGCCTGCTGGATGTGCCCAGTGTAGGCGAGCTTTATCTGCAGGGCCATGCAACCCGCCACAGCGATGATCCCACGCGTACTCGACTGCGCAATCAGGCGCTGGGTTTCGTGTTCCAGTTCCACCATCTGATCTCAGCCTTCAGCGTGCTGGAAAACGTGCTGATGCCGTTGATCATTCGCAGTGGCCGCCCAACGACCGAAGCGATCGATCTGGCGCGCAGTCTGCTGCGAGAGGTAGGGCTCGAGCATCTGGCGGACAAGAAACCGACGGAGATTTCCGGTGGCCAGCAGCAGCGCGTGGCGATTGCCCGGGCGCTGATTACCCGCCCACCATTACTGCTGGCCGACGAGCCCACGGGCAATCTGGACAGCAAGACGGCGGCCAATATTTTCGAGCTGTTCAGACGGGTCAATGATCAGTTCGGCTGCTCCATTCTGGTGGTCACGCATGATCCTCGGCTGGCGGCCAGCTGTCCGCGCATCGTGCAGCTGGTAGATGGTCGCATCGTCAGTGATGAGCGTAGCCTGTCAGGGGTAAGCTGAAAACAATTGATTGTTATAATATAACAACTCATAATCCCACCCCTTCTCGACCATGGTGGTCGTCGTGTTGGTGGGAGTGGATTATGGAAAAGACAACGTCGTGGCGTTTGGAGGCGCTGCTCCTGGCGGGGTTGATGCCGGTGGGCGCAGCAGCTGGGACAGTAGCATTGCCGGACACCGTGGTAAGCGCCTCAGTGCTGGGTAATCAGGTATCGGAGATGAGCTCGGCCGGTGTGGTGCTGCGTGGTGAGGATCTGATTCGCCGCCGCGCTGCCACGCTTGGCGATACCCTGAGCAGCCTGCCCGGAGTGCATTCCAGTGGTTTCGGCCCGGGGGTGGGGCGGCCGGTTATCCGCGGGCTGGAGGGTAGCCGTGTCAAGGTGCTGAGCGATGGGGTTGATGTGCTTGATGCGTCCACCAGCAGTCCGGATCATGCGATCACCGGTGAGATGCAGTTGCTCGAGCAGATCGAGGTGCTCAAGGGCCCGGCTACTCTGATGTATGGCGGCGGTGCCATTGGTGGTGTAGTCAACCTGATTGACCGACGCGTACCGACCTATGTGCCGGAGCGCGGCATCGAGGCTGATCTGGAGTTGCGCGGTAATACCGTGGCCGATGAGCGTGCAGGTGCCTTTGGCCTCACCGCCGGTGCTGGACAGTTTGCGCTGCGGCTGGAAGGCAGCAAATCGGACGCTGATCCCTATAGGATTCCCGGCAGCCCATCGCGTCAGGCGGGAGCCTTCAATGAGTCTGATTCGATGGCGTTGGGTCTGAGTTGGATCCTTGACCGTGGCTACCTGGGGCTGGCCTACAGCGAGCAGAACCGGGAATACGGCCTGCTGGCCCATGAGCATGCTGATTGCCATACCCACGGGCCGCGGTGGCACTGTGGCGGTCATGGGCACGGTCATGATGATCATGATCATGAGCATGAGGAAGACGCCGCCTCTATCGATATGCGCCAGCGCCGTTGGGATGTGCGTGGCGAGTATCAGGATCCCTTTGCCGGTTTAGAGCGCGTACGCCTACGCATGGCGCATACCGATTACAAACACGAAGAACGGGAAGGGGATCATGTTGGCACCCGGTTTGATAGTCAGGGCAGTGAAGCTCGGCTGGAGCTGACCCATAGCCCCATCGCTGGCTGGCGTGGCGTTATCGGCGGACAGACCACTCGCCGGGATTTTTCCGCGCTGGGTGAAGAAGCCTACGTGCCGGCTACCTTGACCAATAATCACGCTCTGTTTCTGGTGGAGGAATTACGGCAGGGTAACTGGCGGCATGAACTGGGCCTGCGCCACGAATGGCAGAAGGTGGATGTAAAGCGTGGCGCAGCGGACAGCTCCCATCGCGGCACATCCGTTTCAGCGGGAACCAGTTGGGCCTTTGTGCCGGATCATGCGCTGTTTGCCAACCTTTCCCGTTCCCAGCGCTTACCCACGGCTGAGGAGTTGTATGCCAATGGCCCGCATGCCGCGACCCGTACCGTCGAGTTGGGTAATGCCAGGCTGAAAGAGGAAACCGGTTATAACCTCGAAGTTGGTTTACGTAAGCTGGCGGGCACGCTGACCTACAGCCTCAGCCTGTTCCGCAATCAGGTGGATGATTTCATCTATGCCGCGGATGTGGGCTACGATCCCCAGGGCGGTTACCGGGTGGTTGAATACCGCCAGGATGATGCGCTGCTGCGCGGTTTTGAAGCCAGCGTAGGCGTGCGTGCCACTGATACCCTGCAAGTCATCCTGTTTGGCGATAGCGTGCGTGGCAAGCTGCGTGACGGCGGTGGCGATCTGCCGCGCATCCCGGCTGACCGTTACGGAGTACGTCTGGAGCAGCGTCTGAGTCATCACCTGACCGGTGAGCTGGAAAGTTACCGGGTACGTCGCCAGGGCAATACCGCCGAGTTCGAGACCGATACCGGAGGTTACAGCATGGTCAATGCCGGCCTGAACTACCGCGGGCATGTGGCCAGTGGCACCGAGTACATGTTGTATGCCCGGGCCAATAACCTGACGAACGACAAGGCGCGGCAGCACACCTCCTATATCAAGGACGAAGTACTGTTGCCGGGACGTAATCTGACGCTGGGTGTACGCTTGAGCTTCTAACCCGTGCCCAACCCCGGAGTCGCAGCATGTACAAGTTCTGTTTCTATGTGCCCGAATCGCATCTTGAACCCGTCAAGCAGGCCGTGTTCGCAGCGGGAGGCGGGCGGGTCGGTGATTATGATCACTGTGGTTGGCAGGTGCTGGGCCAGGGACAGTTCCGTCCCGGGGCAGGGGCCGACCCTTTTATTGGCGAGCCTGGCAAATTGGAGCAGGTTGCTGAATATCGGGTGGAGATGATTTGCGAGGATGAGTTGATCCAGCAGGTAGTGGCAGCGTTGCGCCAGGCACATCCTTATGAAGAGCCGGCTTTTGATGTGTGGCCACTATTGGAAATCTGATTCGGTAAACAGCAAAAAGGCCACACATAAGCGTGGCCTTTTTTATTTCACCATGACTCCAGCACCGAAATTCGCTGGACTACGCCCAAGCTCGATACAGCAAGTTTATCAATAACTTAGGGCGGTTCATCATATGCCGGTGCTTTCTGAAATTTGACCCGGCTTCCACCCGCTTGACTCCTATCAGGCTCCTGGAATCGGGTCTTTCCAAGGAGTCATCATGGCTAAGATCAAGCTCACCAAGTCCGCAGTCGATGCGGCACAACCCCAGGCGCAGCCCGTTGAACTGCGCGACACTCTCGTTCCCGGCTTCCTGTGCAAGATTACACCGACAGGTCGCAAGGTGTTCATGCTTCAGTACCGAACCAATGCCGGCGAACGCCGCAAGCCCGCTTTGGGCTTGTACGGCGAGCTGACCGTCGAACAAGCCCGGTCGTTAGCACAAGAGTGGCTGGCGCAAGTCCGCCGGGGTGGCGACCCTGCGGCAGAGAAGGCAGCGGCTCGCCAGGCACCCACGGTCAGGGAGTTATGCGTCAAGTTCATGGAAGATCACTCCAGCCAACGCAATAAGCCCAGCACACAGAAAGGCTATCAGGGCGTTATCGACCGCAACATCATCCCGCTGCTTGGTCGTATAAAAGTACAGGATGTGAAGCGACCGGACGTGGCTTCGATGATGAAGAAAATGGCCCACAAGCCAGCCGATGCCAATCGCACGTTCAGCGTGATGCGCAAGATGTTCAACTTGGCCGAGGTGTGGGGTTATCGTCCCGATGGCACCAACCCGTGCCGTCATGTGCCCATGTACCCCAACGGCAAGGCGACCCACCTCATCAGCGATGAGGAAATGGGCAAGCTGTTCCACTATCTCGACGACCTGGAAGCTGAGGGTCTGGAGCATCCCGTCATCCCGCTGGCGATTCGTTTGCAGTTTGAGTTCGCTGCCCGCCGCTCCGAAATTGTTTTGCTTGAATGGAGTTGGGTCGATCTGGAGAACCGGCGCGTGGTCTGGCCGGACAGCAAGACAGGTGGCATGTCCAAACCGATGAGCGAGGAAGCTTATCGGCTGCTATCAACCGTTCCCCGGTATGAAGGTTCACTTTACGTGCTGCCTTCGCCTCGTCGCCCTATGAAGCATCTGACAACGGGTGAGTATTACAACGGCTGGACTCGTACCCTGAAAGCCGCTGGCGTAACGCACGTTGGTACGCATGGCATCCGCCACCGCTCGGCCACCGACATTGCCAATTCGGGTATCCCGGTGAAGGTTGGTATGGCGTTGACCGCCCACAAAACCGTGGCGATGTTCATGCGCTATGTCCACACCGAGGATGCCCCGGTGCGGGAGGCCGCCGAACTGGTAGCAAACCGGCGCAAGACGATCATCGGCGCACGGCCTGTCGTGGAGGAAACGGTATGAGCAGGCGCAAAATATCTGTCGCGCCGTCTGCCGTGCTGCTGGGCGATATCAGGACACTGATTGAGGTGGCGCGCCAACGCGCCACCTCGGCAGTGAACAGCGAGTTGACGATGCTCTACTGGCGCATCGGTCTGCGTATCCATACACAGGTTCTGGAAGGCCGACGGGCTGACTATGGCGAGGAAGTCGTGCCGACCCTGGCGAGGGATTTGGTGAAGGAATACGGCAGCAGTTTTTCGGTGAAGAACCTGCGCCGTATGGTGCAGTTTGCTGTCACGTTCCCGGACGAAGCAATTGTCGTATCACTGATACGACAATTGAGCTGGACGCATTTTATTGCCCTGATTCCGCTGAAAGACCCGCACCAGCGGGACTACTACGCGCAGATGGCCAGCGCCGAACGCTGGAGCGTGCGGACACTGCGCGGGCGCATCGACTCGATGCTGTACGAGCGCACAGCGCTGTCCCAAAAGCCGGATGACATGATCGTGCAGGAGTTAGCGACCTTGCGCGATGCGCAACGCATGTCGCCTGCGCTGGTCATGCGCGATCCCTACATCCTCGACTTTCTGGGTCTTCGGGACACCTGGCAGGAGAGCGATCTGGAGACGGCCATTATCCGTGAAATGGAATCTTTCCTGCTGGAATTGGGCGCGGGGTTCAGCTTTGTGGCCCGGCAGAAACGCATCCCGATTGACGACGAGGATTTCCATCTTGATCTGCTGTTCTACAACCGCAAGCTGCGGCGGCTGGTGGCGGTAGAACTGAAGGTTGGCGAGTTCAAGGCAGCCTACAAGGGCCAGATGGAGTTGTATCTACGCTGGCTCGACAAGCACGAGCGGGAACCGGAGGAAGCCTCGCCGCTGGGCATCATCCTTTGCACCGGCAAGAAACGCGAGCAGATCGAGCTGCTGGAGTTAGATAAGTCGGGCATTCACGTTGCAGAATACCTGACTGCTTTGCCGCCGAGGGGCGTATTGGTGGAGCGGTTGCAACAGGCAACGCGGCGGGCGCAGTTGCAGATCGAACAGCGACAGACTGACCAAGAGCCTTGATTACAGTACCCGTGCATCCCGGCGTGCCGCCGTCGGGCTCGCGGGCTGCGCCCCGCGCTTCTTGCGAATCACGGCCATTCGGCTTTGATCCCTGATGCCTCCGGCCCTGTGAGGGCCTGCGCGCTGCGCTTGCCAAAAGGCGAGTATGTGTAGTGGGCGGGGGTGGGCGGTCTTGCTGTTCCCTTCACCGTATCACGGCGTTCTCGCCGTCAAGGGCTGCGCGTGCTGGCACGCTTGCGGCCCGTGGCCGTCTGTGACCCCTGACTGCTTGCGCTGCGCCGTGCTGACCACGGTTCCGGGCAAATCCGCCCGAGCAACCGGAGTACGATCATGTCGCAACTATCCTTTTCCTCGTTCGATTCCTCTCTGTTGGTGCGTGACGCACAGGGCCGTTATCTGCCGGCATCAGTCGATCAGATCCTTGATGCAGCCCGTCAGGCCATTGACCAGAAAATGCAGCGCGGTACTGCTTTTACATCGCCAGCGTTGGTCAAGGAATACCTGGTCACCAAACTGTCTGGCTTAGAACATGAAGTCTTTGCCATTCTGTTCCTGGACACGCAGCATCGGCTGATCGAGTACCGAGAGATGTTCCGGGGCACCATCGACAGTGCATCGGTGTATCCGCGCGAAGTAGTCAAGGAGGCACTGCTGCTCAATGCGGCGGCGGTCATTCTCTCGCACAATCATCCGAGTGGACATCCTGAACCGAGCAGTGCGGACAAGGTACTAACCCAGCGGCTCAAGGAATCGCTGGCGTTGGTGGATGTTCGTACTTTGGATCACCTCATCGTGGGAGGCCAGGAAACGGTATCGTTTGCCGAGCGTGGTTTGCTGTGAACCACGGGGGCTTCGGCCCCTTTTTTGCTTCGCCTGATCGGCGGTGCCCATGGCGAAAACCCTAGACAAGGTCTCGGAAATTCGAGTCTTGGGGCAGATATTCCCGTCGTGCCGACTTGGAGCTCCAAGCGTATCGCTCAACCAGTCATCCTTGGAGGACAGTGCTGAACGAAGCAGTGGACTCACCCCAAGAAATGGCCTAGCCACCCGCTCCACGGTAGTGACGTGCCAGTAAACGCGAGCACGCTCGTGATAAGCACTTTGCGTACATCACGGGCCACAAGTGCAGCCAAGCGGGTACGGTCGTCCTTGAACTCACAGTACGGTGCCGCTGCCCATCGCGCCCAGCGGCCGAACAAACTGCTTTCTTCTGGAGGTTCTTTGATTCTGGCCATTGTCAGCTCCCCTTGCTCTCTGAACGGGTTCTCAACTTAGGCGTTGCAGAGGTGCTGGGGACTTTGGCTGATGCCTTGGACGTAGCAGGGCTCTTTGCGCCCTTAGAGGTTGCCTTCGTTTTTTCTTTCTTGATGCGCTCGCAATACTCGTCATAGTCCGTGATGTCATGCTGCGCCCCGATATCAATCAAACGATCCCGAAACCGTCCGTACAGAACATCTTGAACTTTGTTGGCACGTCTCAGCTTTTCGATGCCCACGTTTGGGTTGAGTAAGAGAACGTAATGAAAGTCACCGCTCGCACCTCTCTTCGCCTCAATGAACCCGAGGTCGCGTAGCTTGCGCATGCGCCGCCGCCAAGTATCGACTGCACGTTCGCCATCGAAACCGGTCTCTGCTGCGAAAGTCGCCGGTGCCTCAATCATAAGAAAAGGGTAGTCAGGGGCGCGAATCCACAAACACAATAATGTGTGACCTGCGGGTTGTCCTTTGGATTGGGCGTCAATCGCCTGCATCGCTAGAGGTAGCGTTCGAGGAATGGTCGAGTACCCATCATTCAGTGTGCGGTGCCAGAGCAGCTCGTCCGAATGGTCTGGAAACTGGATTTCCATTTGTTGCTTGGCCCTTTCAGCCATATTGAGCCGTCGTTTCCGAGATTGCTTTTGGGTTGCCATGTTAATCCTCGAAGCCATTGAGTGGATAGGTAGATTAGAGCTCCAAATCCGCACAACCTCAATGATTCAGTGCGCAGGATTTCACGCAGTTTAGTGGGTATATGGAAGCATCAGTTGTAGTTTAAAAGAGCGATTAGAAACAACCTGGATATATAAGTCGCGCGAATCCGCACATAAATGTGAATAAATTCATTAAAAATCAACTTCTTGTGGTTTTTTTCGGTGCTCCATGTGCTCCCGTTTCTCCGTGTGCTCGCTGTGCTCCATGTGCTCCGGGGTAATGGTTGTAGGAAGAGGGGCTCTATAACTGGTCTCCAGCCTAAGATAAACGGGTCTAAAGACTATTATTGATTCTGAGTCTAAGCGTCCTCGGCCTGGTATCAGGCCGGTCACGCTGTCGTGCTTCGCATCGAGCCTCGCTGAGCGAGTCTCGCCCCATTTGGGCTTCCATCCCTGACGCCTACGGCCCGGCTTCCCAGCTTCGGGCCTGCGCGCTTCGCTTGCGTGCGGTCTGCACACTCAGGTGGCCGTTGCCTGTCCAGCCATCTCTCCTGACTTCATCACCTTGCTCGCGACTGTAGCCCGTGGCCGTGTGCCGTCAAGGCGCGTCAGGCCGTGTCCTCGGCTGCGCCTGCGGCCCGCACCAACCTGACGCTTGCCTCCTTGACAGCCCACGTCCGTGGGCTCCTGACCGTCGCGGGCGATGAACTCAGGAAAGACGGTGGCAACGAGGCCAACCGGGTTCTTCGTGCCAACCGCACCGAACAGCCGAAAGGCTGGGCTCCGAATCTAGGAATCCGGTATGCGGTTTGAACAGCAAACCCTTTTTTGTCAGGAGAAACACCATGCTTGCATCCCGTTTTGCTTCCCGCGCTCCGGTACTGCGTAGCGACTACCCGCTGTCCGATGATCAGATCAGAGCCGTGGTGCCGTCGATCTATGCCGAGGCACCCCACCAGAGCCGTTCAGAACGCTATAGCTACATTCCCACGGCGGCGGTACTGACCGAGCTACGAAAAGAAGGGTTTCAGCCCTTCATGGTGACGCAGACCCGAACGCGCAACGAAGACCGGCGCGACCACACCAAACACATGATTCGCTTGCGCCATGCCAATCAAGTGAATGACAGCATCGCCAACGAAATCATCCTGTTGAACTCACACGATGGAACCAGCAGTTATCAGATGCTGGCCGGGGCATTCCGCTTTGTTTGCGCCAATGGCCTTGTATGCGGCGACACCCTGGCCGATGTACGCATCCCGCATAAGGGCGATGTGACCGGGCAGGTTATCGAAGGCGCTTATGAGGTGTTGAGCGGTTTTGAACGGGCGCAGGAATCCCGCGAAGCCATGCAGGCCATCACCCTGGACGAAGACGAAGCCGAGATATTCGCCCGCGCCGCGCTGGCCTTGAAGTATGACGACCCGGACAAGCCCGCGCCCATCACCGAAAGCCAGATTCTGATGCCGCGCCGCTATGACGACCGCCGCCCTGATCTGTGGATGACGTTTAACCGCCTGCAAGAAAACCTCACCAAGGGCGGATTGCGTGGCCGTAGCGCCAACGGTCGCCGCCAGAGCACCCGCCCGGTGCAAGGCATTGATTCAGACATTCGCCTTAACCGTTCCCTGTGGCTGCTGGCCGAGGGTATGCGCCAGTTGAAAGCCTGATTTCCGACCCGGAGGGGCGCAGCCCCTCCATTCATTCCCTTGTTTTGCCGCTGTATCCCTTTTTGAACTGACAGGAGTTACACCATGAACGCCATCAACCAGACCGAAACCCAAGCCATCGACACCGCGAACGCCGCAGCCGACACCGCTACCCCGGCGCAGAATCTGATGCAGGTGCCGCTGTCGCAGCTTCGCCCCTCAAAACGCAACGTGCGCAAGGTTGTAGGCCAGTCCATCGACGCGCTGGCCGCCAGCATTGCCCGTGTGGGCCTGCTGCAAAACCTGACCGTGACGCTGGCCCGAGACGGTGAACATTACGAAGTCGTGGCCGGTGGCCGCAGGCTTGCCGCGCTCAAGCTGCTGGCAAAGACCCACCGCATGCCGAAGGATTGGCCGGTGCCGTGCCTGCTGGTGGCCGATGCCAGCGCCCGTACCGTGAGCCTGACCGAGAATGTGCAGCGCGAAGCCATGCACCCGGCAGATCAGTTTGAAGCATTCGCCGCGCTGGTAGCCGAAGGCCGACCCATCGAAGACATTGCAGCGGATTTTTCCGTCACGCCGCTGGTGGTACAGCGCCGCTTGAAGCTGGCCAATGTCTCGCCGCGCCTGTTGGCCGATTACCGTGCCGATGCGGTGAGCCTTGAGCAGTTGATGGCGCTTGCCATCACGGACGACCACACAGCGCAGGACGCCGCCTATTACGATGCACCGCAATGGCAGCGGCAGCCCCACGCCTTGCGCGAACGGCTGACCGAGCGGGAGATTGACGCAGGCCATGCGCTGGTGCGTTTTGTGGGGCTGGACGCCTACGAAGCCGCAGGCGGTGGCATCCGCCGCGACCTGTTCGCGGAAGGCGATACCGGCGTCTATGTGGCCGATGCCGCGCTGTTGGAAACGCTGGTGCGCGGCAAGCTGGACAGCCACGCCGCCGAGGTGAAGGCCGAGGGTTGGGCATGGGTGGATGCCACACCCGCCGCCACTTATGCCGACTTGCACGCCTTCCAGAACGCCCCGCGAGAACGGCGCACCCCCACCAAACGGGAAAGCGACCGCATGGAAAAGCTGGAAATCAAGATGCAGGCCATCGGTGACACGCTGGATGCCGCATTCGAAGAAGACGACGAGGAAAAAGCCAGCGCCTTGCAGGAGGAAGGCGACCGCGTGGGCGAGCAGTTGCAGGCGCTGGAAGAACGCTTGATGGACTACAGCCCGAACGTGAAAGCCGCTGCTGGTGCCATTGTCACGCTTGACCGACAAGGCCAGCTTGTCGTGCATCGCGGCCTGATGCGTGAAGCGGAAGCCAGGGCACTGCGTACCCTGGAGCGGTTGCGGCAGGGTTTCGGCAGCGTGGATGGCGAAGCCGGAAACGACGACGAAGGCGACGACGACAACGAGCAACCCAAAACCGCCGCCATGTCCGACCGGCTGGCGCAGCGCTTGAGCGCCCACCGCACCGCCGCGCTGCAAATCGAACTGGCGCGGCACCCGCAAGCGGCGCTGGCTGCGGTGGTGCATGGCATGGTGCAAGCCGTTTTGCAGCGTGACCGTTACCATCGTGACAGCTTGCCTCTGGGCGTGAGATTGACCGTGCAAGACCGGCTGGAAAGCATGGCCCCGGACTGGCCGGAGTCACCCGCCGCTGTGGCGCTGCGCGAATTGCAGCAGGCATGCCGCGAGACACTGCCCGAGGATGGCGCGGGATTGTTCGCCACCTTGCTGGCAAAGTCGCAGGATGAACTGGTGTGGCTGCTGGCGATATGCACGGCGGCCACGGTGGATGTAGTCACGCCCCGCGCTACGTCGCAGCAACCCGGCGCGGAACTGGCGCAGGCCGTGGGGCTGGATATGGCCGCATGGTGGCAGCCGACCGCCGAAAGCTATTTCAAGCACGTTTCCAAAGCCATGATTCTGGATGCCGTGGGCGAGTTCGCGCCTGACCATGTTGCCCGGTTGGCGAAGTTGAAAAAGGCCGACATTGCCAGCGCAGCAGAACGATTGGTGGACGGCACGGGCTGGATACCTGCTATCTTTCGAGCTGAAATCCCGCAGGATGTGGCGACAGGCGAAGACGACGCCATCACCATCACGGAGGACGCCGCCCAGCCCAACGAACCGGCTGATTCAGTTGCTGCGTAAACCCTGACCATAGGCAAGCGTCCCCGGCTTTGGCCGGGGCGCTTGCTATTTATTTCAGTACGCCCCCAAGCGGTACACCTTGGGGGCGCTGGTCAAAATCCGGTCGCAGCATAGCCGCGACCGGTGCTAACAGCCAAAGCAAAATCGCCCATCGCCGCCTTGGGTCAGGCGGCGATGGGGCCGCGCTCAAGCAAGCTTGATCACGGGGAACATCAACCCCAAGAGTGTGGGCGGTGCTGTGCGCCGCCATCATTTCAACTAAGCCCCATCGCAATGCTAGGGTTTGTGGGCTACTCCACTTGCTCGGGCCTATAGTGCTCTAGGATCAAACGGCAGGCCGCGACGAATTCCGGTTGACCACTATCCAGCTCTTCCAGCATGGCGAGGAAAAACAGCTCTTTCGTTCGTTCATCTGGAATCAAAAAAATCTTCTCCAATTGATCAGCATAGCGTTCAATTTCACGATTTCGACTTTCGATTAGAGCAACTCTATTTAATTTTAACTCCATTACCGTCCTGCTACCCTCCAGACTCCTTCCCTTTGCAAATGCTCCCGCGAAGAACATATGATCATTCGGTTCGTCGATATATGGATCAATGATACCTTCCTTAGCCGACTTATTCTGATTGCAAATTTGACAGGAAAAAGTTAGATTCCTCCATTCAAATGTTTGCTCCCTCTTGAGGGACTTCGGTGTGACGTGTTCAATGTCACCATGGGCCACATCCGTGACTTTTGCCTCGCAGTAGGCACACTTTTGATGAGTTTCTTCCTTTAGTGCAGATTTCACTTCCGGATGGTTATAGCGCTTCGTCACCGCCTTGATTCGTTCCGCATCCTCGGCTCGCACAGCAGCCAAGAGCTCATGCGTCCAGTTTTCCTTATTTCGGATCAAGACTTCTGGTTCAAGGCCCTTGGTTAGCTTAATCACGAGCAATCCTCCCCATTGCTTCGGGAAGAAATTCAGACAAACCTGCTGATCTCAGGTCCGCACGAAGGTTATTAATAGTTGTCTCTGACAGTTCGGCTTTTTCAAACTTATTTGCTATCTGCGTAAGATCGCGCTCCGCCCAGATAGGTAAGGTGACAGATACTCCTAGAACCTCATCGAGAATCTTATCCGCAGTCCTCGCTTTGCTAACAAAATCTATTTCTTGGGCCGTCACTGCTGATTGCGGCTTATTCGTATCTTCGTCCAAATTTGAATAACGAAGTGCGTATACTTTAGAGTCTTTCACGGAAGTGATAACGAACGGAGAATGGGTTGCCACGACAAACTGTGCGCTCGGAAATGACCTTACAAGGTTTCCAAGAAAATCCCTTTGGAGAGATGGGTGAAGGTGATTTTCAGGCTCGTCGATGAGCACGACGGCTGTTTCTCCATGAGCCTTTGTGTATAGAAAAATTTGCCATGCGGTTTGGATGAGAGACATAAGCCCGCCCGACGCAGAGTCAATGGGAAATTCGCCCGCCCTCGATACAATCACTATTTCTGGGCTGCGAACTTCTAGGCGCTGAAAACCAATTTCCTCGGGCAGCAAAGTCCTTAGAAGGTTTTGGAACTCGTCATACAAACCTACGAGTTCAGGAACAGCTTTCATATGGGCATTATCCGCGCCAAACGCTGCGAAACCAATCAGAGTTTCCTTCATTGGAGCAACGGGATTTTGAACTGTTCTGCCTTCACGGTAGTAGTGGTCGCCGCGCTGATAGTGGCTTTGGGATTGAGAAAAGTATTCAAAAGCTTCTTTCGGTCGAATTCCTGAAACAGGCAACGACTGAACTGCCTGGTATCGTGGTAGCGCGCGGTGAGATGCTATCTTAAAGCCGATAACTTCATGTTGATTGGAGAGGTTGACCTCATACTGCAAAGCATTCGAGTCACTGGTTTGTAATTTGGCTATTTCCCCCGAATGATAAACAATCGTTCCGATAACGTGCTCAGCAGGTCCCTCATTTGATTCTTTGACCTTCTTAAAAGGATTAAAGCGCGAAAAAAGGGTACCCAGGGAGTAACCAGATGCCCCCGTTTTCGCATCATTGACGGGAGTGGCAAGGAAAGGTTCGCGATGACTCGACTGCATGCTCAGTTCGAGGAGAGATAACAAGGTGCTTTTTCCAGAACCATTCGGCCCCGTCAAAATCGTCAAGCTTGGATGCAACTCAATATGCACCTCCCGAAATTGTCGCCATTGGTCAATCGAAATCGCCTTGTATTGCATTTAGAGCGTCCTTAAACGTGTAAAAGAAGCGAGTTTTTTACAGAACCATCTATCTTTTCTACGACAAACAATCGTTGATACATCAAGAGTATCATTTTATTACAGACCTTTATGTTCGCGAGGCACCGGATGGGGGGGTGAGTGTAATTAGACTGCCTAGAATAAGACTGACAACGACTACCGTATAACGGCGTAGCAATGACTCCTTCAGAGCTGGTACGCAATGCTGTCACTGCTTTGATTCGAACCCTTATTTCTCAGTCCTATGGCGTGTCGGCGCAAGCGCCGCCAGGCTTTCGGGCTGCGCCCCGTGCCGATTTCACCGTCACGGCCATTCGGCTTCAATCCCTCACGCCTTCGCGCCGGTGGCGCTGCGCGCCGAAAGGTCACAGCTCCGCCGCCTGAATGCGGCTTTCCGTCTCGGTCATCAATACGGCGGTACTGCATTCAAGCGCCTTGGCTATCTTGAAGATGATCGCCAGCGTCGGCATGTGCTCGCCACGCTCGATCTTTCCCATGTGGGAGCGCTCGATGCTAGCTAGGTTCGCCAGCGTCTCCTGGGCGATACCGCGCTCCATGCGTAGCGCACGTACCGCTGCGCCGAAGGCCTGGGCCAGCTCGGCATCGAAGGTGGTGGCGCCGATCGGTCGGCCGCGTTGGATGGGTCGCTTTTGCATAGACAGAAGCGTCATTCGGCGGCACAATTAAAACCACGTTATATTTAACTCATTTGTTCAATTTTCTCTATTTCTGAGCCTTTACGGAAATCCGCTTGCGTGGATTCCCTCACAACCGGAGAACCACAACTGTGCTTTCCATGATTTGCGCCAAAGCGGTTTTACGCATGTGCGTTTCCAATGATCTGACGGAAGCCGTATTTCGGTTTCTGCATGAAGGCCCGGAGGGATGACCATGACCAACGTACTCGTTACCGACAAGGAACGCGCATGCCTGCTTGACCACGGCCAGGCTCGGGTCGATAGCCAGGCCATCGACCCGCTGCCGGTAGTTCGTTTGTTCACCCCGGACGCACACGCCACCTGGCTATTGGTATGGCTCGATCCCGCCGACGGCGATACGGCCTATGGCCTCATCGACCTGGGGCTGGGCATGCCCGAGTTGGGCTATGTGAAGTTGTCCGATCTGGCATCCATTGTCGGCCCGCTCAAGCAGCCGGTGATGCGCGATGTGTATTTCCAGGCCACACGAACACTGTCAGACTATGTGCGGTTGGCGCAGGCCAACGGCTCCATCGTTGATTGATTAGAGCCGTTCGCAGCCGTTCGCAGCCCAGCGAAGTCGGGCGCATTGAGACTGTTTTCGTCTCACTTCAGACCTGCCCGGTCTGAATCCGCACTCTTGCACCGAAGCGGTGCAGCTCTGTTGTAAACGATCATGATCCCTGGCGCGGCCTGCGGCATGGTATCCAGTGCTGCCTGCCATTTCCGGTTGCGCAGCCGTCGCATTCGGACGATCCCTGCAACGTTTCGGAGCCAATCGGTCTTGACGCCGCCAGTTTACCCAGCCATCCATGACGGTTTACCGATGACGCCGTAGTGTTTGCATTTTGATGCCCGTGGCGACGTTCCTGCTGATCGACAGGAGGTAGCGTCATGGCAGATCCGAGCGCCAAACATTGGTATCCGACCGCCGCGTATCTCTACGTGCTGCATCTTGATGATCTGGCCCTGGCCTGGGAATACCTGCGCCGTAATCCAGATTACCGGCGTGATTGGTTGCGCCGTCGTCGCCAGCCAGGAGCAGCCGAGCGGTGGGGCTTGCGCGTGCTGGAAGATCCAGCGCTGGATGCACGGAATGCGCATCCAGCCTGGTTCCCCGATCATGATGCCGTGGTGCAGCTCTATCCTGATGCCGACCCGCCACCAGACGCCCTGGTCTTCGAGTTCTGGCGTATTCCCGGCGACAAGTGCCTGATCCATGATGGTAAGCGGCTGGTGTTAATCACGCGCGGGCCAGGCTACTGTCTGCGACTGGCCTTCGCGCCGAGCCTGGACGACGGCATGGCCTACGTCTACGCTATCCGTGCCTGCGCCATAGTTTGTTCCCGTTATCAGGTGCTTATTGCGGAGTTGGGCAAGTTGACTGCCGGTGCCGTGCTTGTCGCAGTGAAGCCGCGACCATCATCGGCTTCGCTGCTGGAGTTACACACCTTACAAGCACTCGACGCCACCCTGGCTGGGGCATCCTTGCGTGAAGTGGCCGAAGGGCTGTTCGGCGTGGATGTCGTCGTGGCCGACTGGCATGCCGATAGCGCCTTGCGCGCCCGTGTGCGGCGGCTGGTGCGTCGGGGCGATGCGCTGATGCATAGCGGCTATCGCCGCCTGGCACAGCTTCCGCTGCTTCCGTTGGATTAAGGGGGGGGGACATTTCGCGCTCCCTGCAAAACGTCCCTGAGCAAGCGCCCCATCTTTCTTGAGACTACCTCCATCCGGTCGCGCTGCGTGGCCGGGCTTCCCTGACCGATGGAGGTCTATCTCATGCGACCCGCACCTGTTCGACCTGCTACCGCTGCCGTCACCACGACCGCACAACCTCAACGCTACCTGACCAACGATGAAGCCGCCGACTACCTGCGGCTGTCGCCGCGCACGCTGGAGAAACAGCGTGTGATCGGCGGTGGGCCTAAGTTTCGCAAGTTCGGTCGCCGCGTCATGTACGCGGTGGCCGACCTTGATGTCTGGGCCGATGCGCGCAGCTACGAGGCCACGTCCGATCCCGAATACGCCGAGCGTCACGCGGGTGATTACCGTGATGGCCGCTGAGCAGCGGCGCGACGGTAGCCATCGCCATGTCCCGTCCACCAGGGCACGCCTTGCCGTCACGGGAACAGCTCGACCTGTTCCGTGCACTGCCGGGCGACATGGCACCGCGCGATGCCCAGGACTTGATGGCGTATCCGTTTTTTTCACTGGCGAAGTCGCGGCGCGTAGCGCCGATCGACTTTCGCAGCGGCAATATCACCATCCGCGTGGAGGGCACCGCCGAACACGGCATTGCCACGATCTGGGATGCCGACATCCTGATCTGGGCTGCCAGTCAGATCGTGGAAGCGATGGACGCCGGTTTATCTACCTCGCGTCTGATGCGTGCCACGCCTTACGAGATTTTGCGCTTCATCGGACGCGGCACCGGCTCCCGCGACTATCAGCGCCTCAAGGCCGCACTGGATCGCCTGCAATCCACCACCGTGGCCACGTCCATCCGCGAGACTACCGGGCGGCGATTGCACCGCTTCTCATGGATCAACGAGTGGAAGGAGCTGGCCGACGCCAGCGGCACACCGCTGGGCATCGAACTGATCCTGCCGGATTGGTTTTATGCGGGCGTGCTGGACGCCGCCCTGGTGCTGACCATCGACCCGGCCTATTTCAACCTGACCGGTGGCATCGAACGCTGGCTGTACCGCCTGGTGCGCAAGCATGGTGGCAAGCAGGAGTATGGCTGGCAGTTCGACTTCCGGCACCTGCACCGCAAATCGGGCAGCCGTTCCCGTTTCTCGGATTTTGCCTACGACCTGCGCGCCCTGGTGGCCAAGCAATCCTTGCCGGGCTACGAGCTGGGCATCGTGCGGATGCCCGAGGACGACATCGAGTTGTTGACCTTCCGGCCCGTGCCGCTGACAGCACGGGGATAACCCTGTGCATAACTCAGGGACAACCTGTGAATAGTGTCGTGCTATCAGGAGTAAGGGGTATCGTGCTATCGGGAGTACGACTATCGTGCTATCAGGAGTACGAAAACGCCGGAGAGGCAATAACGGCGCGGGTTTACGTCCCCCTTAACTTTACTAACTTAACTACTCTAACTTTTAATAAAGAAACACAGTTGCGGTGGTCAACGGCTGAAAGACGAAAAACACCGCCATCTCGGCAGCAAAAACACCCTCAAAACCGACCCCGTTCAGCAGGACAAAAACAGATCGGCTTTCCTGATCGGAGGGCCGCGTCATGATCATTGCCTTGCTCAACCAGAAAGGCGGCGTTGGCAAGACCACGCTCGCTACGCATATCGCCGGGGAACTGGCCCTACGCGGCCAGCACGTCATTTTGCTGGATGCCGACCCGCAGGGTTCATCACTGGACTGGACGCAGCGCAGAAGCCAGCAAGGGCTGCCACGGCTGTTCAGCGCCGTGGGGCTGGCAAGGGAAACCCTGCATCAGGAAGCCCCAGAACTCGCCAGACGCGCCGATCACGTTGTCATTGATGGTCCACCCCCGATTGCCGCCTTGGCGCGCTCTGCGCTGCTGGCGGCGGATTACGTGTTGATTCCGGTGCAACCGAGTCCCTACGACCTCTGGGCCAGCGCCGAGATGGTGGGACTGATCCGTGAAGCGCAGGTATTCCGGCCCGAACTTGCTGCCGCCTTCGTCATCAATCGCCGTGTCAGCACCACGGTGATCGGGCGTGAGGCACGCCAAGCGCTGGCTGACCAACCACTACCGGCGCTGCGTAGCGAAGTGCGTCAGCGCATCGTTTTCGCCGACAGCGTGGCTGCTGGTCGGCTTGCCCGCGAACTGGCACCGGACAGCGCCGCTACGCGAGAAATCACGGCGCTGGTCGATGAACTGCTGCGGTGGTCGTCATGAGTAGCGCAAATGACAAACCAGACAACAAGCCAGCCGACAAACGCACGGGCAAGCGCATCGGCATCGGCGCACGTCCGCCCGTGAATCCGCACGCCGAAGCCTGGATTCGCCAGGGCGACACTGCCGACCTCCAGAAAGGCGACCTTTACACGGCCCGCCTGACCCTCGACGTGACCCCCGCCATGCGGGCGCGCATCAAGGTGTCGGCCTTCACGCAAGGCGTGACGGTGGCCGAGCTGCTGCGTGGCCTGTTGGAGCGCGAGTTCCCGGAGAACACACCATGACTGTACACCCACCAACACAGCCGCTGACAGAGATGGCTGCGCCGCCATTGTCATTTGCCACGTTGACGGGCCAAGCCGGAAACGTGCCATTGACCCGCGTTTCGCTCGCTTACATCGACCAGCGTTTCAATCTCTATCTGCGCTTTGGTGAACCGGTGCGCGTACTCCAGCTCGACCGCTGGCGGCGCTGCGCTGTGTTCCTGCCCGCTTCGGTGTTTTGCCGTAGTCGTTGGCAGGCCAACGACTACGGCACCACGCGATGGCAACTCATGGTGATGCAGGCTTGCACACCGCTGGACACGGTGCAGCGCATCCCCGGCGTGCAACCGGGCGCACGCCTACTGCTGCATGTCGAGGGCGAAAAGAAGATGCGCGCCGTGCTGGCACGGCTGGATGCCATCGAGGCGCTGGGCATTGCCGCCATCGACGTGTCGCCCGCGTACTGGCGCACGCTGGGCAACCGTCTGGCGGCCCGCCTGCCACTGCCGGAGTACACCGCCGAGCGACACAGCGCCTGGCTGGCCGGGAGGGGATTGTAATGAGAGCCACGACAACCCCGCGAACTGCGCCAGAACCCCGCTCGCGCCTGCGCGTTTGCATTGCGCTGGCCATCCTGTCCACCTGCGGCCTTGCTGCGCTGGCCTGGGCGTCCTTCGTGCAGCCTGCGGCACTCATAGTCTACAACCCATCAGACAGTGTTCCGGTCGGCTGGTATCGCATCAAGCGTGCCGATTCGCCGCCACGTCCTTTATCCGTTGGCGACATCGTGCTGACCCGACTTCCGGCAGACGTGGCCGCACTGGCTGCGCAGCGCGACTATCTGCCATCGCACATCCCGTTGCTCAAACGTGTGGGTGCGGTCGCGCCACAACACGTCTGCATCGTGGACAGTCAGGTACGCATCGACGGCGTGCCGGTGGCTGCGGTACTGCCTGCCGACCGCATGGGTCGGTCGCTGCCATTTTGGCCGCAATGCGGCCCGCTGGCCGATGGTGAGCTGTTTCTGTTGAGCACGACCAATCCGGCGTCGTTCGACAGCCGCTACTTCGGGCCGATCCAGACATCCGCCGTGATCGGCAGCGCGCAGCCCATCTACCTGGAGAAGTGATCATGACCTTGATCGACTTCCGGCCTCGCTGGCGCGTTGGCCTTTGTCTTCCATGCCGCACATCCGCCGTATTGCCGCCTGTTGCTGACGTGCTATCAGGCGTACCGATGGCCATGCGCTCTCGGTGTCGCCATGCGCGCAGTGCGAGCGCATCCGCGCTGCATGTCGCATGGCATTCTCAGTGGTCTTTGCGTTGCATGGTTTTGCACACAGACGCGCATTTTCATGCGCACTTCGGTGTGCATCCCCCTGTGCAGATAGCTTGCCCCGAACGCGCCATGCCTGCGGCATGGTGGGCGTTCGCCGGTCGGCATGCTGCGCTCTGCGCTGCGCCGCCGGGGCATCGCATTCCCGTGCCTTCAGGCCGGGAAAAGATGCAGGGCAAGATAAAAGGTCGCGGCACTACGTTGCGCGAAAAGTCTGTCTGCACGTGGGGGTGGCGCAGCACGCGCCTGATAGCGGCACCGTGCCGCGTGGTTAGCCAAAGCCTTGTCAGCTTTGAGCCAAGCGCGTGCTTCTCCCGTTCGGCTACGCTGGTCTTGGATGGAGCCGCGATATGAGCCGCCACGACGATGACCGCTTCCGCCTCCGTCCGGGCGCGCCTAAGCAGCGCGGTGATGCCTTCATCAATCAGGTTCTTCGCCAGACCAGCAAGGCAGGCGCAAAGGTCGTCAAGGCAGGCAATCGTCCTGGCGCTCGGCTGGGGCGTGGCCACGTTGCGGCGCGCTTTACCGGCGCATCACTGACGGCGGGTTCCCGGCGCGTCACCATAAAGACCCGGCTGGTCAATCTCGCCAAGGCGGGCGCGCGCTCGACCGCCACGCATCTGCGCTATATCGAGCGCGAAGGCGTGGGGCGCGAGGGAGAGCCGGGTAGAGCCTACGACCCCATGACCGATGATGCTGACCTGTCTGCCTTTGAGGAACGGGGCCGGGAGGATCGGCATCAATTCCGCTTTATCGTCTCGCCCGAGGATGCCGACCAGCTCGATGACCTGCGCACCTACACTCGTCACTTTATGGATCGCATGGAAGCCGATCTGGGCACCCGCTTGGAATGGGTGGCCGTCGATCACTGGAACACCGACAACCCGCATACCCACATCGTCCTGCGTGGAAAGGATGACACCGGAAAAGACTTGATCATTTCCCGCGACTACATCAGCCAGGGTATGCGCGAACGGGCCTCGGAACTGGCGACTGACTGGCTGGGGCCGCGTACTGAATTGGAGATCCAGCGCAGCATGGCCCGCGAAGTCGATCAGGAGCGATGGACGGGACTGGATCGTACCTTGCAGCGCGAGGCCGTGAATGGCCTGGTGCGATCCGAACGGCTGGAGGCAGTACCCCGGCTGAAACGCCAGCGCCTGTTGCTGGTGGGCCGCCTGCAACACTTGCAGCGCATGGGGCTGGCCAGCGAAATGCAGACCGGAGTATGGACTGTCCATGCCGATGCAGAACCCACGCTGCGGGCGATGGGCGAGCGCGGCGATATCATCCGTACCATGCAGCGGGCCATGAGCGGCAAGCAGCGCGACCTGACCGTGTTCCAGCCTGGCGAAGACGGCCGTTCGATCATTGGCCGTGTGGCCGGTAAAGGATTGGCCGACGAGCTATACGACAAGGGCTATCTGATCGTCGATGGCACCGATGGCAAAGCGCACTATGTCGCGCTGCCACCACGCACGGAATTGGAGCAGTACCCGACGGGTGCAGTGGTGGAAATCAAGGGCTCAAGCGCTCCACGCGCCGCAGACAAGACCATCACGGCAATGGCCGTCAATGGTATCTACCGAATCGACCATCATCTGGCCGTTGCCAAGGCTCAACCGCACCCCGAGCGTGATCCAGGCGAGGTGGTTAAAGCCCACGTGCGACGGCTAGAAGCCCTGCGTCGCGCTGGCCTGGTGGAAAGACAGATTGAAGGTGTCTGGCACGTGCCGCAGGACTTGCCCGAGCGAGGCCGTCAGTATGACGCGCAGCGCCTGGGCGGTGTGGCGGTGGAACTGAAATCGCATCTGCCCATCGAGCGGCAGGCTCGCGTGATCGGCGCTACCTGGCTGGATCAGCAGTTGATCGGCGGCGGTAAGGGGCTGGGGGATACGGGTTTTGGCAGTGAGGTCAAGGAGGCACTGCAACAGCGCGGCGACTTCCTGGTCGAACAGGGGCTGGCCGAGAAGCGCGGGCAGCGTGTGATTTTGGCGCGCAACTTGTTGGCGACGCTGCGCAATCGGGAACTGACGCAGGCCGCCAAGGACATTGCCGCTGATACCGGCCTGGAGCATCGACCGGTAGCTGACGGGCAGCGCGTGGCTGGTATCTATCGGCGCAGTGTCATGTTGGCCAGCGGACGTTACGCCATGCTTGATGACGGCATGGGTTTTAGCCTGGTGCCGTGGAAACCGGTGATCGAACAGCGGCTGGGACAGCAGCTTACTGCGACCATACGTGGTAATGGTGTGTCGTGGGAGATTGGGCGGCAGCTCGGGCCTTCGGTGGGTTAGCCAGCCGGAGCAGGCTTCATTCGCATATGCCTTTCCTGTAGTAAAACGACGGCAGTGGTAGCCGCCATGAAACCGACGGCCGCCCACAACACACCGCTGGCCAGCCCATGATCCAGTAGAAAGCCAAATAGAATCGGGCCAATGACACCGCCCACGTTGAAACCGGTGGAAACAATTCCGAAAGTCCTACCTTCTGCGCCAGCCGGGGATGCGGCGCGAACCAGCATGTCGCGCGAAGGTGCCACCAAGCCGGTCAAAAAGCCCGTTGCCCCCAGAGCGGTGGCAAGCGCCACGGGCGGCAGTGGCATTCTGATCACCAGCACGACAATGAAGGCCGCCAACGCGAAAGCTGCTGCCGCTACATAACCGTGCTTGTCGGTGCGGTCTGCCAGCACACCGCCCGCCAGCACGCCAAAGGCACTGGCGAACAGGAAGACAGTCAGTGCCACGTTGGCTGCCGGTAGCGCTACATCAAAGCCCTGAACTAGGGCCGACACCGAGAATTTCTCAATGGCGCCGGTGCTTAGACTGAGCAGAGTAAAAAGCAGTGTCAAGATGACTAGGGTTATCACCGGCGTGGTAGCCGGGCGAGTCTCGGTTTTACGCGGTTCGGGGATACTTGCGCCCGTCGCCCTGTCAGACAACGGCGATCCGATGATGACCATAACCGCCCACGCCAGCAGTCCTGCTAGGGCCGCGATAACAAAAGACCAACGCGGTGCCATAGCCAGTGCCACGCCGATCATGATGGGAGGTGCCAAGGCACCACCCAGGAATCCCGCGAACGTATGAATCGAGAACGCGCGACCCATTTTACTGGAGGGAATGCCGCGCGATAGCAGCGAATAATCGGCTGGGTGATAGACGCCGTTTGCTAGGCCAGCGAGGATCATAGTAGCGAGCAAACACGGGTAGCTCGGGAATACAGCGACCAGCCCAAAGCTGATCGCACCCAGTAAAAGCGCGGCCATCAGCATCTTTCGTGCCCCCAGCCGATCTACCATGAATCCAAGCGGGGCTTGCACCAGTGCCGATACGATGTTGAATAGACCAATGGCAATGCCCAGTTCGACAAAGCTGACCTGCATCGCGTCGGGCAGTAATGGCAACATGGCAGGCACCGCCATGATATGCAGGTGGCTGACCAGATGGGCAATGGATACTTGTGCTAGCAACCCGTTGGACGACAACTTCATGCGTGAACCTCGCTAGTCCGATTCATGGCGATCAGCGACACAGTGCATGCAGAATATTCGCCAGTTTTTTGACGGCAATTTCCATTTCGTGCGGGGCGTGGGCGGCGAATCCCATGAGGAAGCCAGACTTATGCCGACTTGACGCATGCAGTGCCGTCAAGCCCAATAGGTCGATTCCAGCCCGACGCGCGGAGTCCACAGCCTCGTTTTCGGGGATGTCGCGGATGAACACACAGGGCATTTGCATCCCGCCAGCGGGCACCCGTGGCTCCACGAACTCGGCCAGATGCTGGCGCACCAACCGCGCCAACACGTCTCGCCGTTCGGCATAGAAGGCACGCATGGTACGGACATGCGCGCCGAAGTGACCGCCTTCGATGAAGCGTGCCAGCGTGAGCTGCGGAATGGGCGCACTGTGCCCATCCAGTAGGGTGCGGGCCACCGTCATGGGTGCCACCAACGGTGGCGGCAGCACCATATAGCCGATGCGCAGGCCGGGGAACAGAGACTTGGTGAAGGTGCCGATGTAGATTGTCCGCTCATGGGGATCGAGCCCCTGCACACAGGCGGTGGGTTTACCTGCGTAATGGAACTCGCTGTCGTAATCGTCCTCGATGATCCAGCCCTGATGTTGCCTGGCCCACTCAATAACGGCCAGTCGCCGATCCAGCGCCAGTGTTGCCCCGGTCGGGAACTGATGCGAGGGCGTCAGGAATACCGCCTTGGCTGAATCGCTGGAGGTCTGCGCCGCATGAGTCAAATGCTCCACCAGCATGCCATTGGCGTCGAGTGGCACTGGTACGCATTCCAGGCCAGCAGCGTCGAATGCTTTGCGCGCTCCTTGATAGACCGGATCTTCAATAAAAATCTTGTCGCCCGCATCAAGCAATACGTTGGCGCATAGCGTCATAGCTTGTTGCGAACTGGTCAGCACCAGTACGCGCTCGGGTGTGGCATGCGCTCCGCGCTCAAGGCTGACGTAATCTGCAATGGCCCGCCGCAATGGTTCCATCCCTTGCGGATCACTGTGTGTCAAAACCTGAGTTCCATATTCCTTGAACACCTGCCGCTCCAGGCGTTCCCAAATCTGAAGGGGAAAGTTGCGCGTTTCCGGTACGCCTGGAGCGAATGGGCGTGGAGCCAGAAAGTCGCGCAGGCCACCACCCTGGAACATCGTGCTGCCGCGCTGGCTGATGCGCAGTGTTTCATTGCGAGTTCCCGTGCGCCGCGCCGTGCCTCGTCCGGGGAGACGTTTTGCCCGTTCAGATACGAAGCTGCCGCTACCAACACGCCGCTCAATGAAACCTTCCGCATGCAACTGGCTATAGGCCGACTCGACCGTATCTCGGGAAACACCCAACGATTTGGCTAGAGCACGAGAGGCAGGCAGCGGCTTACCGACGTCAAGCGCGCCATCCAGGATCAGTTGCCGGATACCTCGCTGTATACGCGCATACATCGGCAAGGTGCTATGTGCAGGGTCGCCAATCCAGGCTTTGACGGACTCTAATTGGGCATGCTTAAACAATTGGTCTGCATCACTTTAATAAAATGGTGGGGAACATCCATCCATTTTAAGGCTATAAATTCGTTTATCAACTCTATCCGTCAAATTGTTTTAGGAGCCACTGTCAGACCATGCCATCCGTCCCCTCATCTTCATCTGTTCGTTGGAGCGATCTCACCCATCCCGTCGTGGCCGGTCTGATCTCGGTCATCGTCAACTACGGCGGTACGTTTATTTTGGTGTTCCAGGCCGCCAAGGTAGCTGGTCTCAGCCCAGAGCTGACGGCGTCATGGGTGTGGTCGATTTCCATCGGCGTGGGTGTGACAGGGATTATTCTGAGCTGGGTTTCCCGTGAACCGATTATCACGGCTTGGTCTACACCGGCGGCCGCATTTCTCGTCACAGCACTGGCGACCACGCCCTACGCGGAAGCGGTCGGTGCCTACTTGATTTCAGCCGCCGCCTTTGTCGTGCTCGGGCTCTCAGGCTGGTTCGAGCGAGTCATTCGGCTGATTCCGCCAGGCGTGGCGGCCGGGTTGCTGGCAGGCATCTTGCTCCAGTTCGGTATCGGGGCTTTCGGCGGCATGAGCATCGACCCATTGCTGGCGGGGCTCTTGATCGTTGCCTATGTGGTGCTCAAGCGTTTCACCGCACGCTATGCGGTGGTGGGTATTCTGGTGTTGGGGCTGGCCTTCTTGCTTATTCAGGATCGCGTCGATCTATCGGGGCTGACCTTGAAGCTGGCTGCACCGGTTTTCACCATGCCCGAGTTTTCGCTCAACGCCTTGCTGAGCGTGGCGTTGCCGCTGTTCCTGATCACTCTGACCGGACAGTACATGCCGGGCATGCTGGTGCTGCGCAACGACGGCTTCAGAACCAGCGCCAACCCCATCGTGACGATCACCGGACTCGGCTCGTTGCTGATGGCACCATTCGGTTCGCACGCCTTCAACATTGCCGCAATCACGGCGGCTATCTGTACCGGTCGCGAGGCGCACGAAAACCCGGACAAGCGTTGGATCGCCGGTATTGCTGCTGGCGTGTTCTACATCCTGGTCGGTGTATTCGGGGTGACGCTGGCTGCGGTATTCATGGCCTTCCCAGCAACCTTCATCACTACGCTGGCCGGCTTAGCGCTGCTGGGCACCATCGGCGGCAGTCTTGCCAGCGCCATGGCGGATGCCAAGGCCCGCGAAGCGTCGCTCATCACTTTCCTCGCGGCAGCCGCCAACATCACCTTGCTGGGTATTGGTGGCGCGTTCTGGGGCTTGGTGATCGGCTTGGTGGCTTATGCGGTTCTTAATGGCCGGTTGCCACAACCAGCACCGAAATCGATCATGGCTTCAACACCGGCCAACAAGGGGGTGAACTGATGTCAGTACCTTCCGACACACAGACCCATCACGACCAACACGGTCGGTATCCAGAAGCCCTCACGGTTGAGGATTTCCGGCGGAATCTGATGATGGTACAGGCGCGTATCGACGCGGCCTGCCATCACGCTGACCGTGATCCGGCAGCGGTGCGCTTGTTGCCAGTCAGCAAAACCAAGCCCGAGGCTAGCCTGCGCATGGCACATGCAGCGGGCTGCCAGATGCTGGGTGAGAACAAGGTGCAAGAAGCCTATCGGAAGTGGGAGTCCATGCAGGACTTGACCGACCTGGATTGGTCGGTCATCGGTCATCTGCAAACCAACAAGGCCAAGCTGGTGGCGCGCTTCGCCTCTGAGTTCCAGGCGCTGGACAGTCTGCGTGTAGCCGAGGCGCTAGATCGCCGCCTGCAAGTTGAGGGGCGCTCGCTGGATGTGTTTGTGCAGGTCAACACTTCCGGCGAAGCCAGTAAATACGGTTTAGCCCCCGTAGAGGTGCAGGATTTTATCCAGGCGCTTCCTGCGTTCTCGGCGCTGCGCGTGCAGGGTCTGATGACGCTTGCGCTCTACTCCGGCGAGGCCGAGCGGGTGCGCCAGTGCTTCGTACTGCTGCGCACTCTGCGTGATCGGCTGCGGCAGACCGCGCCCGCGGGCATCGGCCTGGATGAGCTATCAATGGGTATGTCCGGCGATTTCGAGATTGCCATTGAGGAAGGCTCCACCGTGGTGCGCGTCGGACAGGCCATCTTCGGTGCCCGCGCCTTGCCAGACAGCCACTACTGGCCGGGCGAAACACCAGAGGGATTGCTATGACCGGAGAAGCTCTTTTATCCGAACTGCACACACTGCCGCTGGATGTGGTCTCGGTGCAATCGCAAGTGGTCTATGGCCGGGTGGGAAACAACGTCGCGATTCCGGCTCTGGAGGCGTTGGGATTGTCGGTGGCCGCTGTTCCCACAGTGGTATTCAGCAACACACCGCACTACCCGACGATGCACGGCGGGGCGTTACCCATCGAATGGTTCGAGGGGTATTTGCAGGATCTTTCGGCACGCGGGGCGCTGCATGCACTTCGCGCCATTCTGGTCGGGTATCTGGGCAATCCGCGACAGGCCGATGCGCTGGCGCGTTGGATGCAGGCGCTGCTGAAAAAGCGTACCGACCTGCGCATCGTCATTGACCCGGTGATGGGTGATCACGATCACGGCCTATATGTCGATCCGAGTCTGATCGATACCTACCGTCGGGACTTGCTACCTGTGGCCGATGGGCTGACGCCGAACGGGTTTGAACTGGCGCACCTGACCGGGCTGGCGGTGAACGATGTCGAAAGCGTGGTCGCCGCTGCCCGTACGCTGCTGACTGGGCGCACCCAATGGATCGCGGTGACCAGTGCCGCACCCGATACCTGGGCACCGGACGAGATGCAGGTGGTACTTGTCACCCGTACACAAGCCGAAGTCATTGTGCATCCGCGCATCGACGTCACTCCCAAGGGCACCGGCGACCTGTTCTGCGCCACGTTGACCGGGCATTGGCTCAACGGGGCTGATCTGTCGGAAGCCGCTGTCCAGGCATGTCGCCATGTCGTTCAGGCATTGCGCCATACCCAACAGGCGCAATGCGCCGAACTGCTGCTGCCGCCGATGGCGGACAGTCACAACAACCGAAGAACAACGACACATGAGCGCGTCAGCAAATTCACCTACAGGATTTTCCCATGCAAGCTACCACTTCCCATTTGATGCGAGCATATGCTCGCCAACCCGTTTCTTTTGTGCGCGGCAGCGGTGCGCGACTTTGGGATGAACAAGGCGCGGAGTACCTGGATGCCATCGCCGGTGTCGCGGTTACCAGCTTGGGGCACGCCCATCCAGAGATTACTGCCGTCATCGCCGAGCAAGCAGGCATGCTGCTGCATACCTCCAACGTCTTTCGCATCGACTGGCAGGAGCGGCTGGGCGCGCGGCTGTGTGAGCTGACAGGCATGCAAAAAGCCTTCTTCTGCAATTCCGGTGCTGAGGCCAATGAAACCGCCCTCAAGCTAGCAAGGCTGCATGGTCACCACAAGCAGGTAGCGGAGCCGAAGATTCTCGTGATGGAGAATGGCTTTCATGGCCGTACCATCGCAACGCTTTCCGCCACTGGTAACCCTGCTAAACAACAAGGTTTCGAGCCATTGCTGCCTGGCTTCCTGCGTGTGCCGTACAACGACATCGAGGCGGTGCGCCGAGCAGCAGAACAAACCGCCGATATTGTTGCGGTGCTGATCGAGCCTGTGCAAGGCGAAGGTGGTATTCGCGTCGCCAGTGCCGACTATTTACGGGAGTTGCGTACTTTGTGCGATCAGCATGGCTGGTTGCTGATGCTCGACGAGATCCAGGCGGGCATGGGGCGCACCGGTGCCTGGTTCGGGCATCAACACGCAGGTATCACGCCGGACGTGATGACTCTGGCGAAGGCTTTGGGCAATGGTTTTCCCATAGGCGCTTGCCTGGCGCGTGGCGCAGCAGCCGACCTGTTCTCTCCCGGCCAGCATGGTTCGACCTTCGGCGGCAATCCGCTGGCCTGCCGAGTAGCTTGCACTGTGCTCGACATCATGGCGCGTGACCGGGTGCCTGAACGGGCTGCTGTGTTGGGCACTCGCCTACTCGCGGGACTACAGAAGGCATTGAGTAATCATCCGAACGTCACTGCTATCCGGGGTCAGGGGTTGATGGTGGGGATCGAACTGGACAGATATTGCAAGGAGCTGGTCGGGCGCGCCCTGGCCGAAGAGCACCTGCTCATCACCGTGACGCGCGACACCATTATCCGACTACTGCCGCCGCTGGTTTGCAATGAGATGCAGATCGACGAAATCGTGGCGCGTGTTTCTCGCTTGTTGTCGTCAAGCGGAGTGAACAGTACAGCAACGGCTGAGGCAGCCACGTCGATGGAGTCAGTGACATGACACAAAAACCCGAATACGACCAACCCGACGCCGAAGGCTTCTTCGGCCGCTTCGGCGGAAGCTTTATCAGTGAGACCCTGGCGCAGACCGTTGAGGAGCTACACATGGCCTATCAACGCTATCGCGCCGACCCCGCCTTCATTGCCGAGTTCGAGGAAGAGCTGGCCGACTACGTCGGTCGTCCCTCGCCGGTGTACTACGCCCGGCGTCTGAGCGAGGAAACAGGCGGCGCGCACATTTTTCTCAAGCGCGAAGACCTCAACCACACCGGTGCTCACAAGATCAATAACGTAATCGGCCAAGCCATGCTGGCGAGGCGTATGGGCAAGCGCCGCATCATCGCCGAGACTGGCGCAGGCCAGCATGGTGTTGCCACCGCGACGATCTGCGCCCGCTACGGCCTGGAATGCGTGATCTATATGGGTAGCGAGGACATTCAACGGCAGCGCCCCAACGTCCAGCGTATGGCGCTGTTGGGTGCAACGGTGATACCAGTGACTTCCGGTTCGCGCACTTTGAAAGACGCCATGAACGACGCAATCCGCGATTGGGTCACGAACGTCGATCACACCTTCTACCTGATTGGCTCGGTGGCTGGTATGCACCCGTACCCGACAATGGTGCGGGATTTTCAGACCGTGATCGGCAAGGAATGCCTGGTTCAGATACCCGTGTTGTTCAAGCGTTTGGGTATAACGAAACAACACCCGGATGCCGTAATCGCCTGCGTCGGTGGCGGCAGTAACGCCATCGGCATTTTTCATCCGTACATCGAACACGAGGCGGTGCGCCTGATCGGTGTCGAGGCGGCGGGACTGGGGCTGGATACCGGTCAGCATGCAGCGTCAATTCAGCGCGGCAGCCCCGGTGTATTGCACGGCAACCGTTCGCTCATTCTCCAAGACGACGAGGGGCAAATACAGGAAACTCACAGCATTAGCGCCGGACTGGACTACCCCGGCGTCGGGCCGGAGCACGCTTGGCTGCATGAAATTGGCCGTGCCGAATATGTTGGTGCCACCGATGACGAGGCGCTGCGTGCCTTCCATCTTCTCAGTCGAGTGGAGGGCATTATCCCCGCATTGGAGGCCAGCCACGCTGTCGCCCACGCAATTAAACTGGCGGCTACGCTGCCCAGAGAGCAGGCCATTCTGGTCAATCTGTCCGGTCGAGGCGACAAAGATATGGAGACGGTGATGGCCCAGGCAGGCGTCATGGGAGGTCGGTCATGAGCCGACTAGACATGACCTTCCAGCGCTTGCAACGGCAGGGGCGCAAGGCGCTGATTCCTTATGTCACTGCTGGCTACCCCAGCGCGGACATCACCCCAGCGTTGATGCATGTACTGGTCGAAGCCGGTGCCGACATCATCGAACTGGGCGTGCCGTTCTCTGACCCGTCAGCCGATGGCCCTACCATCCAGGCCGCCAGCGAGCATGCCCTGCGCCAAGGAATTGGTTTATCGCGGGTACTGGATCATGTGCGGCGCTTTCGCGAGTCGGACACCGATACCCCAGTAGTGCTGATGGGCTATGCCAATCCCATAGAGCGTTACGAGCTGTTGCGCCAGCCGGGTGCTTTCGCAGCGGACGCCGCCGGGGCGGGTGTAGATGGCATGCTGGTTGTTGATTACCCGCCGGAAGTCTCTGGTGACCTCGCCGAGCAATTGCGCCGCCACGGCATCGACTTGATCTTTGTGTTGGCACCGACATCCACAGAGCAGCGCATCCGACAAGTCGCCGAACGCGCCAGCGGCTATGTTTATTGCGTCTCCGTTAAGGGGGTCACCGGCACCACAGCGCTGAACCTCGATCAGGTACGCACCACGCTGGCGAACATCCGTCGCCATGTACGCATTCCCGTCGGCGTCGGGTTCGGCATCCGCGACGCCAGCACAGCCCGGGAGGTTGCGAAGGTAGCCGATGCCGTTGTGATTGGCTCCTGGCTTATCGAAAACCTGGCCGACAAGCCTGCGGCCGAGGCGCTGGCGGTGGCCAGCGACTTGATTTGCGACGTGCGTTACCAACTGGATCTGGACACGCCTAAGCCGAATCGCGCCTTCGAACCCCAATATCCCAAAACCTGAATCCCTGAACAAAGGATCAATACCATGTATGACACCACCCTGACCCTCACCGATTTCGACCCCGAGCTGGCCGAAGCCGTCCAGCGTGAAGAACTCCGCCAGGAAGATCACGTTGAGTTGATTGCTTCCGAAAACTACGCCAGCCCACTGGTGATGGCTATCCAGAACTCGGTGCTGACTAATAAATATGCCGAGGGTTATCCCGGTAAGCGTTACTACAGCGGCTGCGAGCATGTGGATGTGGTCGAGCGTCTGGCAATTGAGCGAGTCAAGACACTGTTCGACTGCGATTACGCTAACGTCCAGCCCCATGCTGGTGCTCAAGCCAATGCGGCGGTGTTCCTGGCGCTGACCAATCCCGGCGATACGGTAATGGGCATGAACCTGGCTCAGGGGGGGCACCTGACACATGGCAATCCGTCCAATTTCTCCGGCAGACACTACCAGATCGTGCCTTATGGGCTCGACCCCGAGACAGGTCTGATTGACTACGATGAGATGGAACGCATTGCGCTGGAAACCCGACCGAAGATGCTGATCGGTGGTTTTTCGGCCTACTCCCGCTACAAGGATTGGGAGCGCATGCGTGCCGTTGCCGACAAAGTGGGGGCCATCTTCTGGGTGGATATGGCGCATGTCGCTGGCTTGGTGGCGGCAGGCGAATACCCAGACCCATTGCCACACGCCCATGTAGTGACCAGCACTACGCACAAAACCCTGCGCGGCCCGCGCGGCGGCATTATCCTGGCTAAGGGACAGGACGACGATTTCTATAAAAAGCTCAATTCGGCCGTATTCCCTGGCATCCAGGGCGGCCCGCTGATGCACGTCATTGCCGCTAAAGCAGTAGCCTTCAAGGAAGCGCTGCGTCCTGAGTTCAAGACCTACCAGCGGCAGGTGGTAGCCAATGCCCGTGCAATGGCCGCAGTGCTTCAGCAGCGCGGCTACAAGATTGTCTCAGGTGGTACGGACAATCACCTGATGCTAATCGACTTATCTGCGAAGCCGTACACCGGCAAGGATGCGGACGCCGCGCTGAGCGAAGCTTATATAACTGCGAACAAGAACTCGGTACCCAACGATCCGCGCTCGCCATTCGTCACGTCGGGGCTGCGCATCGGTACGCCTGCCGTGACCACACGCGGCTTCGGCGTGGCTGAGTGCGAGCAATTGGCGGGCTGGCTGTGCGACGTGCTGGATGCGCTGGAAGCGGGTAGCAGTGCGATGACGACGGTTCGTGGAACGGTGCGGGAACAAGTGGTGAACTTGTGCCATCACCATCCTGTATACCGATAGCGGTCGACTGACCCATGGAACTGCGGCATCTGCGTTGCTTTCTGGCCGTGGCTGACGAGCTTCATTTCGCTCGTGCCGCTGAGCGTTTGCACATGGAGCAATCGCCGCTGTCCCGCGCCATCAAGGAATTGGAGGAAGAACTGGGGGTTGTGCTGTTTGCCCGCACTACCCGGAGCACGCGACTGACTCGCGCGGGCACACTGTTTCTTGAACATGTGCCTCGCGTGTTCGCGGCACTTGAGCAAGCCCGTGATAGCGTCAGGGCAGCAGCCAATGGTTTTCATGGTCAGTTACGCATTGCCTTGTCCGATGGCATTACGCCGTCGCGCTTGCCCGCCTTGCTGGCGCAGTGCCGCCTGGACGAACCCGAGGTTGATATTCGTTTGTTTGAGGTGCCGCTGGCGCAACAGATCAAGGGACTGATTGATGATATGTACGACGTGGGCTTTGCGCAGTCTGACGAAGTAGGCGATAGCATCCTCGCCGAGCCGGTCTGGTCTGACCCCCTGATGGTCGCAGTGCCTGAAAGGCATCCTATCCTGAGTCACAAACGTATTCCTCTGGACGAGGTGCTGCGCTATCCGCTGGTCATGTGCGATCCGGTGGTGTGCGAAGGTCACGCGCGCCAGATCGCCCGTGTGTTGCGCGCCGTGGATGCAGAGCCGCTGGTGGCTGAACAGGTTGCTTCTTTGGACTTGATGATGGCACTGGTGTCAGCAGGCTTTGCGTTGGGGCTGGCAGGCGCTTCGCAAATTACTGCCTGTCGTGAGCCTGGTGTTGTGGCCCGGCCTCTTGCTGGACGCTCGCCAGTGCTCACAACCTATTTGCTGTGTCTGAATGCTGAGCCTTCACAAACGCTGACCCGCTTTATCGAACGGGTTGGTGTCATCGACTCACCCGCCGACAGCAAACACGCCATATCTGGCAAACCTGATACCCCGGAGGAAGTCGAGCCATGAACAAGATCATGTCGTTGTTGTTTGTTGCTGTGCTGGCGGGCTGTGGCCCATCCGAACCTGCCGCCACCGAAACGGTAGAGTCACTGGTGGACGACCCCGTGCGGCTGAAGGAATTACGCCAGCAGTGCAAGTTGGATCGCGCCAAGATGGGCGACGCACTATGCAACCGCGTGGCCGAGGCCACACGCAAGCGGTTCTATGGCGACGGCAAGGTGCCGTACACGCCATCGGAGAACACACCGAAATTCTGATTGTTGGCAGTTAGCCTCACATTTTCTGTTTTTTCGCTCAACACGCCGCAACGCGCCTTCGCTTGCGGCGTTTTTCCTGCTTTCGCCCCTGCGCGAACTCATGCTTTTTTCTCGACCTTTCTCCCGATAACGGTCTTTGACCGGCACTGACCCGGCACCGATCCTCGTGATTGTGGCACGTTGTTGTGTCGCCTTTCAGCGCAAGGTTGCACAGGAGAATCGGAGGCCAGGCCATGCAGGGGACGAACGTGCTGTTCGGGCAGATTGCCGTCGTATTCGGCATCGTGATCGCCGGAGTGTGGAGCGCCACACAATGGACAGCCGCCGCCCTGGGTTATCAGCTACGCCTGGGTTTGCCCTGGTTTGATTTTTTCGGTACGCCGATCTATTACCCCTGGAAACTGTTCGAGTGGTGGTTCTTCTTCGATGCCTACGCATCGCACGTCTTTGATATCGGCGGTGCCATTGCCGGTGGCAGCGGTCTGGTGGCCGTGGTGGTTGCCATTGGTATGTCAATCTGGCGTTCTCGCCAATCCCGCCTGGTCACAACCTATGGTTCCGCCCGCTGGGCGGATGCGGTAGAGATCCGTAAAGCAGGGCTGACCAACCCGGCGGGTGTCTTTCTCGGCTTGCACGATGACCAGTACCTGCGCCACGAAGGCCCCGAGCATGTCTTGACCTTCGCACCGACACGATCAGGCAAAGGCGTTGGCTTGGTGGTGCCCACGCTGTTGTCATGGCCAGCCTCCGCCGTCATCCACGATATCAAGGGTGAGAACTGGCAGATCACCGCTGGCTGGCGCTCACGCTTCTCGCATTGCCTGCTGTTCAATCCCACTGATCCTCAGTCCGCTGCCTACAACCCACTGCTGGAAGTCCGTCGCGGCACGCATGAAGTGCGCGACGTGCAGAACATCGCCGACATCCTGGTTGATCCCGAAGGGGCGCTGGAGAAGCGCAACCACTGGGAGAAAACCAGCCATGCACTGCTGGTCGGCGCGATCCTGCATGTGCTCTATGCGGGTGAAGACAAGACGCTGCGCGGCGTTGCCAACTTCATGTCCGATCCGGCGTGCCCGTTTGAGCTGACATTGCACCGGATGATGACCACGCGGCACATGGGCGATGCACCGCATCCCGTAGTGGCATCTGCCGCCCGTGAAGTGCTGAACAAGAGCGACAACGAGCGTTCGGGCGTGCTGTCCACGGCCATGTCGTTCCTTGGTCTGTACCGCGACCCCACGGTGGCCGAAGTCACTTCCCGTTGCGACTGGCGTATCGCCGATCTGATTTCTGCCGAGCATCCCGTGTCGCTGTACCTGGTGGTGCCGCCGTCGGACATCAGCCGTACCAAGCCATTGATCCGGCTGATCCTCAATCAGATCGGTCGGCGGCTGACCGAATCGCTGGATGGCAGCGATGGCGTGGAGCGCCGCCACAAGCTGCTGCTGATGCTTGACGAGTTCCCGGCGCTGGGGCGTCTGGATTTCTTTGAATCGGCGCTGGCCTTCATGGCGGGCTATGGCCTGCGTGCCTTCCTGATTTCGCAGTCGCTCAACCAGATCGACAAGGCTTACGGCCAGAACCATTCCATCCTGGATAACTGCCATGTGCGGGTGACGTTCGCCACCAACGACGAGCGCACCGCCAAGCGCATATCCGAAACCCTCGGCACGGCAACCGAACTACGCGCCCAGCGCAACTACGCGGGCCATCGCCTCGCGCCATGGCTGGGCCACCTGATGGTGTCGCGCCAGGAAACGGCGCGGCCATTGCTCACGCCCGGCGAAGTGATGCAACTGCCCACGGATGAATCGGTGGTGATGGTATCCGGCCAGGCACCGATCAAAGCGAAGAAGCTGCGTTACTACGCCGACGCCAATTTCAAGCGCCGTGTATTGCCGCCGCCAACACTGACAGACGGTGGTTATGCCGATGTGCCGGTATCCCGTCCCGATGATTGGAGCGCTCTGGCGATTCCCGCTGTGCCTGTCGCAACGCCGGGCGTATCCACCGACGGTATAAGCAGTGCCGATGACGGTGGCCCGCGCCAACAGCCGGAACTGTCCGAGTCGGTGACGTACAGCCCCGACCTGGAAACCCCGAGCAGCGACCTCTCGCTACTTGATGACGACGACATCCTGCTTCCTCTCCCATCCCAGCTAGACCCGCGCTTGCAGCGCGTGGCGCGGCTGGCATCCCTTGATCCTGACGATGGAATCCAGCTATGAGCCAAGCCCGCCTGAATCTTTTCATTCACCCCGATCACGCCAAGCGCCTGAACGAACTGGCCGCCAAGAAAGGCGTCTCCAAGTCGTCCATCGTCGCCGCCGCGCTGGCGTCCTGGCTGTCGCCGGACGCAGGCGACCAGCGCGAGGCGGCCACGGCCAAGCGGCTGGATCGGTTGTCACGCCAGTTCGAGCGTCTGGAGCGTGACCAGAACATCCAGATTGAGACGCTGGCCTTGTTTGTTCGCTACTACCTGACGGTGAGTACGCCGGTTCCAGAAGCCCATCAGGATGCGGCCCGTGCGCAGGGCAAGGCCAGGTTCGAGCAGTTTGTCGAGCAGCTTGGCCGTCACCTGCTGCGTGGCCGTAGCTTGGTGCGTGATGTGGTGGAAGAACTGCACCCCGAGCCGGTGCAGATGGATGAAGCGCAGGAGCGTGTCTCATGAGCGCCGCGCCGCAGTCTTCTCTATCTACCTCGCTGGATCGCCGCATCCAGATGCTGCGCACCGCGATGGGGCCGCTGATCGCCGCTGCACTGGAAGACCCGGATGTGGTGGAAATCATGCTCAACCCCGACCGCACCCTGTGGGTGGATCGCCTGTCATCGGGCCGTGCGCCGCTGGGTGTGGAACTGTCCGAGGCCGATGGCGAACGCATTATTCGGCTGGTGGCGGCCCATGTCGGTGCGGAAGTCCATCGCGGCCAGCCACTGTTGACCGCCGAGTTGCCGGAAACCGGCGAACGTTTTGAGGGCATTCTGCCACCGGCTGCGCCGGGGCCAGCCTTCGCCTTGCGCAAACGTGCCGTGGGTGTGATTCCGCTGGAGCGCTACGTCAGCGACGGCATGATGACCGCCGCACACGCTGACTTTCTGGTGCGCGCCGTGCATGAGCGGCAGAACATTCTGATCGCCGGCGGCACCAGTACCGGCAAGACCACACTGGCGAATGCCTTGTTGGCCGAAATCGCCGCCACCGGCGACCGGGTGCTGGTGCTTGAAGACACCATCGAGCTGCAATGCACCGCGCGCGATCATGTGCCGCTGCGTACCCGTGCCGGGGTCGTGACCATGCAGGAGCTGGTGCGCGCCACGATGCGCCTGCGACCTGATCGGGTGATCGTTGGCGAGGTGCGCGGTGGCGAGGCACTGGATCTCATCAAGGTTTGGGGCACAGGACACCCCGGCGGCATTGCCACCATCCATGCCAGTTCCGCGCTGGGCGCGTTGCTGCGCATGGAGCAACTGATTCTCGAAGTCGCGGTGAATCCGCCGCGTGCGTTGATTGCCGAGGCGGTCAATGTCGTCGTGTATATCGCCGGGCGCGGCCGCAAGCGCCGCATCGACACCATTGCCTATGTCGTCGGGTTCGACGGTATGGGTTATCGCCTGGCGGATGCACTCCAAGCACCGCTTCCCGAGTTGCCGCCTGTTCCAGGCCTTCCTTCTTCACTCCCCAATAACGCTGGAGAACTGCCATGACGCCCGTTGATGCTTTCCGCTTTTCTGTAAATCCGCTTTCCCGACTGCACCATCTGGCCCGTCCTGCCGGACAGGGACTGCTGCTCGCCGCTCTGATGCTGCTGTTCGTTGGCACGGCGCAGGCTGCTGGTTCCTCGATGCCCTGGGAAGGGCCGCTGCAATCCATTCTGGATTCGATCCAGGGGCCGGTGGCGCGGATCGTCGCGGTCATCATCATTATCGCTACGGGCCTGGCGCTGGCTTTTGGCGATACCAGTGGGGGCTTTCGCAAGCTGATCCAGATCGTTTTTGGCCTGTCCATTGCCTTTGCCGCGTCCTCGTTCTTTCTGTCGTTCTTCAGCTTCTCTGGTGGAGCGGTGGTATGAGCGCCCCTGATGAGTTTGCGGTGGGCTTTGAAGTACCGCTGCATCGTTCGCTGACCGAACCGATCCTGCTGGGTGGTGCGCCGCGCACGGTGGCGATTGCCAACGGCACCTTGGCAGCCGCCGTCGGGCTGGGTCTGCAACTGTGGATTCCGGGGCTGGTGCTGTGGATCGTCGGCCATTCGTTGGCGGTCTGGGGTGCGCGGCTCGATCCGCAATTCATGGCCGTGTTCGCCCGGCACATCAAGCACAAACCACTGCTGGACGTATGAGGGGAATGCCATGCTGAATCTCGCCGAATACCGCCAGCGCCCCGCGCTGCTGGCCGACTGGTTGCCCTGGGTCGGGCTGGTCGCACCGGGCATCGTTTTGAACAAGGATGGTTCATTCCAGCGCACGGCCCGTTTTCGTGGGCCAGACCTGGACAGTGCGACACAGAGCGAACTGATTGCTACATCGGCGCGGCTGAACAACGCGCTGCGCCGCTTGGGTTCGGGCTGGGCCTTGTTCGTGGAGGCCGAGCGCCGCGCTGCCGCCGATTATCCACACGCGGACTTTCCCGAGCCGTTGTCCTGGCTGGTGGATGAGGAACGACGAGCCACCTTTGAGGCATCCGGTAGCCACTTCGAGAGCGGCTACCACCTGACCTGGGTGTACCTGCCGCCGGAGGAATCCCGCGCCCGCGCGGCCAAGCTGCTGTACGAGAACACGCCTACCAGCGGTGTGGACTGGCGCGGCCGACTGGACGCCTTCGTAGCGGAAACGGATCGGGTATTCGATCTGCTCGACGGGGTGATGCCGGAGGTGGACTGGTTGGATGACAGCCAGACGCTGACCTATCTGCATTCGACCATTTCGACGCGACGCTATCAGATCGAAGTACCGGAAGTGCCATTTCACCTCGACACGCTGCTGGCCGATTCGGCGCTGGTCGGTGGACTGGCGCCCATGTTGGGCGACCAGCACTTGCGGGTGGTGTCGGTGCGCGGTTTTCCCACGTCCACCTGGCCGGGGCTGCTGGACGATCTGAACCGCCTTGGCTTTGCCTATCGTTGGAGTACGCGGTTTCTGTGCATGGACAAGGCAGAAGCTGAAAAGGAACTGGGGCGCTTGCGTCGGCAGTGGTTTGCCAAACGCAAGAACGTCGTGGCCTTGCTGCGTGAAACCATCTTCCAGCAGGAAAGCCCGCTGGTCGATACTGATGCCGACAACAAAGCCGCCGATGCGGACGCTGCCTTGCAGGAGCTGGGCAGCGATCAAGTGGCGTTTGGGTATGTCACGGCAACGGTAACGGTGCTCGATGACGATGCGGCCCGCGCCGATGAAAAACTGCGCCTGATCGAGCGCGTCATCCAGGGCCGGGGTTTTGTCACGATTCCCGAGACATTGAATGCCGTCGATGCCTGGTTGTCGTCGATTCCGGGCAATGCCTACGCCAATGTGCGCCAACCCATTATCTCGACATTGAACCTCGCCCACTTGATGCCGGTATCGGCGGTGTGGGCTGGCCCCGAGCGCAATGACCATCTGGATGGCCCACCCCTGATCGTGACCCGCACTGACGGCGCGACGCCGTTCCGGCTGGTCACGCACATCGGCGACGTGGGCCATACCCTGGTGGCAGGCCCGACCGGTATGGGTAAGTCGGTACTGCTGGCAACGCTGGCCATGCAGTTTCGTCGTTATCCCGGCTCGCGCATCTTTGCCTTTGACATGGGCCGCTCCATGCGCGCCACCATCCTCGGGCTGGGCGGCGAGCATTACGACCTGGGCAATGACGGTGAGATTGCCTTCCAGCCGCTGGCCCGAATCGACCAGGAGGGCTATCGCATCTGGGCCGCTGAATGGGTCGAAGGACGGTTGCTGCACGAGGGCATGGTTGTTGGCCCGGACGAGAAGGCGATCATCTGGTCGGCGCTGGGTAGTCTTGCCGGTGCGCCGGTGGAACAGCGCACGCTCACTGGCCTGTCGGTGCTACTGCAATCGAATGCGCTACGTCAGGGGCTGTCGCCCTATGTGCTGGGTGGTGCCCACGGCAAGCTGCTTGATGCGGACGCGGATCGTTTGGGTTCCGGTGCGGTGCAGTGCTTTGAGATGGAAGAACTGATGCACAGCAAAGCGGCGGTGCTGGCCGTGCTGGGTTATCTGTTTGCACGCTTTGATGAACGCTTCGATGGTGCGCCCACACTGCTGATTCTCGATGAAGCCTGGTTGTTTCTGGATGATCCGGTGTTCGCTGCGCGCATCCGTCAGTGGCTCAAGACACTGCGCAAGAAAAACGTCTCGGTGATTTTTGCCACCCAGAGTCTGGCCGACATCCAGAACTCCAGTATTGCCCCGGCCATCGTCGAGAGCTGCGCCAGTCGTATTTTTCTGCCCAATCCGCAGGCGACCGAGCCGCAGATTCGCGGCATCTACGAAGGGTTCGGCCTCAACAGTCGCCAGATACGCATCGTCGCCGAGGCGGTGCCCAAGCGCGATTACTACTACCAGTCGCGGCTGGGTAATCGGCTGTTCGACCTTGACCTGGGGCCAGCCACGCTGGCCTTTGCCGGTGCGTCGTCACCGCAGGATCAACGCCACATCGACCGCGTACTGGCAGACGCGGGCATACCTGACTTCGCAGCCGCCTGGCTACGTCATGGTGGCCTGGACTGGGCAGCTGATTTGTTGCCATCCGCGCCATCTGCCGCTTCCGCTCCTGTCCAACCCGTGGAGAACCCGTCATGAAAATCAGACCCCGTTTGCTTTCCGTGTCACTTGCCGCCGTACTGGCGGGCTCGCTATCGCTGGTACAGCCCGCGACCGCCTTCACCGTGATTGATCCAACCAACCTGATCCAGAACACCCTGACCGCGATCCGCACGCTGGAGCAAATCAACAACCAGATCAATCAGCTTCAGAACGAGGCGCAGATGCTGGTGAACCAGGCGCGCAACCTGGACAAGCTGGACTACAACATCGTCAGCCGCCTGCGTGCAACTCTGGCCACCACCGAGCGGCTGATTGCCGAGGCACAAGGGCTGGCCTATGACGTGACGGCGATGGATCGGGAATTTGCACGGCTCTATCCCGATCAGTATGCCGCCACGGTCAGCGGCGACCAGATGGCTCTTGATGCCCGCGAACGCTGGAAGAACACCCTCGACGGCCTGCACACCGCGATGCGTATGCAGGCGCAGGTGTCGCAGAACCTGGCGCAGGACGAAAGTGCCTTGACCGATCTGGTCAGCCAGAGCCAGTCAGCAACCGGTGCGCTGCAAGCCATGCAGGCGACCAACCAACTGCTGGCCTTGCAGGCCAAGCAGTCCATTCAGGCGCAGCAACTCCAGATCACGCAAGACCGCGCGGCGTCGCTGGAACTGGCGCGGCAGGCGGCCGCGACCGAGCGTTCCCGTGAGGTGCGACGGCGCTTCCACGGCGACGGTACGCCGTACACCCCACACGCCGTGCAGTTCTACGGCAACTGATGGAGGCTGGCCATGAATGACGTGACGGTCATCGACCGCTTTCTCGATACGTTCTCGCGCTACATCGACTCGGGTTTTGGCCTGCTGCAAGGCGAAGTGGCCTTCCTCACCGCCACGCTGATCGTGATCGACATGACCATCGCCGGGTTGTACTGGGCCATGAGCCACGCGACCGGCCAGGGCGACGACGTGATTGCCAAGCTGCTGCGCAAGGTGCTCTACGTCGGAGCCTTCGCCTACATCATCGGCAACTTCAACTGGCTTGCGGGGATCGTGTTTCGGTCATTTACCGGACTGGGTTTAACGGCTACCGGCTCGACCCTGAGCATGGAAGATTTTCTGCAACCGGGACGCTTGGCCAAGGTCGGCATCGACGCGGGCGCGCCAATTCTGGAACAAATCGGCGATCTGGCGGGCTTTCCCGAGGTGTTTGTGAACCTCGATCCCATCGTGGTGCTGTTCCTCGCCTGGCTGGTGGTGATCCTGTGTTTCTTCGTATTGGCAGTGCAGCTTTTCATCACACTGATTGAGTTCAAGCTGACCACGCTCGCTGGCTTTGTGTTGGTGCCGTTTGCCCTGTGGAACAAGACTTCGTTCCTCGCTGAAAAGGTGTTGGGCAATGTGGTGTCGTCGGGTGTCAAGGTGTTGGTGCTGGCCGTGATTGTCGGTATTGGCTCTGGCCTGTTCGCTGAGTTTCAGACGGTGCCGGATGAGCCATCCATCGACCATGCGCTGGTGGTCATGCTGGCTTCGCTTGCCTTATTAGCGTTGGGGATCTTCGGGCCGGGCATTGCCACGGGATTGATTTCTGGCGGGCCGCAGCTTGGAGCCGGAGCAATGGCTGGTGCGGCTGTCGGTGCCGCCGGTACAGCCGTTGCCATTGGCGCTGCCGCCACCGGTGTTGGCGGTGCGGTAGCTGCTGGAGCGCGGATGGCACCCGGCGCAACCCGGCTGGCGGCCAACGGTGCGCGCTCGATGGCGTCCACCGCCAGCAATGCCCGGGCGGCATTCCAGGCAGGTTCCGCAGGTGCAGGTGGTGGCTTCAAGGGCGCAGCCGCTGGTATGGGCAATGCCGCCAGGGCCGGTGCCCATGCGGCCAGCCAGAAGGTTGCCGCCGGTGCGCACTCGCTCAAGGAGCGAGCTGCTGCGGCCATTGCCCCCGATGCCTCGACACCCGGCACCAGTGCCGGTGCGGCATCGGACAGCGGTTCTACTGCACAGGGTAGCGAAGCCGCACCCGTCAAGCAGGAACAACCCGCCTGGGCCAAGCGCCTGCATCGCCGTCAGCAGATCACCCAGGCCGCTACGACAGCCGCACACACGCTGCGCGGTGGTGACGGCGGCGGTTCCGGTTCTGGCCCGAGTCTGCGCGATTCCGATTCATGATTTTCGATATCTGACCTTCAAGGAGAATCCCTATGCGATTCAAACGACCGCAGGTGCGTTATGCGGATACACCGCAGCCTGCCACCCCGTACCAATCTGCCGCACAGGCATGGGACGAACGTATCGGCTCAGCCCGTGTGCAGGCGAGGAACTGGCGGCTGATGGCTTTCGGTTGCCTGGTGCTGGCCTTATTGATGGCGGGCGGCTTGGTTTGGCGTTCGGCCCAATCCATTGTCACGCCCTATGTCATCGAGGTGGATCAGGCTGGCCAAGTGCGGGCCGTAGGTGAAGCGGCCACGCCCTACAAGCCCAATGACGCCCAAACCGCGCACCATCTCGCGCGCTTTATTGGTCTGGTGCGCTCGCTGTCCATTGACCCCATCGTGGTGCGGCAAAACTGGCTCGATGCCTATGACTACACCACCGACAAGGGAGCGGCGGTACTCAACGATTACGCCCGCACCAACGATCCTTTCACCCGCATTGGAAAGGAGTCAGTAACGGTGCAGATCACCAGCGTGGTGCGTGCCAGCGACACGTCATTCAACGTGCGCTGGACGGAGCGCCGCTACGCCAATGGCGCTGCCGCTGGACTGGAGCGCTGGACTGCCGTGGTGTCCATCGTTCTGCAAACCCCGCGCAGCGAAGAACGCCTGCGTCGCAACCCCTTGGGCATCTATGTCAATGGCTTGGCGTGGAGCCGTGAATTGGATTCATCTGAAGGAGTAAAACCATGAATGTGGATTTCCGACAATACGGCTTGGCGCTGATTCTGTTTGCTTTATCAGGCTGCGCCACACAGGGCAAGCCGCCGCCAGCCATCTCGCTGGATGAACCCGTGCAAGCACAGGCGCTGCCAGAGCTGCTCACACCCATTGAGGTGGTGGCGGTTCCCGAACCCTTGCCTTTGCCCGCGCAGTTGAAACCGTTACCCGAGACTGATGAGGTAAAGCCAGCGCCGGAACCGGCAGACGAGAAGGTGCGCGTGTCGCGGGCCAATCGGGAGGCCCGCATCGCTCCAACCCGCGAGGGTTACATCAATGCGATTCAGGTCTGGCCATATACCGATGGCGCGCTGTATCAGGTGTATGCCAGCCCTGGCCGGGTGACGCTGGTGTCCTTGCAACCCGGCGAGGATCTGGTGACGGTGGCTGCTGGCGATACCGTGCGCTGGATCGTTGGCGACACGTCTAGCGGCAGCGGCGCTGATCTGCGCGTCAATGTGCTGGTCAAACCAATCCGCTCCGGGCTGAAAACCAATCTGGTCATCACCACCAGCCGCCGCACCTATCTGCTGGAACTGACCTCGACCGAAAAAGCCTGGATGGCGTCGGTGTCCTGGGATTACCCAAAAGACCGCATGTTGGCCTTGCAGCGCCAGGCGCAGGCCGCGCAAGCATCCGCGCCGGTCGATACTGGGCTGTCGCTTGAGAGTATTCGTTTTCGCTACGCCATCAGCGGCAACAATCCATCGTGGAAGCCGGTGCGGGCGTTTGATGATGGTGAGAAGGTCTATATCCAGTTTCCGGCGGGTATCGCCCAGGGCGAACTGCCGCCGTTGTTCATCATCGGTGCGCAGGGCGATGGCCAACTGGTGAACTACCGTTTTCGCTCGCCGTACTACATCGTGGATCGGCTGTTTGGCGCGGCTGAATTGCGTCTGGGGGCCGACAAGGGCGACATGGTGCGCATCGAACGCACCGATGGCGTAGCGCGGAGGAACTGACCATGAGCCAGGATAATCCCGCTGATGTTCCAGTGCCCGACGTGCCGCCCAAGGCGGCCCCGGATACCGTGGCGCTGCGCGCTCAGCCGCGCTCGGTGACGCGTCTGAACCGGCGTATGCTCGCCGCGCTGTGCGGCGGCTTGGCGGTCGCCGTATTGGGCGCACTGATGTGGTCGCTGCAACCGCAGCGGCGTGGGGCCAACGAATCCACCGAGCTATACAACGTGGATCGGGTGTCGCGCTCCGAAGGACTCAATCAGCTTCCGGCTGATTATTCCAAGCTGCCGCCGACCGTGCCTCCCAATGTGCCTGAACTGGGGCCGCCGCTGCCGGGCGACCTGGGGCCAGCCATCGTAAGGTCACAGCAGCCAGCCGTGGCCGCTTATGCTGCCCCCGGCCATGACCTGGCCGAGGCGCAGCGTCTGGCCCGGCTGAAGGAAGCTGAAGAAGCGGCGGCTTCGTCAGTGTTCTTTCGCACGGGTACGCAGCAGGCCGCGCCGGTGGCGCAGTCGCAGGTCGAATCCGCACCGGGCTTTGCCGCCAATGCGGCCTTCGATCCCTTGGCCGCAGGCCCAGCCTCGACGGCTGCCCAGCCAGCCGATCCAACCGCCGTACAGAATCGGCAGGAGCAGAAAGAGGCTTTCCTGGCGGGCGGCTCTACGGAAACCCGTAATTCCGGTCATCTACAAATGCCCGTCTCGCCGTACCAGGTCATGGCTGGGACGGTAATCGCCGGGGCGCTGGTGACCGGCATCAAGTCCGACCTGCCGGGCGATGTTATCGCCACGGTGACAGAACCGATCTATGACACGGCCACCGGCAAACTTCTGTTGATCCCGCAAGGCTCGCGCATCCTGGGCAAGTACAACAGTCAGGTGAGCTACGGCCAGAGCCGGGTGCAGGTAATGTGGAATCGAATCATCCTGCCGGATACATCCTCGCTGACGCTCGATAACCTGGTAGGCACTGATGCCGCTGGTTACGCCGGTCTGGAGGATGGCGTCGATTGGCACTGGGATCGCATCTTCGCCGGTGCCGTACTGACCACCTTGCTGGGTGTCGGCGCAGAATTGGCCGCCCCGGAAAACCGACAGGACGGTGATCGCATCATCATCGCCGGGCGCGATAGCGCACAGGACAGCATCAACCAGGTCGGTCAGGAGATGACCCGCCGCAACCTCAACATCCAGCCCACACTAACGAGTCGCCCCGGCTTGCCGGTACGGATCATCGTTAATAAAGATTTAGTGCTGCGTCCGTACCAGCCCTTATTTTTCAATCGAGGCACATCACGATGAACACACCGACCAAGAAATTGCGGCTTGGCCCGCTACCCAAAACCGAAACCGTCAAACTGACCTTCGCATGTCCAGCCAGTTTGAAGGCTGACCTAGACCGCTATGCTGCGCTGCACGCGCAGACCTACGGCGAAGCGGTCGATGCTGTGACGCTGATCCCGCACATGCTGGAGGCGTTCATGGCGGGGGATCGGGGGTTTAGGAAGACGTCACCTTTGGATGGTAACAATATGTCTAAATAGCATTTACAATGATCGCTGCCAGCTAGGATTCAGCATATTGCCTCGGGTGTAGGCACAAGAATCGGGTAAGGTGGCAATAATAAACAGTACTGTCATTAGCTCAGTTTTAATGAGACAGCAGAATTGGGGAATACTTAAGGGGGCAGCCATTGCGTATCAATCACGCTATCCTGATCCGTGCGCTTCCGCCGGATCGCTTGGAAGACTTCGTCAATGATTGGCTGGCCCAGCGTTGCAAAGATTATCATAGCCATGAGCTTTGGCGCGGCACAGGTGATATGGGGCGCGATGTCACGGGTTATGTAACAGCTAAGCGCATGGAAGGTCCATGGGACAACTTCCAGTGCAAACAGCTCAGCAAGTCACTTTCCGAAAACTCGGCTTTCGTTGAACTTGGCAAGATATTTATGCACACCGCGTCCGGCGAATACTCATTGCCTCGCTCTTACACCTTTGTCGCCCCACGTGGCGTTGCTAGGGCTGTGCAACAGTTTATCGCTCATCCTGAACGCTTTAGGAGCGCTTTCCTCGACCGTTGGGATACTGATATTGCGGGTAAGCTGGTCGAAAAACAGATTTTACCGCTTAGCCCTGAGATTGAGGCTACGATTAAAGCGTTTGATTTCACCCAAATCTATTGGCTCGATGCAGCGCAGCTAGCTGACGATCCCGCGTGCAAGCCTGCTCTGGTTAAGTGGTTTGACGAAGACCCCGGCCCTTCTCCACGCGGTGTCGTACCAGATGAGATAGACGCTAGCGAGTCTGCATATATCAGCCAACTTCTCAAACTATACGAAGAAAAAGGCCCAGGGGCTTTTCCTGATGCAACAGCGGCATTGGGCAGCTTGGAGTACGGCCCACATCTTCGTGATCAGCGGACTCGTTTCTTCGATTCAGTGGCATTTGATAGGTTTTATCGTGACTCTACCCCTGAAGACTATTTGCCAAATTTTAAAGAGGAAATTTATCACGGCGTGGTCGAGGCCCATGATGATGATCATACAAATGGGCTGGCGAGGCTACGGAAAGTGATGCAGCAAGCCGCTGTTCTGCAATTATCCGGCATACTTGGAAAGCACGCGAGCCCCCAGGTCAAACAAGGAACCTGTCACCAGTTTGCAAATGACGGGCGTTTGCCGTGGCATCGTTAGAGGACAGCGCTTTGGAAAAGCATCCGTTCAATAGTACCCTTGAAACCGGAATTCGGGCCTTGGTAGTGCTTGAGGCGTTTTATCCACGTCACTGCGATTTAATGGAAATGACGTGGTTTGATCATTTGGTTGTGCATACTAGTGACATTGGGGAACAGGATGTGCCAAAAAGTCTTCACCCCGATCTACCTAATCGCACGGGGGAGCTTCTCGTTCGTCGGCAGTTGGTAGAGAGAAGCTTGCGTATGATGCAACAAATGCACCTCGTCGAAGTTTTTGAAACAGATGCTGGAATAGAGTTTTGTGCTAGTGAGGAAGCACCAAGCTACGTCGGGCTTCTCCAATCGCCTTACTCTCGCGCATTAAAACATCGAGCACGTTGGATGGCAGATCGCTTTGCTCAACATGAGAGTGCCGAAATTCGAGACCTAATTGAAGATCGGATTGGACGCTGGACTGCAGAATTTAGGGCAGATGATACGACATCAGGGGGGGCTGTATGAAAGGCATCTTGCTGCGCCACCTCGTTTTCACCGGCCCGAATATAGAGCCTGCCGAACTTGAGTTTGATGAAGGGCTCAATATCATTTATGGCGCCTCGAACACTGGAAAGTCCTTCGCCTCGAAAGCTCTATTGTTCATGCTCGGTGTTTCCAAGAGTCTGCCTGAAATCGAAGAAATTGCTGCTTATAACTCGGTTTGGCTAGCCCTGACACTGCCTGATAATCGCGACGTTACACTTTACCGCTCCACGCGAGGCGGCCAGTTTAAACTCTATGAGGGGTTGTTAAAAAGGGGCGATAACAAAGACGGTTTAGAACTGCGCCAGCAGCACGACTCAAAGCGTACTGACACCGTTTCACACCTATTGTTAGAGGCGATGGGGTTTGCTGGAACAAAAATCGTCCGGGACGGTAACTGCAAGAAAGACAACTTGTCCATTTACCTCTTGTCTCCCTATGTTGTAGTGTCTGAGCAAGACATTATCGCCGAGAAAAGTCCTGTCTTTACCTCGGGATCACCCTCCCAGCGTACCTTCGAGCAGAATCTGTTCAAGTTCCTACTGACCGGTGTTGACGACGCCGATGCTGTGACAGTTCAGAAACCCTCAGAACGCAAAGTAGCTAAAGCGGCAAAAATTGAACTGGTCGATGAAATGATCGCTCAGCTTGATGCGGAGCTTGGTGAAAATCCGCCGGATGAAAGGGAGACCGAGGAACAGCTTGAGCGGCTAGACCAGAGTGCTGGCGACCTCATCACTCGACTACAGGATGCTCAGGCAAGCCTGGATAATCTCATCAGCGAGAGGCGAAAAGCCCTAGAGCGCTGCGACGAGTTATTGGAACGGACAGGAGAGCTTGGATTAACGATCGAGCGTTTTACTAAGTTACAGGCAGTCTACAATTCAGACCTGCAACGTCTACAATCAATCGAGGAAGGTGGCTTCGTGCTTGTGACGATGACCGACCTGGATTGTCCGGTCTGTGGGGCTCCGTCTGAGGCCCAAAAACATAATCATGCTGCGGAAGAGATCGCGATGGCGCATAAAGCTGCTGTTGCTGAAGCCCGCAAGATTGAGCGTGAGCAACGTGAATTGATCCAAACTATAGCTTCTCTTGAGGCCGAAGCTGGAGGGCTGCGCAGGACTATTGATCTGGGAAAAAAGGAAGCTGATAGGCTTGATGATGAAATCGAGAAAGCACGCCCACATGAAGCTTCTCTACGAGAGAACTATGAGGTATACGTTGCGAAGCGATCTGAAATTATCAAAGCTCTAGACATCTTTAGGCGCCGTTCCAAACTATCTATCCGGAGAGCTGAAATCCAGGATGAACCAACTAGGCGTAGTAAGGGCGATACGCCGTCAGTTGGTCCCGACTCCACTACACTGTTCAAGTTTGGGGAGATAGTGAAGTCGATACTAATCGAATGGCGCTTCCCAGATGCAGATAAGGTGCAGTTTGACGCAGAGGCTATGGATATCACCGTTGCCGGAAAGCTCCGCTCTGCTAATGGCAAGGGCGTTAGAGCAATCCTTCATGCCGCTTTTAACGTAGCTATAGTTGTTTTCTGTATCGAGAATAAACTTCCATATCCGGGTTTTCTCGTTCTTGATACTCCATTGCTCACTTATCGTGAGCCAATGACCTCGCGGCACGGTGAATTGTCAGATGATGAGAGGGAACTCAAAAAAACAAGTCTTGCTGAGCACTTTTACAAGCACCTTGCTAGTCTAAGGGACAAGGTACAGTTTATCGTAATCGAAAACTCTGATCCGCCGACCACCATCCAAGATCAAGCACAGATTGAGATATTTAGTGGCCTTGAAGGCAATGGACGTTTTGGTCTGTTGGAAAGACATGTATGACTGGTTCGTAGTTACAAACCGCATTCATCCATGTGGTTATGCGGACACCAACGATTCGTACCTTGGGTTTTGAGTACCTGTTGATGATGAGCGGGGTTTGTCGGTATCTATGCTGGTTTACGACCTGGCTTCCTACCGCGAAGCTCCTATGTGGCTCCCAGCCACTTGAGCGTAGTTTCGCGAGATAGCCCGACGTTGAGCTAACTCCCCGCTCCATTTACGATTTTTTCTCCTTGGCGATCTTCCTTGCGACTTGACATTGCCCATTTTTTATTGCTGACGCGTTGTTACTTCGCGCCGAACGGCTGCGGCCGTGGGGTGTCGTTGGTCGACGGCGGCAGGATCGGCATGGTCAGTTCAGGCTGATCACCGGTCAGGGTTTTCAGGAACGCGACCACGTTAGAGATTTCTTCGTCGTTCAGTTCGCGGCCCAGTTGCAAGCGCGCCATGACGTCAACGGCCTTTTCCAGCTCCCAGTAGGCGCCGTCGTGGAAGTAGGGGTAGGTCAGTTCGACGTTACGCAGTGTCGGCACTTTGAAGTTGAAACGGTCTGCGTCTTTACCGGTCACGGCCGCACGGCCTTCAGCCGGGTTGGTAGTCTGGTAGGGTTCGACCACGCCCATGCGCTGAAACGAGGTGCCGCCGGCCGCCGGGCCGTTGTGGCAGGCTACGCAGCCAATGGATTTGAATGTGTTGTAGCCGGCCAGTTCCTGCTCGGTGATGGCGCTGTCGTCACCCTTGAGCCACAGGTCAAAGCGCGAGTTCGGCGTAACCAGGGTTTCTTCGAATACCGCGATGGCATCGGTGATGTTGTCGATAGTCACGTCAGCACTGCCGTAGACCTTGGCGAACTCTTCGCGGTACTGCGGGATAGAGTTGATCACGTCAATGGCCAGCAAGTGGCTGGAAGCCATTTCCATCGGGTTGGCGATAGGTCCACCGGCCTGTTCTTGCAGGTTGGCTGCGCGACCATCCCAGAACTGGGCAACGGCCAGGCTGGAGTTCAGTACGGTTGGCGAGTTGATCGGACCTTCCTGCCAGTTGTGACCAATGGAGGTCGGCAGGTTGTCGCTGCCGCCCGTGGACAGGTTGTGACAGGAGTTACAGGAAATGAATCCGGACATCGACAGGCGCGGCTCGAACCACAGCTTCTTGCCCAGTTCTACCTTGGCCGGGTCGGTTACGACCGCAGGTTCGATGGGCTTGATCAGTTCGCTGGCGAGGCGATCTGCGTAAACGTGGGAGCTGAGGCCAATACCTGCGGCAACAGCGAGACAAAGTAGTTTTTTCATAGGGTTACAGCTCCTTGCATGCTTCATCAGGCATGGTCTTTGATTAACTATACATTAATAATAGTATCCCAATGACATGACAAACTTATTTTGATCTGCATCAAGGTATGATTTCGACGCGGGTACCATCGGGTATCAGGCGCCAGAGTTCCTGCATGCTGGCATTGTCGAGGGCAATGCAGCCATTGGTCCAGTCCAGCCCCTGGAAAAACCAGTCCGGATACTCTTCGTCCACCGGGGTACCGTGGATCATGATCATGCCGCCCGGATCAACACCGCGTTTCCAGGCTTCGGCGCGATCCTTGAGGTTCGGATAATCCAGGTGCAGGCTGAGGTTGTAATTGGGGCTGTGATGCCGCCAATCGATATGGTAGATGCCTTCCGGAGTACGGTTATCGCCCTTGTGCTGTTTATGCCCAACGGGCTGGCGTCCCAGTGCAATGCGGTAACTGCGAATGACCTGGCCATCGCTGATCACGTCGAGCTTTCGATCCTGCTTGTGTACCAGTAGCTGATCAATGACGGGTGAGCCTGCCAGGCCGATCAGAGCCCAGCATCCCAGTATCAGCGTGAGCAGCCAGCGAATCATGCGTTGGAACCACCGGAGCGTCGCTTTGGCGGCCATGTGATGTCGGCCATACGTACCGGAAACTGCTGGTCGGGGTAATCGAGATAATACTGCTTCAGCGTTTTGCCAATGGTGGGGAAGGCCAGTTGATCCCAGGGAATCTCCGCTTCGCTGAATAGTCGTACTTCCAGGCTTTCATCGCCGGGAGCAAAGTCAGGCTCGGCCAGTTGCCCACGAAAGAACATGTAAACCTGGTTGATATGCGGCAGATTGAACAGCATATACAGTTGTTGTTCCGCCACCCTGGCCCGCGCTTCTTCCCAGGTTTCTCGTAACGCCGCCTGTTCGGTGGTTTCGCCGTTTTCCATGAAGCCCGCCGGCAGCGTCCAGAACCCCCGGCGTGGCTCGATGGCGCGGCGACACAGCAGCACATAGCGTTGTTCAGTCACCAGGCAACCAGCGACGATACGCGGGTTCTCATAGTGGATGTGCTGGCAGTGATCGCAAACATGTCGTGGACGGCTATCGCCCTGGGGGACGCGTTCAGTGACAGCCTGGCCGCATTGGCTACAGAACTTCATGTAAGTGCTCTCGGCAAGTGGGTTGGTGGCTCATGAATTGGCTTGTTTGTATCTTGCGGTGCAATGAGCGGATGGTAAAGGGATGTCTACAACAGGCGTCATGGTGACATATTCATTTAGTATAGAGATGGTGGCCCGGCAATGATGATCATGCCATGATTGAGAAAAAGTTCGAGGTAGGTTGCATGCTGGACAAGGTACGCTCGCGGGTTCCCGGGTATCAGCCGCGGCTGGTTGATGCGGCCGGGTTACCGGAAGCCGGGGTTCTGGTTCCGGTAACCCGTATTGATGACAAGCCAGAAATCATTCTTACTCTGCGCTCCAATAATTTATCCACTCACTCGGGCGAGGTGGCGCTACCGGGCGGTCGACGGGATCCGGGCGATATTGACCTCGCCTACACCGCGCTGCGTGAAGCACACGAGGAAATCGGCCTGCTGCCCGACCTGGTGGAGGTGGTTGGCCCGTTGGGCACATTGGTATCGCGCTTCGGCATCAAGGTTACGCCCTATGTCGGCATCGTGCCGGATGTGTTTGACCTGCGCCCAAACGAGCACGAGATTCAGGAAGTATTCCGCGTGCCGGTGAGCTATTTCCTTGAGGATAATCGGGAAATGACGCACCGCATCGACTATGAGGGGCGCAGTTGGTATGTGCCCAGCTACCGCTATGAGGGATTCCGCATCTGGGGTCTGACCGCCTTGATTCTGGTTGACCTGATGAACGTGGCATTTGATGCGCGTATTCCCTTACAAACCCCGCCAGACGGCAAGATCAAACGCTGAATGGAACAAAATGGAACAATCAGGAGTCGGGATGAAGTACAGATTGGGCGAATACCGTGTAGAAACGGCTGAAGGAACCTGGATCGCGGATAATGCCATCGTGATTGGCAAGGTGCGTCTGGAAAGGAATGCCAGCGTATGGTTCAACGCGGTCTTGCGCGGTGATAACGAACTGATTCTTATTGGTGAAAACAGCAACGTACAGGACGGCGCCATCATGCACACCGACCCGGGTGCGCCGCTGACGCTGGGCAAGAACGTCACTGTGGGCCACAAGGCCATGTTGCATGGCTGCACCGTTGGCGATAACAGCCTGATCGGTATCAATGCCGTGGTACTCAATGGCGCGAAGATCGGCCGCAATTGCATTATTGGCGCCAACGCGCTGATTTCTGAAGGCAAGGAAATCCCCGATGGCTCGCTGGTCATGGGTTCGCCGGGCAAGGTAGTGCGTCAGTTGACCGAGCAGCAGCAACAGGCGATCGCAGCCGGCGCTGCACATTATGTGCACAACGCCCAACGCTACCAGCGCGATCTGCATCCGCAGGACGACTGATGAACACGGAGCCGCCGGTCGCTTCCCCCTGCGTTCATATCTGCAGCCTGGATGACAATGACATCTGTATTGGCTGTCAGCGCAGCGGTGCCGAAATCACTGACTGGGGACGCGCCAGTAATGAGCGACGCCGGGAGATCCTGCGTCTGTGTGAGAGCCGCGCTCGTGCTAGCGGTGCGTGGATGAATATCGGAACAGTAAAAGGATAGTTGGCATGCCCCGTATTGGAACGCCTTTGACCGGGAATGCTACCCGAGTACTGCTGCTTGGCTCGGGCGAGCTGGGCAAGGAAGTAACCATTGAACTGCAACGGCTGGGCTGCGAAGTCATCGCCGTGGATCGTTACGCCAACGCGCCGGCGATGCAGGTCGCGCACCGCAGTCATGTGATCAACATGCTCGATGCTGCTGCACTGCGCGACGTGATCGAAGCGGAGCAGCCGGCTTATATCGTGCCGGAGATCGAAGCCATCGCCACCGCCGCGCTGGTTGAGCTGGAAGTGGAAGGGTACACCATTATTCCCACCGCGCGCGCGGTACGTCTGACCATGGATCGGGAAGGCATTCGCCGCCTGGCCAGTGAAGAGCTGCAATTACCAACCTCGCCGTATCGATTTGCGGATGGGCATGCTGATTATCTGGCCGCAGTTCAGGAAATCGGACTGCCCTGTGTGGTCAAGCCGGTGATGAGCTCCTCCGGCAAGGGGCAGAGCCTGCTGCGCAGCGAGACTGATATCGAGCCAGCCTGGGAATATGCCCAGTCCGGTGGTCGTGCCGGAGTGGGGCGGGTGATCGTCGAGGGCTTTGTCGACTTTGATTACGAGATCACCCTGTTGACCGTGCGTCACAGCAGCGGCACCCATTTCTGCGCGCCGATTGGGCACCGCCAGGAAAGCGGAGACTACCGGGAGTCCTGGCAGCCGCAGCAAATGAGTGAGAGAGCGCTGGCGCAGGCGCAGGATGTGGCGCGGCGGATCACCGATGCTTTGGGTGGCCGCGGCGTGTTCGGCGTGGAGTTGTTCGTCAAGGGCGAGCAGGTCTGGTTCAACGAGGTATCGCCACGCCCGCACGATACCGGTCTGGTAACCCTGATTTCGCAGGAGTTGTCCGAGTTTGCTCTGCATGCCAGGGCCATCCTCGGTCTGCCAATTCCTCAGATCCGCCAGTTCGGGCCCTCCGCCTCGGCGGTAATCATGGCGGATGGCCGCTCTGCAGCGGTCAGTTACGGCAACCTGCAACAGGCCCTGAGCGAGCCGGATACGCAGCTACGGCTGTTTGGCAAGCCAGGCGTCGATGGCCTGCGGCGCATGGGCGTAGCGCTGGCGAGAGATGACAGCACCGACCTGGCCCGCGCCAGAGCGCTGCGTGCAGCGCAGGCGGTCAAGGTCGAGCTCTAAGTCGTAGTTTCAGGCCCAGCCCTCCCAACACAGCACCCTGGGAGGTTCGAGCACCAGCTCCCTGGGAGGTTCGAGCACCAGCTCGTACCGGGGGGTGGCGGATACTTCGCTCATCGAGCTGGTGCTCGACGTTCCCGGGGCACAGAACCCTGGGAGGTTCGAGCACTGGCTTCCTGGGAGGTTCGAGCACCAGCTCGTACCGGGGTTGGCGGCACTGTACTCATCGAGCTGGTGCTCGACGTTCCCGGGGCACAGAAGCCTGGGAGGTTCGAGCACCAGCTCGTACCGGGGTTGGCGGCATCGTACTCATCGAGCTGGTGCTCGACGTTTCCGGGGCCCGGAAGCCTGGGAGGTTCGAGCACCAGCTCGTACCGGGGTTGGCGGCATCGTACCCATCGAGCTGGTGCTCGACGTTCCCGGGGCGCAGAAGCCTGGGAGGTTCGAGTACCAGCTCGTACCGGGATTGGCGGCATCGTACTCATCGAGCTGGTGCTCGACGTTTCCGGGGCACAGAAGCCTGGGAGGTTCGAGCACCAGCTCGTACCGGGGTTGGCGACACTGTGCTCATCGAGCTGGTGCTCGACGTTTCCGGGGCACAGAAGCCTGGGAGGTTCGAGCACCAGCTCGTACCGGGGTTGGCGGCACTGTACTCATCGAGCTGGTGCTCGACGTTCCCAGAGTCCAGAGCCCGGAGCCTTGGGCCCGTCAGGCGTTCGGTGTGTTGTGTGCTTGCCCGTCGATCTGCCAGATGCGCACACTCTTGACCATGTTGTCCTTGATTTGCAGGATATCCATCCGGTAGTCGCCGATACTCAGGCCGACACTGCTGTCCGGAATATTCTCCAGCCGCTCAGTAATCAAGCCATTGAGGGTCTTCGGGCCATTTTCCGGTAGCTTCCAATGCAATTGACGATTGATCTCGCGCAGCGCAACGCTGCCATCAATCAGGAAGGTGCCATTCGCTTGCGGGTGGATGTCGTGGTTGGGCGGCAGCAGGTCGGTTGTAAACTCGCCAACGATCTCTTCCAGAATATCCTCAAGGGTGATCAGTCCGATCACATCGCCGTACTCATCCACAACGAAACCGATGCGCCGCTTACGTTGCTGGAAGTTCAGCAACTGGGTATGCAGTGGGGTGTTTTCAGGAATGAAGTAGGGCTCCTTGCAGGCCTCGATGAGGCTGTCCTTGGTCAGCTCGTTGCGGCTGAGCAGGCGGGCGATGGAGCGCATATGTACCAGCCCGGTGACATTGTTGATGTCGCCCCGGAACACTGGCAATCGCGTGTGATGACTGGTGCGCAACTGCTCGAGGATGGTCGGCAGATCATCCTCCAGGTCGATACCATAGGCCTCGTTGCGCGGCACCATGATGTCGTTGACCGTCATTTCATCCATATCAAGGATGCTCAGCAGCATATTCTGCCGCCGCGGCGTGATGCCGAGACTGGCCTCGTTGACCACCGTGCGTAATTCGTCGCTGCTCAATTGCGCAGCCTGAGCACTCTGCAAGGTGATGCCGAACAGCCGCAAGAGTCCGTTGCTGGCGATATTTCCCAGCCAGACCAGTGGGTATAACAAGCGCTGCAGAAAGTAGAGGATGAAGGTGACGCGGAAGGCGATCGCTTCGGGACGAATGGCAGCGAACGTTTTGGGCGTGATCTCACCGAAGATAAGCACCACTATGGTCAGGGCTACCGTGGCGATAGCGATCCCCGCATCGCCCCAGATCCGGGTCGCCACCACTGTAGCGATCGACGCGGCGAGAATATTGGCAATGTTATTGCCGACCAGAATGGTGCCCAGCAATCGATCGGGCCGAGCGAGCATGCGCTCAGCGCGCTGGGCCGAACGATGACCTTTCTTGCTCAGGTGTTTGAGTCGGTAGCGGTTGAGGCTCATCATCCCCGTTTCGGAGCTGGAAAAGAACGCCGAGAGGGCGATGAGGACGATCAGGATCAGCAGTAATAAGCCGGTACTTGTATCACTCAAGAGTTACCTCGGTACGGGTCAGGTTGACCTCTACATGACAGGCAGGAGAAATTCGCGAACCAGTTTGCTACCGAAGAACGCCAGCATCAGCAGCAGAAAGCCGCCCAACGTCCAGCGTATGGCGTTGCTACCGCGCCAGCCTCGCATATGGCGGCCCCACAGCAGGATGGCGAAGACTACCCAGGCGAGACAGGACAGCAGGGTTTTGTGGGCCACGCTCTGGGCAAACATGTTGTCCAGGAACACAAAGCCGGATAGCAATGCCAGCGTCAGCAGCACCTCGCCGCACAGTAGAAACTGGAACAGCAGGGCTTCCATGGTTTGCAGCGGTGGGAAGGTATGGTTGAAACGCACCGGGTTGCGATGCCGCAATTGGTGGTTCTGGAATGCCAGCAGGCCAGCCTGGAAGGCGGCAATGGTCAGAATGCCGTACGCCAGAATGGACAGCAGGACGTGTACCAGCAAGGCCGAATGACCGGGCACCGTCGCCGCACCATGACCGGGGTACTGCCACGCCAGTAACTCGGTAATCAAGGCCAGCGGAAATAGCACAATCAGCAGGCTGGTTACCGGTGCCCGCAAACTGAATACCAGGGTGACAGCAATCACCAGCCAGGCGATCAGGGACGAAACGTGGAAGAA
>Ga0265293_10000298_pt1 | contig 121974 bp, 120 predicted proteins | sample Munlanlewell138R_FD_192505 | JGI IMG/M metagenome (GOLD analysis project Ga0265293, IMG submission 192505) | Leachate microbial communities from a municipal landfill in Southern Ontario, Canada - Leachate well 138R | ecosystem: Engineered > Solid waste > Landfill > Unclassified | place...
AACTTTGATGGCATTAATTCAAAGTTGATTATGATGAAAGGTATTTATGGGATTGAAATTAGGATCACTTTGAGATAATAGATATTCCTTTTCGAATTAAATCGACCGTCAGCCGACGGACTTTTTTAAATATACCCACACAGAATAATATAGAACCACAAATTTATTGTAGTATGAACGATTTACAAATAGTCCTTACGCACACTCCAAATCTGTCTCTACAAATAGTCCTTAATAACCACCACAAGCAATTTTGTTTACACGGTTTTGATGTCTTCCACCTTCAAATTCTGTAGTTAAAAACTTTTGAACCATCTTAATTCCATCTTCAATAGAAACAAATCTTGCAGGTAAGGCAATAATATTGGCGTCGTTGTGCTGTCTTGCTAATTCAGCCAATTCTTCCGTCCATGCTATTGCGCTTCTAATTCCTTGATGCTTATTAACGGTCATATTGATTCCATTTCCGCTACCACAAATAACGATACCTAGAGTACCGGCATTTTCTTCCACGTGTTTAGCAACAGGATGTCCATAATCAGGGTAATCTATACTTTCTTCGGAATATGTTCCATAATCCTTAAATTTGTATCCAAGTTCTATGAAATGCGTTTTAATGGCTTCTTTCAATTGAAAACCAGCATGATCCGCACCAATAGGTATAATTTTAGAGTTTGTCATAGCAAAGAGTTTTTTACAAATTTACGTAATTAACAATAGGGGTTAGTTGTTAACATCGACATTTTTTAGAATTCTTTAATCCTTGTAAACGCTGTGCTTCTAAAATAGAGTTATGCACATAGATATGAACAATATAACTTTTAAGTGTGCATTACTTTCAATAACTTTTGCTTGCTTTATCTAATTATTATTCCAAACCAAAACATATATGACAAAAACAATAGTAAGTTATTACATTTTACATTTTGTTATCAACACATGAAATGGTCTTATAAAATTCAAAAATAAAAACTAATTATACAATTTTACGATATGAACACTATTGTGTATAAGTCTATAAATACTTATTTTGTAATTGATTAGACAATATAAATATGTGCATAAGTAAAGGCTTTTTGTTTACAACTTAGAAAGCAAGTAATTTTCAAAAAAGTAATACACGGTATTAACAGTACTATAATAATAGTAAATAGATTTTTAAAAATTTTTCTTTATTCTAATTATATACTCTTTAAAAAAAAGAAAAGCATTTTGAAATTCAATAAAAAATTTCTACCTTCTTTTAAAATGTATAGAAAATAGTTTAATAAGCTGGTGTCTATGTGTTTTAATATTTGAAAAATATAAATACTTATACTATATTGTAGGTTGAATTAAGAGTTAAATGAATAGATTTTGTAGATTTACATAAGTTAGAAAAACGCAATCAAAAAGTATGTCAAAAATAAAAGTTTTAGTCGTTGAAGACGAGTCGATAGTTTCTAAGGATATTCAACACAGTTTAAAAAGATTAGGATATGTTATATCTGGCGCTTCTGCAACTGGTGAGAAAGCTATCCAACTTGCCGCTGAAGAGCGTCCGAGTATAGTTTTGATGGATATCATGTTAAAAGGTGATATGAACGGTATAGAAGCCGCTGAGATCATTAAGAGATAACATGGAATACCAGTTATTTTTCTAACTGCGTATGCTGATGAGGCAACTTTATCAAAGGCTAAGATTACGGAGCCTTATGGTTATATCATTAAACCATTTAAGGAAATAGATTTACATACTTCTATTGAGATGGCTTTGTATAAGCATCAAAAAGAAAAGGAAGTTGAAAAAGAACGTGATTTACTTTATTCAATAGTTGAAAATAAAAGTACACAAGATTTTATTTTTGTAAAGTCCAATTCAAAATTAGTTAAACTCAACACTAAAGACATTTATTTTGTAGAGGCTTTAAAAGATTATGTAGTCATCAATACCCTCGAAAAAAGATATACGATTCATTCAACAATGAAGGATATTGATAAAAAGTTAGGAGAAACAGATTTTATCAGAGTTCACCGCTCTTTCATTGTGCGTTTGGATAAAATATCTTCAATTGAATATCCTAATCTTCAATTGGAAAATGATAAAAAACTAATTCCAATTGGTGGATCTTATAAAGATAATTTAGTCAATAAAATTAATTTGGTGTAAGCTTTATTTAAAATGCTTATCGGCTACTTTACCAATAGATTAAAAATACATAAATATCGACTGATTAATACGTGAGATTCCTCACAAATAATATTTTACAATAAATTGTTAAAGTACCATTTGCAAGGGATGACAGGGCTAAAAGTGATGGTTCAAAAAGGAGGAGAAAACAAGTACGCTCAAACGTACTTGTTTTCTCCTCCTTTTTGATTTCCTAACCACACAACTGTCATCTTACTATTAATAAAATCAAAGATTTTATTAATAGTAAGATCTCTTCTTTTCATCGCTTTACTGGTAAACATATCGATAAGCATTTAATTACTATTTTCTTATTCTTTCAATAGTCTTTCAATCAATATTTTCGTTCTTTTTTTGTAATTCGTATAGATTTCTCCTGTTCCAGGTCCATTAAATCCTGTGTGAATTTTAATGACTTTCCCTTCCTTATTAATAAAGATAGAAGTAGGGAAAGAACTTATATTATTCAACATCGCAAAGTCTTTAGATGATTCATTTTTAGAGGCATTTCCGCCTACCAAAATTGGATAATTAACTTCTTTATTTTCAGAAAATCGAATTATCCTTTTTACTTTATCCTCAAAAGACTCAGGACTTTCATAAGCTATAGCAATAATTTCTAGTCCTAATTCATTATAATCTTTGTACAATTCTTTGTAGAAAACTGTTTCGTCTAGACAGTTTGGGCACCAAGTACCCATAATTTGTACAATCACTACTTTGTTTTTAAGTTCTTCATTTGGATAAGCATATTTTTTGCCTTCAACTGTTTTAAAATTAAAAGAGAACTCATCTTTAACCATATAAGTTAATGAATCTGGATTTTCTAGTTCAAAATCATCATTTTTAAATCCTTTCCAATTGGTTTTATAATGACTTCCAGAAAGAAAATCACCTTTTAGGGTATCATTTTTTAATGTTGCTGTAAATAGAAAAACATGTGCTCCATCGAAACTAGAAATAGTCAGGAAATTATTTTTAAATTTTCCACTTAAAAATCTAAAATCTCCTGTTTCTGTTAAAAAAGTACCAGTTACTGTATTGCGATTATGTTTAAATATTCCAATTGCAGGAAAATTATGTTCTGTATCCGGATCAAATGAAACCTGCCATTTTCCATCGACTTCTTTTTTATTATTTCCACGATTTTTAGGTTCTTTAATACCAAAATACTCTGCATTAAATTCTATTTTAGAATATTCTTTTTTACGATCAGGATTAATAAAAAATCCTGATACTTGTTTTTCAGACTTAACTTGAAAAATTAAAAAGTTAGGAAAACTTGAAAAATAATATTGAAGACTGTCATTTTTATTGATAGATTCTTTCAATAAAATACGTTCTTGGGCATTTTGAATTGTTATTCTTTGATTTTTATCTACTGAAAAAATAAAAGTCAATATCTTGTCTTCTTGCAAGTTCAGTTTTCCTTTCCAATAACCTTCCTTGAGTTCTTTTGTGTTTCCATTAAAAAAGAGTATTATAAAAATAAGCGTCAGAATAATTTTGTAGTGTTTCATTATTTTATTTTGATGTCCCAAATTTAATAGCATCTTTTTATAGATGCAACCTTTTATGTAATATTGTAGTCTTTAATGGGAAGTGAGAAAATGGATGATGAAACTCTTGTACAGAAATGTGTTTCTGGAAATGCTGAAGCTCAACGAAAGTTGTTTGATCGTTTCTCCCCACTAATGTTAGGGGTTGCAATGCGTTATATCAAAGATAAAGAAAGGGCGGAGGATGTTCTCCAAGACGGATTTATAAAGGTTTATAAAAATCTTAGTCGATTTGAACACAAAGGTTCTTTGGAAGGATGGATTAGGAGAATTATTGTAAACACGGCTTTAGACGAAATTAGAAAAAACAAGAAAAATCTCAATGATTTACATTTAGATGATTCAAATTTTGAAATAGTTCAAAGTAGTGATGCAATAGGAATATTAGAAGCAGAAGTTTTGATGGAAATTATTCAGCAATTACCAGATGGCTACCGTGTTGTTTTCAACATGTTTGCTATTGAAGGATACAGTCATAAAGAAATTGCAGAAACACTAGAAATTTCTGAAAGTACTTCCAAATCACAATATTCACGTGCCAAATCTGTACTTCGAAAAACTTTAAAAAAATACAATATTGAACGATAAAGACGAAATAAAAGAATTGTTCCAAAAGGAATTGGGAAACTACCAAGCTAAGGTAAATCCAAATCTATGGAATGGAATACAAGCTGGTCTAGGAAATGCAGGTGCTGCAACTGGAGCGGCTTCTTCATTGGGTCTTGTTGGTAAAATAATAATTGGTGTTTCAATTGCTGCTGCGGCGACTATAGGAACATTATTGATTGTGAATGACGAAGAAAAACTTCCAAAAGAAGAACAAATAATTACTGAATTAAAATCAGAGGATTCTGTAAATATGGAATCTATTGATGAATTAAACTACCATGAAGAAATAACTAATATCTCATCTACAAACGATGAACCTTCAATAGTTAAAGATATAAATAAAGAGAAAGTACAAGATCAATTGATTGATAATTCGAATGAAAAGAAAAAATCTATTGCTGAAGAGTTACCATCAAAAGAAGTGAATAGTGAAACCTCTAAAAAAACAACTTCTCAAGAAAATATTATTTCTACCCAAAACAAAGCTGATCAAAAGAACACTAATTCATTAGGAGAGAATAAAACTATTAAAACAGCACCAATTGATGATGAATCAACTGTTAAGGAAGATAGAATTTCTGAATTAGCAGAAGTGAGCATTCATGTAAAGGAACAAAAAAATCAATATATTTCATTTATTGCAGAAGGAGTTCCGAGCAATGAATATGTAGTTTGGGATTTTGGAGATGGAACGGTAGACCGTACATTAAATCCAGAGCATTTTTATGCTGAAAAAGGAATTTATGATGTTAACTTTACTGTAAAAACAGCTACTGAAGAAGTGACTAAAAACATTCAAGTAGAAATAAAAATACTTGGCGAAATAGGTGATTTACCTAACGTTTTCACGCCTAATGGTGATGGAAATAACGATGAGTTTTTTGTGAATTGTAAGAATATTAAGAATTTCCAATTAACTATTATAGACAATCATCAAAATATTATCTATTCAACCAACGATGTTGATTTCCGTTGGAATGGGTTCGATAAAAGTGGACAAGCTGTGAAGGATGGAACTTATTATTATATTATTGTTGCCGAAGATGAGTCAGGAAATATTATAAATAAGTATCAGCAATTACGCCTTCATCGTTAATTAGATTTAAACAATTCTAATTTTCTTAAAATCGTTTTATCCTATAATTTTATTAATTTTGTTCGCAGTCTTTTTATTTATAAAGTCTCTGTAACATCAGTATGAAAAAAGTAATTTTTATTCTTTTAATTTTATCTATTAGCACTTTAACTTTTTCTCAAAATAGTAATTTTAGAATGGTTAAACCATATAAATGGATGCTAGGTATTTATATGAACGGCGTTATTGATGACGGCTATGGAGAAAAGCATCTTTTGAATATTGAAAAATCATGGAATATTCCAGCATATCCTTCAGCTATAAATTTCGATTATTATTTAATGAAAGGGATGAGTCTTGATTTTATTGGCTCTGTAAACGAATATAAACTTGGAAAATCAATTGATAAAGACACAACTATTTCAGGTCAGTTTTTCTCATTTAATGCACATTTCAAATACAGTTTAGGATTTATAATGGATCAGCAATGGTTTGATCCGTTTATTTTTGCAGGTATAGGCTATACAGGCAGAGAAGCGCTCAATCCAGAAAGTATGTTTGGTGCTAGCTTTGGAACAGGTTTTAATCTAATGATTGGAGCTGGATTTGGATTTCAAGTACGAGGCTCTGGAAATATGGGGTTTTCATCAAAAGATTCTAACTATGGACAAGTTCATTTTGGTTTAATTTATAAAGTTGCAGATTTAGATAAAAAACAGAGCAACCATTTTACCAAGAGAAAATACCAATGGGGCTTCAAAAAACCACGCTATAAAAAACCACGTTCAGGTAAAATGTAGTAGTTTCCTTATCGAGATTTATAATTCAACATATTCTCCGAACATTTGTTATTTTTGTATATGCACCATTTTTAAGTAGGTGTAAAAAATAACAGTATGCAAAATAAGAGAGTAAAAGACGCTGCAATTTTAAAATCAGACAGAGCACCAATTCGAGTAGGAATATCCGTTGGAGATATCAATGGCATTGGTCCGGAGGTAATTATTAAAGCTTTACGGAATACTGAAATTTTAGTAGATTGTACGCCAATAATTTATGGTTCTACAAAAACAATGTCCTTTCATAAGAAAGCAATCAATGACGATTTATTTAATTATCAAAGAGTTACTGATGCAACAGAAGCACAAGATAGAAAAATAAGCATTGTTTCATGTTGGGATGAAGTTGTTGATATTCAGCTGGGAAAAGCAAATGAAACAGGTGGAAAATATGCTTTTCTTTCTTTAGAGAAAGCAACACAAGATTTAGCCGCTGGAAAAATAGATGTTCTTGTAACTGCGCCTATTTCAAAAGAAACAATTCATTTAGCAGGATTTAAGTTTCCTGGACATACAGAATATTTAGCTGATTTATCAGGGAAAGAAGATGCCTTGATGATGATGGTTTCTGGAAATTTACGCGTTGCTCTTGTCACAAGTCATATTCCTCTAAAACAGGTAATTGAAGATGTTACCCAAGAGCGCATTCTTGCTAAAATTCAAGAATTGAATAAGAGTTTAATGAAAGACTTTGGTATAGTTCGTCCAAGAATTGCTGTTTTAGGATTAAATCCACACGCAGGAGAAAAGGGAGATATGGGAACAGAGGAATCTGAAGTTATTACTCCAGCCATTCAAAAAGCAATGGAAGAAGGAATTATCACATTTGGTCCCTATCCAGCTGATGGTTTCTTTGGAAGTCGCCAGTATTCTAATTTTGATGCTGTTTTAGCGATGTACCATGACCAAGGTTTAACAGGATTCAAATCATTGGCTTTCGATGATGGAGTGAACTTTACAGCAGGTTTACCAATTGTAAGAACTTCACCAGACCATGGAACAGCTTTCGATATAGCAGGAAAAGATGAAGCAAACGAGCAATCTATGCGCAGTGCAATTTACCTTGCAATTGATATTTATAGAAAACGTAAGTTTATTAAAGATATAAATTCTGATCCATTGCCGAAAAGAGTGGTTAGAGAAGAGAAGAAGTCGAAATTTTTCTAGTAGCGTCGTTATATATAACGACGCCACTAGAAATTATAACGATACCATTAATAATTATTGGACGGAATTAGTAATTATTGGACGCAATAGAGATTACTGCGTCACCACATGAATATATTTATTATTACAAAAGTGGATAAATTTATAAAATATGAGTTTAAACCTTGAACTTTTAGAAGTCATTTGTCAAGCACCGGGCGCTCCAGGCTATGAGCAAAAAATCAGAGCATTAATTTTAGAAGAAGTACGTTCTCTTGTTGATGAGGTAGAACTCGACAACATGGGGAATATCTATGCCATAAAACGCGGAAAATCTAACAAAAAAGTGATGATTGGCGCACACATGGATGAGATTGGTTTCATTGTAACGCACATCGACGACAAGGGATTTATTCGTTTTCATACTTTGGGTGGATTTGATCCAAAAACTTTAACTGCTCAACGTGTAATAATTCACGGAAGAGAGGATATTATGGGAGTAATGGCAGCAAAACCTATTCACGTAATGACAGCCGAAGAGCGTACCAAAGTTTCGAAAACAACTGATTTCTTTATCGATACAGGTCGTTCAAAGGAAGAAGTAGAACAATTGGTACGCATTGGAGATCCAATTACCAGAGAACGTTCTTTTATTGAAATGGGAGATTGCGTAAACTCAAAATCTTTAGACAATCGTTTGGCTGTTTTTATCCTGATTGAAACGTTAAAACACCTCAAAAATAAGGAGGTTCCTTACGATATTTACGGGGTATTTACCGTGCAAGAAGAAGTAGGAATCCGTGGAGCTAACGTTGCCGCATTGCGAATTAATCCAGATTTTGGATTTGGCTTGGACACTACCATTGCCTATGATTTACCAGGAGCGGCAACACACGAGAAAATCACCTCACTTGGCGAAGGAACAGCCATTAAAATTATGGATGCTTCCACAATTGCAGATTACCGAATGGTAGAATACATGAAGCAAACAGCAGATAAACACAACATAAAATGGCAACCTGAGATCCTTACTGCTGGTGGAACAGATACCGCTGGAATTCAACGTATGACCGCTGGAGGATCAATTGCTGGAGCTATTTCTATTCCAACAAGACACTTGCATCAAGTTATTGAAATGGCACACAAAGAAGATATTCAAGGAAGTATTGATTTGTTGATTTGTTGTGTTTCGGAGTTGGATGGTTTTGATTGGGGGTTTAGGTAGGGGGAGAAGTTGTTTTAGGTTATTTAGTTGGTTTTTGACGTTTTTTCTGCTGTATTCCTTCCGGAATTAGAGGAGTAGCAATTTCTATTATACGTCTATTTGTTACTGATAATTAATTGTTTGTAAAATTAATTCTTAAATTTGAGTAGGATTGAATAAGGGCTGTGAATGGCTTATATTTAATTATTGTAGCCGATTTAACTAAACAGCGAAACGATGAAAAGAATATTACTAGCAGTGCTTCTAATAGGATATCTAGCCGATGATGTGCATTCCCAAACATGGAGCAATGTTGGAAACGGATTAGATTGGAATGTATATGATTTAATAACATTCGACGACACATTATATGCCGCTGGAAGATTAGGTGCTCCATCAAGAGGTGTTTTTTATTGGGACGGAACCGATTGGGTCAATACCTCATACTTCTGGGGAATATTCTCTCCGCTCACTTTGGCGGAATATAATAATGATTTATACACTAGTGGAGATTTCAATGGAAATAATGGTGATCCAACGAGAGTATTTAAATGGACTGGTGAAAGTTGGGAAAAACAAGGCGATAATTTCACAGGAGGAGACTGGAATTCAGTGAAAAAACTGCTTACACATGAAGGTTTTTTATATGCTGGTGGACAATTTGAGATTGCCGATGGTATAGCCTGTAAAAACATAGCCAGATGGGACGGAACAAACTGGACACCGGTCAGTACTGGAATACCTGATTTAATTGTTAATATGGACGTGTTAAATAACAATCTAATCGTCAATCATATTATTACTGATTTTAGCAATAATCCAAACACTAACCCTTATATAAGGCAAAAACTACAAGTTTTAGAGAATAATATTTGGGTTGATTTAGATAGTGTCTTCGAATACAAGAATATTCATTTAATAGGTGTAATTGAAGATCAACTTTACTTTTCTACTTATGACACAATATCAGGAATTCCAATAAATGGACTTGGTGTTTGGAATGGAAATACCTTTTCCTCTTTAGGAAGTGATTTAATTTATTCAGTGAATGACATTACCAAGTTTAATAATGAAATATACATATCAAGCCTGCTATACACAGATGTACAAGCTGTTTTTGATGATGTAGTCCTGAAGAAAGTAAATAACTCATGGGAATCAATAGGTGGTGTTTTTGACAATAGATTATTGAAGTTGCATGTCCATGACTCTAATTTATATGCGGCAGGATTTTTTAAAGAATATGAAAATATACAAATGCCGTATGTTGCTCAATTAGTGCAGAAACCAACCGCTTTATTTGAAATTGAGGTAAACATAATTAATTTTTATCCTAATCCCTTCAAAGAAGATATTACGGTAATTAGCGAAAATCACCCAATACGTCAAATTGAGTTGTTCTCTATTCAAGGAAAATCGTTAATGAATTGGAATTTTGATAATAGAAATGAAATAGAACTAAAGCTCCAAGGATTACCGAATGGAGTTTACAATCTAATTCTGACGACTTCCAATGGAGTTCAGCATAGAAAAATTATAAAACACTGATTACAACATTTAATATTAGGCACGAAATACAACACATATTACAGCGTTAACATTCGTAATGGAACGGAATCAGAATAACATGAACAAATTAATAACAAATAGAAATTTGATAATTGTAAACTTCACGATTGTATTCTTTTTTATTCTGATTTGGTTAATAAATTATTATAAAATAGATTATGTTTTAGTTGAAGTTTTTAGAGAAATGTTAACAATACCATTTCTTATTGGTCAAATCATATTTTTGGTCATCGGAATAAAGTATTTAATTAACAATCAAAGAAATATATTGACAATAGTTAGTGTTTTATCATTGACAATTTGTGCGATTATTACAATCGGGAGTTTCTTCTAAATTTGAATATAAGCAAGTTTATAAAAAACCGAATGAAGAACTTTTAAAATTCTATTTATTTCAAAACAATAAAAGAAAATCTATCGCGTACTTTACCAATAGATTAAAAATAAATGAGTGGAGTTTAAAAGTAAATAAAGGTAGATTTCTGTCAAATTAAATTATCAAATTACTCACCCACCCAAAACCTCTAAATACTTCTCAAAATTAGCCTTCACTGAGTATTCCTCTTCAATAGTCTTCCTCCCTGCTTGACCAATTTCTTTTCTCAGCTCTACATCTGTTAGTAATTCAATCAATCTCGCTTTCCATTCCTCAGGAGACGAGCATAAATAGCCGTTTTCACCATCTTTCACGATTTTAGTGTTAACTCCTACCGGAGAGAGAATAGTTGGGATACCAAGCGCCATATATTGCAAGGCCTTAAATCCACATTTACCATTCGACCATTGATCTTCGACTAATGGCATAACTCCAATTTGGAATGTAGCCAAGTCTTTTATTTCGGTTTCTTTATCCCATGGAAGATAATCTAAAGAATTAAAATTGAATTGCGGTTTTTCATTTGAAATTACACGAAAAACAAAATCATATTCTTTTTCAAGTTCTGCTAAAATAGGAACCAGTTTTTCTAAATAGCGCAAGGTTGTTTGTGTTCCTGTCCAACCAATTACAAGAGGTAAATGATTGTAATTTGTTATAATATTGTGGTGATTAACTAAATCAATCGTTGTTGGAATAACCGTAATGTTTTGATTCATTGGTCGAGCGTAATCTGCTAAATAATCATTTCCGACACTCAATTGATGCGCCCATTTCATGCAATATTTTACTTTCCAATAGGCTTTTAGCCAATGTACTTTGGCGTTGACATCACTGTAATTGGGCAGCCATATAGCATCGTCGAAATCATAAATGTATTTTTTGCGAAGAACTTTAGAGACAAACCATTCGAAAACGGGAGGTCCAACGTGAGACATTTCTCGGTGGACAAATAGAATATCTGATTTTTTCAACCTTAGAACTGCAAGTCCACGTTTAAAAAAACTACTCAACATTCCCATTCCTTTTTTTACAAAATTCCCTTCAGAGTAGAGAAGTTTCCAAGTCTTTTCATTTAAAAAACTTTCGTAAACGATTTCATAACCCTCTTTTTCAAGTAAAGGTAAATACTGTTCAAAACGAAAACGTTGAGAAGGGGCAGTACCTTTTGGATATGGTGCAAATATGACGATTCTAGGTTTCATTAAGTTCTTATTTTACCATTCTAATACAACTTTTCCAGTCGATTTTCCAGCACCGATAAAGGCATGGGCTTCGCTGATTTTTTCTGCATTGTAAACAGCTCCAACCTGTGGGTCCAATTGACCTTCTTTGGCCATTCTTAGTACTTCCACTAGGCAATGCTGTAGCACCAACGGTTTGAAATCTGCTACTTTCAACATATTGATTCCGATGATACTTTTTGATTGCATCATTAAACCAATAGGAATAATAATGCCCATTTTTCGAACGAAATTTAAAGTAGAAAGAATTCCCCATTTCTTACCTGAACGCTCACTTCCTCCAAAAAGAATTAGAGTTCCGGTGAGTCCTAATAATTTCCAATCTTTCTTGAATGTTGAACCTCCAACTGGATTAAACGAAACATGAATAGGTTCATTTTTGAAGAGGGTTTTAATTTGGTCGGCATAATCACTTTTATTGTAATTTACAATGTGCTTAACACCCAAATCTTTCAAATATTGAATTTTAGAATCACTTCCTGTTTTAGCAATAATTTCAACCTCTTTATTGGACAACAATTGAATTAAAGCTGTTCCAACTCCTCCAGCAGCAGCGTGAATTAACACACGGTCGCCTTTTTGAACAGTTGTGGCTACAAATGCCATATAATAAGCCGTGACATATTGCGTAGCTAGGCACAAAGCTTTGTTTCCGTCGTAATCACCAATCTCAGCAACAGCAAAATATTTGGTGTTTACGCACTGACTATATCCACCAAAACGAGTAAAAGCCACAACACGTTTACCTAGTAATTCCTTAGGAGCGTCTTTTCCCACCTTTGTTACTTCTCCGACAACTTCATATCCTAAAACACATGGAAGAGGAGGCGCTTCTTTGTAATTTCCTTCACGTGCCATTACATCGGCATAATTGATTCCAAAGCGTTCAACAGAGATTTGAACTTCGTCAGCTAAAGGTTCGTGAATTGCCAATTCAGTAAAAGAAAAAGCATCTTTTGATTCACCGTACTTTGTAAGTTGAATAGATAGTTTAGTCATTTTTATTCTCTTTGGCTTTTGCGCTAATTACAATAACAATTTCCCCTTTTGGAGGAGTTTCTTCAAAATATGTGAGTAATTCTGCAGGCGTTCCACGGTGGAAAGTTTCATACATTTTAGAAATTTCTCGAGCCACACAAATTTGTCTTTCTGGGGCTAAAAACTCCACCATTTCCTTTAAAGCTTTTACCAAACGGTGAGGAGATTCGTAAAGAACAACAGATCTAGCTTCTTCAGCAATCGTTTTCCATTTTGTTTGACGGCCTTTTTTATGAGGTAAAAAACCTTCAAAAACAAAGCTATCACACGGAAATCCGGAACCAACAATTGCAGGAATAATCGCCGATGGACCAGGTAAACTAACTACCTTAATGTTGTTTTCAATACATGCGCGAATGAGTAAAAATCCTGGATCTGAAATTGAAGGAGTTCCAGCATCAGAAACAATTGCCGCCGAATTAGCTGCTTTAATTTGATCAATTATACGCTCAATGGATTTATGTTCATTGTGAATATGATGTGAAATTAATTGATTAGAAATTTCATAATGCTTGAGTAATTGTCCGGTTGTTCGGGTATCTTCAGCTAAAATAAAATCTACTTCTTTCAGCACCCGAAGTGCACGTAAAGTGATGTCTTCTAGATTACCAATTGGTGTGGGTACGACGTATAATACACTCATATTTATCTTGTTAAAACGATATAATCGTTCAATATTGTTTTTAAAAACTTCAATTTTTTCTCTGGTTTTTCTTCCAATTTCAATTCTTCTGCTATTTGGTCAGCGAGTTCGATTGCCAAAGCTTTAGTGGCTTTATTTTTATATGTTTCAACACGTGAAATTACATTTTTCACCAGCATCATATCTTCGTCGGTGTACATTGAAACTCCAGAATATGTTGGTGTATAATTTTCATTGCTTCGAATTGCTAAAATATCATTTATTGAGTAAACTTTCTTAGGTTTTTTTCTTACAACGACAGTATTTGCCATAAAATCACCAATTCTTTGATTTTTATTAGAAATAGAACTAATCAAAGTATCGAAGAAAAACGAAGCAATAAATCCAAAAACACCTCCAACGGTAAACATTAAAATATATACTTCATAAGGTCGAAAAAGCCAGCGTGTAAAATAATCTTTAAACTTTGCATTTTCTCCGTTTGCCTTCGTAACACGAATTCCCAAAGCCATTTTGCCTATGGTTTGACCTTTCGTTAAATATTCCATTAAAGGCGTATAAAGTGAAAAAGGCAAGTAAACACTCAAGGTAAAAAGGATAACCCAAAAGCTGTAAGTTCGCTCTGTAAAATTGTGGAAACTTGTTTCAAAAATCAAGTTAATGAGCAATAGCATTATAAAAAAGTAAGCCAGCAATATGACCAAGTCCAAGAGTACCGCTAGTAGTCGTTGTCCGATACCTGCCAACTCGACTTCAATAGGAACATTTTGATCTGTTGTGAGCTTTAGTTTTTGCATAATTTAAAAGCATAAAGGTAAGCAATATTTTTACTGGTATGATAAAGGGGAATCAATAGAAAAAGATGTTTTAAGCTATTAATTTCCAGATTTTCTCTTCATTTCTCTCAGACCAAAGAATAATATCAGCATTTTTAGACTTTAGGGCATCTATATATTCGCTTTTAATATTTCTATCAATATTATTGATAATTGCGATTGCTTTCATCTCTTTTTTTAGTGATTTTTTATCTAACAGGTTTAATATCAATCTCTGCAAGTAGGAATGTAACTAAACTTGATTTGTTTATTGTACTGAAAGATTTCAATACAGTTTCAGATTTATTTTTAGCAATTTGAAAATAAAAATCTAAACCCGTACTTCCTTTAGAAATAAAGTCAAGGGTATAAAAAGTGGCTAATCGGAAACAGTACAATATTAATCCCGAAAGCTTTTCGGATGATTATTTTGAGTTTATTTTCAATTCATTGTCTGCACAATTTTATATTGCAAATTATTTTTTAAGTGTGATTCGTAAATCTTTCTTTCTAATTTAGACTGCTTTTCACTTGAAAGCTTAATTTTGAGCATCATTACCCAATTTTGCTTAACAAATGATTTAATGAGAAACCCATTTTCATATCTACTGCAAATAAAAACACATGTGTTTTTCACATCACTTTTTATTAGTGTTTTGTTGTTGCAGTGGACTTATCAATCGACTGATTTTGAGTTGTTGGAAATGCACAAACTCATCATTAGTCAAGCTACTGCAGATGGAATTTCTATTCAAAGTCGAGTTGATCTTTTTTATGGATTGATTTTTAGATTAGTAATTTTATTGATTGTTTTACTCGGCGTATTTTCTTTTATTTTTCAACGGATTCATCTTCAAAAACGGCAAGAATCGGTATTACTTTTATTGAGCAGCGCTGGAATATCAATCGTTATGCTTCAGTTGATTGGAGTAGAAACAGATTCATTAATCAACCTTTTGTTATTTGTTTTAGGGTATAAAATCATCGTTTATGGATTAGGAAATAGCGATTTTAAATTTTTAAAAATCTTCAAGGCGGAGGTGTTAAGTAATACTATTTTAGGATATGGATTCTTGATTTATTTTGCTGTTTTATATTTGACAGGAACTCATCATTTTTTGCCAGTTTACGCCTTGTCTGTGATTTTTTTATCTTTAGTTTATCCATTGCTTTTTCACTTTTCAAAACTGTCCTTTAGAAAGGTAAACTACATTTTTGTTCCAATCCTATTTCTTTCAGTTTTGTCGTTTTTGGCGATTGAATTAGTGATTCTTCAATATCAAAAAGACATTGATTTTCTTGGCTATAGGAAGTTTTATCTCTTGTTGTTTGTGCTTTTTTCATTTGTATTTTACGGCTTGATTTACTTTAAAAAGAAAACTTTCAAAAACACCTCTTTCCTCTTTAAAAAATATTTAGCCCCTTCTGTAATTGTAGCCTACTGTTTATTGATCTATTATTTCCCAGTTGCAGTTCACAATACAGAAATGTTTGAGTTGGGAAATCCCGCAAATGCCATAATGCGCATCTTTAGGTTTGGTGAAATTCCATTTGTCGACTTTATGAGTTCGCACATGTTTTCTGAACAATGGTATGGCATCATCTACTCGCTTATTTTTGGATATAACAATGAATTAGATTTTCAGATTTACTTTTTCTTTAATCGTTTATTGTTTCTCGTAGCGGTTTATATTTTTTTAAACAAACTATTTAAGAGACCAGCCTTTTCTTTACTATTTGTGCTCGTTTTTCCGTTTTTAACTGAAGTGTTTTCGAATGATTTGATCTTTTGCATACTTCCGTTTTTTATCATTCAAAAAATTTCAAAAGAATCCTCAGCTCGATTGTATTTCTACTTATTTTCTTCGGTAATCTTGTTGATTATTTGGAAAATCGACACAGGATATGCAGCACTCGTTTCAGGTTTTTTTTACTTTCTATTTTTAATCATATCACAATCAATTTCTATACAGTGGAAGCATTTGATGAAAGGATTATTGATTACATTATCTATAATTTTAGGACTGCTTTTATTGGCAATTCTATTGAGAGGAGGAAGTCATATTTTAGAGAATTTTAGAGCAGCACTTCATTATGTGAGTGGAAATCAAGCACACGGATATTCACAAATTGCATATAAATATCCACATCAATTTTATATTTCATACTTCTTTTTACCGCTGATTGCTGTACTTTCAATTCTGTATATTGTTTATCGTTTATGGAAAAAGGAAAGTTTACTCAATATTGAGGAAAATGATCTTTTGATTCTGCACTCTTCTTTGTTTTTCTTCTTGATTTCCTTAGCCAATGGCCAGAGAGGGATTGTGAGGCATGGTTATGCAGAAAGTAACGACGGAGCAATAATCACAACATTTTATCTCGCTGTTGGCTTATTATTGGTTTTTTTATTTAGGAATCAAGTCATTAAAAACCGATTGACGTTCTTTTATGTCGCTTGTTTTTCTTTATTTCTAGTCTTTAGATTTTTTCCTTATCAACCAGAATATGGAACTTTCGACCGAGCAATTAAGAAGAATTCTTTGATTACTTTAAATATTGATATCGCATTAAAAACTGAATTGCGTCGTACACAGCCCGACCATGGGTTTTACTATGCTCAACTCAAAGATTTTAAGAACTTTGTAGAGGATAATTTAACAAAAGAAGAAACTTTTCTAGATTTTTCAAATACACCGATGTTGTATTATTATTTGGGGAAAAAAGTACCAGGCTATTTCTGTCAAAATTTACAGAATAGTATAGATGACTATTCTCAATTGCATTTGTTGAATGCTGTAAACCCAATTGACGTGCCAGTTGTAGTGTTTTCTTCTTCTCCTAAATCTTGGTTTGATGAAACAGATGGAATTCCAAACAGTATGCGCTATTATTTAGTGGCAGAATACATTTATCAAAACTATGAACCCTACGCTATCATGAGTAAAAAACGCATTTGGATAGCAAAGGACTTTTATGTTAATAAGGATTATTCATCCTTAAAGGATACTGTTTCAAATGTTGCAGTAGAATACCAATACAAAAAATCGGCACATTATATTCATGACTTTTATCAAAGAAATAAATTTAAAGATTTAGAACAAGTTCACGAATGGAAAACCGAAATAAACACTCCAATTTCAATTGATAAATTTGCTGAAAACACTCCCAATGCGTACTTACTATTTGAATTTGAAAATGAATTTAAAAAAAGCACACAAAGTTTAATTCTCCGAGATTCTTTGGGAAATAAACTTGACTTGTTTAAGTTTGAAATCAGTAAAGATTTGGGAAATAAATACATGATTCGCGTTTCAAATAGTTATCATTGGCATAATGGAAAAGCGTTTACTTTTGAATTTGAAAATGATTTCAATATTGGAGTAAAAAACCTTACTTTATATAAAGACACTCGATTTGAAAACTAAACATCAATTAGCGATAGACAATTACCTCATTAAACCGATCGCGTTTTTAATGAATTTCTTGGTGCGAATTGTTGGTCAGATTTTAAGAATCGACCACAGTTTAGACCAAGATTTCAAGCAGATTGTAGTTTGCAAATTCAAAGGAATGGGAAGTATAATTCAAGCTACTCCAATGCTTGAAGCTTTGCGAACACAATTTCCAAATGCTGAAATAACCTTCGTATCAACAAAAGCAAATCAGAAGGTTTTAGAAAAAATCAGTCACGTCGATTCTATAGTTTGTTTGGATGATAAAAATGCATTAAAACTCATTTTAACTATGTTTTCATCTTTGTTTAAATTGATAAAAAAACGTCCAGACATATATATTGATTTAGAAATTTACTCCAATTTTAGTACATTATTCACCTTGTTTACTTTCTCAAAAAACAGAATCGGATTCTATTTAAGATCGAGTTCCTTTAATATGGGAATTTACACACACATGATGTTTTTCAACAATAATGTACCAATTTCTGAGGTTTATTTACAAATTTCACGTCTTTTTGGCGTAAATCATACAAAAAACGTGTTATTTCCTTTGCATGAAAACACACCTGTTTATGAGGGTATTCCAAAAAACGAATACATTATTATCAATCCAAATGCTTCAGATTTAAGGTTAGAAAGACGATGGGGCTCAAAAAAATTTAATGCACTAATTCTCAAATTAATTGATCATTATCCTGCAATGGAAATTCTTATTGTAGGGAGTAAAGATGAGCGCCCTTACAGTTCAAAAACAGTAGAAGGAATCAATCATCCGAAGGTAAAAAATGTGGCTGGGAAAACTTCGATTGACGAGTTGATTTCATTAATTCACAATGCTACTTTAGTCATCACAAATGACACCGGACCAATGCATATTGCCTTCGCGTGTAAAACCCCAACTGTTTGTTTATTCGGGCCTTGTTCTCCAGATCAATATGGAGGAAATGAATACACAACAGTTATTTATAAGAAAGTTTTTTGTAGTCCATGTGTGCATGATTTCAATATTTCTCCTTGCAATGGTGACAATGTGTGTATGAAACTCATCACTGTAGATGAGGTTTTTGAAAAAGCACAAATTCATTTGGACAAGAAGTTTGTGCCAGATTTGGAAGGGAAAAATAAAACAATTTATTACAGTAATCAAGGTCAGAAGACGTTGGGATTGGTTAGGAGGACGTTGTAGGGGTGGGTTGCAATCGTCCTACAATCGTCATTATTAAAGCAACTAGTTCTAATTTAATTTCAGATATTTATTCAAAGAAACATAGGCAAAAACCAAAAGAAAAATTAAATTCAGTCCAAATGATAAAGTCTATTTTCTATTTTGAAAAACTTTCAACTAGTGATAAAATCACGCTTGGACTTTATGTGCCTTTAACTATTTATATTTTTTATATAAGTGAATTAAGTCAAGAAATAATCTTTTATTATTGTCTTATGACGCCATTAGGGCTTTATGTTTTTTTACTATAAAGCGCTTCGTAATCTTACGTTCTACCTTATTTGGGTAGCAATTGGTTTTATTCATTTACTAATATTTTATTTGTTAAATCAAGACCCTAGTATTCCTTTGTCAATAAAAGATTCAATAGCTAATTTGAGAATAACCTTACCTCTTATTTTATTATACCAAGTGTTCAGATTATTAAGTTTATTTGTTCAAAGTCAAGAACTGGTAGGCATTAGTTCTACATCTTTTAAAGATATTCATAACGATCGATACGTGAATATTATTGATTTCATATTGTTTTTTATGTACTTAATGATTCTTGCGGCTTCAACGCTAAAATGGAGTTATTAAGATGAGACGTGTTTGTATAGGTGTTTTGTAAAACGTCTTTACAAACGTCTCTGTAAACAGCCTACACCAACCCTTTCGATTTTAATTCCAAATATTTATTCAAGGTGTCGATATTCAATTCATTTGGTGCTGTTAAAACAGTTTGGATTCCATTCCTGTTTAGTTCTTTGGCGATTCGTTTCTTGGTGTTAATTACATCCTCTGCAAGCGTTGAAACATAAAGGTCTCTCGCTGTTGTTGGGTTTTTTGTTAACTCGTCAATTAAGTCAGTGTTTTTAAAGAAAATGACCACTAAAACATGTTTTTTATTGATACTTTTTAGCATTGGTAAAGCCCTATGCATTGCCAATTCTGTTTCGAAGTTTGTGTACAACATGATCAAAGAACGGAAAGGAATTGTTTTGCGCAGTGATTGAAATAAAAGCGAATAATTAGCTTCTTTAAACTCTGTTTTTTGAACAAAAAGTGCATCTAGGATTCTTTGGAGTTGCCTTTTTCCGGAATTGGGTGCGATTCGCGTTCCTAGTTTATGAGAGAAGGAAATCAGTCCAATTTTATCCCCTTTTTTGAGTGCAACGTTTGAGAAAATGAGTGTGCTGTTAATGGCATGATCCAATAGTGTCAAACCTTCAAAACGGTGCTTCATTGAGCGCGATTTATCAATAATTACATATACCGTTTGCGAGCGCTGTGCTTGATATTGATTCACCATTAATTCAGAACGACGAGAGGTTGCTTTCCAATTTATCGTGCGAATATCATCTCCTTGGATGTAGTTTTTAATTTGTTCAAACTCGTTGTTATGTCCTAATCTCCTGATTTTCTTTATTCCTCTTTGCTGTGTTTGTTGATTGAATATCAGAAATTCAAAGTTTTTCATTTGCAAAATGGAAGGATAAACCAATGCTTTTTGATTTGCTTCAACAATAATTCTGCGTTCGAGTAAACTTAGAAATGTGCGAATAAATACATGTATATTTTTCCACTCATACTCGCCACGATGCGTAGGTTTGAAAGAATAAGTAAACAGTTCTTTATTGTCCGGTTTAACGAATCCATAAAACGTTAAATCTCTCGCTTGCATTTCATAAGGCGGTTCGTCAAAAACAGTTAATCTATAAGCTTGATTTCCTTTGTTTTCAACATCAATTTGAATGGTTGTTTCATCTCCTAAATTGAGTCGTGCATCGACAGTTCTTTTCGCATTTATAGGGGTTTTATTGGTAAATAATAAAAAGCCATCTAAAATGGTGAAAATAAGCAAAACGATAAGCGAAAACTGTCCGAAATAAAGTAAAACAGGCAAATAAAACCCAGTAACGATAAGTACAATGCTCATCGCAAAAGCAATAAAAAAGAATCGAGATATGTAGAGCGATTTTATCATCTCTTATCTCGGCACTTCGATTTCTTGAACAATTGAAGCAATCACTTCATTGGTTGAAGTTCCTTCCATTTCTGCATCTGGTGTCAAAATCAGTCGGTGGTTTAATACATACGGGGTCACAAATTGAATATCATCAGGAGTTACAAATGCTCTTCCTCTAATTCCGGCTGCGGCTTTTGCACTTTTCAAAATTGAAAGAGAAGCACGTGGAGAAGCACCTAAATATATTTTTCCATGATTTCTCGTTTTATCGACAATTGAGGCGATATATTCAATTAATTCATCGGTAATAACTACTTTTTTGATTAGTTCTTGGATTTTGTGAATTTCTGAACTTGAAATTACTGCCTTTACATCATCTAAATTTGGCGGTTTAATGTTGTTTCTATAACGGTGCAAGATTTTTATTTCATCTTCTAAATCTGGATATTCCATTGTGATTTTAAATAGAAATCTATCCAATTGTGCTTCTGGAAGTGCGTACGTCCCTTCTTGTTCAATAGGGTTTTGTGTTGCGATTACAATAAAAGGAAACTCCATTTTATACAATTCTCCATCATAAGTAATTTGACGTTCTTCCATCACTTCAAACAAGGCTGCTTGTGTTTTTGCTGGAGCCCGATTAATTTCATCGATCAAAACAATGTTCGAAAAAACGGGTCCTTTCTTAAAGAAAAACTCTGAATTTTTCATATTAAAAACGGAGGTTCCAATAACATCTGAAGGCATTAAATCTGGTGTAAATTGAATTCTTGAAAAATCTATATCCAAAGATTTAGATAAAACTTTCGCTGATAAAGTTTTCGCAACGCCAGGAACTCCTTCCAATAGTATATGTCCGGCAGAGAAAATTCCCGTCATCAACAAATCTACCATAACTTGTTGACCAATGATAAATTTGCCCATTTTTGCACGAATTTCATTTACCTTTTGTGCAAGCCAAATCATTTCTTGATTCTCCTCTTCAAAAGGCATATTCTCAAAAGCATTGCTTTCTGAGTTTTCTGCTTTAGGGTTGGCTTGTTCTCCCTTATTCATTGAAAGATTTCCCTCGTTTTCCGGTATGTTTTTGTCGTTTTCTTCCATTTTTAATTCTGTTTAAATCGTTGTTTTAAGTAATCGAGTGCTTTTTTATTTTTCGAATCTAATCTAGAGATATTGATTGTTGATTTTTCACCATTTTTAAAGAAAATGATCATATTTCCATCATTTTCTTGAATAAACTTAATGTTTTCATGTAAAATGGATATCTTTTTCCCAATTATTGAATTTATTATCAATTGTTCTGCTTCCAATTTAATTGATGGAATATTCAACATTCTTGTCCCGATGGCAATTCCGATAATTCCTAATGGCCAAAATACAACGCCAATTCCTATGGAGAATGAGAGAAAAACAAATCCTATTACAATGATAAAGGCTCCCAAGGCAATCATCGCTAAAGCGTTATCTTTTTGATGATAAATTAAAGTAGTGTCTAGAAGTAATTTCTTTTTAGCTTCTTCATTCCAAATTCCAGAGTTGAAGTAAAAAGCGCGCTGAACTTTGTAAGTATTGCTCAAAAAGGTATCGCTTACTTTTGTTGTGACCTCTAAAAATTGAACGAGTTCTTCAATTTCTTCTAAAGAAACATTTGATTTTTTAGACAGTGCAATCAAGGGTTTCTTGTCTTCCCGTTTGGATAAATCAATATAGAAATGTGCATAAACCGCACTGTAAAAGTTACGGCGCATGATTTTTAGAATTTTATCTCCATGGTCTTTATTGTAGTAAATTCCTGCTAAGGTATCTACATAACTGAATCCAGTGTTTTTATTGTCTTCGAGCGCTGGAATTATTGGACGACTTCTTTTGCTTCTAAATAACAAATAGAGAATTAGTCCAAAAACTGCCAGGATGAAGCCCCATCTAAAGGCTGGATGTTTAAATAATTCACTGAGTAAACTGTGGTTGTTTTCAAGCTCATCAGCGGAAGGATCATAGGGTTTAGGTTCATAATTTGCAAAACTAAGCCATTGAATTTTGGATTGACCAAAGGTTGATATAACTTCTTTCAGATATAATTTCCCTTCTTTTTTCAGCACTTGTACATTTGTAAAAACCAATGGATTGAGGTGAATAAATATTTTCCCTAATCCATATTCTATTTCAATATAATTTGGCCTTCCGTAAATAGTAGAATGTGTTTTTGTTGCTGAATCTAACTTTTTTGGATTGAACATTTCCCAAGTTTCAGTAAGTGTATCGTTTTCGTAGAAATAGTACATATCGTACTCTTTACTATTGATTTTATGAGGTGCTTTTTGAGCAGGAAAAAACAGCAAAGGATCTTCCTCGAAAATTTGTTCTAATAAATATTTAGGCATTTTTTCAGCCGATAAAAAGAAGTCATTTCCATATTGAATGCTCATTAGAAGTAAATCAGTTTCTTCATCTGTTAGCATGAAATCCATGCCAATGAACATGAGCATTGAGGAGTCTAACTGGGCGATAGAATCAAATAAATTATAGTCCGAAATTTCATTGAATTCAGTAAAACGTCCATCCGCAATTGTCAATTCTCTAAAAGCGTATAAACCATAAGGGTTTTTATTTTCGAGAGACAAATCAGTTGTCCAATCATCAGAATAATACTCTATTTTTTCTTTAGAAGTTGAACTTTTAGAACTCGAATTTAGAAAAACAACAAGCAATGCACCTATAAGTACAACAGAGATAAAGAGATATAGGATTTGCCTTTTACTCATCCTTTAAACGGCTTAAAAAGTTATCATAAAACGCTGCAAATCGCTCAAAAACCTCCTTGCTTGGATTGTTCTTTCCGTACCAAGTCCATTCGTACATATTGACTGCTTTATTGAAGTTTTCAAACTCCTTATTTGTAGTCATTTCAGCTAAATAATGGGTGTTCGTTTTTCGTCTGACCCATTTAATATGACCTTTGCTTATTAGGGCTTTTAGTAGTAAAATATAATAAATACGCACAGCAGAACGATAATCTTTTGCAGCAATTGCTTTTTCTAGGTCGGTTTCTAATTGACTCTTTTCTATTATTTCTGGATTAATATTTTCCGTTTGGGAATAGTCATAACTTTCAATTTTCTGATCTGTTTTTGCAGGATTCTTAAAGAAGAAATAGTAGATTAAAAACACAACTAAAACTATCGCTATGATTATAAAAATATATTTAAAAACAGTGCCATCACCAAAATCGCGATTTTTGTTAGATTTTTGTGTTCTAGGAGCATCAGATTTGGGTCTTTTTAAATCATCTAAACCTTGGTTTTCATCCTCCTTGATGTGCCTTTTAACACCATGGCTTTTACCATTATTATAGCGTTTTTCTCTCGAGTACTTGATATCTTCATCTCTTGGCTCTACGTCATAATGTTGAACTCTCCTGGTTTCTTCGTCAAAATTTTGTGGCGCAATATATTCTTTTTCTGGTCCTTTTGGACGCCTCGATTTATTGTATTCTATTCCTTTATTGATTTCTTCCCAACGCTTTTCAAAGGCATCATTTTCCTGCCCAAAAAGGAGTAGGGGAAACAGTGCAAACAACACCCAAATGAGTTTATATTTTAAATAGGATTTACTCAAAATCTACTGTTGTTTCTTTGATTCTGCTGCGTTTTCCAAATTGCTGGAATGAAGCCCTTAATCCCAATGCTTCGTTTTCTTCTTTTGCAGAATAATAGAGTAATGCAAATGTAATGTAGAATAGGGGAAGAGTTAAAAGGATGAAAAAGATGTAAACTAATTGACGAATTACGTTCACCCACACGATAGGGTCGGCAGTTAATTCAGCGAAAATTGGCAATAAGAAATTGGTAAACCAATCCAGTAAATCGTTAGAGTTTGGAATTAATAAAGCAAAAGGCTGGGCAAAAAAGAAAGTTGTTGTTACTAAAATAAGCAACATTATAAAGCTAGAAGCCCACTTTCTAGAGGCTAAATTAAAGATTGTATTAGGCGATGTTTTCTCTTCTAAGCCAACACTTGCTGGCGTAAGGATAAAAAACGGAAATAGAAAAACCATCGGTATCAAAATGTAAAATGGGAGTATGATAATCAATAAGTAGATGGGTGAAATTGCCAAAGACATTTTCCAAAATCGTGCTTTTGTATAGTTTACAAATTCTGACATTTTGAAAGACTCATATTTACTAGAAATACTAAAAAACACCGATAAAGCAGTGAAAACGATAGGGAAAAGCCATAAAATAGAGATAAATGAGTCTGAAACACCGTTATAAGTCTCTTTCCAAGGATTTCCAAATAGAATAGAAAGTTGTGCAGACCAATCGAATCTATAGAAAGTTAAAAGATCATCGTTATGCATGAAAAACTGATAAATCATTATAATTACAATCATCGGGACAGTACTGCGAAGAACGCCTTTCCAAAAGAAAATAAATTTCACTTGGTACAGTTGAAAGCTTTCTTGGAAAACTTCTTTGTTTTTTCTGATTTTATAAGGTTTAAATTTAATTTTTTCAAAAGCATTAACTTGTGGTTCGGCATGTACTTTTTCAGGGTATTTTCGAGCCACTAAAATTGGATAAACTACATAGTAGAACAAAATCATTGAAAAGGAGAAAATTATAATTAACCATTTTGACCAATCGGGGAGGACTTGATAGTTTCTGGTGACATAACTTTCCAAGAAACCTGCAATGACGAAAATAGGAATCAAAGACAACATGATGCGAATCCCTCTCATTCCGCTCATTTGAAGTGCTTGTAGTCGGGTGTAGCTTCCAGGAAACAACAATCCGTGTCCAAGCGTAAAGCCTGCGCCTGATGCGATCACAATAGCAGAGATTTCAAAGGCTCCGTGAATCCAAATAGTCAAAAAAGAAGTGAGCAAAAGTCCTTTTAATTTAAAAAAGTATTGAAACACTCCGACCATTACGGCGTTATTAAAAAGTATAACATGTGTTCCCAGAGAGAAAAGAATACCACCAAAAAAACACATTAAAGCGACTCGAATATTGTTGAGTGTAATTTGAACAAACATTGTTCCTTGTGAGGAATTCCCATAAACTCCCAAGGGGTTTTCTGCTGCGATGTTTTCTTCGGTGAGATTAACATAGCCTGTTCCAAGAACTGCTTTTGCGAAATCAATATCTTGATGTGTTGAAAAAGCTCCAATTGCAGCGTATATTAGAAACAAAACCAATGCAAAAAGTAAATTTTTTCGAGCTCTGTAAATTTCAAGTGGTAAATCAATTGTCCAAGCTTTCCAAATCACCGAAAAAGGTTCTTTTTTTTGTTTGTACAATTGTCGGTGAACACTTTGCGCCAAGTAATTTAGGTAAGCCCTAACGGTTCGCTTTTCATAAAATGTTTGCGCATAACTCAGGTCGTTGTTGAGTTCAGTGTACAATTCACGAATTTCCTCGGGGTCAGTCGAAGAGGAAGCCAAGTGTTTTTCGTAGTTATTCCACTTGTTTTTATTCTGATTGATGAACTCGGTTTCTTTCATTAAGTGATTAAAGTTAATGGTTTTTCCGAATTATTTAAAGTAGTAATGAAAATGGCTGATTTTGTAACAAGATTTTCAACCTGTTTTAGACATACTATTTAAAAAGTTTGTGCAAAATTTCAATCATACTTTGGAGATATTGTTTTCTATTATTTCTTCAATATCTTTCTCTCGCCGACTAACTGACCGTTTTTAGTAAAAACTTTTATAAAATATATTCCATTAGACAAACCACTTAAGTCAAATGTCTGCTCCAAAGATTTGCCTTTCTCTATTGCTAAAATTTTACCACTTATATCAACCAATTGCATAATTACCCCCGATGCTATGGCAGTTTTATGCTCTTCATTAACTGTTTTTTGATCCATTAACACCGAAACTTTAGTTTCTTCTGATGCTGGATTTGGTTGTGCTTGTAAATCTACACCGCTATTAGCTAGGTTTTCCATTGCTATATTTTCAGTAAGGTCATTGGATTGAATAATACTTAAAGCTATGTGTTCTCGTTTCACACGATTACCGGCATTGTCATAAGAATAAACTATTTCATTTTGAGCGAATATTGTTCCGCTTAAAAGAATGCAAATTGGAATTATTGATAATTTCATCATTTCTGTTTTTTAAATTTCTTAAATTAATCTTTGTTTTAAATACTTTATATATTCATTGAAATCCATTTAACCTATTGCTTCATTAACTTATGATTCATTCAAAACTTGTCACCTATCTGGAAACATCAGAATTAAGAATAATTTCTATTTCTTGACTTTCAGGCCTCCACATTGCTCCGCTAAATGGATCTATCAGCAAAAAACCAATTGGCATGAAAAAAGAAGTTAGGAAATTTTGATAATATTTTTCATCTAGAACAAAATGAAGAGTATCTTTTTTTGTTTCATAACCAATATGTGAAACCTCTATATAATACTCCGCTCTTTTAAAATACCCTAAGCTTGATTTTAGGACCAGGGTATCAGGACTTTTAGTTCTTATTATTTCCCGCCCTTTTCTGTCAATTACCTTTATTTCTGCATTTAAAGGTGTTGTGCTTACTGGAACAGAATAAACCTTCTCACTTCGCATTGTTGCACACCCTGAAAAAAGAATGCCAAGAAACATCAATATTATAATTCTAATATTCATCAACAACAATCTTTCTTGCATATAGTGTTTCTTCACTAGCATTCACATATACTATTTTGCGGTTTTCGTTAGATATTGTTAATACTCTACCAGTTGCTCCTTGATAAGAGGAGTTATGGTTTATACTTAACTCACCAGCAGATTTAAGTTCTAATGCAACATGTTCAGTTTGATTTTGAGGATTGTAAATTCCTAATGAAAGCACAGGTTGATTGCTTGTACCACTTCTAAAACCACTTATAGTTGCAAAGTCAGAACTTTCTCTTCCAACGATGAGTGATTTAGTTTGTGCAACTCCATTAACATCAAGCAATTTTTGAGGATTATGCGTTCCTATACCAATATTAACAGCTGGGCATAAACTAAAAATTTTAAAAGGTCCATTACTCCATGTAGGGTTTTGTTGAAATGGTTGTCCTTCTAGTTCACAAATGGTGACCAAATCTGCAGGTTGTTCATATATTAAGCTTTTAAGGAAATCTTTATTTCCTCTTATAACCTTATTATTTTCATCTAAAAATAAAATTTCTTCATCATTAAAGCTAATACCCTCCTCAAGCATAGGTAAAAACAAGTCCCCTCTTAATTCTGTATTCCCTAATACTTCTAATTCTCTTGAAGGGTTGGGAGTACCAATACCAACTTTCCCATCTTCAGTTATTCTCAGCCTTTCTAGTTACAATTACACTAATATATAGAATCTAAAAAGCATGAAATACTAAATCTTATCTGGTTTGCTCTTCAAAGGAATCCAAGGATAAACTTGAAACTTTCTCGATAAAGTGAAGTATAGTCCTGAACCTCTGCTGGATTGGTTATATCTGTAATTTGTTTCTACATTATTATCCATCACAGTGATTCTATTTTCTTGTTGTTGAACAACTCCGGTGCTAAGAAGATAGGACACATCAAATGAGAATAAATGGAAGTCTTTTTTTGTGCTAAAATCTATTCCTAATCCAAACTTAAGGTAGGGTGTAACGCCATCATAAGTTTCAGTTTTAGTTACATAATCCGTTATGAAAACATCTGGTGCTATTTGTTGAATTTCATTATCGAGTCCAATAGGACCAAATCCAAAATCATCATTGCCCATTATTCCATTTTTATTTGCACTTCCATTAGCCTGGAGTTTGCTATTTCCGCTAAACAAAAATCCTATTCCTGCAACACTTCGAAAACCTATTGTTCCTTTCTTGTTATTCCAAAAGTTATTGTGGTAATCAGCAGAAATTCGCCCATAAAAAGGGCTAACTGTATTATGGGAATAGCTATTGCTTGTATAGTTTTCTCCTGTTTCAAAATCGTTGAAATTTGAATGTGTTAAAAGGCTTCTTCCAATACTAGATTGATCGGAGGAAATCCCTAGTTCGATAAAATGCTTTTCTTTAATTTGAATTCCGGCGTTAATTCCTAAGTCAATATGGCCGTCCAAAAACATAGGTCTGTTAACAAACGTAAAATGTTCGTTGGTAACAGAATTATAAGTGTTCATTTGATATTCAGTTCCAAAACTACTTTGGTTTGTTTTCATATTTACCGTCGGACGCAAATAAAAAGCGACTTGTGCGTTTAAAGTTGATCCAAGCAACAAAAGCAAACCCAAAACAACTGTTTTTGATAGTTTAGAACGTAATGAGGATTTATAAAAGGAGTTTTTCATAGTAGCTATAATTTGTTTTGCCTTGGAGTATTCAGGTCATTTTCTCTCCTTTTTAATACATTGTGATCTTTAATTGAAACGTGTCAAATGTGTAATAATTGACATAACTAATTAACAATTATAGCCATTAGTTTTGTAAATAATCTTCAAAAAAGTAATTTTCCTTAAAAAATACAATTAACACACTGTTTTACAGTTAGTTATTTTTTATATTGACTTCTGGCTTCTGCAATCTCTCTTTCAGTTTCTTTTTCGCCTATTTTGGTTGCAATAACACTAATAATCAAAATTTGAATGGCATGGAAAAGCATCAATGGCAATAACATTAATCCCATTATACTGCTTTGTCCAAACAAGGCTTCAGAAAAAACTGTACCATGGACAAGGGATTTTTTGGTTCCACAAAATTGAGCTGTAATTCTATCTTCTCGGTTAAAATGTAAGCGTTTTCCTATCCATCCTGTGATAAAAAACACGAGGAAGAAAAGTACAATTACCAAGACAGTCATTAAAATCAAATCCTGAATACTTACACTATTAAAAACACCTTCCTCAAATGAATGGACAAAGCTTTTGTAGATGATAAGTAGAATTATACTTTTGTCAAACAGACTTAATCCACGGCTGTTTTTTCGAGCAAAAGCTCCCAAATATTTACGCAATAACAATCCTAAAATAAGTGGTAGTAAAATTTCCATTCCTAATTGCGCATAAATAGCTGAGTAATCATAAGCGATATCCGTTTGTTGAATGAAAGAAGTCATCCACAATGGAGTAATAATAATCCCGATGATTCCAGAAATACTGGCATTAAAAATTGCTGCTGGAATATTTCCTTTGGCCAATGAAACCATCACCACCGAAGAGGAGACAGTAGAAGGTAAAGCAGCCAAAAACAGTAAAGAAAGCCATAACATTTCCTGATTTGTGTTCTTAACCAAAGGATAAAAAAGAACAACAATCAATGGAAACAGAACAAAAGTACTTGCTTGAACTACAATATGAAGTCTCCAGTTTTTTAAACCACTTTTAATGGCTTCCGTGGAGAGTTTTAATCCATAGAAAAAGAAGATGAGGGATATTCCAATACTTGCAATTATGTCTAAAGGAATAGGGCTGTCTTTCGTTCCCAATTGCGGGAAAAAGTAAGCGATGACAATACTGATGATAATGGCAATTACGAATTTGTCTATTTTCATGGAGGGCAAAGATAAAATTTAACAGCGGAGAGCGCCTGCCACACTTGAAGTTTTAACACAGAGATTCACGGAGGGTTTCCACAGAGATACACAGAGGAAAAAAGAAAGAGAGAAAGGAGGTTTTGTTTGGGTCGTAGGGACGGTTTGCAAACCGTCCGTATTAGCCGAACAAACCGTCCCTACGACCCAAACAAAACGTCCGTACCCAAACTCTTCCTTTTTTTCCTCTCCCTTCCGATTTCTATCGGCAACCTCTCCCTATACTTCCGATTCATCGGAAGTATTAGATTATTCCATTTCAACAATCAAATCTTCACTATGCACCATAGTTCCTTCTTTCAAGTAGATTTTCTTCACTTTTCCATCGTTATTTGCACAAATTGTTGTCCCCATTTTCATGGCTTCGATGACAAATAAACCTTGGTTTTTCTCAACTAAATCACCTTCCTTAACCAAGATGGTTGATAAAGACCCCTGAAGCGGTGCACCCACTTCATTTGGATTGTTTTTGTCTACTTTTTGGTGAACAATTTTCTCTACAGTAATTGAATTGTCTTTGATATCGGTGTTTCTTGTTTGACCATTGATTTTAAAGAATACTGTTTTCTCTCCGTCTGAATTTGCTTCGGTAACAGAAATCAATTCGATCAATAAAGTTTTACCCTTGTCTAATTCAATAATAATTTCTTCACCAGGTTTAATTCCGTAGAAGAAGTTTTTAGTTGGAATCTGAATCACTTTACCAAACTTGATATAGTGCTCGTATAAATCAGTAAACACTTTAGGGTAAAGCTTGTAAGACAAGAAATCAGTGATTTCCCATTCTCTGTCCATTCCTACATTAAATTGCTCTTTAAATTCAGCGAATTCTTTATCAAAATCAATTGGTTCAAGGTGCGCATTTGGACGATCTGTGTAAGGCACTTCATCACGTAAAATGATTTTTTGAATATCCTTTGGGAATCCACCAACTGGTTGACCTAAATCACCCTTAAAGAAGCTTTTCACTGATTCTGGGAAAGACAATGTTTCTCCTTTCTCCATGAAATCTTCAATACTAATGTTGTTACTCACTAGGTATTGCGCCATGTCACCAACAACTTTAGAACTTGGGGTTACTTTGATAATGTTTCCGAAGAGTTTATTCACTTTCGCGTACATATCTGTAATTTCGGTAAACCTGTCTCTTAATCCTAGCGCTTCTGCTTGTGGAATTAAGTTAGAATATTGTCCACCTGGAATTTCGTGTGTAAATACCTCTCCAGTACCAGATTTTAATCCAGATTCGAATGGGTAATAATAATCACGAACATCAGACCAATAAGTAGAATATTGATTTAATTTTTGGATATCCATCTTGTTTTCACGAGGATGGAAACGCATTGCTTCAGCGATTGAGTTAAAGTTAGGTTGTGAAGTCAATCCACTTAATCCACCCAAAGCAACGTCAACAACGTCCACTCCAGCTTCAATTGCCTTGATATAAGTTGCAGATTGAATTGATGAAGTATCGTGTGTATGTAAGTGAATTGGAATTTTAATTTCTGATTTTAAAGCAGTGATTAATTCTTTTGCTGCATAAGGCTTTAATAAACCAGCCATATCTTTAATTGCTAAAATATGTGCTCCAGCATTTTCAATTTCTTTGGCTAAATCTAAATAGTATTTTAATGTGTATTTATCTTCATTTGGGTTCAAAATATCACCTGTGTAGCACATTGCACCCTCTGCTAAACCTTTTGTGTTTTTGCGGACATGTTCAATTGCTGGACCTATAGATTTCATCCAGTTTTGAGAATCGAATATTCTAAAAATATCTACTCCGTTTTCCCAAGCTTCCTTAACGAATCGCTCGATTAAATTGTCTGGATAAGCAGTATAACCCACCCCGTTTGAACCACGCAATAGCATTTGGAATAAAATATTCGGCATGGCTGCTCTCAAAATACGTAGACGTTCCCAAGGGTTTTCCTTCAAGAATCGCATACACACATCGAAAGTTGCACCACCCCAAACTTCCATACTGAAAACTTCTGGGTGATTCATTGCGAATCCTTTGGCTACTTTTTCTAAATCGTAAGTACGCATGCGTGTTGCCAATAAACTTTGGTGAGCATCACGCATTGTGGTGTCTGTATAATGAATTTTCTTTTCATTACTCAGCCATTTTGAGAATTCTTCCGGACCTAATTCCGTAAGTAAATCTTTTGTTCCTTTTGGATAAGTTGCTTTCGCATCAAACTTCGGAATATGTGGCTTAATTAATTTTTTATTTGGGTCGATGATTTTTACATCAGGATTTCCGTTTACAATAACGTCTCCTAAGAAATTAAGCAGTTTTGATGCTCTGTTTCTAGGTTCCTTGATGTTGAAAAGTTCAGGAGTATTTGCGATATAATTCACTGTTACTTTACCTTCACGGAATGTAGGGTCATTCAAAATATTATCCAAAAATGCCATATTGGTTTTTACACCACGCACTCTAAATTCCGCCAAAGCACGTCTCATTTTACGACAAGCACCGTCCAAAGTTCTACTATTGGCAGTGATTTTCGTTAACATTGAGTCGAAGAACGGAGAAACAGTAACCCCTTGATAAACACTTCCAGCATCTAAACGAATTCCAAATCCGCTACCACTTCTGTAAGTTGTAATTGTTCCATAATCTGGTTTGAAATCGTTTTTCGGGTCTTCAGTTGTGATTCTACATTGCACAGCGAATCCGTTAACTTTTATCGCATCTTGATTATAAATTTTAATTTGTTCGTCTTCTAATTTATAACCACCTGCAATAAAGATTTGAGATTTTACAATGTCAATTCCTGTTACAACTTCGGTTACTGTGTGCTCTACTTGAATACGAGGATTTACTTCAATAAAGTAAATACTTTGATCTTCATCCACTAAAAACTCTACTGTTCCAGCATTGCTATAATTTACAGCTTTACCAATGGCCAAGGCATAAGCATACAATTTATCTTTCACCTCTTCAGGCAAATGAATAGAAGGCGCAATTTCAATTACTTTTTGATAGCGACGTTGCACAGAACAGTCACGTTCAAACATGTGAACTAAGTTTCCATGCTCATCTCCAAGAATTTGAACTTCGATATGTTTAGGGTTCTGAACGTATTTTTCAATAAATACAGTATCATCCCCAAACGCACTTTTCGCTTCTCGTTTTGAATCTGGGTAAGCTTGTTTCAGTTCATCTCTGTTTCTGATGACACGCATTCCACGTCCACCACCTCCAGAAGCAGCTTTAAGCATTACAGGATAACCAATATTTTCGGCTTCTTCAACTGCAATTTCAACTGAAACTAGGTCTCTTTTATTACTTTCAATAATTGGGATTCCATTATCTATGGCTACTTTTTTAGCCATTACTTTATCTCCCAAAGATTTTAAAACAGAAACACTAGGTCCTATAAATATGATTCCATTGTCTTCGCAAGCTTGAGCAAACGCAGCGTTTTCGGATAAAAAACCATACCCAGGATGAATAGCATCAATGTTGTTCTCTTTTGCTACCTGAATAATTTTATCGATGTCAAGATAAGGCTTAATCGGATCATCGTCTTCCCCGATTTGGTAGGCCTCGTCAGCTTTATAACGGTGTAAAGAATAACGATCTTCAAAAGTGTAAATTCCTACTGTTCTTAAGCCAATCTCTGTGCATGATCGAAATATTCGAATAGCAATTTCCCCTCTGTTGGCAACAAGTACTTTTTTAATTTTCATCTAATTTTCTTTTATGATTTTGGTGCTAATTATTTTAGAACAGTATTAATATCGTGTTTTTTAGAAATAAAAGCCTTTTAAAAAGTAATTTTTTATCTTTTTCAGAAAATAGCATTCCAATAGATTCAGATAGTTTTTAAACAAAACAGCCTAATTTTTTGAGGACTTTTCAGACCTTTATTGGTCTCAAAAACAGTTAAAGCGATGCTCCTGATAATTCATCGGTGTTATTGTATTTATTGCGATAGCTATCAGGATTAGCCTCTAGAAATTTTCATCTAACATCAAGATAATTTGGTGGTTAGAGAGTTTTATTCTTTTTAAGCCTATGGTATTTTCAGTCTATAGTGATTTGTTTAAATTGGTATTTAATTTTGTTTTTAGTCTTGTTTTTTATCTGGATTTCCAAATAAAAGGTTTAAACCAAATGCAGCGTGAACATTTTTAGCATTCTGTGGAGAAATGAATCCAAGAATGTTGTCCGATGCAATAAAGAACTGAACTGGTCCTCCGCGCAATGAAATTCCTGCCCCTATGCTTCCAAGAGATCTTGAATATTGAGAGTAATTTACTGTTGCACTTAACCAATGTTTTAATTGAATAGTACCAGAAATTATTGCAGCTGCACGGTATTTAGTTTTGATGATTTCGTTATACATAGTAGCACCTACTCTGATGTTATCTGTCAAATTATAAGAACCACCTAGATAAAAACGTGTAGACAATGCTGTGCGGTATGTTTCATTGCTTTCTTCTTGAGAGAAAACGCTTTTTAAAGTGTCTTGGAGTTGCTCAAATACTGCACCTGTTGTGTCATTTAAAAATCTATTTAAGTCTATTCCATCAAAACGGTAATTTATATCTTCAATTTCGTAGGTCGCATTGTCTGTTTTCCAAGTAATAAAACCTAAATCAAGTAAACTAGCAGAAACTTTTATTTTATCGCTTATTTTGTATGTAGCACCTAAATCTAAAGCAATTCCGAAGTTTTTAAAATTGTAAGCATTATTCATTGGCGAGTACTCTTCTGAAGTCAGTGTGTCATAAATAGGTTTTACTCCCGAAGTGTTGATAATTGCTGACCCGTCAACTGTTAAATCAAAGGTAACTTCATCTGTATGTAAGCCAAATTGACTTTTTCTCGTGTTAACATTTGCTATACCAGAAAGGAACTTAACTCTACCACCAACATTGAGTTTGTCGTTTATTTCTCTATTGTAGCCAAGTGCATATTCCATGTAAGAATTTACATTTAATTCTGTTCCATCAAGACTTACGCGTTCACCTAAAAATGTTTTACCATTTCCTTCAGAGGCCAATTGAAAAAAGTCTCTTGTGTAAACAAAATTTGCATTAAAACGGTTGGTCACTCCAAAACTGAAGTAATTTTTCTCCACTCGTATTCCTAATGCAAGTATCTCATTATAACTTTCCATAGTAAAGTGGTTTATATCCTTCATTTTACTAATTGCTTTGTCTGGGTCAATTTGTAAAGAATCATCTTGTGGTCTTTCGCTTAACAAGTCACTCAGCTTAAAACCACTATTTGACATACCAAAACTTTGTGTTGGTATGATTGGGAAAGCACTAACAAACACCTTTGCAGAGGGCTTAAAGGCTGGATTCAAATAATGTGATTGCGCCGTATTTTCAAGGGCATAAAATGTGAAGTTTTTCTGTGCAATTGTATTTTCACCTATAAATAAAAGTAAAATTGCTATCCAAAGAAATTTCTGATTTAGGTTGACATTTTTCATGATCATCTCTTTTTAATAATGTTTATAGTTGAATTTTTCCTTGGATTTGTAATCCAAGCTTCAAGTCGATAGTATAGTCGTCATAAAACTTAACAATTTTTCCACTAGGACCTTCTAATGTTTGTGACGAGGTATTTAGCAATAAATACTTTACCTCTGGAAGAAGTAAGATTTGCGCTGGACCAATTGTAATGTCTGTAATTTTTTCTGTACGCTTATTCACACGACCTGTGTTGTCCACTAAAGCTGGTGCAATAACAGATTCTGGTGTATTAAACAAAGTGAAAAGTGGAATGTAGTTAGCATCTAAGAATACAATTTGTGATTTTAACTCCATTGGGAAGCCGTTATCAATATTTAATCTAAACATTACGGATTCTAATAATGAAACATCTTCATTGAAGCTGAAGTTAACAGTGTCTTTCATTTCTAATCCATAAGCTGAACCTTCTAAAGGTAACTCAACTTCTGTTTCAATATTTAAGCGACTATCTTCACTAATGAAATTCAATGGAGCAACGTTACCTTGTGGGTTTGTATTTGCACCGGCACCAAAAACAAACAACTTAGGTGCTGATGAAATTAAACCTGATAAACCAGACGTGTTTGTTGTGTTTAATTCTATCTCCGTTGTAACAGCTTGACCTGTTGGGCTTCCGCTTGCAATGTAAAAACTATTAGGATATCCAGATAAAACATTTTCAGTTCCGTTTTGCAAATCAACCGTTTTAAGCATTAAGAGTTGATAATCTATTGGTAAACCAAAAGTGTTTTTAGCAATAAATCTAATTTTCGGGTTAACCAATTCAAAATATGCGTTAGATGCATTTTGAAGGAACTTGAATTCAACCGTATCACTTGATGCGCCTAAATTAATTTGACCAAAATATCCTGTTGCATTTTTGAATTTCATGTCATTAAAGCTAAAATCAAAGTTAACCTCTTCAGTTCCATAAATTGGTTGACCAGTACCGTTAATGGTTGTCTTAATAGATACTTTTAACTTATTAAAGTCGGTATTATTTAAAGTGAAATCGGCCATAGCATCCGTTAGGTCAATTGACGCAGTACCTGAATGAGGAACAGCCCCAGTGTAAGGCAAAGCAACAGTTACTGAAACAGGAACTCCATTGCTTTTGAGTCCAGGAATTGTAATTTCACAAGTCAAATCATGTTCTAAATCAGTTGAAACATTTAAATCTAAAGTTCCTGATTTGACTTTACCAAGATGTATTTCGGATCCACTAGCATCTATTTGAATGATTTCATCACTTGTTGAAGTTACAGTGCCAGGAAATGTTGGAACTGGAATTGCTCCTAAAGCAAGAAGATCAAGGCTTGCTGATTCAGTGATGTTTGGAATGTTTAATAAGTTTCCAGGAGCAAGTGAGAAAAAGTCACTTCTGTAAACTATTGTCAAAACTCCATTGTTTTGAGAGGAATTGATTAGGTTTGAACTGTCTTGTAAGGCCAGGATATCATAAACTCCGAAACTTGAGTGCGCTATTGGTACAGCTAAGTTTGGATTCCATGCTCCTTTGGCAATTTTATCGAATTCAAATTTATTACAGCTTGTGAATAAAAAGATACTTGCGCATGCAATGTATCCTAAAGATTTGGTTAGAAAATCCATTATGATAGGTTTTTTATTTAAGTTGTGGCAAAACTAAGTAATATATATGATATAAAAAAAACGTTAAAAAGTATTATTTATAATTTAGCGTCATTCTTAACTTGTTATTACTTTAGTATTTTGATGGTTGTGAATAGCAAAGCCTTGATTTTACTAAACATATAAGATAGTTTCAATACACAGGTTATCTATTTTCAACGATTAAAAAATAATAAAAGAATATGAGCATCAATTGGATTTTACTAATAATTGGGGGGTTTTTTGAAACTGGATTTGCAATTAGCCTTGGAAAAGCACAACAAGCTTCTGGTAAAGAGCTATGGATGTGGCTAATTACTTTTTTGATTTGTGTCAGCTTAAGTATGTATTTGCTTTTTAAAGCAATGGGTGGAGAAAATGCAATTCCTGTGGGAACAGCTTATGCCGTTTGGGGTGCAATTGGTGCAATAGGAACTGTAATTGCTGGTATCATTTTATTTAAAGAGCCTGTTACTTTCTGGCGTTTGTTTTTTCTTATGATGTTGATTGTTTCTATTGTTGGTTTGCAAATTGTGAGCAGTAAAACACCTAATTAATCACCAATAATGGCATTTTCCTATTCCTAATCAGCAAGTCATTGGTTACACTACCGATAAACAAAGAGGCTATTTTATTTCCACCTTTCGCTGAAACAACGATGAGGTCAAAATCTTCTTTTTCAGCATGGAGTTCAATGGCTTCAACAACAGATAAATCTTTTCTGTCCATGTACTTGAAAGGTATATTGTCTGAAAGTTGATAACGTTTTTTAAACTGCTGAACTTTTTCTTTTAACTGATTTCTGGTTTTATCGATGGCTTTTTCTGTATTGATATAAGGAAAGAAAAACGAAGGTATATTGTAAACATGCAATGCTTCAATCTCCCCATTTGAACTCTCAATAAGTGTTTGTGCTTCTTCAAAAGATTTTGCCGAGGACGAACTGAAATCCGTTGGAATTAACACTTTCTTAAGCTGAGGTCTTGTTTTCTCGGGTACCAATAAAACATTCGTACCAAGCATGCGCACCAGTTTTTGATTTAATGCTCCTGTTCCTTGTAGTTCATCTTTATTTCCAGTTAACATAATGTCGATTTTATATTCTTTCGATAAGTGGGTAAGAATACTTTCCGTATAATCATCAGACGTGAGCAAAACAGTATATGGAATATCGGCTGTGTAATATTGTTCAATGGATCTTTGTAGTTCTTTATCAATAACATCCTCAATAGAAATTCCTTCTTCTAAAAAACTTTCTTGCAGACTTTCTAATTTATATTGTTTTATGTTGTGAACAAAGTAAATGTGCTCCACTCCCCAGACGGTGCAGAGGAAGTTTACATAATTGATAAGAATAGGATCCATTTTGGTTAAATCCAGCGCTACCATTATTTTCAAATTCGATTTTAAGTCTTTTTTCCCCATCTCCTTATGCGTTTTTATCGTCTTTATTTTCATCATTTAATGACTGCGGAGCATCTTTATCCTTAGGTTTTATTCTTTCCAGATTCTGCTCTTCTCTGTCTTTATTCACTAAGTCCAGAATGTTTTTACGGTAATCTTCTCTTTCAAGAAGTTTTTCCTTCCTTTCGGCTTTTTCATAATCTTCTTTGACTCCAGAATAGAGTGAAAAACACATCATGACGAGCAGTATAGCAAAAGAGAGTCCTGAAATGGTGACTGCTGTTTGTAGGGCGTTCAAACCACCTCCATACATTAAAACAGCTGCAACAAGTCCAGTTAATGCAGCCCATACTACCCTTTGATATTTTGGCGTTTTGGCTTTTCCGCCAGAGGTAATACTGTCTATAACAATAGCGCCAGAATCTGCAGAAGTAATAATAAAACTACTGATTAAAATTACACCCAAAACTTTTAGCACCATCGCTAATGGAAATTTATCGAAAAACACATAAAGTGCGGTTGAAATATTGTCTCCAACGGCTACAATCATTTCTGTATCTCCAGTAAGAATATCTCGCATTGTAATTCCTCCAAAAGCGCTAAACCAAAGGAAAGTAACAAGAGAAGGCAAGATAAGAACGCACAACACAAATTGTTTTATTGTTCTTCCCTTAGAAATTCGAGCGATAAATGTTCCTACAAAAGGAGACCATGAAATCCACCATCCCCAATACATAATTGTTCTTGTTTTTTGCCAATCTGTTCCTCGTAGAGATTCTGTCCAAGTGGCCATATCTACAAAATTAACCAAGTAACTTCCTAAATTTTGAATGTAGGCACTTAGAATATAAGTCGTAGGACCTAAAATTAAGACCAATAAAAATATTGCAGATGCAACTCGAATATTCAATTTACTGAGCGATTGAACACCTTTATCTAATCCTGTAAATGCGGATAAAGTAGCGGCTAGTGTTACAGCGATAATTATAATGATTTGATAAAATAAAGAGCTCGGAATCCCAAAAACATGCGTTAATCCTGAATTAATTTGTCCTACTCCAAAACCTATTGTTGTTGCCAAACCAAAAAGCGTTGTAATTACCGCCATTATATCGATTAAACTTCCCATCCAACCATAAATTCTGTTTCCTAGAATTGGATAAAAAGCGGAACGCAAGGTTAAAGGCATTTTTCGATTAAATGTAAAGTAAGCCAATGATAATCCCACGACAGAATAAATTGCCCAACCATGAATTCCGTGATGTAAAAATGAAAAATTAACGGCTTCTTGCGCTATTAAAACAGGATCTTCTCCCGTTAGTCTTGGCGGATTTAGAAAGTCTCGAACCGGATCGGCAATACTAAATAATACCAATCCATTTCCAACTCCAGCACTAAAAAGCATCGCAAACCAGGCCCACAAACTAAATTCCGGCTTTGCTTTTCGGCCACCAATTCGGATGGAGCCATATTTCCCAAAAGCCATGTACAGACAGAAAACAATGAACATATTTACAGACAAAGTATAAATCCATCCACCATGCTCAGAAACATATGTTTGGGCTATTCCAAAATAATGATCTGCTTGTTCTTGAAAAATTAATGTAAAACCTACGCTGAAAACCACAACAGCAATTGTTGCAAAGAAAACGGTTTTGTTGACGACCAATCCGAGAAATGTTGAAGTACTGTCCTTTCTGGAAACTTTTATTGACATAAGTGCTTGTTAATATTTTTGAGCCTACAAACTATCATAAATAGATTGATTTTGCAACTTTTCTCTACTTTTAGAGAAATATCTACATTTTAAGATGAAAAAGGAGGTTTACACAGAATAAAGTGAGGCCTCCGGACAAAATGAGTGGTTAATTGATGTTTCAATAGTTGGATTTCAATTTTTAAGTTGTAATTTTAGTATTAGCACGCATAATTTACCTGTAATTTTAAAAACATGAATTATTTAAAAATCTTCATCTTGCTTTTCGTAACTGTAAATATGATCAGTTGTGAAAAAGAGGAATACATTAATACAGGGCAAGGAAATACGAGGTGTTTCGATCCAGAAATACCTGGAGAATATTTCCCAGCGTATGCTAATTCTTGGTGGAAATATTTTGATGAAAATAATGAAATATTTGAGATTAAAATTGCTCAAAACTACCAAGAATATGAAGGGGAATGTAGTCCAATTCTTGAAAATATGAACAGATGTATTCAAGGAAATGCTTTGCTTCAAGCCTTTTATGCAGGACTAGGAACAAGCGGTGTAGCTGCTTCACCTATATATTCAACTGTTTTGGATTCAGTGTTAATTTGTCCCATTTCATTTGCTACTTTTGAATATCAAGAATTTTTCCTGGGGTCGAATGGTATTCGATACCGAAGAAAAGCTACGACCATTGACACATCTATTTCTGTTAATTCAACGGTTTACGAAAACGTTCTCGTGATGTATGAATACCATATCTTTGATTCTTTACATCGCTATTATGATTATTTTGCCAAAGACATAGGTCTGATTAAACGCGACTCAGTAAACCCACAAGACACAACAGATTTAATTGAAATATTAAGACTTGATGATTATTCAATAGAAAACTAATTTGTGTTTTATGAGTAATGTATTTTAAAGAAGACACAATTCAAAGCAATCAACCTTAATTTTAGGTTATTTCAGTAAGCATTCATGACAGAACTAGAAAATTATATTCAAGCCAGTTTCGGAATAATAGAAAGAGAAGAATTAAACAAAATTAGCTCACTTTTTAAACAATCTAAGCTAAAAAAAGGCGATTTCTTATTAGAATCGGGCGAAAAGTGCGATAAACTCAGTTTTGTTCAATCAGGATTATTACGCATGTTTGCTTTGGTGGATGGCAACGAAGTAACACAATGGATTGCTACAAAAGGATATTTTTCCACTGATTTAGCAAGTTTTATTTATGAAAAATCATCTCGACTATCTATTCAAGCTTTGGTTGACACAGAGGTTTATTCTATTACAAAGGAAAACTACGATAAAATAGGGCACCTTGTTCCACAATGGCATGCCTTAGAGAAGAAGTTTTTGATTAACTGCTTTATCACCCTAGAAGATCGTGTTTTTAGTCATTTATCAATGCCAGCAGAAGAGCGTTATTTGATGTTCTTTGAAGGGAATAAGTCACTTTTTAATGAAGTTCCTTTGCAATATATCGCTTCAATGTTAGGAATGACACCTGAGACATTTAGCCGAATACGAAAAAAACAGCTTTTATAAATTCTTGATATTTGTCAAGTAGAAGTGCCCTTTTACGCAAGATCTTTGTGGAGATATAAATCAAAACAAAAATCAAATGACAAAGGAAATCAGAACAGAAGTTTTAATAAAAGCAAGTCCAAAAGAAGTTTGGGAGGTTCTTATTAATTTTAAGGATTATCCTAAATGGAACCCCTTTATTCAATTCATTGAAGGAGATTTAGCATTAGGAAATCAACTTAAAGTTAAAATTATTCCACCTGAATCAAAAGGAATGATTTTTAAACCTATAATAATTGAACTAGAAGAAAGTAAGCGTTTGCAATGGCTAGGTTATTTTTTGTTTAAAGGAGTTTTTGATGGAACCCATAAATTTGAATTGAAAGACAATGAAAATGGAACAAGCACCTTGATACACAGCGAAGTGTTTAAAGGCATATTGGTTCCTTTTTTTGGTAAAAAATTTGAGAAGAATATCGAACAAGGGTTTCGATTGATGAATGATAGGCTAAAAAAAATAATTGAAAACCCCGATTGGGTTTAAAATAAATGACTAGATTAGCATTATTATACTTGCTAAACAGTATGTTGACATTAAAAACACACCGAAATTATGAATCAAACGTTGTCATCAAGAGAGGTAGAACGTTTGCTTAAAACTCTTAAAGAAAGGTTTCAGAAAAACTTAAGCAGACACGAATCAGTTAAATGGGAAGGGGTTTTAGAAAAACTAAGATCAAGCCCAGAGAAAATGTGGTCACTTTTTCAAATGGAAAAAACTGGTGGAGAACCTGATGTAGTTGACTACGACGCGGTAACAGACATCTATACTTTTTTTGATTGCTCAGAAGAAAGCCCAATCGGGAGAAGAAGTCTATGTTATGATAGAGAGGCATTTATATCAATACCAAGAGGTACACCAAAAGGGAACGTTGTAGATGTTGCTGAAGAAATGGGAATCGATATTCTAACACATGAGGAATACAGAAGACTTCAAGAATTTGGATTTCGCGACACCAAAACATCTAGTTGGATAAAAACGCCAAATAATGTGAGAAAATTAGGAGGAGCTATTTTCGGGGATGCTAGATACGATGAGGTATTTATTTACCACAACAGCGCTCAAACATTCTATGTTTCAAGAGGGTTTAGAGGTGCGCTAAGGGTATAACTATACAGATATATTTGAAAAAAATGAGGATGATAGATTAATACTTATCGTCCTCTTTTTTTGTAATCATTTTTTGTATAAACAAATTACTTGGAATTGTTATATAGGCACCTTCATTACTCTTCACAGTAACAAAGAAAATTCCAACATCACTTATTTTCCCTTTTACAGGGTGGTCAACATCAAAGATTTCTATTTCATCTCCAATTTTTGCTGGATGGTTAAAAAATATAATCAAAGTTGCTGTGATATTGGAGATAATAGACCATTGCGCAAAGAAGGCAATTCCTAAAACAGTGAGCAGAGAAGAAATAAAGAACATCAATTCTGATTGTTCAACTCCCCATATAAACAACAATAAAATTAAGCTAATAGTGATGAGAATCAAATGGATAATTTTCTTAATAATTTTTACCCGAGTTTTTGATTTTGAGAATTTTGAAGCAGCTCTAATTGTTGCTTTTCTGGTAAAATACTTAAGTATGAAGTAAGAAAGAATAACTATTATCGTTTCAATAATATGTAAAGTATATAATTCCATTGTTGATGTTTGTTAAAGATACAAAGGTAGTCTATTTAAACAAATGTAAATAAAAAAAGTCATTCTTTCGAGAATGACTTTTACTCTATTTACTATAATACACTACTATTATATTCTGTTTTTAAGGCTTGTCCAACCACCACCATTGTGTGCTTCGTACCCTGCGCTCTTTAAAATGCTTCTAGCACTTCCACTGCGCATTCCTGACGCACAACATGTAATGATCACTTGATCTTTTTTTAAGCCTTTCATTTTACTATTTAGTTCTTGTAATGGTATGTTTTTCGAACCTTTAATGTGCCCACTTTTAAACTCCCCTGGAGTTCGTACATCAAGAATAAGTGCACCGTTTTTCTTCAATTCTGCTAAATCTACTTTAGGTCCTATTCCAAATAATCTACTTAAAAACCCCATACTTATGATTGTTGTGCTAATTGATAATTTACTTCCATCCATCCACCACCGTTTTCACATTCGATGCCGTTTGCTTTAAGAAAATTAACAGCTTGACCACTTCTGTTTCCTGATGCACAGCAAAATATAGGATTGTCCATTTTCTTAAACTCATCTAAACGGTTAGGAACTTCATGAAGTGGTATGTTAATACTCCCTGCAACGTTTCCACCCATGAATTCCATTTCTGAACGGACATCTATAATTACTCTATTATTGCTCATTTCTCTTTTTTTTTTAGTTTCAAATACGATGCAAATTTACGCACACATAGGCGTGTTTACAGTTACATTTGTCACATAAGGAGAGACTTGTATTAGTTTATCATCTTAAAGTTTACGTATTTCTCAAGCACTTCTGGAATTTCAATTCCTTCGGGTGTTTGATAATTTTCAAGCAATGCCGCCAAAATTCTAGGCAAGGCCAAAGCACTACCGTTCAATGTATGACAAAGTTGAGTTTTCTTGTTGTCGTTTTTATAACGCAATTTCAAACGGTTGGCTTGGAAAGTTTCGAATAGAGAAACCGAACTCACTTCTAACCATTTTTCTTGTGCTGCAGAAAATACCTCAAAGTCATAAGTGATTGCAGAAGTAAATCCTAAATCTCCTCCACAAAGACGTAAAATACGGTAGTGTAGACCTAGCTTTTCAAGTAAACCTTTTACGTGATTCACCATTTCTTCCAATGCTTTTTCAGAGTTTTTAGGGTGCTCAATACGTACAATTTCAACTTTATCAAATTGGTGCAAACGGTTTAATCCACGCACATCACTTCCATAAGAACCAGCCTCTCTTCTAAAGTTTGGCGTATATCCTGTCATTTTGATTGAGAAGTTCTCATCTGGAAGAATAACATCACGATAAATATTCGTCAACGGTACTTCTGATGTTGGAATTAAATATAAATTATCCTTTGCATCATGGTACATTTGACCTTCCTTGTCTGGTAATTGACCAGTTCCAATTCCACTTGCTTCGTTCACCATCAATGGTGGAATGTATTCTGTATAACCTGCTTTATCTGCTTCAGATAAGAAGAAGTTGATTAAAGCACGTTGAATTTTAGCTCCTTTTCCTTTATAGAAAGGGAATCCTGCTCCGGTAACTTTAACACCCAACTCAAAGTCAATGATGTCATACTTTTTAGCTAATTCCCAATGTGGTAATGGCGTTCCAGAAAATTGAACTTTTTGTCCAACTTCCTCAACAATCTCGTTGTCGTTTTCTGATTTTCCAGCAGGAACTATAGCCAATGGAACGTTAGGAACTTCGTAAAGTAATTCCTGAATTTTATCTTCTAATTTTGAAACCTCTTCTTTAAGGGTGTGCTCTTGATTCTTAAGTTTCGAAGTTTGATCTTTGGCCGCATTTGCTTCCTCGGTTTTTCCAGCTCCCATTAGTTTTCCAATCTCTTTTGAGATTTTATTACTCTCGGATTGAACTGATTCCATCTCAGCTTTTTTAAAACGCCATGACTCGTCAAGCGAAATAATTTCGTTTAATTGAGCGCTGAAATCAACGCCACGTTTTTTTAATCCTTCAATAAGGACATCTTTCTCTGCTCTAATCCGTGTAATTTCCAACATAATGTATCATTTTAGAAAGTGCAAATTTAATAGTTATTGCTTGAATAATACTGTCTTGGTTAGATTTCTTTTGTGAAAAGGTTCTAGAAAGTAAAGGTTTGATAAAAATTTGAAATTACTCATCTAAATAAGGTTCTATACTGCATACATTACCAAATGAACATGCTGTATTTGTTCATTTTTAGAATTGTCTTGTTTTTGTCCCGTCATTTCTCTCATTCGATATGGAATATTTTTAAATTTGAATATAGGTGTCTTATTACGCTTTACTGTCGTCTTTAACATGATATTAAATAGCTATTTATTAATTATTTTATGAAAGTCCATTTCAAAAATATATTTTTCCAACTATGTGTGTTTACTATTTCCATAGTTCATGCTCAAACACAATGCAATCAATTTACAGGACCAGATCTTGGAAACGACACCATACTTTGTCCAAATAATACACTTCAATTTGATTTATCAGGATTACCTAATAACCCAACAATTACTTGGGATAATGGATCAAGTGCGGCAATTCGTAATGTTTCTTCGCCGGGAACTTACTTCGTTGAAACAAAATATTTGTCCAATAGTTTGGTTGTAAATGGAGATTTTTCACAAGGAAATACTGGTTTTATTACTGATTATATTGTTGGAACAGGAGGTACGTTTGGTCAATTGTCAAATCCAGGAACCTACACGATCAATACTTCTCCGAGTAATGTTCATACTAACTTTAGTATATGTGGAGATCACACAACTGGATCCGGAAATATGATGATTGTAAACGGTGCAAACATTCCAGGGATAAGTGTTTGGTGTCAAACCATAAATGTAACTCCAAATACAGACTATGAATTCAGTACTTGGGTTACCAATGCATTAAACGATCCGAACATAGCACAACTCCAGTTTACTATTAATGGTGTAAATTTAGGAGTTCCTTTTTTTGCAGGTGTCACAGGCTGCACATGGAATCAATTTTTTGAAGTTTGGAATTCTGGAAACGCTACAACTGCTAATATTTGCATAACCAATTTAAATAATTCTGGTGGGGGAAATGATTTTGCATTGGACGATATTTCATTTGCTCCAATTTGTATTTTTAATGATACAATTGATGTTACTTATAACTCAAATCCGGTTTTTACACTGCCAACAATTATTGATGAATGCGAGGGTTCTACAATAACATTGGATGCAGAAAATGCTGGGTTTGAATTCAATTGGATTACTGGTGAAACGACTCAAACTATTCAAGTAGATACTTCCGGAACTTTTACCGTCAATGTTTCAGATGCTGGTTATTGTGAAGAACAGCAAGATTTCACTGTTACTTTTTATGAGCCGCCAGATGCTGGTGCAGACATGAACTTTTCCTTTTGTAATACTGACTTAAATGTTGATTTATTTGCTCTTCTCGACCCAATAACTGATGTTTCCGGGCTTTGGTACGACCAAAACGGGGTTGAGATTGTTGGTGGTCAACTGGACATTAGTCAATTAGCAGGGGTTCAAAATTACGATTATGTCTTAACCAGTGTTTTTTGTCCCTCTGATAGCGCTAGTTTTGAACTAGACATTAAGGTATACAATAACGCTGGAGCCGATATGTATGAACGCTTTTGTAATGATGGAACAGCGAACTTAAATAATTTCGTTACTGTAAATAACGCCGGAACATGGACATCATTAGATGGATTTGGAAATAGTGTTTTTAACCCAACTTCTGGTGTTTTAGAACTCGATAATTTACCAAAAGACGTCTATACTTTTCAGTATGTTGTAAGCAATGATTCACCTTGTTCAGCGGATACAGCAATTGCAAGTATTGAGATAAGTGAGATCGCTGATGTTATGTTTTCTGCAAATTTCAGCGAAGGTTGTAGTCCATTAACTGTTGACTTTACAGATTTAACCGTTGTAAATGGAGCCACAGCGTATTCTTGGTATGTGGATGGTAGTTTAGTTGCTCAAACTAAAAATCTAACACACATTTTTGAAGAGGTGAAATGTTACAATGTGAAATTAACAATTGAGACAGATAATTTTTGTACTTCAAGTTTATTGGAACAAAACATAATCTGCATTAACCCAGATCCAATTGCAGCATTTGATTTCAAACCAAAAAATATTTTTTCTGATGATCCGGTAGTTAATTTTGAAAATCAATCTGTGTTGAATGCACAAAACCAATGGGATTTTGATGGATTAGGACAAAGCACAGACCTACATCCAGTTTTTTCATTTCCTTTTGGAAAAGAATTCAACTATGAAGTGAAACTAATCGTTACTTCAGACAAAGGCTGTGTTGACTCAACATCGAGGCTAGTTCCTGTTAGGGATCAAACAATTTATTACGTACCTAATGCATTTACACCAGATGGCGATGATCACAATAATGTTTTCCTTCCAATTATGGCTGTTGGTGTAGATCCACAACAATATAGTTTTGAGATTTTTAATCGTTGGGGCGAACGCTTATTTGAATCAAACGACTACAATTATGGATGGGATGGAACTTATGGAGGACAAATCGTGAAAGAAGGAATGTACACTTGGAAAATTACTTTTACCGAGTTGAAAAATAAAAATGTAATTATAGAAAGTGGTTTTGTCGTTTTAATACGTTAAAATTGAACTGCGCTTAATCAATAATGAAAGTTAAATTTTGAGGAAAATAGGATTATTAGCTTTAACAATGTCTGCCATTTGTTTGGTGTTCGGCTCTTTTGCATTCTCTCAAGAAAGCATCAATGAACAATCTATTACCGAATCTAAGCTAAGACCTAATTATAATGAGAAAGAGCTATTAGCTTTTTTAAATGAGAAGAAAGATCAAGCAGACATCAATTTTATTATTGAAAAATCCGCGAAGTTCACTGGATCAAACAGTTTAGTCTATGCAGAAATTTGTTTTCGTATTGCGAAACTGCTCACAAATAAGAATAGATTATATAAGGCGTATGAGTATTTAGATAGAGTAAGCACTATTTTAGAAAAGTATGATATTTCTAAAGTTTCTTTTGCTGTTGAATTTTTTAAAATGAAAGGTACCTACTTTTATAATTTCAGAAGGTATGAAGATGCCCGAAGTATTTTGTTTAAAGCGCTAAATCAAAAAGCAGTAGATACATCGTTAATTATAGGTGTTTACAACACACTCGGAATGATTAACGTAAATTTAAAGGCATTGGATTCTTCAGTGTATTATTACAATATGGGAATGGACCTTGCCAGGAAAACGAATAATACTTCATGGACAGGAGTAATAAGCGGAAACCTAGGATATGTTTATTTTTTACAAGGAGATTTAGAAAACGCAAAAACATTCTTAAAAATTGACAAGGATATCAGTTTGAAAAATGAACAGAATGAAAGTGCACTTAATGCAATAACAACACTAATAGAGGTATTATTAATTGAGGAGAAGTATGATTCGATTGATGCTAATATGAAAATACTAGACTCTTTGGTAAATGTCGTTGGCTCCTTAAAATCAATTACTCGTTATCATTATATTAAAACTTTATGCTGGGAACATTTGGGTGAATATAAAAAAGCCTATGAATCTCATCGATTGAGCGTTTTATACAAAGATTCGGCGGGACGAGAATATGATGAATCGAATCTCCAAAATATGATTTTTCAATTTAAATTTCAGAAAAAGAGAAGCGAAAATGAATTGATCCTAGAAAAGGAAAAAAGAACAGGCCAATTTTTTTATAGTGTGACCACCATTTTATCAATTATCACGTTGGCTTGTATTTTTATTATTTATTTAATGAGAAAACGAAAAATCAGCGAGCATAAAATTCTAGAATTAGAAAAAGAGAAAATTCAAACAGAATTGAAACAAAATGAGTCAGAATTAAAAAGGATTCTGAAAAACCTTGTCGAGAAAAATGAAATTATTGATTCATTAAATCAAGAGATTATTAAATCTGAGAAAAACAAAGAAGACCTTTCTTTGAAAAAGGAAAAGAGTATTATTTATGAGAAAATCAACTCTTTTACTCTATTAACTAAGAATGACTTATTAGAATTTAAACGCTTGTTTGATAAAATACATCCAGGTTTTTATAATTCGCTTACCGAAAAGCATGAAAATTTAACTAAATCTGAGGTAATATTAGGAATGTTGATAAGGTTGAACTTAACGAGTCTTGAAATGTCTTTAATACTTGGAATTTCACAAGACTCTGTTAGAAAGGCCAATTTGAGATTAAGAAAAAAGCTGTCAATTGATTCTCAAAATGAGTTGGCGAATTTTATAAAAATGATTTAACCCGAACTATTAACTTCGTTGAGCTCGCAGGCTCGGTTTATGGAATTTCGTAAATGAGAAGTCAAAATGGCAATAGATTTGGGGAGCGCAGAGATTTTTATTGTTCAGAATTGCAACCCCAAATTTGAATAATAAAAATTTTGAGCATTTCCAAGGTTAGCAGGTAGTTTGGCTTTGGAATAGAAAATCCGTGAATAGTTCGGGTTAAATCCCCTAAAAACTGTAGTTGTCCTGTTTTTGTCCTGTTAAAAATTCTATTTTCTATATGTTCTGTGATTAGATTTGGATTAATATTAATTATTAAACTACATAATCATGAAACTTAAAATTTATTCACTCGTCATTTTATTTACGACGCTTTTTTTTAATAGTGTCAATGCCCAAGTATACGAAACCTCCCTTGACCAAGGAACTGGTCAAAATGCAAATATTCCAGTTTACTCATATTATAACTATAGTTATAGTCAAAGTATTTATTTAGCCTCAGAATTCCTACCAGCAGTTCAGGGAACTCCAACGGATATTAGTAAAGTTAGTTTTTTAAATGTTTCTGGAAACGTAAACAATACAAATAATTGGACGATTTTAATAGGTCAAACCAGTAAAACCTCTTTTCAGAATGGAAGTGATTGGGAAGCTTCTGCTAATCTTTCGACTGTTTATGAAGGAACCGTTACTGCAAATGGTGCAAACGGTTGGATGGAAATAGAATTAGACTCTGTGTTTACTTGGGATGGGGTATCAAATATTGTAGTAGGTGTTCGTGATCAATCCTCTGGATATACCTTTAATCAAATCCAATGGGGAACATACGATGTTACGGGAAATCGTTCTATGAGAACATATAATGATTATACAGTTCCTAGTTTGACAACTCCTCCAACAGCACAAACATTATATCAAAGTGTTCCAAAAATTAAATTTGAACACATTAATTATGTTGATTGTCAAGTTCAAGCGCCATCGGGATCTTATAACTTATCCGTAGCTCAAGCAACTATATGTGATAATGAGGTTTTTGAGGGTACGTTTGATGACATATTTTATATAACAGGTTTAACGTATCAATGGCAAATGCTTGATAATGGAAGTTGGGTTGATTTTGCGAATTCTGATTCAACTTATTTTGAAGGGAGTTTGACGCAAACTACAGATATAAGAGTTGTTGCAACATGCGCTTCGTCAGGAGTTTCTGTTACAACAGCTCCTGAAACAATTACGGTTAATGCAGCTCCAAATTTATCTGTGAATTTCCAAGATATAGCATACTGTACAGGAAATCCTGCAGCTATTATGGCAAGTGGTGCGGATAGTTATTCTTGGTCACCAGCTAGTGGATTATCAAATTCAAATACTGCCATCGTGAATGCTTCACCAACAAATACAACAAGTTATTTAGTTACAGGAACTTCATTAAATGGATGTACAGCAACTGAAACAGTTAAAGTGAGCCCTATTGATAAAGTAAAAACTGATTTCACTTATAATGCTAGTTCAGTTTGCAGTGCGCCTTCAGTAATTGATTTTGAGGTAACGAATTTACCAACTTTAGTGGGCTCTGCTACATGGGAATACCAATTTGTAGATGAAAATAACAATGTTTTAGCTCCTTGGGGTTCTAATAATATTTATCAAATTAATGCACCAATAGACTCAGTTTATCAAATCAAATATTTAGTACGTTCAACAGAATGTCCTACTATTGAAAATGAATCTAGTGTAAAGAGCATTACTGTTGGATTTGGATCTGATGTTATCATAGAAAACTACAACTGTAATAATTTAGGTGGTTCAATTGAAGCAATTAATGACTTTGGTCAAAGTGCTGGTTCAATGATTTTTGAAAATGACTTTTCTGACCCATCTAACACAACAGATCTTGTTGTTACTGGAAATGCAAGTTTAACAAATGGAATGGCAGTTATTACACCTTCTGCTACAGGTAATAACGGATCATTAATCGTTTCGCCTTCTAATCAAGTTGTTGGAAGTAATAACTCATTAAATATTTCTTTTGACCTAACTGTTGATTTACCAATCAACATTTTTGGAACAGGAGGAGCTGATGGTTTTTCATATTCTTTTGCAGACGATATTAGTAACTCTAATGCCAACATTCACAATGGACGTGGTTCTAAATTAAGATTGAGTTTTGACTCAGCGGATAACGGAACAAACACTTCTGGAGTTTATTTGGTTTATGGAAAGCAAAATACAAATGCTCCCACACCAACTGAGCAAACTACTTTAGCATACAATAACAATACTAGTAGCTGGAAAAACCTTGGTGATGTACCTGTAGAAATCAACATATTAAATGGTGAATTAACGCTTTCTGTAGGTGGAACAACTATTTTCAGTAATGTTGCATTACCAGCTTCTTACGTTACTGAAGATGTGAGTAACTGGGAACATAGTTTCAGTGCACAAACTGGTGGTGATGCAAATAGACATGCAATAAGCAATTTAGTAATTTCAACTGAAAGCTATGAATTAGGTTTATCAACTTCTTCTACAGTTGAGCCTACTTTATGGCAAGCAAGTAAAGTATTTAGTAATTTGACAGCAGACACTTATTACTTGTGGATAAGAAAAGACGCTACTTCAAACTGCCAAAAAATGGTACAAATTGCTGAAGTTATTAATACTAATCCTTTGGTAGATTTAGGAAATAATGTTTCCATTTGTGAAGGAGATACAGTTGTTTTAGATGCTGGAAACCCAACATCAACTTACATTTGGAATGGTACAAACGTTACTACTCAAACTTATGCTGTAGCACATTCAGGTAATTTCGTAGTACAAGTGACGGATACTAATGGATGTAGTGGTTTAGGTTCTGTAGTCGTAAATGTAGAACAGGCGCCAACTGCAGGCAATATTGTCGTTAACAATCAAGCAAGTGGTGCGTCTGTTTTCACACTTCAAAATGTTCAAAACGGTGATACTTATGATTGGGACTTTGGTGATGGTAATACTGTTGCAAATGGTTCGTCAAGCATGACTCATATCTACACAGATAAAGGTACTTATAATGTAAGTGTGATGATTTCAAATGATTGTGGAGACACAACAATTACGCAATCAGTTGATATTTCACAGATTTTAAGTACCGATGAAGAGAGTGAATTAAATGCAATAAAAGTTTACCCTAATCCTAGTAATGACTTTATTACGATTGAATTAGGTAACATCAATCAAGCAAATATTAAAATCCTTGATTTAAACGGAAAAATAGTATCTGATTTAGGAGCTGTTAATTCATCTGTTAAGTTAAACGTAAGTAACTGGAGTAAAGGTGTATTCTTTGCGCATATCAGTAATACAAACGAATTTAAAACTGTTAAACTGGTAGTTCAGTAAATGTAGAAAAAATGGTGGGTGAAATTCATCTGCCATTTTTTTTCTTTATTTACATTAATAAACTATTTTCGTTCTTATGTGTTTGTTAATCAATGGCTAAGATGTGGTTATGAAAAAAAATACTTTAATGTTTATTAAAAATAAAAACAACTATTTATCCATTTATCTCGTTTTAATAAATGTATAATAACTAGATCTTTTAAATAATATGAAATCAACATTCATTTTACTGTCCTTAATATTTTGTGGTTTTACATTACAGGCTCAAACCTCATGTAATGTTAATTTTTCTATTGGAAATGATTCAACATTGCTCTGTGGTCAATCATATACACTTCAGGCTAATCAAGGTTTAGATAATTATTCATGGAGTACAGGCTCTTCTCAATCTTCTATTACTGTTTCTACTTCTGGAACCTATTCTTGTTTTGCCACCTCTTTAGGTCCAGATTTAGTTGTAAATGGAGACTTTTCTGCTGGTAACACTGGTTTTCAAACGGATTATGTTCTTGGAACCGGTGGAACTTGGGGACTATTAAGTCTTGAAGGAAGGTATGTGGTAATGAATAATGCCTCTGCAGCTCACACTAATTTCGCCAACTGTTTTGATCATACCGTAGGAAATGCCACGGGAAATATGTTGATTGTAAATGGCTCTTCTATTCCCGGAACAACCGTTTGGGAACAAACAATTACCGTTGCACCCAATACAAATTATCTTTTTGAAATGTGGGCAACTTCTGTTGTATCACAAAATCCAGGAATATTTATTTATACCATTAATGGTGTGCAAATTGGATCGTTAATGAACCTTCCTACCACGACCTGTCAATGGGTTAGCTTTAATGAGACATGGAATTCTGGAACAAATACGCAGGCCGTAATTGCAATAGAAAGTTTGAATACGCAAATCAGTGGAAATGATTTTGCAATCGATGACATTAGCTTTCGTCCTGTGTGTACTTATACAGACCAAGTTACTGTAGTCATTCCGCCAAATCCAGTGATTCAAACTAGTCCAACACAAACAATTTGTGAAGGCGATGATGTAGATTTAACAGCAAGTTCTTCAACTCCTAATATGACTTATACTTGGACTCCTGGAGGAACTGGTGCAACAATAAATGTATCACCAACTCAACAAACAACTTATAGTGTGGTTGGAGAAGATGCAAATGGATGTATTTCTAGTGCACAAACCGTTGTTGTAAATGTGAATCCATTACCAGTATTAACATTTCAAGGAGACTCTGTAATATGCGAAGGAACTGCAGGAATGGTTACTGTTTCTTCATCTATTCCACAAACCGGCTTTTTATGGTCAAATAATAATATAACGATTCCAACAATTACTGTTGCCCCAAGCGCAACAACTATTTATGAGGTAACTGCAACAAGTCCAAGCGGGTGTGTAGCAACAGCAGAATTTGAAATGACAGTTATAGAGAAACTCGCAATAGAAATAAATGGGAACACCGTTTTTTGTGAAGGAGATCAAAACAGTTTACAAGCAATTTCCAATTTACCTGGAACAGACTTTTTATGGTTACCAAGAAATGAAGCTGGTCCTGTTCTGAATACTACAATTAATGATTTAGGCTGGGTTTACCTCGAAGGCTCTCATCCAATTTGTGGGGTTGAAAAGGACTCTATTCAACTTGTTCTAGGAGAAAAACCAGTTATTTCTCTTCCAGATAGTCTGAATATTTGTTTAGGTGACGAAGTGAATGTTGTAGCTGTTTCTTCTCTTCCAAATTCACAGTTTACATGGGTTCCTGGTAACTTATCAGGAGCTAATCAATTACTATCTCCTCCAGTGTCAAGCTACTTTTATGTGCAAGCAAATGTTGGAGGATGTAAATCAGATTTGGATTCTGTTTTTATCTCTGTAAATCCCAATTGCGATATTGAAATGCCTAACGTATTCACACCAAATGCTGATGGAGCGAACGATTTTTTTAAGCTAATCAATTACGAAGGAATTCAGCAGTTAGAATGTGTGATCGTTAACCGTTGGGGGAATGTTGTTCGTGAATTCGATGCACCAGATTTTAAATGGAATGGAACAGATAAAAACGGCAACAAAATTACAGATGGAACCTATTTTTATATGATAAAAGCCAAAACAATTTCTGGCGAAGAAGTAAATAAATCAGGATTCGTTCAGTTAATTACGAAGTGATGATTAATTTAATGATAATGCTTATAGGGATGTTTATCAGTAAAGCGATGAAAAGAAGAGATCCATTAAAAATTAACCCTTAATCATTAAGACCGTGTCTTCGAATCAAAACCTTTGTTGGGAAATAGGAAACAATTAATCCTAAGATAGTCACAGAGGAGATAATCATAATTGCATCAGACCAAGTAGTCAACATTGGGAAACTTTCTCCAGGTGCACTTGGCATTGAGATTAGCCCAAAATAGATTTGTGAGAAAGAAACAAAGTAGCCTATGATCAATCCAAAGATTACACCCCTTCCAACAATCATTAGACCTTCAAAAAAGAAGATGTTAAAAATCGTTCGCTTTGTTGCGCCTAATCCATAAAGTGTGGTGATATCCGATTTTTTCTCCACAAAAAGCATAGCGATAGATGCAATTAAGTTGAAAGAAGCCAAGATGAAAATAAACACCAAAATGAAGTAAACAATCAAACGTTCGGATTGACTTGTTTTAAAAATTAATTCGTTTTTTTCAAAGTTGGTTTTTACCTCAAAATCATCTCCAACAACTTCTTGGATGTTCTTCTTTACGGTATTCAAATTGTAGTTTTCATTTACATCAACATACAGAGCAGTGATGTCTTCACCGTATTCCAAAAGCTCATTCGCAAGCGCATAAGGAATAACAACTTTGTCGGCATTGACTTCTCTATTGAAATTCATTCGTGAAGAAACGCTAACAATGCGAACATTTAATGGGTTCTTCCCTGGTCGAATTTTGGCCTCTCGCAGTGGAACGTTAAAAGTGATTTGCTCTTGAATATGGTCAGACATTGGAATATAACCACCTAATTTCTCTAGCAAATAAGCTCCGAAAATAGCTTGGGGTTTATTGTTGATATACAATGCCGGAATACCATCAACAATATGGTCTCTCATTTTCGACATTGTTAAAAAATTGGTATCCACACCTACCATTTGAGCATGAACCCATTTGTCTTCGTGTTTTAAAATGATGACTTCTTCAATTGCACGAGATGAATTTTGGACACCTTCCACTGCTCTAATCTTCTCGAAATCAATAAAACCTTGGTTGAATGTTTTGGCTTTTGCAGAACGAATAGTAATCGAAGGATCAAAATCGCTATACAATTTAATCACCATTTGCTCAATCCCATTAAATGCGGAAAGTAAAATCACTAAAGCAGCGGTAGAAATAGCAATTCCCACAACACTAATCATAGTGATGAGGTTAATGACATTCCGAGATTTTTTCGCTTTAAAATACCTTCGCGCTATGAATCGAGCAACATTCATGGCTTACTTCTTTAACAATTCTTCGATTTTTTCAGCGTAATCTAGAGAGTCGTCAATAAAGAATTCTAAATCAGGAATATGGCGCATATCTTTTAATCTGCGACCAACATCACCACGTATTCTTCCTTTGTTTGCCTGTATATTTTGCAATACCTCTTCCTTTGGTGGACCAGCAAAAATGCTTAAATAAACACGTGCTAAACTCAAATCTGGAGTTACACGAACTACCGTTGCGGTAACCATTGCTCCCATGCACAATTCGCGGGCATTCTGCTGGAATACTATAGATACTTCTTCCTGAATGACCTTCTCAATTTTATTCTGTCTTATTGAACCCATATTGCAAAAGTAGTGATAATTTAGATATACGTACGGACGTATTGCAATACGTCCACACCTAAATTATTAAAAATTTTTTGTTTCCTTTTTAATTTATAATAATCCTATATTTGCCAAGGATGAAACAATTATCAACGATATTCAGAGCGACATTTATTTACAAAGCGAGAGCAATAGCTACTATTGTTTTTAACCTCTTATATGTAATTTTCAACCTTCTTTCATTGGTTCTTTTTGTACCTTTTCTACAAGTTATTTTCCCTACTGAAGAAGTTAAAATAGTGAGTAAACCAATTTTAGAAAACGACGGAATTTCAGCTTATATTGAGTTTTTAAGTAATTATTACAATTACTTTATGACAGCAATGGCGCAAAACGATCCAAAACATGCTTTGTTTTTTGTTTGTGTAACCGTTGCAATTGCGTTCTTCTTTAAAAGTTTATTCCGTTACCTGGCTATTTATCATCAATCACAATTAAGAATGGCAGTGGTGAGGGATTACCGCGATCAACTCTTTAATAAATCAATGGGATTACCAATTTCATTCTTTACGGAAGAGAAAAAAGGAGATTTAATGTCGAGAATGAATAGCGATGTGAATGAAATTGAAGTGGCAGTTGTAGCTGTTTTAGAATTGATTTTTAGAGATCCTTTATCTGTGATTATTACGGTAAGTGTATTGATTTATTGGAGTCCAGCACTTACGCTTTTCTCTTTTATTTTATTGCCCGTTTCTGCATTAATCATTACTCAAATTGGGAAAAGTTTAAAAAGAACAGCCAGTAAAGGACAAAAGCAATTGGGTGTTTTATTTTCATTTTTAGATGAATATCTTGGAGGAATTAGAATTGTAAAAGCATTCAACGCAACGGAAGAATCTGTTAGAAAATTTGCAGCAATAAATTTACATCACCAAAGATTAACTACGCGAGCATTTAGAAAAAGAGATGTTTCTTCCCCATTAAATGAATTTTTGGGTGCTTTAGTTATGATTGGTATTGTTTGGTATGGTGGTTCAATGATTCTTGATGGAGCAGCTGGAGATGGCTTCACAGGGAAAGAATTTATTGGATTCATTATCGTATTCTCTCAACTTTTAGTTCCAGTTCAAAATATTGCAAAGAACAGCGCAAACTTGAGCAAAGCAAAAGCGAGTCAAGAAAGAATAGAAGAAATATTATCAGCAGATGAGAAGATTCTCGATCCAGAAAAACCTGCAGCCATTCACCCTTTAGAAAAAGGGATTGTGTTTAAAAATGTTTCTTTTTCTTACCAAACAGAAATGGTTTTGAAGAATTTGAACTTCGAATTATTAAAAGGAAAAACGGTTGCATTAGTGGGTGAATCGGGAAGTGGGAAGTCAACTATCGCTGACTTACTTCCGCGTTTTTACGATGTTACTTCTGGAGAAATCACTTATGACGGAACCAATATTGATCAATTTACAGTACATGATTTACGTGAACAAATTGGAATTGTAAGCCAAGAATCTATTCTTTTTAACGATTCGGTATTCAATAATATCGCTTTTGGAATGGACGGCGTAACTGAAGAAGAAGTAATCCAAGCTGCGAAAATTGCCAATGCGCATGATTTTATCTCTGCAATGGAAGATGGCTACCACACCAATATTGGAGAACGTGGAAATAAATTATCTGGAGGTCAGAAACAGCGCGTGAGTATTGCCCGAGCGGTTTTAAAGAATCCTCCAATTATGATTTTGGATGAAGCAACTTCTGCTTTAGACACAGAAAGTGAAAAATTGGTTCAGGATGCATTAGAAAACTTGATGAAGAATAGAACTTCTCTTGTTATCGCTCACCGTTTAAGTACCATTAAAAACGCTGATTTAATTCTGGTATTGAGCAAAGGTGAAATTGTAGAACGAGGAACTCACGAAGAACTATTCGCTAAAAATGGCTTGTACCATAAATTAAGCACGATGCAGGGCTTGTAATTTTTAGATTGACACAACTCATTTTTTAAATTACCACTGTTTTTCAACTTCTTTATTGTAAATTTGATTCAAAATATAATACTATGAATGAATTACCAATTTCCAATATTTTAATTCTTGCCATTGTCATATTCTTGATTTACGGCATATTTTTCCTTGTAAAACAACAAACAGCTGCTATTATGGAGCGTTTTGGTAAATTCCACTCTGTTAGAGAATCGGGTTTACAGTTGAAAATCCCTTTGGTGGATAGGGTAGCAGGAAAAATCAACTTGAAAATCCAACAGTTGGATGTAATCGTAGAAACGAAAACAAAAGATGACGTTTTTGTGCGCTTAAAAGTTTCCGTTCAATTTCAAGTGATGAAAGCTAAGGTTTATGATGCTTTCTATAAACTTGAAAACCCTCAATCACAAATTACATCTTATGTTTTTGACGTTGTACGTGCAGAAGTACCAAAAATGATTTTGGACAATGTATTTGAGCGTAAAGACGATGTAGCGAACGCTGTGAAATCAGAGTTAAACGAAGCAATGCAAGATTATGGATATGATATCATCAAAACTTTGGTGACTGATATTGATCCAGATGAGCAAGTAAAGGAAGCAATGAACAGAATTAATGCTTCAGAACGTGAGAAAGTTGCTGCAGAATTTGAAGCAGAAGCAGAACGAATTAAGATTGTTGCAAAAGCACGTGCAGAAGCAGAAAGCAAGCGTTTACAAGGTCAAGGTATTGCAGATCAACGTAGAGAAATCGCCAGAGGTCTTGTTGAAAGTGTTGATGTTCTGAACAAAGTAGGAATCAACTCCCAAGAAGCTTCAGCTTTAATTGTGGTAACACAGCATTATGATACGCTTCAGTCTCTTGGTGAAAAAACAAATTCTAATTTAATCTTAATGCCTAACTCTCCTCAAGCAGGAAGTGACATGTTGAATAATATGGTCGCATCATTTACAGCATCAAATCAAATTGGTGAAACAATGAAAAGAGTGGAAGAGGAAAATAAAAAGAAGAGAGATGGAGGTAAATAATCATTTACTATAGAAAAAAAGGATGGTAGAAATACCATCCTTTTCAATTTAAAACTAGTTCAACCACCTTACTTTTTCACTACCTTCGTAGAAGTAAGCTTCTCTTTCAGGCCTATCAATTGAATAGTGTAAAAAATCCAGGATTTATATTCTCTTCATCAAAGTAAACTTGATTCATGCCTTTTGTAATGTTTAATGTTTTGTCAATAATTATTCTACCTATCATATCTAACAAAATCAGCTTTGCATCTTTTATATTTTCCTGACTAATAATTTCTACTGTAAACCTTCCATTCGTTGGGTTTGGGAAAACAATCATACTGTTTTTCCCGTTTTCACAAAAAACACTAATTGGACCATAAATGGTTTCTTCTCCATCAAAATCAACTTGTCTAAGTCGGTAATAGAAAAGACCATTTGAAGGCTTATTATCTGCCAAACTATAATACATTTCTATGTTAGAATTACCGGCAGCTTGCTGTGTTTCTATGATTTTCCAGTTCATCCCATCTCTACTCTTTTCAATTATAAATTGATCAGAATTTAGTTCGGAAGCTGTTGTCCAATTGAGAATAAGCTCCTCTTCACAATCAGCAGAAAAATGTGTTAGTTCTACTGGTAGAGGAGAGTCAGTAGCTCCGTGTAACCAAAGCTCAGAAAAACCAGGAATCCTGTATTGAACAAAAAATGAATTACTTATACTAGTCGGATAATTGTTGCTTGTCAATATTTGATTGTATCCTATTTGTTCATAAACAAGAGTTGTCCCATTTGAACAATTATCTAATGCAGATTGATTTTCATTTAATCCATTGTATTTACTTAATCTAATATCTCCAATTCCAGCAATGTTATCGCTTTGATTAAAATTGGCATTTGCAGCGATTTCTAAATCTGTATAATCAAATTTGGTAAAAGGCAAACGAACATCCACATTGTTAATGGTTATCTTAGACTGATTTACTAGCCAATGTTTATTCATGACAGAATTGGCTGCACTCAATTCGCTTGAACCACAAGGCATAATTAATTGTGAAGTTCCATTGTCAAACATTGTCATTTCTACCATTCCTAAGTCTTGTCCATTTGGATTGATTGATCCAATAAGTCTTCCGCTAGAATGAAAAAAATGTATGTATTTATTTCCACTAACTAAACATGTTGCAGACTCCCCGTTTTTTGCTAATTCATTTCCTGCAGGAGGGAGGGTTATAGTTGTAGATCCTGAAAACATGTTTGGACAAAAGCTAGAAGTTGATCCCGTCAAACTACTAATACTGTATGTTGTTGTTGCTGAAGGTTGGACTGTCTTTGACCAATTGGTATTTCCATTACCAGAAACAGTACTTCCATCGTTTAAAGTCAATGTCCAAGCACCAGTTTTCCCAACATATCCCCCTAAACTAATTTCTCGGCCATGACATGAATTCATATTGGAAGTTGTCAAAGTTGCAATTGACTCAGCACGAACAATAATAGTTCCTGTAGCTTTTGCTATTGGACTTCCACATCCAGTCGGGGTAATAATATAATTAAAAGTTCCGAGCGCTGTTGGCGTACCACTTATTGTTATTGTGTTTGAAGAATATGAAGCTGCTAAACCATTTGGAAGACCACTTGTACTTGCTATTCCTGTTACTTTATCTGTAGAATGAGTAATGTTGCTAATGGGTACATTTCGACATGCATTCAAACTTCCTGATGCTGAATGAATTATACTGGTATTGTCTTCAATTATTTCTATGACGATAAATCCATTTTGGCCATTTTTTTCAACATCTCCCCCTTTTCCGTATTTTTCATTATTGTAAGTATGTACGTCTTCTGCGGCTTTTTGTTGAGAGTTGGTTGGTAACTGACCACTGCCACCTGACTTGGTTGAAGCATTAGTTAAACCTCCAATAAACGAAGAACCTCCCCCTCCACCAGCTGCGCCGTAATCATTAATAGAATATCCTCCAGAAGCAGTTAAGGTGCCTTGTCCAGCACCCCCTCCACCTCCAAAGTAGCCTCCACCTCCACCTCCACCTTCTCGGTGATTGTAAATGCTTGAGTTAGGTATTGGATTTCCAAATCAACCCTGAAATTGCGAACCGTTTTCTCCATTATAATGAGAAGCTGATCCAATACCACCCCCACCACCGCTTGTTTGAGATCCACCTTTTCCCCCTCGGTTACCAGGTGCGGTTAAATTTCCCATACCACCAGATCCAGAATTGCCTTCCACTCCTCCACCAGCACCACCAGACCCTCCGTGTCGTAAGTCACCACCATGTGCAACTCCTCTTGCTTCTCCGCCACCACCACCTCCTCCTGCAGTAGCTATTTCTTTGTTATTTTGTCGTATTGCAGATCTTCCTCCTCCACTGCCTGTATAGGGCTTAGCTCCACTTTTCCCTCCTCCACCATAAGTGTTAGTATAGGCAGCTGAGCCATATTTTCCACCTTCACCTACTATTAATATAAGTGTTTCATCCGGCGTAACATCAAGTTCTCCAGTTACGTATCCACCTCCTCCGCCTTGAGCATTAGATCCACTAGTATTATCTCCACCACCTCCACCAGCGCCCCACATATAAACCTTTATTTTTGTTACACAATTAGGAACAATATACTTTTGGTCTGAACGGGTGAGTTCAAACTTTGAAACTGTGCTTTTAGGTGTGGCTTGTGGATTGCCGTATAATTCTTTATTTAAGTCTCCTTTTTTGGAAGTTGTATCTTGAAAGATGTCATAATCTGTGAATTAAACCATATTGATTGGCGCAGTAGAAAATGAAGAAAATCCAATAATGAATGCTAAAATCACAATAACAAACCCTACTTTTTTAGTAAGTTTTTTAATATTTGAATGTTTCATGGTGTAAGTTTAAAATCCTTATAATATCACTCCAAAAGGGGTGGTTTTAATTTGTTTATAATGAATAGCAAGGTTTGAAGAGTTGTAAGTTTTTCATTATTGTGGGTATTTCAACGATTAACAAACGAATTCATATTTTAAACGTAAGCAACTCTCTCCAAAACTCATCTCAGGATATAGATATAATATTTTGAAATACAAAGTTAGATTTTTCAGTGAGTTTTTAAAACCTTTATGGAATATCATTTCTTCTTGCATCTCAAGACCGAACCAATACATAGAAATGATGAAAACAATAATTAAATTAATCGCAATAATGTTCTTTACGAATTTTGCACTTGCTCAAGGAGCGGTGGGAGATATTCAAGGACAACTTTTTGAAGATCCTGAAGGCAATAGACCTGCTATGTTTGCAAAAGTTTGGGTAGAAAGAGGGAATACAAAATTTGGGTCTGATACAGATGAAAATGGCCGTTTTAAAATTAATTCTATCCCAACAGGAATGTATGTTTTAAAAATAAACTACCTGTCTGATTCTATTTCTCAAACTATTTATGCAAATGTTGTTGCAGATGGAATTGAAAACTTAGGGAGAATTAACTTTTATGAAGAAGTGATAGAACTTGAAGGAGTAGACAAAATAGGCTACAGAGAACCACTCATTAGTTTTGATTTTGGTCAGGAAAGAATTAGCAGCTTAGATATTTCGCAAAGTGCTGTTAAAAACGATATAAATGCCCTAATCATGAGCCGTAACTCTGATATAAAAGTTGATGCAGAAGGAAAAATGATGATCCGTGGATCTAGAGGAAATAACCTAGTTTCTTATATAGATGGAGTGAAAATGAACGAAGTAAAATCAATCCCAAGTGCAGCAATCGGAGCAATAACGATATACTCTAGCGCCATTCCAGCAAAATACGGAGACACAACAGGTGGTGTAATCATCATTGAAACAAAAAGTTATTATGACTTATGGAGAGCAGCGAAAATGAGAGAAAGTGCTGAGAATTTTTAGGATGTAGTTTAACGAATAAAAAGGGTGTAGTTTGAAAAAGCTGCACTTTTTTTATTCTCCATCTTTTTTAAATTCCATCTCATTTCCCATCCATTAATCATTCATTTGTGTTACTTTAGGGAAGAACTACTAAATTTAGTAACAAATGAAAATCACATTTGTAGGAGCGGCCAAAACAGTTACAGGGAGTAAGCACATTATTCAATTGTGGGATAATACAAAAATAATGTTAGATTGTGGGATGTACCAAGGAATGGGCAAAGAAACCCACGCTTTAAATTCAGAGGAATTTGCAGATCCTTTATCGGTTTCAGCAATATTATTATCACATGCACACATCGATCATTCTGGACTTATTCCGAAATTTGTAAAAGACGGTTTTAGAGGGCCAATATTCTGTACCGAAGCAACACATGCATTGTGTGAAATAATGCTGCGGGATAGTGCATATATTCAGGAAGCAGATGTTCTTTATTCAAATAAAAGGCACCAAAGAGAAGGTCCAGATGCTTATGAACCACTTTATGGATTTTTGGATGTTGAACAAGCTTTAAGTCAGTTTGTGATTGTTAAAGAGAATGAAACTACTCCAATCACCGCAGGAATTAAAGCGACTTTTATTCCGAATGGACACATCCTTGGAAGTGCCGCAATTTATTTGGATATTGATGAAATCAGTGAGAAACACACCTTGCTCTTCACAGGAGATATTGGTAGATATGACGCAACGTTGATGAAAAATCCTGAGCGACCTCCACAAGCAGATTATATAATTTGTGAATCCACTTATGGTGATAGACTTCATGACCACACCATTGATGCAGAACAGGTATTGTTGAATTCAGTTTTACATACTTTAGGTGAGAAAAAGGGAAAGTTAATTATTCCTGCTTTTAGTTTAGGACGAACTCAAGAGCTTGTTTTCGCTTTAAATAAACTCGATTTATATGGATTGTTACCGGATGTTAGAATTTTCGTAGATAGTCCGCTGGCCATCGATGCTACTGATATAATGCGAAGATATTCTCATCTTTTAAACCGAGAAGTAGACCGTTTCAAAAAAGGAACTCGCCATGATCCTTTTGGTTTCAAAAAATTAATTTACGTTAAAGAACAAAAGTATTCTCGAAGAATAAATACACTGGATGAACCATGTATTGTTATTTCAGCCTCAGGAATGGCAGATGCGGGAAGGGTAAAACATCATATTTATCATGCGTTGGAGGAGGCTAAAAACACTATTTTATTTGTGGGGTATGCCGAGCCGAATTCATTAGCTGGTCGTTTACAAAGAGGAGATAAAATGGTGACTATATTTGGTGATGAAAGAAAGGTAAACGCCGAAATACAATACATTAAATCGTTGAGTGCACATGCAGATTACAACGAAATGATCCGCTATTTATCAGAAAACAATTCAGGAAAAGTAAAACGTTTGTTTTTAGTTCACGGTGAAGAAGAAGTCGCTATTCATTTTAAAAAACATTTAAAAGAAAAGGGATATCACAATGTGGTTATTCCTGATAAAAACATGACTTTTACTACATGAGATTAAGTATTAAATACCTGTTGATTTTTTCAATGACATTACTGTTTTCTTGTAGTCAGCAAGAAGAAAAAAAAGTGGATGTTCTTATTGAGCCGCCTTTTACTTCGCAATTGATAAACTGGAGTGTGATGAATACACAAGGATGGAAAAACATGAGTTTCCCCACTTGGTTTTCTAAGGATTTAATAGATTCAAATAATATTAAAAACATCTTAATTGAATTTACAAATTTCAATTTTACAGATAGCATTGTCAATATTACCGATACAATGCCGTACAGGACGGTTGAAATCAATTTTGATAAAACAGGCAGTGTAAAAAAAGTTGTTATGATAGAATATATTGATGGAATCCAGTTGGCTCAACATATTTTCAGTTATAAATTGACAACTGATTCTTTGGGGTATTCCACTCCAGCAGTATCTAGCAATGTGAAATACCGTGAAAAAAGTATGATTTCTTTTTTGAATACTTTACAGGAATTACAACAGTATCAGCGTTTAGTTTTGGAGGAATCAGATAGTGAAGTACTGAAATATGTTGATGAAAGTAGCAAAAGGGAAATACATCATTACTTTATCTTGGACAGTGTGAATTGGAATGTTTCATTTATAGATTTTCACTTTAAACCAGAAGGTAAACACGTGTTTTACTACGGTTCACCTAAAAATTATATTTCCTCTTTTTCCTTGGTTAATTTAGTAGAGAAATCTATGAAACAAAACCGTTATTACTACCCATCAAAGACTTTAAAAAGTATGGAATTTCACACAAAAGATTTCATTACAAAACGCTGGTTTAGTTACGATTCTAATGGATTCGTATTGAGCATAAACGACAGCCTTGTTTCCGCAAGTGAGGAGTTTTTACACAGCGACATAGGAATTGTTAAATACCAAGAAACCTTACCTAAAGAAATCAACTTTTATAGCGCAGAAGATACTTTGAGAAATGTGCCAATTAAGAGAATAAGCTTTGGGTATACAATTACGAAATAAGGAATTACGAATTTTTGGATTACTTCTTAGGTTTTAATATGTAGATATTCATAGGTTTAGATTACTAAAAAAACTGTTGTCACGAGATAAAATCTCGCGACAACAGTTTGTAAAAAGCATAAAAATCAAAAAAGATGTGTAATAAAAATGACGTTTTTACGCCATTTTTATTACACACCGTTTTTGAACGCAAACCACCAAAAATCAGTTACCGCGAGATTCTACGTGGTCTGATTTTTGGTTTCCCCACGATTAAAGTTTACTGATATTTGATTTAGTGAGAAATTCAATTGATTTAGGTTTAAGAATTTCTAATCTCTTAATTGAGTTAGTGATTTTTTTGACACTACAAAGTTTTTAATGTTTAATGGCAAATTATTAATGTTTAACGCGTGTAGTATTGAATTTCAACGCAGTTGAAATTGAGGTTACTACTTAAAAAGCCGTACAGCGCCAACCACGTTAAACATTAGAAATACAGCGCAACCACGTTAAAATTAGATTCTAAAAATCACTCCTTCCGCTTCCGAATGCTCTTCATTGATAAATTCATCAAGTAAAACAGCCACCTCTTCTGGAGTTCGCAATTCATCATTTTCTTTTAAATCAACAAAGTTTTGGTGACTAGAAAAGTTGTTTGCCCCACTTCCACGAATAGCTTCTTGCATTCTCGTATCTACAACGCCTGGAGCAACGTTGAATACTTTTGTAGATTTTCCCAATTCTTTAATTTCTTCGTTCAGCGTTTCAGCAAAAATATCCATTCCTGCTTTTGTAGCGCAATAAGAACCCCAAGAAGGAACAGGGCGTTGTGCTGCTCCAGAGCTAATATTTACAATTGTATCTACATTCTCAAATCCAAAAGTTGATAAAACATAGCTGCAAAGATATTGAGGTGCAACAAGATTTACCATTGCCATATCCACATAATGTGTAAGCGTTAATTCATGCGACCTTTTGATATCTCCGATTATTCCTGCGTTATTAATCAAACGAACTGGATAATCTTCTTTTGAAACAAGGTCAAAAAGTGCAATATCATGCAATTGATGTTTATCAGATAAATCACACATCACATGTGTAAAATTATTATCGGTAATAGAATTAGTTCTTGAAATACCGATTACTTTATCTCCTTTTTCTAGGTAAAATTGTGCTAAGGCTTTACCAATACCTGATGATGTACCTGTTATTATATAAATCATGATTCGTTTACGTCAATAAAGCGCTGAACGTGTTTTGCGGTTCCGAAAACCACCAAAGTATCACGCGATTCTATAACGGTATCTCCTTTTGGAACACCGATAACGTGCTGTTCTACTTCGTACTGACCTTTCTTTTTAATGTCATATTCGCGCCTCATGGTTACTAATGTCAACTGATATTTATTTCTAAAATCAATGTCTTCTATTGTTCTGTTTAATGTTCCTTTTGGAGGTTTAATCTCTGCAATTTCATATTCCTCAGACAACTGAAGAAAAGATAAAATCGAAGGATTTAATAGTTTCTCTCGAATAACGAAAGCAACCTCATCTTCTGGTGTTAATATCTCTTTAATTCCAATTTTCTCTAGAATTAATCTTTGATCAGCTCCATTTGCTCTTGCAATAATTCTTTTTACACCTAAGTCCATCAAGTGTACTGCGGTAAGAACTGTTGCTTCAAAGTTTTCACCAATGGCCACTACTGCAGCGTCCATTTCGTCTAAATTCTGAGAAGATAAAATCTTAAAATCTGTACTGTTTAATGTCACAGCAAATGCAACATCATCTTTGATGTTTTCGATTTTCTCTTCATTATTATCGAAAGCGAAAACCTGTGCTCCTTTTTCGGCAAGGCGTCGGGCGATGTTTGAACCATATTTTCCTACACCGATTACTGCAAATTTGTTAAATCCCATTTTTGTGTTTTAAGCTAAAGCTTGTTTTAAATCATTCATTAAATCCTCTGCGTCTTCAACACCTACACTTAGTCTAATCAGCGAATCCACAATTCCTGCTTCTTTGCGATCTTTTGCTGGTAAAGCTGCGTGCGTCATTGTTGCCGGATGACAAGTTAATGATTCAACGCCACCTAATGATTCAGCAAGTGTAAATATTTTAAACTTTTCCATAATAGCATGTGCTTCCTCTACTTTATCTCCTTTCAAAGAAAAAGAAATCATTCCACCGAATCCGCGCATTTGTTTTTTAGCAATATCATGATTTGGATGGTCTTCAAAACCTGGCCAATACACTTTATCCACCTTTGGATGGTCTTTAAGGTAATGGGCTAGCTTTTCACCGTTTTCACAATGTCTTTGCATGCGTAAATGAAGGGTTTTAATTCCTCGTAAAACCAAAAACGAATCCATTGGACCTGTTATTCCACCAGAACTGTTTTGAATACGGTAAATTTCGTCTGCTATTTTTTTATTATCTGTAACAATTGCTCCCATCACAACATCAGAATGACCTCCTAAATATTTTGTGACTGAATGCATCACTAAATCTGCACCTAAATCGATGGGGTTCTGCAAATATGGCGTTGCAAAAGTATTGTCTACACCCAAAATGATATCTGATTTCTTAGCGATTTTAGCAACTGCTTCAATATCGATAATATTCATCATTGGATTAGTAGGTGTTTCAATCCAAATCAGTTTAGTGTTTTCGTTAATTGTATTCTCTAAACTAGCTAAATCTGCCATTTTTATGAAGTGGAACTTAATTCCAAACTTCGCGAAAATATTTGTGAATATTCTGTAAGATCCACCGTAAAGGTCATCCGTTGTGATTACTTCATCGCCAGGTCCAAACATTTTAAGAACAGCATCAATAGCGGCTAAACCACTTCCAAAACAAGCACCGTATTTAGCGTTTTCTAATTCTGCCAATGCGTTTTCTAATGTGTGACGAGTGGGATTTAGTGTTCTTGAATAAGCATATCCTTTGTGCTGCCCAACTTTATTTTGTTTGAATGTACTGGTTTGGTAAATTGGAGTCATAATCGCTCCTGTTGTTGGGTCAGGTTCAACTCCAGCGTGAATTGCCTTGGTTCCGAACTTGTAGTTATTTTCTTGCATGAAATTTTTAATACATACAAATATACTAAAAATCGAAGAGAAAGTAAGGTCTTCTAACCATTAAGAAAATCGAAGTTTTGAAGAAGTCAAATCTTTTTTCTAATTAAATTGATTCTAAATTGTTGTGATCTTTTATTGAAATGCTGTTTTTAAAAGAAATAACTCTAAAAGCATTATATTTACAAGGAAACGGAGTATACATATTAAAAGAAAGTTCTTTTGTTTTAGACTTATCATAATAAAAATCAACTGATAGATGACTGTTTTAGAATCTCCTACAAACATCCTTTCTAGCTTTCTAGAAAAAGCGAAGTTTAACTTTGTTTGGCGTATCAACGTTGTCTTTATGATTGTTGGTTTTATAATGACTATAGTTACATATATATCTGATAATAAGTTTTTTATATATTATTTGATTGTCTTTTTCACCACCATCATAAGTCTTTTATTCTTAAAACATTTTAAAACCTATAGACAAGTTGCGACAGTGTTGTTTTTAGCAATTACTGTAGTATTAGGCTTGGCAATATTTACCGTTCCCGAGTCGCTGCACCTCCAAGAAGCCGTTTACAAGGTAGTATTGATTCTCTCTGTGTTTTTTACTTTAGGAAATAAATGGGGTTTCTTTTATTTGGCTGTTAATTCTGCCTTTTATTTGATCTATTATAATTTTTTATTTGCTGGAACAGCGTACTTAACCCTCACTATTTGACAAGAACAGCTTTTTATTTTATCAATTGAGTTCTTAACTTCAATGTTCTTGATTGGATTTGTAATGTACCAGTTTAGCTTGGTTTTAAGGCAGGCAGTAAAAAGCAACACAGAGGCGTTTGATGAATTGAAAAAAGGAAAACAGATTGAAGAACACCAAAATAAGGAAAAGACAGTTCTACTTCAAGAAATTCATCATCGAGTAAAAAACAACCTTCAGGTGATTGTGAGTTTGTTGAGAATGCAATCGAGAGATATTGATTCAGAAGAAACGAGGAAAAGTTTTGAAGAGGCTATTAACCGAGTTCTAACGATGTCACTGATTCATCAAAAAATGTATGAAAAAGAATCTCTTGTTGATATAGATATAAAGGACTATTTGAATACATTAATACAAAACCTTATCGACAGCAGTTCTATTGATAAAAAAGTGGATTTCAAAATTGATTCTACCTTGAAAAGTGTGAGTGCAAAAAGCATAGTGCCTTTAGGTTTAATTATAAATGAGTTGGTAAGTAACTCAATTAAACATGCTTTTAAGGAGTCAGGAAGAATTGAATTAACTCTAAAACCTAGAGAGAGACTTGGGTTCAGTATGATTTATTTTGATAACGGTAAATGGAAAGAGAATAATGGGAAAACTTTCGGAACACAATTAATTGAAACTTTCACTGAGCAACTAGAGGGAACCTACGAAAGGACAATTAGTGATTCAGGAACTACTTATCACTTTAACTTGACAGAAGAGCTACAGGATTAATAAAAAACTCCCGCCAATTGCCTAGCAGAAGTCCTTGTAAAAAGCAGTATGTAGATTTCTTATTTTTTAGTATTAATGTTCAGTTTTCATCAAGTTCGTATTCACCTAATTGACTATACGTGGCAATCTGCATAAGGGTTGGAGTAAGTACTCTCTATACTTAAGAACCTGTAAATATTAACTCTCAACCTTGATAGAATGTTATTTAACTCAAAAATAATTTATCTTCGACAACATTTTTAAAATCCATGTGTTAGCTATCAAGAATGAAGTCTACAGAAAAATTTGGTACAGCCCCATTGGGTAAATTATTGGCAGAACAAGCAATCCCAGCAGCAGTTGGCATTCTTACTATGTCGATATATGCCATTGTAGATACCATTTATGTAGGTCACTTTGTAGGTCCAGAAGGAATTGGAGCAATTACAGTGGTTTTACCAATCACATTTTTGATTTCTAGTATAGGAATGGCCATTGGAGTAGGAGGTTCCTCTGTTCTTTCGAGAGCTTTAGGAAATAACGAAACAAAGAAAGCCTTTAAAACTTTCGGTAATCAAGTGATGATGACCCTTACACTTGCTATTTTCTTCGTTCTTGTTGGAGCCTTCTTTACGGATGATATTATTCATGCTTTTGGTGGAAAAGGAGGGATAGAAGAACCAGCAACTGCCTATTTTAAAATCTTATTGGTTGGAGTTCCATTCCTAGCTTGGGCGATGATGAGTAATAATATCATTAGAGCTGAAGGTTATCCAAGAGTGGCAATGTTTGCAATGATTATTCCCGCTATTTTAAATATTATCCTCGATCCAATTTTTATTATAGCATTAGACATGGGAATAGAAGGAGCTGCGTGGGCAACAACTATTTCTTATATGGGAAGCGCTGCCTTTACCCTACGTCATTTTGTCTATGGGAAATCAGTGTTGAAAATAACGGTCGATTCCTGTAAACCTTCAATGCCAATTATTAAGGAAATTAGCGCCTTGGGTGCTGTAACTTTAGCGAGGCAAGGTGTTATCAGCGTTTTAGCAATAGTTTTAAACAACTCACTATATTATTATGGCGGTGAACAAGGTTTGTCAATTTACGGAATAATTAACCGAGTCCTGATGTTTGCCAACTTCCCTGTGCTTGGTATTACCCAAGGTTTTGTACCAATTGTAGGCTATAATTTTGGAGCGCGTTTAAAGCACCGTGTTGAGCAAATAGTTAAAATATCCATTGGCTGGGCTTCCGCAATTTCTATGCTTTTGTTTATTCTACTAATGACTTTTGCGGCCAATATTTCCGAACTTTTTACATCAGACTTAGATCTAATTCAACAAACCACACCTGTTATTCGAACTGTCTTTTTAGCAACCCCATTATTAGCAGTAAGTTTAATTATAAGTGCCTATTTCCAAGCAATTGGTAAAGCTGGACCTGCATTGTTTCTAGCATTAACTAAACAAGGTATTTTTCTTATTCCTTTAGTCTTAATTCTACCTTTATATTTTGGAATTGATGGGATATGGATGGCGTTTCCTATTGCCGATTTGGGTGCAGCTCTTGTAAGCTTTATTTATTATAGGATGAGTGATACGAAATACCCAAAAACCTTGAAAGCAGAAACAGAACAAGATAATTTAGTAACATCAGAAATTTTAGGAAATGAATAAAGATTTGGAACAGCGAAAAAAAGCCGCAGAAACAAGAATATTTAAAGCAGTATTTCCAAACACCACAAACCATTATGATACATTGTTTGGTGGGACGGCCTTGCAACTAATGGATGAAGTAGCTTTTATTTGTGCTACGCGCTTCAGCCGTCAAAAGGTGGTTACTGTGAGCTCTGATCGGGTGGATTTTAAAAAACCAATTCCTAGTGGAACATTGGTCGAACTAGTAGCAAATGTTGAAAAAGTTGGAAGAACTAGTATTGTTGTTTGTGTAGAAATCTTCGTTGAAGAAATGTATTCTCATAAACGTGAACAGGCGGTACATGGTACTTTTACAATGGTAGCATTGGATGATAATAAAAAACCAATCGCTGTTATTTAACTTTTAGAATTTTATAAAAGTGAAGATCATTTCATCAAATTAAAATTTGTAAAAACCCATTGAACTTTCTACCTCAACTACAGAAACCACAGCTATGCCCCAGTAAACTTATATCCCACCCCACGAATACTGTGAAATAAAACAGGATTCTTTGCTTCTTCCTCAAACAGCTTTCTAAATGAAAGAATATAATTATCAATTGTTCGGGTTGTTGGGTAGGTGTCTTTGCCCCACAATTGGTCTAGGATGAAATCTCGTGATAAAACCTCTCCTTCGTGTTCAACAAAAAGGTGGAGGAGTTCAATTTCTCTTTTGGATAATTCTGTAATGAGTTCTTCGTCTTTTTTGACTTCGTAAGTTAATAGGTTTACATTAAACTCACCGATTTCTAAGAGTTGATCTTTTGGTTTTTTGCCTTGGTGTCTTAAAATGAGTACTTGCACACGCAAAAGTAATTCCTCTAAATCGAAGGGTTTGGCTAGGAAATCGTCTGCTCCTAAACGGAGACCTTTAATTTTATCAGATGAGGTTCCTTTGGCAGAAACGAATAAAATTGGCGTGTCGGCAACGCTTTTATACATGGAACAGATGTCCCAGCCGCTTACTTCGGGTAACATAACATCCAAAATCACCAAGTCATATTCTCCAACTTTATGGGCATGTTCAATTGCTGTTCTCCCATTAGAAATACAATCTACCGTGAAGCCTTCAAGCTTTAAATTGAGTTCAACAACATTGCTCAAACTTTGCTCGTCCTCTATGAGTAATATTTTTTTATTTGTATTCGGCATTTTGTTTATTAATCACGTTTTCCAAAGTAAATATCCAAGAATAATCTCAAGTTGCTCTTTAAACGGAAAAGTCCTTGAATAAAAGTTACTCAAAATTACAATCGGCAGTAACCTACAAAAATACAATTCACAGTGAGTTTTACTCTATAAACAAGGTTTATAATCTATGGATTTTCACCAAAGTTAACAGAGTGAAATCATTTTTCTAAAATATATATGCAAACAAGTATCTAAAATCCTCTTTTTTTCGTTTATTTTACACAAAATATAGCGCTGATCTATTTTACGAACAGATTATTTGATTAAGCCCTTTTTATAGTACAAAAACAACTTATATTAATGGATAAACTGGTTGCTCAATTTCCTAAACAAATTGCGGACGCTATTGAAATAGCCTCCCGTAGTGATCTTTCTTTTTTTAAAAACAAAACCTTTAGCAATGTAGTTATTTGTGGAATGGGAGGGTCTGGAATAGGCGGAAAAATGGTTTCCCAACTTTTTGCCGACCAAGCGAGTTTGCCAATTGTTTTGGTTCAGAATTACGCCATACCAGCTTTCGTTGATGAAAACACTTTGGTTATTGGTTCTTCTTATTCGGGAAACACTGAAGAAACATTGACTGCTATTAAATCGGCTGATGAAAAAGGTGCTACAATTGTTGGCGTTAGTTCTGGGGGCGAGTTGATAGAGTTTTGTAAAAACAATAATTACGATTGCATAAAGCTACCAGGAGGAAATCCACCACGCAGTATGCTGGCTTTTTCAGCTGTTCAGCTGATTCATATCTTGTCGAAAGCAGGAGTTATTGATTCTAATGCTATCGATACAATTGCAGAATGTCGTCATTTATTGAACGATGAACTGATTACGATAAAAATGGAAGCAAAAAAAATGGCTAAACACCTTTTTAATAAGCAATGTATGTTCTATACAGATGCTGATTTGGAATTTGTTGCTATTCGTGCCCGTCAACAAATCAATGAGAACAGTAAACGCTTATGTTGGCACCATGTTATTCCTGAAATGAACCACAACGAACTTGTGGGATGGGCAGGAGGAGATGATAGTTTTGCCGCAGTATTCTTTCTTTCACAGTTTTTAAACGATAGAAATCTAAGAAGAACAGAGCTAAGTCAGGAAATTATTGGCAAAAGAACGCCAAATGTGTTAACCATTAATGGAAAAGGAAAAACGCTTATCGAAGAGTCGTTTTACTTTATTCATATTATTGATTGGGCATCTTTGTTTTTAGCTGATATGATTGAAATCGATCCAGTTGAAGTCAAAGTTATTGACTATCTTAAAAACACATTAGATAAAGTTTAATTTATGTTGGCTGAGGTTATATTGGAAGATTTAGGTACCATAGACTATAAAAAAGCATGGGATTATCAAGAGGAGCTTTTTAAGTCTACAGTTGATCTCAAAATAGAAATTCGCAGAAACGAAAGTACCGAACAGACAAAGAACTATTTATTGTTTTGTGAGCATCCGCATGTTTACACTTTAGGAAAAAGCGGTGATCAAACACATTTGTTATTGTCTGAAGACCGACTAGAGGAAATCCAAGCAACATACTATAAAATCAATAGAGGAGGAGATATTACTTATCATGGCCCTGGTCAATTGGTAATGTATCCAATCTTTGATTTGGAGACTTATTTTTTCACGGATATTCACAAATACATGCGCTTTTTAGAAGAGGCTGTTATCAAAACTTTAGCAGAATATGGTGTGGAATCTGGTCGAGTGGATGGATTTACCGGTGTTTGGCTAGATGGAGGAACGAGTAATGAACGCAAGATTTGTGCGATGGGAGTAAAATCTTCTCGTTGGGTAACCATGCATGGGATTGGTTTTAACGTAAATACCGACCTCAATTATTTTAATTACATCGTTCCTTGTGGCATTGAAGATAAAAGTGTAACTTCACTTGAGAAGGAGTTAGGTCATCCTGTGGATATGGATGAAATAAAAGCCAAACTTCAAAATCATGTAGCTTTACTTTTTAATGCAAAATACATCAACATATAAAAGAGGTTTTTGGAGAAGGATAAAACGCCTTCTTCTGTTTCTTTTATTGATTTTTGCCCTCCTTAATCTTATCGTTTTTATTACTGGAAAAACCTATCTCTACAAAGGAGTTCAAGCAACTTATTTGCAAGGAAAATCAGGTCCTGGAATTTATGATTCTGTTGTGTTTCCTGTACGTGTGGCAAATCATGATCAATCTCCAGATAAATGGAAAGTTGATTCCCCAATAATTTCATTAGATCAGGAATCTCTAAATTTTCTCAATGAGATAAAAACCACCTCATTTTTGATTGTAAAAAACGATTCCATCATTCACGAATCTTATTACGGAAACCACACTAAATTCATGAAAAGCAATTCATTTTCAATGGCCAAAAGTTTTATTGGTTTACTAATAGGAATTGCAGTTGATAAAGGCGAAATAGATGATTTTGACGCTCCAATTAGCGATTATCTACCCTTCGACCTAGATCATAAGGACGAGGTCACTATTCGTCATCTTTTGGGTATGTCAAGTGGTTTAGATTGGTCAGAAAGTGGAAGTAATCCCTTATCAGATAATGCAGAAGCCTATTATACATCAGATTTGACGGAATTCATGAAAAGTAAGACTTTTTCGAAAGCTCCAGGTGTTGAGTTTAATTATGCAAGTGGGAACAGTCAACTTTTAGGAATCATTTTAAAAAATGCCACAGGAAAATCTGTAACAGAATATTTTGAAGAACATATTTGGTCGAAAATTGGTTCAGAAAATGATTTGCTATGGAGTTTAGACCAAGAGGACGGTGTTGAAAAAACATTCTGCTGCGCTTATGCCACCACGCGTGATTATGCGAGAATTGGGCAACTTATTTTGAATAAAGGAAAATGGGGTGAGCAGGAAATTATAGCTGAAAAAACTTTAGCGACTATAATTTCACCATTTAATTTAAAATCTCCACATTATGGATTGCATTTTTGGATTTATAATCATCCGAATCATCCTGCTGTTTATGCCCGTGGAATTTTAGGTCAGTACATCATTATAGTTCCATCATTAAACACTGTTATGGTGAGAACAGGACACCAGCGTAAGGAAAATTACTTTATCCCGAAGAATAAAAAAGAGGATTTTGACTTTGTACTTAAAAACAGCTACAAAGAACACCATCCATTAGACCTTTTTAATTATTTTTCCATCCTTGATAAAGTTTTAGAGCAAGAATAAAATAGTATGAAAGAAGAATTAAAAGGGCCAGAAGTAGAAAACGTTTTTGTTGCCATAGTACAGGAAGTAGGAGAAGATAATGTCACTGTTTACGACGTTTATCTCCTCAATGAAAGTGAAGATATTTTAGAACAAATTTTAATCACTTCCAAAGGATATGACACTTCTAAAGAAAACGGCGAAAAAATTGAAACAACAACTTTAAGAAAAGACCTCGGCGGATTGATTCCATTTTCAGCTCAAAAAGTGGAGCCAATTATGGAAGATGTTATGGCATTAACCAACGAATATTGGGTTTGTTTCTGGATTGGAAATAAAATGTATGATAAGAAGTTTGTTGTTCAGGCTAACCTATTAAGAGAAAATAATCTAGAATACATTCCTACTTTAGGTTTGAAAGGAGTGTTGGTAGAATAAATCAGTATTGAGTAGGGAGTATTTAAAAGTTGTTAATGATAAAAAGGACTGTTGCATCTATTGTTCTACAATTAATTTCAATTCCTTTATTGTATTTCTTACTCTATTGGATTGCAAGTTGGTTTCATAAGCCATATTTTAGAGATGGCGGAGGTATGGATTTTTATTATTTAACTTTGATTTACCTTACTTGGTTCGTATTAATAACACTTCCTATTTTGAACTTTATTCAGTTTTGGATAAAAAACAGAGCTTTAAATATTTTGATTCATATAGGATGGTTTGCATTTATTGTTTGGTACACTCAAGGAGATTTAAGGTACCGTCCTTTTGATTATGGTTTAATCCTTTTTTGTGTTGGTTCAACAATATTTACCAGATTATTATTCAATAATATTACGAATAAGTGGTTTGACTTGAAAGCCAATTAATAAGTTTAGTTTTCAATTTCTAATCTTTAAAGGTGAGTAAACAGGGGACTTCTCAAAACTGAATACTCAAAACCTCTCCCTGTTTCTCCCTCTCCCTAATGGTAATTTCGATATATCAAAATTACCATTGCGGACATGTTCCGCAATTATTTTTCGAACTCGCGAAAACATTGAATCCCAAATGGACGGAAGGAGAAATAAATCCTACAACCTGTTCTCCGTTTGTAGAACCGTCATCGGATAGTTTAATATTGTTTTGGACAAGAATTCCACCATCGAGTTCCAATTGAAGATAGAGGTGTTGAAAGAATTCAAAACGAACCCCAATGTTTGCTGCTGCCCCCATTCCGCTTAACGAAGAGACGCTGGGCGCTGTATATCCATCAAAAGTATAATCAACTTGTGTTAATAGCGGTCCTGCCTGAATTCCATAAAGGGTATGAAATGAAAATTCTGACTTTCTAGTTTTATGTATTTGATCATTTCTTTGCACACCAATTGAAAAGAAGTTGATTCCTCGGCTTTGCGCAATATTGAATTGATCTCTTGTTAATAAAACATTTTCATTCACAGTTCCAGAATAGTTTGAGTGTGCTCCTGGTGCAAAAGTTCCTTCTAAACCAATGGTTTGTTTGTTTTTAAAATAGGTGTTGTAGCGGTCAAAACCAAGTGTGATTGCCCATCTTGGTTTAATGAAATAGCCAAGTTTCAAACTGATTTGAGGTGAAGAGCCAGAAAAAAACTCTCCCATTCCTTTTCCTTCTTCGTTGTCTTGGATAGATGTATTGTTGAGTTTTAAATCATATTTATTTCCATTCAAAGCAATGGTAGAATTGCTGTATGCACTTCTATTATATCCAACTTGCGCAAATAACGCTCCTTGCCCATTTGTGTTTAATTTGCTTTTTCGCTGCCCAAGAACAGGTTGGTAAACAACAATTAAAAAGATTAAGCTAAGAAAGAGATTAATTTTCATACACGATAAACATCAAAGTAAACATCAAAAAAAAGGTATGAAACTCATACCTTGTTAACTGTAAATACAATTTTACAGATTACACTAGATTAATCGTTAATAAAATCGCATCGATAATAACTGTAATTAAAGCAAGATTCAGAATTTGCTTAACTGGTGCTACAGCAATAAGAAACGATAATGTCATCATCGTAGGAAGTACGATTAAAAACAATTGCCAAGTGTGGTGAATTGCTCCCAAACCAACGGTCATTCCTCCTAAACAACCAATTACAAGTAAAACCACCATAACAATTCCTAAGCGATTCGTTTCTAAATCATCGCCTAAAAACTTATTCCAAATAGCTGCGTTTGCATTTCCCATAACAAGATAGATTTTTATATTTCTGAACAAATATAAGGAATTATAAAGTATATTGTTTTGGGTAATGTTGAAAAGTATCATTATTTTTAGAAAAGACAGATTAGGAATGGTAACTTAAGTCAGGTTTAAATTTTTTAATTCTACATTTTATGGAAGTAATTGTAAAAAAAGATTTTGGGTTTGCAAGGGTATTAATCTACGATAACGGAATATTTCATACAAATGTTATTACGAGTTACCCTTTAACCCTGCAGCAAGCCATAGAGATTTCAGAGTTTAGATTGACCCAAATGAAAGCTGAAAAAGCTTTAATGTTGACTACAGGTGAAGATCGTTATATTTTTCCTTCTAAAGAAGCTCTTGAGTATCTTAAATCGGACGATAGATCGTTGACAGTTTATGCTGATGCTTATGTGGTTAAAAGTCTTTCACAACGCTTTTTTATAAAGACAATTTCAGGTTTGAAGAAGAGGTCAACACCAATTGCTTTTTTCTCCTCTGATGAGAAAGCGATAGAGTGGCTTTTAAAGATAAAGATTTAATGAAAATTATGCCTTATGAATATAACGCATCACTTCAAAAGTGATATTCGTAAATAACAACTTACTATAAGCATTTCTTTCAATGTTATAATGGGCTTCATTGAAGAGATTATTAAACTCTAAAACATTATTTCCTGTAATAAAGCGTGCAAAGTTGGCTAAGAATTTCGCTTCATCAGCAGAAGTACGCATCAATTGCCCTTCGGTATAGTTTTTAACTAAACTTTGTCTCACCATGTATAAGGCATACTTAATAAAGTGCTTTTGTTCCTCTCGACTCATTTTCGACATTGTTTCTGCCCAATTCATCATTGGAAGAACTTCCTTTTTATAGCAAACTCGCATCAGTTCTACAAAGTATTGGTAATTATTATTACCTCCAGAATTGATTATGTCTAACGCCGCAGAAACATCACCCTCTGCTCGAGAAGAAACACTTTTTAATAAATCTTCGTTTGAATGGCCTTGATTTCTTAGCAAACCAACCAATTCTTCATCTTTTAATTGCTTTATTTTGGTAATCTGTGTTCGACTTAAAATCGTCGGTAGAACAGTGTCTTCATTTTCAACAATTAAAATAAACAAAGTGTTTTTCGGTGGCTCCTCAATAATTTTCAGCAGTTTATTAGCACATGCTGTATTCATTTCTTCTGCCAACCAGATAATGCTGATTTTGTATCCTCCCTCAAATGATTTTAGAGTTAGCTTTTTAATAATTTCCTCACTTTGATGAACTGAAATTATCGGTTTTCTTCCTTTGTCATCCGAAACGTTTATCCATTCGTTTAATCCCATATAAGGATTTTTCAAAACAGATTCCTTCCATAATGGAAAAAGCGGATCTGAGGTTTTTGAATCTGCCTGAGCCGTTGGAAATGAAAAGTGAATATCTGGATGTTCTAACTTTTGTACTTTTCTGCAAGCTGGGCAAACTCCACAGCTGTCATTATCTTGTTGGTTTTCACACATTAAATATTGCGACAATGCCAAAGCGATTGGTAAACCTCCATAACCAATGTTTCCCAAGAATAAATGAGCGTGAGAAACTTGTTGACTTCTAACGTCATTGATAAACTTATTTTTGAGGTCATTGTGACCTAGTACATCTTTAAAAAGCATTGGATAAAGATAAATAATTCTTACTGGTAAATGTGTTAAATCAACAAAGAAAGCTTTTGTTTTACTCAAAGTTTTCTCGATTACCCTTTTTTTTAATTTTTCATTCTCCCAATTTCTTCAAAAAACACTGAATTATGAGAGGGTCAGCTTTCTCATCAATTAAACACATAGTTCTTATCATCAGTTACTTATTGAAGAGCTGAATGTTTGGATGAATAAAGTAGTTTAAAAGCAACAAAACTATAGCTAGATTATTTTTTGAAATGTTATGAAAAGGAGTTAGGAAAATGTTAATTAAATTCGTATTTTGATACTATCATTAAAACTAAAAAAATGAAGAACAAAAACATTGCACTTATTGCTACTTTTACCTTGGGTTTAGCTTTAGCACCATTGACTTACGCTTCCACTAATGCGCATTTTTCACTTGAAAAAACCGCACAAGATGCGAAAACCGTTCGTTTTTCTGTGAAAGTTACTTACTTAGGGGAACCAGTTGATGGAGCCACAGTTTCTGTTATGAAAGACGGACGATCTTTAGGTCAATCTATAACTGATGCGAAAGGAAATGCTGCCCTAAAGGTGGACAATTACACAGGTGAAATAACATCCCTTCAGATTCAAAAAGAAGATTACAAAACCCAAGTTATAACAGGGTTTATTCTTAAGGAAGGAAGTAATTATACCTTTGCTTTGGTACGTGGAATAGGAGTAATTACCACTGCTATATCAAGTGACATTGATGCAATAAAAAGTAAAAGTGAAGAAGAGATAAGCAAACAAGCCGCAAATGAAGAAAAGTCTAGGCTTGCTGCTGAAAAAGCAAAAGAAAGCGCAAAGTCTTCACAAGAAACCGCTGCAGAATATGCTGAAAGAACAAAAGCCGAAGAAGAGAAAAAGAGAGCCGCAGAAGCAAGCGCAGCAGAGGCTAAATCTCGATCAGAAGCAACAACAGCAGAAGCAGAGGCGCTAGAGAAACAACTCGTAGGTTCTGGAGAAACTATAGTGAATCGTGAAGAGGAAGCGGTTGTAAGAGAAGAGCGCATTAAAGAATTGGAAAATCAACGCGCTACAGAAGAGGCTGCATTAGCAACTTTAGCAGTGAAAAAAGCAGCTGAAGCAACAGCGAAATCAGCTGAAAGAGACGCCAAAGAACAAGCTAAAGCCCAAAAGGCAGTTGCTAAGGAAAATGCCCGACTTGAAAAAGAGCGTGCTAAACAAGCAAAAGAAGAGGCGAAGGCTGAAAAGGCAAAAGCCAAAGCTGAAAAGGCAGCGTCCAAAGCAGCAACTAAAGCTAGAAAAGCAGCTGAAAAAGAAGCAAAGGCAGCAGCAAAAGCAGCCAAGGCAGAGGAGAAGTACACTAAAAGTTTATCTAAACTTGTGAAAAAACAAGGTAAAATCGACAAAAAGCGTGAAAAATTGAATAATTCCCAAGACAAATTAGATAAGAAAATTAAAAAAGGGAATCTCGATCCTGCAAAAGCAAGGAAGTCACAAGATAAAATTTCTACAGCTCAAGAAAAATTAGATAGAGATTTGAAAAAAATCCAAGAGGATTTAGAAAGATTGAAAAAAAGATATAAGAAGTAGTAAGTTTGCTTCACAATAAAAATTGAGGGTTGTCTTTTATGGACAGCCCTTTTTTATTGACTTTCTATAGCGTGTTTGTCTAACTATATTGAACAGGAAAATTTTTATCAAAAAAAGAATTACTTTTAAACTCTTATTCTGTAGTGTAGAATTTCGATATTTGTAAAAACGAGCATCATGAAATACCTTTTATTACTAGTTCTTATAGTCGGTCAATATGTGTCAGCACAAAAAGTTGCGCCTTTCCAATTGTATAATAAAAACGGAAAAAAGATAAGTACAAATAAGTTTTTCAAGCAAATTGAAAAAGGTGAGATCATCTTGTTTGGTGAGTTGCATGACAACCCAATCGCTCACTGGATGCAGTTAAAGACAAGTCAAAAGATGCACAAGAAACATGCAGTTTCTTTAGGAGCAGAGATGTTGGAAGCAAACAATCAGCAACAAGTGAATGATTATCTTTCAGGTAAAATTTCTCAACAAGTTTTAGATTCTACTGCATCTTTATGGGTGAATTATAAAACAGATTATAAACCTTTAGTTGATTATGCCAAGGAAAATGAATTGGCTTTTATTGCAACAAACGTTCCTCGGAAATTTGCTAGTCAGGTATATAGAAATGGTTTGGAATCACTCGAAGTGGAATTAACAGAAGAAGAAAGAGCTTGGATTGCGCCTTTGCCAATAGCTTATGATCCTGAATTGCCTAATTATAAGTCAATGTTGACGATGATGAGTGACCATGCAAATCCTAATTTTCCAAAAGCCCAAGCAATAAAAGATGCTACGATGGCACATTTTATTTATGAAGAATTTCAATCGAATAAAAATCAGTTTATTCATTTTAATGGAGATTATCACAGTAAAAACTTTGAAGGAATTTATTGGTACTTGAAACGTAAAAATGAAAACTTAAAAATTATTACTATTTCAACAGTTGAACAATCGGATGTACATAAATTGGAAGATGAGTTTAAGGGTCAAGCTGATTTTATATTGGTAGTTGATATGGAAATGACCAAAACTTACTAGTATATGTTACCCAAAAAACTTCAAAAAGGAGATACAATCGCGATTGTTGCACCGGCAAAAGGAATAGAAAAGCATTTCGTTGAATACGCTGTAAAATGTATAGAAGAAAATGGATTTAAAGCTGTAGTTTCTAAACATTGCTTAGGTCAGCACAGTTACTTTTCTGGAACCTTAAAAGAGCGTTCAGAAGACTTGCAGTGGGCCATTGATTCAGATGAGGTGAAGGCCATTCTGTGCGCAAGAGGTGGATATGGTTGTATTCAAATTATAGATAGAATCAATTGGGCGGGATTTATCGACGATCCAAAATGGTTGCTTGGGTTTTCTGATGTGACAGTGTTTCACCAACACCTGGCAAAACTTGGAACAAGTTCTATTCATTCTACGATGCCTTTAAACTTTGAAGCCAATTCTAAACAGGCATTGGCTACTTTGTTTGCTGGTCTGCAAAATGAAAGCCTTCACTATGAATGGTTAACAGAAGTTGATAATGTAGAAGGGAAATCAACAGGAAATGTGATTGGAGGAAACCTGACTGTTTTGACGGGTTTAATTGGAACAAAACATCAACCGGACTATCAGAATACCCTCTTGTTTTTAGAAGATGTTGGAGAGCATTTATATGCTATAGATAGACATTTCTATCAATTGAGTAAAGCTGGAATATTAGATCAAATTCGTGGATTAATTGTTGGAAGCTTCAGTGGTGTTAAAGACACCACCCCGCCTTATGGGAGTGATTTACAGGAAATCATCAAATCTCATTTTACCTATCATTCTATACCTATTGCTTTTGATTTTCCTGCAGGACATTTAGATGATAACAGAGCGTTGATTTTCGGAAAGACAGCCACTTTAAATGTAAATAAAAACAGCGCTGAACTTATTTATGAATAGGGTAGAAATGCTCTTCTAAAACTTCCTTTAATTCATCAAATGAGGAATATCTCAGCGTAAAATCAGCTTTTATACCTTTTTTATTCAGGAATGATTCTGTTGTTTTTCCCCAAGCAATAATTTTTTGATCCGCTGAAACTTCGTTCAATTGCAGAAAGGATTCTAGATTAGTTGGGCTTGTAAAAACTAAAACAGAAGGTTTTTCTTTCAACTGAATAGGTGTTAATGCTGTTTCGTAAACCACTAAATCTGTTATTTGATGGTCGACTAATCTGTCTTGCATCGAGCGGTGTGAGTAATTGGATTGAGGGAATAGAACTTTCCTGCCTTTTACAAACGATTTGAATTCTTTACTCACCAATGCTGGAACTCCGCTTGTAACCCCTGTGAAAGCCACTATGTGACCACGTGCTTCCACAAATTCAGAGGTCACTTTACCAATCGTAGCAATTTCAACATTTGAAGGAATTAAACAGCGGTCCATGTAGAATTTTGCAGAACGCGGACTTGTGAAAAAGATGACTTCGTATTCTTGATTTGGACATTTAAACGGCACTTCAACAAATGAAATCATTGAAGTATCAACCATGTTTATCTCCGCAGCCTTAGCATAAGCTATAAATTCAGGCTGAGTAACTTCTTTGGAGATAAATAACATCGTTTATTTTGATTGTATGTCCTTGAGAATTTCCTCAATAATATTTGGATTGTCAACAGCGGAATAAGTGCTGAATTCAGCGCCGTCTTCCCATTTTTCAGCAAATGCTACGTGAACTGTTTTTTCCTCGTCGCAATAGATTCCTAGTGGAAGTTGGCAACCACCATCCATGTTTCTCAATACGCCTCTTTCTATTCCAATTCTCTCTTCAACGTCTTTGTCGTTCAAGTCTTTTAGAACTTCAGCCAAATGAGTGTCTTCCTCTCTTATTTGAAGTCCTAAAACCCCTTGTGCTGGACATGGAATGAAAAGAGTAGGGTCAAGTGTACTGATTGTTAAATCGGATAAGTCTAAATCCAAACGTTTAATTCCAGCCATTGCTAGAACAATAGCGTCGTACTGGCCTTCACGTAATTTATTAACACGCGTTCCTACGTTTCCTCTTAGATCTTTGATTTCAAAATCATCACGGAATGTAATTAACTGTGACTTTCTTCGTGCAGATGAAGTCCCAATAATTGGATTTTCTTTGATTCCAAAAACTTGATCATCATCTACTGATTCATTTCTGATTAATAATAATTCTGATGGATCTTCACGGTAGGAAACTGCCGCAATGACTAATCCTTCAGGAGAGGTTGTTTCTAAATCTTTATGTGAATGAACAGCTAAATCAATGGATTTGTCAAGTAATGCAGCTTCAATTTCTTTAGTGAAGAAACCTTTTCCTTCCATTTTGTCGAAACTCAAGTGTTGAATTCTATCTCCTTGTGTTGAGATTACTTTAATTTCAACCTCTTGTCCTCGTTTCTCTAATTCGTCTTTTACGAAGTTTGCTTGCCACAATGCCAGGTCACTACCACGTGATCCAATGATTATTTTCTTCATTTTTTAAGTAATATTTCTTTGGCCATTATCATTGGCACACTCATGTACTTCTTTTCGAAATACGCTATAATTTTTTCTACTGTTTCTTTTGATGCATCGTCAAGATTTTCAATTTCCTTGGCAAAAACATGTTCAATAGCAGTTGCTTTAATTTCTTTTACTTTTTCTGGAACAACTCTCATTGCTCTTTCTACTATGCGCTCGTGAGCCATTGATTTGAAAACCTCAACTGCTTCTTCTACGATTTCTTCGGCGTGAATTATCTCTCTCGCTCTTTTTTCTAAGTTTTTAGAAGAAATCTTTTGTAAATAATCAATTGAAATGTAATCCAATGGAAAATGTTGTGTTACCTCTGGATCTAAATCACTTGGAATTGCTAAATCTATCACGACTTTAGCACCTGTATCACCTTGCAATAAGTGTTTGTAAAGATCAGGACTAATAATAGAAGTATCTGCTCCTGTACAAGTGATAATAATATCAAATCCTTTATTGTAATGCTGTAATTCGTTTAATGAATAAGCTTCTCCATTCAATTGTTGAGCTAATACTTGTGCTTTACTCAAAGTACGGTTAAACACAGCGAAGTTTGTAAAACCATGTTTCTTTAGAAAACGGCTCATGTTGGTATTGGTTACCCCAGATCCTATAATTAGAATTCGTGCATCTAAAGGAATATCCTTTACACGTAATGTATGGTAAGCCAATGAAACAACGGAAACAGGGCTGTGTGCAATATTTGTTTGAGTATAAATACGCTTTGCAGTTTCTATGGTATGGCGAATCATTAAACGAATAGAATCGCCAGTTAGCCCGAAAGATCTACACTCATCAAACGATTTCCTTACTTGAGTTATGATTTCACGCTCGCCTATGATCATTGAATCAATTGAAGAAGTCACTTTTATAAGGTGCTCAACTCCCTGAAAATCTCTATACCTTTCAACTTGCTGACCAAACATACTGATTTGTTCTTTGTCGAAATCTGGAAATAAGTATTGTAAATATTTTTGAAATTCTGGTATTTCAATTTCTTCTTCTTTAGAAATAATAAATTCAACACGATTACAAGTTGATATGTACATCAGCTCGTCTAATTTGAATTTTTCCTTTAAAGAATTGAGTTTTTCTTTTTGATCATCAGGAGCAATGTGCAATCTACCAATCTGATTGACTTCAAGTTGGCGGTGTGTAAATGCAAATATGTGAATTCCTTTCACTTTCTTTTCCCTTATTTTGCTACAAATATCGTGATAATGCCTGTTTTTATTGTCATAGCTTTGTCAATCCTCTTTATTTAGAATGCTTTTAAACTATAAAAAGAGCAAAATGTCTTAATTCTACTTTATTTGAGAATAATATCACTCAAACTATTGATGTGATTGATTTTTTACTTCGTTTAGATTTTGATTGTATTTTTATCAAATTTGATTAAAAAACAACAAAGATTGAAATTCTGGTTGTCCTTTTCGGAGATACGCTTTTTGAAAAAAAAATATGTGTTTTCTATTTGTTTTGTCTCTTTTCAGCAAATACTTATGTTCTTGGCTAACACATATTCTACATTTTTTAGGGATTGGACAAGAGGTTGGTGACGAGGAATCTTTTTTAGGTAAATAGTGTATGGTTGGAAGCAGACAACATTAATTGGAGTTGTAAAAACAAATAAAAAGACTTCAAGACATCACAAAAAAGTCCGCCTTTCAAAAAAGCGGACTTTAAAATATATTTAAAAAACCAGAGATTTTAGTATAGCTCTTCTTTCAAGGCTGTACGGTAATCTTTAATTTCTTCTCTGTTAATTTTATGATCTGACTTAAGCATTAGATTTAATAAGTTCAGAAGATTTTCTTTATCATCAATTTCTAATGGATATTCTCCACCTTCTTCGTCTTCTTCCCATAATGCTTGCACATCATAAGCTTCATTTTCTTTAAGGTATTCGAAAGTCAATCGAGTAACTTTAGCCAATAAAGGATCTTCTTCTTTAAGTGCTAATTCTCTTAACTCTTTAAGCTCTTGAATTAAACTTTCTGCAAGTACACCTTCTTTTTCTACTAAAGCGATGATCTTTTCTATTTTCTTATTTGCTATACCTGTCTTCATACCCTCTTAAAATTTAGAACACAAATTTAATACCTTAAAGCAATTAACAGCTAGATTTATTCACTTTTTAATTGAACTTATAAATCACGCCAATATTTGCGCCAAAAATTGTTGTATTAGCTGAGCTTTGTCCTGATGGATTACCAAAATCATCTGTTTCTTGAACGCTTGGAGTGAATGCTAAATGGTATTTTATTGCTGCATCAATAAAAATATTATCTGCTACCTCTAAACTTATTCCCAGTTTTGGATATAGTCCGAAATAAGACTCTGCGTCACTTGTACCAAATACTTCTGTTCTAAATCTGTAGATTCCTAAGTTTAAACCAGCATAAGGTTGTATTTTATCTGTTAGAAATTTATACTGAGCACCTACTGTAATAGGCATTACGTTACTTTTGATTTCCATTGTACCGAAAAAAGGAATAGAAATACTCTCTTTTCTATAGAGTGATTCAAGTAATAATTCTGCTGTTATGTTTTCTGTTACATCGTAAGTTACTCCAACATTAAAACCTAAATGTAAGTTTGAAGTGTTGTCGTCTAAAGGTTCTCCTAATGCAAAACCTGCTTTAACACCAATTTGAGATAACGCTGTTAATGAGAATAATAACATTGTTAAAGTTGTAAAGATTATATTTTTTTTCATAGTTGAAAGTTTGAATTAGCTTCAAATTTAGTGAAATTACCTGCACCATTTCATTTTTAGCACTTTTTGGAGTTTTTTTTTCCAATACTATTTTTCAAAAATGTTGATTCCAAAAAAAAGCCATCCTAAGATGACTTTTTTAATAATAATAATATTGATTTTCAGATTTTAGAATTTAAAATCATCCATGAATGCTGTAGTAAAATCTCCAGCATTGAATTTTTCATCTAACATTAGCTTTTGGTGGAAAGGAATTGTGCTTTTCACACCTTCAATAATGTATTCATCTAAAGCACGGCGCATTTTAAGAATTGCTTCTTCACGTGTTTGTGCAACAGTAATCAATTTCGCTATCATTGAGTCATAGTGAGATGGAATTGTGTATCCAGCATATACATGCGTGTCAATACGTATTCCATGTCCACCTGGTTCATGATATTCAGTTATTTTTCCTGGAGAAGGGCGGAAACCATTAAAAGGATCCTCAGCGTTTATGCGACATTGAATCGCATGCATGATAGGTTCATAATTTTTCCCGCTTATTTTACTACCGGCAGCTAGTTTAATTTGTTCTTTAATTAAGTCGAAATTAATAACCTCTTCAGTAATTGTATGTTCCACTTGGATACGAGTATTCATTTCCATGAAATAGAAATCTCTGTTTTTATCTACAAGGAATTCAACAGTACCCACACCTTCGTATTTTACAGCTTTAGCTGCTTTTATGGCTGCGGCTCCCATCTCCTTACGCAATTTCTTGGTCATAAAAGGAGAAGGAGTTTCTTCAACTAGCTTTTGATGTCTACGTTGAATTGAACAATCACGTTCTGAAAGGTGGCATACATTTCCGTACTGGTCTCCTGCAATTTGGATTTCGATATGACGAGGCATTTCGATGTACTTTTCCATGTACAAACCATCGTTAGAGAAGGCTGCTTTAGACTCTTGACGTGCAGAGTTCCAAGCGTCTTCCATTTCTTCAGGTTTCCAAACTATTCTCATTCCTTTACCACCACCACCGGCAGTAGCTTTTAGAATAACAGGATATTTTATTTTCTCTGCGATTTTATAAGTTTCTTCTAAATTTTTTAGAAGACCTTTGGATCCAGGAATGCAAGGAACACCAGCTTTAATCATTGTTGCTTTCGCATTGGCTTTATCTCCCATCCCATCAATTTGTTCTGGGGTAGCACCAATGAATTTAATATTGTGTTCTTGACAAACTCTAGAAAACTTAGCGTTTTCAGAAAGGAAGCCATATCCTGGATGAATTGCATCAGCATTTGTAATTTCTGCTGCAGCAATAATATTTGGTATTTGTAAATAGGATAATGAAGAGGCTGCTGGTCCTATACATACAGCTTCATCGGCGAAACGAACATGTAAACTTTCTTTGTCGGCTATACTGTATACAGCGACAGTTTTAATTCCCATTTCCTTACATGTTCTAATAACACGTAAGGCTATTTCGCCCCTATTGGCAATCAATATTTTCTTGAACATGCCTACTGGGTGTTTAGTTCTACTTAAGATAATAATAAGCTTTAATTATGATGGATCAACTAAAAATAATGGCTGATCGTACTCTACAGGAGAAGCATCATCAACAAGCACTTTTACAATTCTTCCTTGTACTTCTGATTCTATTTCATTGAACAATTTCATTGCTTCAATAATACAAACAGGGTCGCCACTTTTAATGGTATCACCAACCTCTACAAATACTGGTTTATCAGGAGATGGAGAGCGGTAGAATGTACCAATCATTGGTGATTTCACAGTGATATAATTATTCTCAGCTTCCTTAGCACTATCAGCAGGTTTATTCGGCGCTTCTTGTGCTGGAGCTGGAGCTACTGCCGGAGCCGCTTGTGGTAATTGAGCCGGAGCTTGTTGTTGAGGTATAGCTTGCATCTGTTGCATTGGCTGTTGGATGTAAACCACTTTCTCTTGCACCTCTTCTTTACTTCTCTTTGGCTCAGACTTAATTGTGATTTTAAAGTCTTTCTCTTCAATTTCTACTTCTGTTACTCCAGATTTAGAAACGAACTTAATCAGTTCTTGGATTTCTTTTTGATTCATCATGTGTGAATATTTATAGGATAAATGTACGTATTTTATTTAAGAATTATAAGCCCACTTAAGGTAAATTGCTCCCCAAGTGAAACCTCCACCAAAAGCAGAGAGTACTATGTTATCACCTTTTTTCAACTTTTTCTCCCAATCCCAAAGGCATAAAGGAAGTGTTCCAGCTGTGGTGTTACCATATTTTTGAATATTGATCATCACTTTATCTTTTGATAATCCCATGCGACTTGCGGTGGCATCAATTATACGTAAATTGGCTTGATGTGGCACCAACCAATCTACAGTATCTGCTGTTAGGTTATTGCGTTCCATAATTTCAGCAGAGACATCTGCCATGTTGGTTACCGCAAACTTAAATACTGCCTTTCCTTCTTGATAAACATAATGTAAACGTTCATCTACAGTTTTATGACTTGCTGGTAATTTTGATCCACCAGCAGGTTGAACTAAATATTTTCTTCCTTCACCATCACTTCTAAGAACGCTGTCAATGACACCATAACCCTCTTCATTTGGTTCTAGTAAAACTGCTCCTCCACCATCTCCAAAAATCACACATGTTGTGCGGTCTTCATAATCGATAATAGAAGACATTTTATCAGACCCAATTACTATAACTTTTTTATACTTTCCTGTTTCAATAAATTGAGAACCAGTAGTTAATGCATATATAAATCCAGAACATGCTGCGTTTACATCAAAACTCCAAGCATTTTTCATACCTGTTCTGTCAGAAATAATGTTTGCAGTTGCTGGAAAAGGATGGTCTGGTGTAACAGTAGCACAGATAACAAGGTCTATTTCTTCAGGAGAAATTCCTTTTTTAGCGAGTAATTGATTTACTGCCGCAACCCCAATATCTGAAGTTGGGTTGTCATCTCCAAGCATTCGTCTTTCTTTGATACCTGTTCGTGAAGTAATCCACTCATCTGTCGTATCAATCATTTTTTCAAGGTCCTTATTGGTAAGAACATTGTCAGGAACATATCCTTGAACACCTGTTATTGCTGCTGTTATTTTTTTCATTATTTAAAAGCTTCTTTAATCTTTTTAGTTAATTCAGAGCTGGCAACGTCATATGCTAGGCACATCATGTTTTTTACGGCAATGTCATTAGAGATTCCGTGTCCAATAATAACATCTGAATTGACGCCCAATATAGGGGTTCCGCCGTAATTTTCATAATTAAAGCGATCTAAGTAGCTATCTTTTATACCCAACTCCTTTGTGATTGTGTACATTCCTTCGGCTTGTTTTAAAACAATATTACCTGTGAATCCATCACATACCACAACATCTGCTTTTCCTGTAAACAAATCACGGCCTTCGATATTTCCGATAAAATCGAAATCTTCTGAGTCCTTCATTAATTTATAAGCCGATTGGGTTAATAAATTTCCTTTTCCTTCTTCTTCGCCAATATTTAATAACCCAACACGTGGGTTTTCAATGTTCATAACGTTTTTAGCATAAAGTGAACCTAAGCTTGCGAATTGGTATAAAACATCTGGTTTACAATCTGCGTTTGATCCAACGTCTAAAATGATAGAGTTATTACCACCAACAACAGGTAAAACAGAAGTAATACAAGGACGAATTACGCCAGGAATTGAATTTATTTTATAAATAGAACCAACAAGCATAGCACCAGTGTTACCTGTACTTGCAAATGAGTCTATCTTTTTCTGTGCTAATAGCTCAAAACCAACAGAAATCGAACTGTTTGGTTTTTGTGGGATTGCTCGTGTAGGATGATCCTCCATCGTGATGATGTCAGGAGCATTTACCACCGAGATACGGTCAGACACCACCCCTTTTTCCTTCAAAATAGAGGTAATATCATCCTCACGACCGATGAGAACCAATTCTACATCGTCGGGCAGTTGCTCGAGGGCTAGGATAGCACCAAGAACATTTGCTCTTGGCGCAAAATCGCCACCACTAATATCTAATCCAAGTTTCATAAGTGTTAATACACTTTGCTAATGATGGATAAGCAACCTATACCGCTACTTCTTTTTCAGCGATTACTTGACCTTTATAGTAAAGTTTTCCTTCGTACCAGTGTGCACGGTGGAATAAGTGTGGTTGTCCTGTTGTTGGACATGTTGCAATGTTTGATGCAATTGCTTTTTTGTGTGTACGTCTTTTATCTCTTCTTGTACTCGACGTTCTTCTTTTTGGATGTGCCATTTTACTTTATAATTTAAGATTTTTAATTTAAATTTCTCAATGCGTCCCAACGTGGATCTGTATCGTCCTCTTCGTCAGAATCATCTTCATCTTGTTCTGATGAATCAACGTATTTATCTATTAAATCCAACATTTCTTCATTGCACTCGTCTTCTTCATGTACTGTTCTGCTTGGCAAAGCCACTGTTAACAATTCATATATTGTTGACGCGACATCAATGGTAAATGCTGATTCTGGAAGGACAATTAAATTTTCATCCACACTTTCTTCTTCGCCAAACTTATAAATAATTTTATGCGAAACCTCTACTGGGACATCCATTAACTCTGTACAACGGTCACAGGTTTTTTGAACTGTACCTGACATTTCAAAATCACCGATCAACATTGAGTCCTTCTTATTCAGATAGAATTTGACTTTTACATCTCCTCCTTGAATAATAGAATACGCTAACTCTTCAAAGAACGCTGTCGTTATTTCAAACTCAAACAAATGTTTTCCATTCTTTAAGCCCTCAAACGGTATAATAAACTCTTTACTCGAAGCCATAATGTCCAAAAAATTTGGAGTGCAAAGGTATAAAAATTAATAGACATCGCACTTCTTCTTACAAAAGAATCTACAAAGTTACACTTTTTTGTGCTAAACAAGTTATGAACACCTGTTAACTTTTATTTTTTGTAGGCACCGGGAGATATTTCTTCTTTGATCTTTAGTTTTTCAAGTGCGAATGTTACTTTTATACTTATGTTTCATACTGAAAATATAAAATACGGGCCTGTTTCTGTTTTTTTACTCTATTACGATGATTTTGTAACTGAAGAGCATCTGCATAATTTGCTTCCTGATGAACATCTGAAGTTAAAAACACTAAATCATCCCGCGAGAAGAAGAGAATATGTGGCCACACGTGTTTTAAGAACAATGAATTTTGGGAACGAGCCCATTCTTTATTCTGAAATTGGGGCGCCTTTTGTTGAGGGGGAAGGGTTTATTTCAATTTCGCATGCTAATCATGTTGTTGGAATGGCCTATTGTAAAACTTTTCAGGTGGGATTAGATTTGGAGCCTATTCATGATAAGGTGATGAGGGTAAAACATAAATTCTTGAGCAAAGAAGAAAAAGAATTGACAGATACTTCTTCTGTTGAGGAAATGATTAAAGTTTGGTCGGGAAAAGAAGCGCTTTATAAATTAGCGGGACGCAAAGAGATTATTTTTGCTGAAAACTTATTGCTCACACGAATAGATGACCTTAAATGGAAGGGTCGGATTTATTTTCCAAACAACAAGAAAGAGGTGGAGCTCTTTATAGATACTAAAGACGATTTTGTAATTTCAATTAATGCATCACCAGTTTATGAAGTTAAGTAATGACATATTTGAAAAGTTAAATTCTGAAATGGGACAAATAGCCGTGCTAATTGATCCAGAAGAAACAAACTCCTTAGACAAGCTTCAAATGATTGTAAAAAAAGCCGAGTTTGCCAAAATAGACTACTTCTTTATTGGTGGAAGTACGGTAACTCAAGGGGATTTTCAAAAAACAACTTCAATTTTAAAAACCTTGACAGATATTCCTTTGGTGATTTTTCCTGGCGATCATCAACAACTGTCAAATGACGCAGATGCACTTTTATATTTAAGCTTGCTTTCGGGAAGAAATCCTGAATATTTAATTGGTCAACATGTGAAAAGTGCTCAAGAAGTGATTCAGCTAGATTTGGAAATCATTCCCACTGCATATATTTTGATTGATGGTGGAACACAATCTACAGTGGCTTACGTGAGTCAGACTACTCCAATTCCAAGATCAAATACCGCAATTGCTTTAAATACTGCAATTGCAGGAGCACTTCAAGGAAATAAGGTTATTTATTTTGATGCAGGAAGTGGAGCTTATCAACCTGTAGATGCTGATTTGATAAAACTAGTTAAGCAGCAACTCGATACAGTAATTATTGTTGGAGGAGGAGTTCGCACTATTGAGCATATCGAAGCGTTGAAATCAGCAGGAACCAATGTTATAGTTATTGGAAATAAAATTGAAGAGGACATTGATTTCTTATTGGATATTCAAAATTACAAATCAACAGTATTATCATGAAATTTATTAGCGTTAGACGATTAGCAGCTGCTTTAAAGCTGGAGTTCTTTCGCATTGATGATGAATTTATCGAAAGATTAAGAAAAACCATTGACCAATATTTTCAAGAAAGTGAGTTTTTCACTGCTTTTGGTCAAGTTTTTAATCAAAATGAGCTGGTTTTTGTACTTAATCAACTAAAAGATGAAGCAAATCGAGTTTTTCATGATTGGATAGAAGAGGATCATGTTTTAGCGGAATATTTGTTTAGCAGAGGAGAAGTAATTACTCCGAATGAAGAGATTGTTCTATCTAAGGAAGATGAATTATTTAGTGCTTATCAAGACTTTCTTAGCGATTATCTAGCCCCGATTTTAGAGAAAAAGACCGCTTTAGCTATAAAATCAGGCGATCTAGAAGAGTTAGGGAATCATTTAAAATTTAGTCCACTCTTACCTGAAGAAAAACGTATTGAAATTCAACAAGCTGTAAGCAAGTATTTGGGTCAGTTACTTGCTCAATTAAAAGTGAGTCAAGGTGTAGATTTGCAGAATCAACTTAAAACGATATTCTCATATGAGTTTGTAAATGTGCTCAATGAGTTGGACAAATATTTCTACAAGGATTCCATTATTTATTTTGACACAGCGAGATTAATTGTTCAAAAAATCGACTTGAGTCCTTTGATTTTAGATGAAATTAAAACAACACTTTCCAGTTTAAAACTCAATAAAGAGGACCACCAAAATGCAATTAACTTTATAAAATCGGATGTGTTTAGCGCCCGAATCAAAGAGCCGCGTTCAACAATTAACGAGATGGTAAGATCACCTTTCTTTTTTGTTGCTGTTGCAGTGGTTCTGATAAATTTCATTTATTTCTATCCAAGGAAAAATGAAAACGCTAAAGAAGTAGTTAAGGAGAACGTAATTGAAGACTCAGCCATGAATATTAGTTTCCCAGTTTTAATTGACACTTTTCATTTTGATGCTTCTTATAGAATTCTTGATGAGAAAAGCTTTTCCAATTACCGGCCACTTTATTTTGGCAAAAAAAGCGATACCCTTTATGTGGATTATAATCTTGTTTCGTATGCTTTTGGAGAAGCTTCAGGTATTGAGGTTGTCGAAGTTTTGGAGGACAAAGAAGCCATGAGAAAGAATAAGATTAAAGCTGATTTGTTCAATAAGAAACGTGAAAGCTATTCTGAATACTACAGGGATTTGAACTTTAATTTTCATTCGATCCCTCCAACTTGGGAAGATGCTAAAATCAAAATAACAATAGATACTTCTCAACTAATTCGAAATATTGGAAGCACGAAATATGAGATTAATGAGTTTGTTTACAATGCGTATCCAGTGATTTTAGAAAACCTTTCCGACACTGAAATCTTGATTGGATATGGTTCTCAAATTCCATTGATTTTAGAAGTAAAAGATAAAAACGGAGTGTGGAAGGCAGTTGAATTTCAATATAGTTATCCTTGTGGAAATGGACTTCCATCGATAGCTCTTCCCAAGAATGAGATTGTCTTGACATCTGTTGCGGTAGTTGAATTTGATGTTAAAAAAAAGCTAAGATTGCGGATTGGAGAGAATTATTCTGAGGTTTTTAGGGGAGGTAAGAGAGGTGTTGATAGATAGCGTGCTGGTTGTGAGAAAACGTTAATTAATAAGATCTGCACAACATTAATTAATAATAATCTCACAAGACTTCTTAACTCTGAATTAAGCAATATATTATTTATCCCCCCTTCTTTTCATTATGTTTATCCCCCTATCAAAACAGAACTAAAATGATTCAAGTAGTTTGCGCAGTGATATTAAAACAGGGCAAAATTCTTATTGCGCAGCGCAGTGATGAAATGAAGTTGCCTTTGAAATGGGAATTTCCTGGTGGTAAACTTGAAGTAGGAGAAAATGAGAAAGAAGCTTTAATCAGAGAAATTAAGGAGGAGCTGAATATTGAAATTCTTCCCCTGAAAAGAATTTCGTCAAATATCCATGATTATGGTTCATTTAAAATAAATCTGATAGCTTATTTATGTGAGTATGTTTCAGGTGAAATCGAACTTATAGAACATAAAGACGTAGAGTTTGTAGACTTTGAAAACTTATTGGATTATGACTTAGCAGAGGCGGATTTACCTTTTGTTGAGGAATTGGAAATGGTTTTATAATTAAAGTATTCAAACCATAACTCAGTTCCAACCCCCCTCTGTATTAAATGTTACACAGCTATCCATTGTTTTTTTGTAACTTTTCCATTTAATTAGAAGAAGATAATTAATCAAATAAAAATTGAAGAAAATGAACTATTATTTTAACAAAACAATCAAGGGGTCGTTTGATGAGGTTATAACTAAGGTTACAGAAGGATTGAAAACAGAAGGCTTTGGTGTGCTTACAGAAATTGACATGAAAAAGACCTTCAAGAGTAAGCTTGATGTTGAAATGAGAAATTACAAAATTCTTGGAGCTTGTAACCCTACTTTTGCATACAAAGCATTAGAGGCTGAGGATAAAATCGGAACGATGTTGCCTTGTAATGTGATTGTGCAAGAACTTGAGGATGGATTGATTGAAGTGGCTGCTGTAAATCCAATGGCATCAATGCAGGCTGTGCAAAATGATAAGTTGAAAGACGTTGCAGGTGATGTAACTTTAATGCTGGAAAATGTGATTAAAAGGTTGTAAAACATTGTTTTACTTCATTTACCAGGTCGAAAATACGGCTTAATTAATTCCGATTACTATCATAATGATTCCTTTGAGGCTTTCTGATAGTTGTCGGAATTGTTTTTTAATTGTGGTTTGATGCTAAGAAACTACCACGAAAGTAAGTAGTGTCTGGTCGGAAACACCACAATATCAATCCCTAAAACTTTCAGGATGATTCTTTTGAGCCTATTTTGTTTTTCATTGGAATATTAATAGAACTTGTAAAAGACCTGTTTGCATTCCTTTATTTATTTTGAAATTTTCCAGAAAAAAAATAAAAATCACATCAATTTTTATTCTACTTTTGAAATAAAATAATGTCAATAGAACGAAGAGTACAATTGGTTGAAATGCTATTTTACGATTTAGATTTAGAAATCGCTCAGTTTCAAAAAGAGTCAAATTTAGGATGTGTTGCCGGATGCGGAAAATGCTGTACACATCCAGATATTGACGCTTCCCCATTAGAGTTTTTACCTTGGGCTTTTCATTTATTTTTGAATGGAGAAGCCGAAAACACACTTACTGCGCTTAATGAAACCGATAAGCTCACTTGTCACCTCTACAAATCATTGTCAATTCTTGGTCAGGGTCGCTGCAGTGATTATAAATACCGCGGTTTGATTTGCCGTTTATTTGGTTTTGGAGCCAGTAAAGACAAATACGGAAATCTGAGATTAGCCACTTGTAAAATCATCAAAGAAGGTCAAGCTGAGAATTACGAAGACGCTGTTAAAGGAATTTCTGAAGGAATGAAAGTTCCGATATTCACCGAGTACTATATGAAACTGAATCAAATCGATTATCAAATGGGAAGTAACATAATGCCTGTAAACAAAGCGCTTAAGTTGGCCTTGGAAGAAGTTCTGCAATATTATTACTACCGGCCAAGCACTGATTTGGGTATGAATTGCGGTTGATAACCTTTATTTATTTTGATTTTTGAACATTTTCTATTTGAGTAGATTGAATATTGGGTTGAAATCCACTTTATGAAAATCTTAATTTGGTTTTTAGTAATTTATTGTATTTTACAATTTACTTTGTAATAAACTTATTTCAAAAACACAAAATGAAAAACACAAAATATTTTTGGACGCTTCTTTTCACAGTCTTTTTTATAATTGCTATGGGTAGCTGTAAAAATTGTAGAAATGAAGAGCCAAGTGCTAGAGTTGTTAATGGTGGGAATAAAACAGTTAGTGTTCAGATAAAAACATCAGGGGGCAATACTGTGAACATCAATAATGTTCAACCCAATTCTTCTACGGATCATAAAAGTTATGCACCTGGAAATGTCACTTTTACCATTACAGTTGGAAATGGCGTGAGTTATGTTGAAAAACTTCAAATGGAGGAGTGTTTTTATTATGATATCGCTATTGATGAAAAGAATAATATTTCGACATTTGCGATTGATAGAAACAAATGATAACAACAAGACTTGGAACTTCGAATGACATAGATGGAATTCTATCTCTTCAAGAAAAATATTTATACCGCAATTTAAGCGAAACAGAACGCAAAAAAGGATTTGTGACCACTCCATTTACGGTAGCACAGATAGAGGAAATCATTCTTCAAAAAGGAATGTTTGTGGCCACTGATGAAAACAATAAAGTGATCGCTTATGCTTTCGCAGGCAGTTGGAAGTATTTTGAACAATGGGAAATTTTCAATTTGATGGTTTCTCGTTTTCAACAGCTTTCCTATAATGGAAGTGAAATCACAACTGAAAACAGCTTTCAATATGGTCCAGTTTGTATTGATGAAAAATACAGGGGGACAGGATTATTGAATTTGCTCTTTGAAGAAATGAGACTTGAACTTTTGAAACGCTATCCAATTTCTATAACATTTATCAATAAAGTTAATGTGATATCTGAAATAGCCCACACCAAGAAGTTAGGTTGGGAAATTATTGATGAGTTTGAATTCAATAACAATAAATATATTGGATTAGCACTAGACATGGAGATTTCTGTTCTGAAAGAGGTTTAAAAAGAATCAAAGTGTTTCGTTTTCAAGAAAAGCTCGAATGTTAAACACCTTGACTCAATCAGTATTAACCATTATTTCTAAATCCTAGCTTCTTCATTTTCTGACAACTTAGCCAAGCAAAATGCAGAAACAGCCATTACTAAATCTCTAACGGCAACATCAACATAGCTCCAACTAAGAATTAAGCTTAAAGCAATCGCTGTAAGCCATGCAGAAACTACGTAAGCCCCAATTTTTGTATTAATAAGGACAAGGATTCCAGCAATAATTTCAATTACTCCAATAATCATCATAAATGTTGACGGTTCAAAAGGGAGAAGATTTGCGAATCCTTCAGATACATATTGACTCCAATTGGTTAGAATATTTGTGAATTTATCTAGTCCTGCGACAATTGGTACTATACCAAAAGTATATTTTAATATATTTTTCACTAATTTCATATTTGACTCCATAATCAATTTTTTTAAACGATTTATAAATTTGTTACACTCTTTTGATTGGAGTTTTTGAAAAAGGATACAAAACTTTGTAACTTTTTTCGGGTTTCAGTATCTAATTAGAAAAGCGTATTTAATATGGACACAATAAGAAAGATAGACTTCAATTCTCATAAAATCTTAGAGGATGAAGTTATAAAACGAATACTTGGTGGTGAAAAGGAACTTTTCGAAATTTTAGTCAGACGAAATAATCAAAAACTTTATCGCGTAATTCGAAGTTATCTATCCGATGAGATGGAGGTAGAAGACATCATGCAAAACACATATATGAAGGCGTATGCTAAGTTATATCAATTTAAATTAGAGTCTTCATTTTCTACATGGTTGATTCGCATTGGTATAAATGAAGCCTTAGCACGATTAAAAGAAAAAGGGAGGTTTCTAAATATTACACATATTATGGATTCCTTTAAAACCAAAAACATATTAGAAGTTCTAGATTATAAGCAATTTAACCCACAGGAAAAAATGATACAAAACGACGCAAAACTATTATTAGAAAATGCGATTGATCAATTGGGAACAAAATATAAAACAGTTTATATTATGCGAGAGATCGAAGAAATGAGTCTAATTGATATAGCAACTGCACTAGATTTATCTATTTCTAATGTGAAAGTACGTTTACATCGCTCAAAGGAAATGTTGAAAGAGAAATTATTCGAATTGACAAACAATAAGAATATCTTTGAGTTTGGCTTCGGGAGATGTGACAAAATCGTGGAGAACGTTATGAAATTTATAATTTAAATAATAATATTATGTCAAAGAGAGTTTCAATAAAAGATATAGAACCAGCAGCATATACAGCAATGATGGCCTTAGAAGACTATGCTTCTGCGGTGGATGTAGATCATTTGCTAAAAGAACTCATCAAGATAAGGGCTTCGCAAATTAACAAATGCGCCTTCTGTATAGACATGCATACCGAAGACGCCATAAAACATGGCGAAAATCCTCGTCGAATCTATTTACTATCTGCTTGGGAAGAATCTTCACTTTTTACGGAAGAAGAGAGAGCAGTTTTAAAATTGACCGAAGAAATCACCAATATTTCAGAGCTTGGAGTGAAAGATGAAACTTACAACAACGTGATTAAGCATTTTGGAGAGAAAGTTACTGCTCAAATCATCATGTTAATCGTAACCATTAATTCATGGAACAGAATTGCTGTTTCTACTCGAATGATTTATAAGGAATAGCTTTTTAATGTGAATTTTTTAAAACTGTTTTAGTTGCTAAAAGTCTTGATTTATTATAAATAATGTAAGGTTTCATCCTTAAATATTTTCCTTGAGATTAATTATTTTGTGTTTTTTTCACTTTATGAATTCGCTAATTAAGCTTTATTATTATACTTTCATGTGAGTTAAATTAGTTTCTGTCTTTTGTGTAATTTCAAATTTACGCATTTCAAACTTCAGGTATTAAACACGAGTTATTAACATTAAAACAAAAATCATGAACACAAAAAAATCAATAATTACAGTTTTCGCAGCTTTAACACTTTTACTTGTTCCTACTTCATTGAAGGCGCAAGAAAGTGATAAACCTTTAGCTGATCGATTAAAAGACAAGGTTGTCATTCAAAAAGAAGAACGCTCTAACGATGTTGAAGCAAGATTAATCGAAATCAAAAACATGGATATATCTGAGCTTGATGGACCAGAAAAAAGAGCATTAAGAAAAGAAGTGCGTGAAATAGAAAGAACTACCGCTGCTGGTGGGGGTATTTATATTTCTGTTGGAGGATTGCTTCTAATTATTATTCTTCTAATCATCTTATTATAACCTTAAGGTAAAGCTTTAGTTATAGGTTTTATACAAATTAACAAGAACTCACACCCTAAGATTCTTTTTAATAGAAGAATTGTAAGTGTGGGTTTTTTTATTGCCTTTTTTTTAAAATTCCTTATGCTTTTTATAAGTTTCAAAGAAATAAAGAATAAATTCGTTAACCCTTAGGTGGGTGTTAACACAAACATTATGAAAATAAGAAAATTATTTCGCAGCATATCTGTCTTTTTCTTAACAGTATTTGGACTTTTGACTTTGTTTTTAAGCACTTCTGTAATCTTTGATCTCTTTGGCATAAGAGAAATGGAAGGCAACTACGTTTTGTTTATTGTTTGGGCAAATTTCATTGCTAGTATATTGTACCTGTTTGCTGCTGTTGGATTTCTGCAAGTAAAAAAATGGACGACTCTACTTTTAGGAATTTCCCTGATTGTTTTAATTATTGCTTTCGTTTTGTTGAAAATGTATATCGCTGATGGCGGTGTTTATGAAGAAAAAACAGTGAACGCAATGATTTTTAGAACTGGTTTAACGATGGTTTTAACACTGATAGCATACCTGACCATTCAAAAAGACAATTAAACACTCATAGATAAACTTTTATAGAGAATGACTTACCTCATACTAAAAAGCGAATAATGGAACCTCAAATCATTCTAATAATATTTGTGGCGATTTTGTTCTTTTATTTTGGAATGGGACCTGGAAGTCGGATGCTAAAAAAGAAAACCCATCATTATATTGTGCCGCCTTCTCCTGAAAACGACCCCAATTGGTTGCCGATTGAAATTTCAAATTACAATAAGTTTATTTTCATCAAACATAAAGACAGCGAGGTTACTGTTGAGGATGTTCTCATTGTAAACCAGAACGAACGAAATATAAAAGAACTGGAAATAGAGTTAGTAAACGGATGGTTTAAACTTCACATTATTCAATCTAATTTTCAAGAGTTTCATGATACCGTTACCATTTATTCTTACGTTAATAATGGTGATGTTTACGGCTATTGTAAGCACAAAACATCTTCTAATGAAGATTATATTGTGAAACTAGATGAAGAAACCGAGTATTTGAATGGCGTTTTCAGGACCAATAAAAATTTCGGGATTTACTTGCCTTCATTGCAAAAGCATCCCAAAGGAAATATTTCTATTTCTTCAAATATGGAATTAGATTTTAATGAAGCATTGAAGGAGTTGCCAATTTTGGCAATAGACAATAACGAAGCCTGATTTTAAATCCTGATTTCCTTTCTTAATGCACTTTATAAACCATAGAGTTTATATTCATTCCTCCACCTACAGAAGCGAAAACGAGTATATTCCCTTTTTTAACGGTATGGTCCTTAAATTGGTCATTAAAAATCAAACTCAATAAAGTTGGAATCGTTGCAACAGAGCTATTTCCGTATTCCGCTATCGTCATAGGCATAATATATTTGGGAATATCTATAGCTACTTTGTCGTAAAGTTTGAAAATTCTGGAAAGTATAGCGTCGTCCATCTTGGTATTTGCTTGATGAATCAACACTTTATGCACCTCTTCTAAATCAATGTTTGCTTTGTCAAGACTATCTTTAACTACCATTGGAACGTTGTTTAAAGCGTATTCATAAAGCTTGCGGCCATTCATTTTCATAAACAACTCTTCCCCTTTATAGGCAGGGTTATTTGATTTCCCCATCCAAAGAAGATAAGCATGGTCCAATGTATCCGACCTAGAAGCATGAGAGATTATTCCAACAGGCACATCACTTTCAATTCCCTCTAAAATGGTTGCGCCAGCACCGTCAGAATAAATCATACTGTCTCTATCGTGCGGGTCACAAATTCTTGAAAGCGTCTCAGTTCCTATCACTAGAATTCTTTTGGAGTCCCCAGATTTTATAAAATAATCTGCTTGAATCATTGCTAAAAGCCATCCCGGACAACCAAAATGTACATCATACGCGATTGTTTTTGGGTTTTCTATACCCAGCCTATGTTTAACCCTTGATGCTAAGCTAGGAACAGAGTCTGAAACTCTGTTGGCATCTAGCACATCTCCGAAATTATGGGCTACAATAATGTAATCAAAACTCTCTTTATCAACTCCTGAATTTTTAATCGCATCTTCTGCTGCAAAATAAGCGATATCGGAAGCGTTTAAATCTTTTTCAACATATCTTCTCTCTCTAATTTCAGTTATTTTTTCAAACTTATTTATAGTTTCACTATTTGGAGTAGATATCTTATTCCCTTCAGCGTCATAAAAAACATGATCGAGAAAATTTTTATTTAAAATTTTCTTTTTAGGAATATAACATCCTGAACCCTTGATTATAGAATATATTTTTTTCACCATTTGCAAATTTGAAAATTATAATAAATAACATCAGTCGGGAAAAGATATGAAAATTAGTGCTTATCGCAATACTTTAAGTGTTTATTATCACTTTTTCAGACTAAAATCATTTTCCGGAGTTGCTTAATTAAAGCTCCTGAATTGTTTGTTTTGTTGCTGCTTTAATGAAAATAGCCAGGTTTAGTTCGGACAAAGAAAGTGGTTATTAATTAATGTGGTTATAAAATTTGTAAAAACCGTCTGTTCCCGACCAACCGCTATATATTAATTTACTGGTAAAGCACGAGGTAATCATATACTACTTTATTACTAAACGAGATTTAAATTTAAAAACCTCAGTTTTCCTAATGAAGGTTAAAGTGCTAATAATGATAGGACTACTCTGGTTTTTGAAATATATTTAGGTGTATTATTAACAAAAGTTTCGGAGTTGACTTTAAGAGGAAGTAACCTGTTTTGTTAAATGTAAAAAGCTGTTAGTGAGGGCTTACTCTCGATGGAAATCGGGAAGGGGGACAAGGATGAGGGCACTTTAAGTGTAATTTCTTAATTCTATCTTTAATCCTAAATTTAATAGTGTTAGTAATATTGCTTAAAATCAAGCGTTTAGAATTTACAGAGCTGAATTTAAGTCCGAAACTTTAGTAATTTAACAATAATGGGGATTAAGTTTTCAAACTTAATAAGTCTTGAAAATACCGCAAATATGATTGGAAGCAACATGTTTGAGGGATTTCAACCTACATCAAAAAAGTTGAAATAATTAGAGATTATGTATTAGGCAAAATCTCTATTGCACAATTAGCTCAGATAACCAAGGATAAGTTATATGTCTAATTCACCAATATTTATTTCAAGACATTTATTCTTGGGCAGAAGAATGGAGAGTGGTTCTTTAAAGAAAAAGAAAATAAATAACTAATGTAATTTACTGAATTTTTCCGTCTGTTCGGGAGCCTCGTTGGATTTTTGAATAATTCTGGACTGCTCCAGTTTGCGGAAGTCCTTTTCACCCCAGCATCCTCTCTTTTCATGAAATAAGTTTATTTTTACCCCATGAACACAAAACACATCGCTATTTTTGCTTCTGGAGGAGGCAGTAATGCAATTAAACTGCTGAATCATTTTGAGAAATCAAAAGAATTTCAGATTACTTTATTATTAACTAACAATGAAAACGCTGGGGTTTTAGAAAAAACGAGGGACCGTGTAGACCAAATAATCATCAATAACGAAGGAGCAAATGACGGAGAATTCCTTACCGATATAATGCAAGAAAACGCCATTGATTACATTGTTTTAGCAGGTTATTTAAGAAAGATTCCAACAGAATTAATCAACGCATATCCATCTAAAATAATCAATATCCATCCTGCACTATTACCAAAATACGGAGGAAAAGGAATGTATGGAATAAATGTACACAAAGCCGTTCGTGAAAATAAAGAAACAGAATCTGGAATCACGATTCATTTGGTAAACGATAAATTTGATGAGGGAGAAATTCTTGCACAATTCACAGTTCCACTTTCACCAAAAGACGATGAAAACACAATTCAGAAAAAGGTGTTGGAAATAGAGCATAAGTACTTTGCTGAGACAGTAGAGAAGTATCTTCAAAAACAAGGATAGCTACCTAAAGCAACAAGTAAACCCACTGTTTGTTAACTTGCATTGGATTAATAACAAGTGTGTTTTATGATAATTTCTTTAACTTTTTAAGATTTTTCATTCAACCCACTTCAATTCCGTATATTTGTGCAATTAAAGAAATTGGATATGTCAAATCAAGAAAAATTCAGTACGAATAAGGCTCCAAAGCCTGTTGGATTATACCCACACGCAAGAAGAGCGGGAAATTTACTTTTTTTATCAGGAGTTGGACCAAGAACAGCTGGTTCCGATTCAACTGACTCTCAGGTTCCAGGATTGGAATTAGACAAAAACGGAAACTTCATTAAGTTTGATTTTGAAGCACAATGCCGTCAAGTGTTTGATAATGTGCGTGCTATTTTAGAAGCGTCTGGTTCTAGTTGGAATCAGTTAATTGATGTTCAAGTTTTCTTAGTGAATATGAAGAGAGATTTTCATACGTACAACAAAATTTATGCTGAGTACTTTAAAGATAATCAGCCGTGTAGAACAACGGTAGAAGTTTCTTCATTGCCAACTCCTATTGCTATTGAATTAAAATGTATTGCAACAATTGATTAATTAAAATTATGATTGGATTTATTATTAGAGTTATCGTTGCCCTAGCGGCATTGGTTTTTAATGTTTATTTGTTTTACTCAGGATCATGGGGTTGGGGAATTACTATGATTCTTCCTTTGGTTATCATTTGGATGACTTTTTGGAGAAATGAGAATGTGATTATCGCTCTTTATCAAATGCGTTTAGGGAAAATCGATAAAGCATGGAAAGCTTTGAATAAAATTAAAGCACCTCAGTTTTTACCGAAAAAACAACATGCTTATGTGCTTTACTTGAAAGGAATGTTGGGTTTACAAAACGATTTGGGATATGCGCAATGTGAGCAATTAATTCGTAAAGGATTAAATATGGGGCTAAGGACCAGACAAGACCAGGCAGTTGCACACATGCAGTTAGCAGGAATTTGTATGCAAACTGGTCGTAAAAACGAAGCGAAAATGTTGTTGGCTGAGGCAAAAAAACTAGACGATAAAAACATGTTGAAAGAACAGCTTTCTACCATGAGAAAACAAATGGGAATGGTAGCTTCGCCTAATCAAATGCGTCAAGCACAAATGCACAAAGGAAGAAAGAAAACGCCAAGAAAAAGATAACAATGGCAGAGGACCTCAACATAGTTATTGGATCAAAGGAGGAAAAGTATAAAACGCTTATTCCTCAATTGAAAGCTTTATGTGAAGGGGAACCTAATCGTATAGCTAATCTAGCCAATGTTGCAGCGGCAATTAAGCAAACTTTCAATTATTATTGGGTTGGGTTCTATCTGGTTGAAGGCAAGGAATTAGTATTGGCTCCTTTTCAAGGCCCTATTGCTTGTACACGTATCAAAAAAGGAAAGGGTGTTTGTGGAACTGCTTGGGAAAAAGTAGAAACAATTCTTGTTGATAACGTTGATGAATTTCCTGGACACATTGCTTGCAGTAGTCTATCGAAATCTGAAATTGTTGTGCCATTAATTAAAAATGATGAGGTAATCGGTGTTTTTGACCTTGATCACGACGAGTTAAAAGCATTTGATGAAGTAGACCATAAATACTTAAACGAAATTTGTTCATGGCTCGTATCCATTATATAATTCTTGGAATTTTTTCTTTAATTCTTTTCTCTTGTGGACAAGTAGGTTCAATTACAGGTGGGGAAAAAGATACTACAGCACCTCGAGTTATAGTAGATAGAGTTGTTCCACCAATGGAAAGCACAAATATATCTCCACAGAAAATCACGATTCCATTTGATGAGTTTATAGAATTTAATAAACCAGCAGAAAACATAAGAGTTACTCCTGCTGATGTAAAACTGGATTATAGTATTCATAAAAAGTCAGTTGTATTAACTGTTAAATCTGGAACTTGGGCACCAAATACGACCTATACCGTTTATCTAAATAAAGCAATAAAAGACATCACAGAATCAAACGACTCTATCATAGCTTATGTTTTTTCGACAGGAGATTATCTTGACTCTTTAAAAACTGCTGTTCAAGTTGAAGATGCTTTTACAGGAAAACCAGTTTCGGGTGTAACAGTAGGATTATACACTGAAAAACTAACTTCAGATACTTCTAAGATTGAACCACGCTATTACGCAGCTACAAATAAAGAAGGAACAGCTTATTTTCAATTTATTAAAGACATCACTTTTTACATTTATGCTTTTGAAGATGATAATCTAAATAACCGGCTAGATGCTACCGAAAAAAGAGCCGTTTTGAATAAGCCTGTTCATTTAGATACAGTATTTGATATAGTTCCTATTATCCGCTTGATGTCCCCAGAAACTAAAGACTTAATTGTTTTAAGTAATGATGTTATCCCAACAACCACTTGGTGTTTGAGTTTCAATAGACCCTTAAGTGACGAAGATAGTTTTACTTTTCTCTCCCCACAGCCAACCCATGTAATTTGGAATGATACAAAAGATTCTTTAAGTGCGTTTTATGAATCAACAACAACATCAGGTTCATTGTCAGGTGTTTTAAGTACCGCAGAAAAGAGCGATACTATTGTGAAAAAGTATTTTTTTAAGAATAAAAATGAACTTCAATTAAAAATTACCGATAACTTATCAAATAAACAATTATGGGCAAATGATACATTAAAATTAAAATCTAATGAACCATTTGTGTTTTTTGATAAAGGACCGATAGTTCTGGAGTCTCTAAAAAATAAGGATACAATTAGAACTCCTTTAGATTTTGAAGTGATCAACAACAGTCCAATCGAGAGGCATATTTATTTTGATAAAGAAGGAGTAGATAAAGTGTTTTTAAGTATTCCTCCAGAAGCTGTTCAAGGGCAAAACTACTCACTTACAGACAGTTTAAAACTTGATTTCACTTTACAAAAAGAGAAAGAAACAGGTGTTATGATTGTTGAGTTTGACACTATTCCAGCCTATGGAATTTTGGTGATAACAAATAAAGCCACTAAAGCCAATAAAAAGATTGTTTTTGACGGTGTTGAAAAATCTTCGCACCGAATAGAGTTTATGCAAGCTGGTGAATACAGTTTTCACTATATTTATGATATAGATAAAGACGGTAGATGGTCTACGGGCTCTATTTTTGAAGCGAAAGATGCGGAAATTATTCATTGGTTTACTACTACATCTACGATTCGAGCAAATTGGGAAGTAAAAACTACCTTGGCCATAAAAATTGTAGAAATAGAGGCAGAAGAGATTGAAATTGAAGAATAGTTTTTACTTTAGAATGCTGGTAAAATAGATTGATCTTTACAGCTTGAAAAGAAACACTATTATGATTCAAAAGACAATTAAATTCTGCTTGTTTACTTTTCTATGTCTATTGACTTGGTCTGCGCACTCGACTTCTGATGATAAAGTAATCATTAAATCACCAGAAAATGTAAGAAATTCCTTTGATAAAAATCTGAGAAAACTTCTGTATTTTGATTCAATTCGCAATTTAGATAGTGTAAATTATTACTTAGAAGTTGGAAAAGAATTGTTGAAAAAAAACCAACTGTCTACCACTGAGGCGAGTGATATCCATTTCGCAGCAGGGCAAATATATACTTTTATTGGCTTAAATTATTACCACAATAATGAATTAGCAGAAGCAATAATGGCGTTTGAAAAAGCCTTTGACATCTTTGAATTACTTGGTATTGAATATGAAATAGCACGTTCTTTAAACAATATGGCAATCATATATTTAAAGATTGGTTATCAGACCAAAGCCCTTGATTATTTTCAAAAAGCAACTGCTATTTTTATAGATATAAAAGACTCCAATGGCATTGCTTTAGGATACAATAGTATAGCTAAAATCTATCGTGATCAAAATGATCTCCAACGAACACATGAATATTTGGAGGAAGCATTAAAAGTAGCACGAAAAATCCAAAATTCAGATGTTTTATCTAGTGTTCTTAATTCAACAGCAGGCTTAAGAAAAGAAATGGGAGACCGAGAAGGTGCTTTATCATTATATCAAGAAGCACTGTCTATTTCTAAAAATGCAACAAGCGAAATGAAAACTGCCCTTATTTTAAATAATCTGGGGGTAATTTACAAAGATATGGGACAGTTAGAAGAAGCTAAAGTTTATTTTGAAAGAGCATATAAAATTTCAATTGACAATAATTCTACTTTTGGGAAAGCCTTTACATTAGTAAATTTGGCGGATTATTATTTCTTGTCAAACAACAATAAAAAAGCATTAGAACTTGGATTGGAGGGCTATGAGTTAAGTGATCAAACATCAAATGATGAAGGAAAGTATAAGGCTGTTACTGTTTTAATTAGAATATATGAAAAGTTAAAAGACTGGAAAAATACTGCTTATTATCAAAAGATATTAATCGACCAAACGGAGAAAAGAGAAACACAAATTATTGAACAAACGTCTTTGCAGGAAACCATTCGTTATAAGATTGAAAAAGAGCGAATTATTGCAAAGAATAAAGAGGCCGAAACAAGACTGAAAAGTGAAAAAGAACTTCAACGATTAACTTTTTACTACATTATATTTGGAATAATATTTGTCGTTCTACTTACCTTTTCATTTGTAATTTATTTTCGCTTAAGAACTTCTAGAGAAACAAATAAAAACATCACCAAGCAAAGTGAAGAAAGAAAACTACTCTTGCAAGAGGTTCACCACCGTGTTAAAAATAACTTTCAAATAGTTTCAAGTATGTTGCGGCTTCAGTCTTACAACTTTGACAACGAAGAGCTACGTCACAACTTTGAAGAGGCTGTCAATCGAATCAATGCTATGGCTATCGTTCATGATGTTATTTATCGACAAGAAAAGTTTAGTGATATTGATGCTAAAACTTACTTAGAAAAACTCGTTGAAAACCTCCATAGAACTGGTGATAGTCGAATTCTTATTTCTATTGATTCAGAAGAAGTTCCATTTAAAATAGAAACATTAATTAACCTGGGAATTGCTTTAAATGAGCTGATTACCAATTCTTTTAAACATGCGTTCAATGAAAAAATAATTCAGCCAAAAATTAAAATATCACTGCGTACAATAGGTGATAAAACCTATGAATTAATCTATAAAGACAATGGTGTTGGCATTAGCAAAGACGAATATACATCAAGTTTTGGAATGGGGTTGATAGAAACAATTATCTCTAATTTTGATGGAGAAGTAGAATTGTCTTCAGAGAAGAATTGGAATACCCTCATTCGGATAACTTTTAAGGAAGAGTAAAAAACAAAATCAGTTTTATTTTTTCACTCAAAAAGTATGAAAAACGTTAAAAGTGTTTGTTTTCAAAGGGTTGAAAAAATACTGCATAGATTTAACTTTATCTTGCTAGAAGAATTTTGTTTTTACTATATTTATGACTTCGATAAGAATAGTATTTGGACAGCAGTTTCTGTTTTTAAACATAAAAAACTGCACCCATTCATTGATTCGTCGCAAAAACTTCTTATGATAACGAACCGGGAAGTTATAATAATACTGCAAATAAAGAGGGGTAGTGATGCTTTTGAACAACCAGACAGAGGCTTGCTTTTCCATTATTAATAAATATTACTTTCATGCAAAAAATCAGTGGAATTACTATATTCTGGTTTCTATTGTTTCTGTCCTTAGGCTCCTACTCCTTGGCTACTAAAGTGGATAAAAAGCCAGTTAAAAAGGTTGATTCTAATCATGTTTTCGATGTGTATTCAAAAATCCTACATTTTGATTCATTAGAATTGAAGGACAGTTTGTTTCATTACGTGAATTATGGCTATACAATGTGTAATGAGTTAGACATCAACACTATTAATTCGGAAGAGCTTCGGCTTACTATTGCAGAAATTTATTATTATTATGGCAGTGTTAACTACTTTAGCAACGAGGTTTTTGAATCTATCAATGGCTATAAAAAGGCGATTGAGATTTTTAAGAAATATGGTCTCAAAGCTAAATATGCTGATTGTATTTTTGACTTAGCAACCAATTATTCAAAAGTCGGACAAGAACACAAGTCTTTAGAGTTAATGCATCAAGCCACTTCCATTTTCATTGATCTTAAAGATACGGCTGCAATAACTGCAGGCTATAGAAGCATAGGCGTTTTGTACGACAGACAAAGAGATTACTCAAGAGCTCGTGAGTATTTTAATAAAGCTTTAAAACTCAGTAAAAGTACAGATGACGTCGATGCTTCAATTCATTTGCTTTTGTCTCTTGCGGTAACCCACAAAAGGTCTGATGAATTGGAGAAAGCTTTAGAGCTATATTTGGAGGTTTTAGATTTGTCTAAACGTTCTAAGGATGAATTGACAAAAGCTGTTGTTTATAGTAATCTAGGTGAATTCTACAAAAACATAGATGATTTAGACAGTGCCAAAATATACTTTGATAAAGCAAATGTAATCATTGAAAAAAGTGATTCGGATTATAAGAGGTCTTATATGTGGCTCAATTACTCCGATTATTACTTCTTGAGAGGTGACTATCAACAAGCTGTTTTTTATGGTGAAAAGGCTTTGCATTTAAGTGAAGAAATAAAAAACAAGCGTGCAGAGTATATCATGCTGAATGTTCTAATTAAGATTTATGAAAAATTAGGTGATTCAAATAAATTAGCGATATACCAAAAGCGAGTAATTGAGCATCTGAATGAGCACAAAGACCAATTAAATAAGCAGATTAATCAGCTGGAAACTGTGCGCTTTAAGCTTGATAAGGAAAATATTATTGCTGAAAACGAAAAAATAAAATCGAAGCAAGAACAAGAACAAAAAAGTCAAGAACGGAAATATATATACCTACTGGTAATTAGTCTTTTTGTAATTCTTCTTACTTTTTCCTTAGTTATTTACTTTAGGCTTAGAACAACAAGAGAGTATAATAAGAATATTACCAAGCAAAGTGAAGAAAGAAAACTACTCCTGCAAGAGGTTCACCACAGGGTAAAAAATAATTTTCAAATCGTTTCGAGTATGTTACGTCTTCAATCTTATGGTTTTGAAAACGAAATTTTGCGCCGAAACTTTGAAGAAGCTGTTAACAGAATTAATGCAATGGCAATTGTTCATAATGTTATTTATCGCCAAGAAAAATTTAAGGACATTGATGCTAAAAACTATCTGGAGCGACTCGTCGAAAATCTTCATAAAACAGGAGATAGTCGGATAGTTATTTCTATAAAGTCTGAAGAAATACCATTTAAAATTGAAACCTTAATAAATCTTGGAATAGCATTAAACGAGTTGATTACCAATTCGTTTAAACATGCTTTTCATTTAACTTCTGTTGATCCAAAAATCCAAATATCCTTGCGTAAACTGGATAATAAAACCTTTGAATTAAAGTATAAAGACAATGGAGTAGGCTTTAGTACCGAAAGCTATAAAGCTAGTTTTGGAATGGAGTTAATAGACACTATTATTTCGAATTACGAAGGAGAAGTGATTTATGGCTCTGAAGAGGGTTGGAATTCCGTTGTTGTAATTACTTTTAAAGAGGATTGAAATAATAATTAAAACCTACCAATCACACTTCTCACAGAATCATATAGAACCTAAAGTAATTTCCACTCCATAAATCCCCATGCAATAAGGCTGGTTTTTCAGTCGGAATTACTTCATTTAATCGTTGAAATAACCTCTCCAATTGCTTGAGGTCTTTTGTTTCTAATAAGCCCTTGTCAAACGCCATTTTAGCTTGAAAAAGCAAACGGTTTTCAGCAAAGAAGTCACACCAATCTAACATTGGTGTATTAATTTGACTTAAACTACCAATGTAATTGTCTTCATTCCAACCAAAATTTTGATTGCTTATATGATGTTGTTGCGCTAATTCTTACCTAGTGTTTCCTGACCAGTTGATGTGTTTTCGCCTTCTTCAACATATTCCATCACTAAAAATTGCTGATCTTCATTTGAAAAATACTTCAACATTTTTGGATAATTCAAAGGACTTTTTTCATGAAGAAATAGCATTGCTCTAAATTCCTTCTCTAGCATTTCTGGAAATTGAGTAGCACTGTTCTTCTTAACCACCCAAAATTGGTTATCTGCTTCAATAAGAAAGACTTTATTGATGTCGCCACCGTGTAAATAACGAATAAACAGTGGTTTTAGCTCAAAGTTACATTCTTCTTCAAGAAGTAAAAGCGCCTTTTCCATTGCTTATTTATTGTTCCAATTTGACATGGTTTGATTCAATCCTATCGTTGTAAATCCTTTGATAAATTCAGTTGCAGTTTTGATGCGTTCATCTAAAGCTTTAATCTCGTTAGTATCCCACTCACCTAGAACATAATCTACTTGTTTTCCTTGACTAAATTCATTTCCAACACCAAAGCGAAGTCGGGCATAATTAGTGGTGTTTAGTACCGCTTGAATATCCTTTAAACCGTTGTGACCACCATCACTTCCTTTTCCTTTCATGCGTAATTTTCCAAAAGGCAAAGCCAAGTCATCAGTAATTACCAATAAGTTTTCGACACTGATTTTTTCTTTTTGAAGATAGTAATTAACCGCCTTCCCACTCAAATTCATAAACGTAGATGGCTTCAAAAGAATCACTTGACGTCCTTTCCATTTTGCTTTAGCTACGTCCCCTAATTTTAAAGTTTCAAAAACTGCTTTGCGCTCTTCAGCGAATGCCTCAACTACTTTAAAACCTATGTTGTGACGCGTGTTTTCATATTTCGTACCAGGATTTCCCAATCCTACAATCAAATACTTCATTTCTGTTGGAATATTTTGTTCTGCTTCCTTTTTTTTACCGAATAATAATCTGAAAAACATCTATTTCATTTTTAACCGCAAAGCTTTAGCTTAAACAAATCACTTCGAAGAAGGGATTAAAAACCCTAAGCATTCATAATTTATAATTATTCTCACCCTCTTGGATTCGAAAAAGTATTCACATCAAACCCAGTAATTTCATGGTCACATAAAATCACCATTCTTTCAATGATGTTTCTCAATTCACGAATATTCCCGCTCCAATTGGTGTTTTTAAGAGCTTCTAGAGCGTCATCAGTGAATTTCTTACGTGGTATCCCATGTTCGGCGCAAGTCATTGTAAGGAAGTGCTCAGCCAATAGTGGAATATCGTCTTCTCTTTCGTTCAATGTAGGCACATGAATTAATATAACACTCAAACGGTGATACAAATCTTCTCTAAAGTTTCCTTCTTCGATTTCCTTGCGCAAGTTTTTATTCGTTGCTGCAATAATGCGTGGATTCACATTGATGTTTTTCTCACCACCAACTCGCTGAATCACGTTTTCTTGTAGAGCTCTTAAAACTTTAGCCTGTGCAGAAGCACTCATATCTCCAATTTCATCGAGAAATAAAGTTCCACTTTTGGCCAATTCAAATTTTCCTTTCTTTTGTTTTATAGCTGAAGTAAAAGCCCCTTTCTCATGTCCAAACAATTCGCTTTCGATTAATTCAGCTGGAATAGCAGCGCAGTTTACCTCAACAAATGTCTCGTCTTTCCTCGGACTATTGTCATGTAAAGATCTTGCAACTAGTTCTTTTCCTGTACCATTTTCTCCAGTAATCAGAACACGGGCTTCACTAGGACCAACTTTCGCAATCATTTCCTTGATCTGTATGATTCCATCCGTTTCTCCAATAATAGAAGACCCTTTAAAACGTTGAACAGTTCTTTTTAAAGCTTTCTTTTCTTCAACAAGATTGGTTTTGTCACTCGCATTGCGAATAGTCACCAAAATTCTGTTCAAATCAAGTGGCTTTTCAATGAAATCGAAAGCACCAAGCTTTATTGCTTCAACAGCTGTTTCAATATTTCCATGGCCAGAAATCATAATTACAGGACTGTCTACCTTTTCTTTTTGAAGAGCAGCAAGGACTTCCATTCCATCCATTTTTGGCATCTTGATATCACAGAAAATGAGATCGTAGTATTGTGATGTGGCTTTGTCTAAACCCTGCTTTCCATCTTCTGCCTCATCAACTTCAAAATCTTCAAATTCTAAAATTTCTTTCAACGCTCTGCGTATACTTTTCTCGTCATCAATGATTAAAATCTTACCCATGGAAGAATATTTTGTGTTATTTATCCAAAAATAGAAAAATTAACTTCAAAGAAGCAAGGATGGAGAGAAGTTCGAAAAAATTAACTCCCAAGTCGCCAAGAAGAAAAAGAAAAGTTTCAATAGAAAAAAGCTTGTTTCTTCTTCTTTACGTACCTCTGCGCCGCAACGAAACTTTGCGTAACACTACCTGCACTAACAATAAAAAGAGCCACAATCTCTCGCACTACTCAATCCTCAAAACTCAATCCTCAAAACTCTCTACTGATTTACGACATTATTCTAGCATAAACTGCCGTGCCAGGGAATTTCTCCATGATTTTCTTAATCAATGCTGTTAAAGGAATAGACAATATCAAGCCTGGTATTCCCCAAATGAAGCCCCAAAGTGCTAACATAATTAAGACAGTTACCGTATTTATAGAGAATGATTTCCCCATTAGAATTGGTTCTAATATTCCTCCGAAGAACGCTTGAACACCTGTAATTACTAAAATAAAAAATAAGAGTGTGCCGCTAACATTTAACTCAACGAGGGCAAATAAAGTAAGCACAATAACTGAAATAACCGAACCAATCATTTGGATGAAGTTAATCAAGAATGCAAACACACCCCAGAAAATTGGGAAACTCACGTCAAAGGCATAACAAGCCAAACTAAAGCCAATTCCTGTAAAAAGACTCAAGAGAAATTTCACGACAATAAACTTAAATATATCTTTCTCTATTTGCCTGAATGTCTTGACCGAGGCATATAGCTGTTTAAATATAAGCAGCTGCATGACTTTTTGCATATTGACCGAGCCTGCCAAGAGTAAAACCATAAAAAAGAGGGTCATCAATAACATAGTGACGAAGTTTCTCACTATGTTAAGGCTGTTACCAACATTTCCAAAAAGATTAGCACTAATTTTTTCGTTATTCAATAAGGCCTGCAGATTTGTTTCTTCTTCACCTGGGTGAATTCCCATAATTTCTACAACAGGTGTTACAACATCGTTTAATCGCTCATTAAATTTATTTCTAAAATCCTCGTCGGCACTTGCCAACTCTTTTCCAGTAAGTTGAACCATTTCAAAGGCTCCCTTAAAACCTGTGGTAACAATTAAAAGAACAACAATAACACCAATAAGATTAGGAACTCCCTTTCTTTTGAACCACCTCATCAACGGCGAAAAAAGAAGTGCAGCAAATAAGGCAAAAGTTAAAGGAATAAAAATAAAGGAAAGCACACTTAATAAGTACATTACAAGTGGTACAACTATTATAAGTAGCAACTTTTTGATGGCTAGAAGTTCTTTTCGCATTTGTATTAATTTTAAAGTTCAATATTAAGAAATAAAAACAAAACATTGCTTCAATATGAAAAGTCAAATTGATAAATATTGATAAAAAATAAATTCAGCTGTGGATTAGAAATTAATCAACCATGAATTTATAATTAAGCACTAATTTTGTTACATTAAAAACCTTAACTTTAACATCTTAAAATATACAACTTGAGTCACAAAGTTTTATACCTTTCTTATGATGGAATGACGGATTCACTTGGTCAATCTCAAGTCTTACCCTATCTTTTTGGTTTGGCCAACAAGGGAGTTTGCATCCATTTGGTGAGTTTTGAAAAGAAAGAGTTTTCTAAAGATATTCCAAGAATAAAAGAACTCTGCGATGAGAATGGAATTCTATGGCATCCACAAAGTTACACCAAAAAACCACCATTAATTTCTACAGTCAAAGACATCAGGCGAATGAAGAAAGTCGCTTTGAATTTGCACGAAGCGGTAGATTTTGATTTGGTGCATTGCCGAAGCTATATCCCATCAATTATTGGAAGATTTCTTCAGAAAAAAAAGAAGCTCAAACTCGTGTTTGATATGCGTGGTTTCTGGGCAGATGAACGCATAGAAGGTGGAATTTGGGATATAAAAAATCCTATTTTTAAAACAGCCTACAAATTCTTTAAACGAAAAGAAATCGAGTTTTTCAATGAGTCGGATGCTGTTGTATCGCTTACTCATAAAGGAAAGGAAGAAATTAAATCTTGGGATAACATTCCGAAGCTTCCAAAAATAGAAGTCATTCCTTGTTGTGTCGATTTGGATCATTTTCATTCTGATAAAGTTGAAGAAAGCACAGTTGAAATAAAAAGAAATGAACTCGGAATACTAAAAGAAGATTTCGTTTTGGGCTATGTTGGCTCCATTGGAACGTGGTATATGTTGCCGGAAATGCTGGATTATTACGCTGTTTTACGCCATCAAAAAGCCAATAGCAAGTTCCTATTTATTTCTCGAGAACCAAAAGATAATATTATCAACTTAGCCAAAGAAAAAGGTATTCCAGAAGATGAAATTATCGTTATCGGAACAACACATAACGAAGTTCCAATTTATGTTTCTCTTTTTGACTTCTCCATCTTCTTTATTCGTCCAACATTCTCCAAAAAGGCCTCTTCTCCAACCAAACAAGGAGAATTAATGGCGCTTGGAATTCCAATTATTTGCAATGCTGGTGTTGGAGATACAGATGCGATTATCAAAGATGCCAATGCTGGAATTGTTTTAGAAAAGCTTGACAAAGAGAGTTATCAGGCATGTAAATTGAACCCTTCTGACTATAACAAAGACGAAATCCGAGCTGGTGCTGAAAAATGGTACAGTTTAAAAAACGGAGTGAAAAAGTATTATGGGATTTATGAAAGACTGAGCGGATAAAAATCGGAAGGGAGAGATTTTAGGGAGAGGGAGAGAATCAGTGCGGAGAAAGAGAGAAGAGAGCGTGAGAGGTGGAAGTTGAAAAGTTAATTTCACAACTGATTATTACTACTTACCGAAATATCCATCATATTGATTCCTTTTATTTAAAGTTACAGATTTCAGTTCCACTTCTTTTACTTTTTCAAAATGAATTGAAATACAAATCGGTGTATATTGTGGATAATGGCCCATTGTTTCTACAATTGGAAAACAAATTAAGGATAAAGCATTATTGTCACTGATTTCAATATTTGTTTGCCAACTGATAATCGGATAACTTATCTCATGAATTATAAATTGAACGATTATTTCATCATCGTTCTCTTGAATTGAAACAATAGAATCTTTTATCTTTCGTGAGTCATACCATGGTAGATTAATCTGCTCAGCGTATTCTGAGAACACTTCACAGGTTAAAATTTCCTTTACAATTAATCCATCTTCTTTTAGTTTAGAATGGTTGATACTTTTCTGGAAAGTCTCAATGATTTGGGTAAATGTTTTTTGAGAAAAAGTAGAATCTTGATTTTGTGCGTAAGTATTTGAAGAAAGTACAAGCATTAGAATGATTGATATAAATGATAGAACGGATTTAATCATTATTGTTTTTTTAGCTTGTACATTTCAGATTGAAATGGGTTCAATTGTATAATTGGTGAGTTATATAAAATTTAAGAAAAACAATTAAACCCCAATAGTATTGTCATATTTTAGTATGATAATCGGAAACAATCCGATTATCTACAAATAATTTTACATAAAAATCAATTCTCAATCTCAATTCTACTGTATTCAGATTGATCCAATTTAAAATACTTAGCATTCAAACTTGAAAGATCATAAATCTCCCATCTTCTAAACATGTACTCTGAAGGCTTGATTTTTTCATTATTTTCTGAAAAATAATAATCATCATCTATCACAATTGAAACACACTTTTTGTAGTGAATAGAACTAAAAATGAGAGATTCTACTGGATAAGACCAATTGGCATCATAGATTAAATCATCCTGATTCACAACGAACTTGGTGCCTTCTCGCTCTTGTGCAATGTCAATTATCATTTTCATCTCATCCAAACGATAAGTAAATTGCTTCCCTCCTTCCCAAATGGAATGAATTCTAAAAATAAAAACAAAGGAAATTAAAGCGAGAAGTGTGTATTTGAAAAAATTAGGATGAAGAAGACCAATACTGTAAACAAAAGTAAATCCAGATAAGAACATAAGTGAAAAGTTAATTTGTTCTTTATAGCGTGATAAATCGAATCCATAGGAAGAAATATTCACCATGATAATTAGACCTAAAAGCGAAATTAAATAGCCCAATAAAATTAAATATTTCTTTTTAAACAGCATTATTAGAGCAGTCACGAAAGCCAATATCGCCCAATCCCAATAATTAGTTGCTATGTATGCTAACCATGACTTAAAGTATTTGAAATCATAATTATTGTTGGTTAAATTGTACAAAAAATCAGCAGACTTTGCTTTTTCATATTCGCTAATTACGAGTGGTTTTAGCAGAATAAATAAGACAATCATTATTGCATAAAGTAAATACTTTTTAATCTTAAAATCTTTTCTCTCAAAAGCATAAAGCAACAAAGTATAGATGAGCAATATAATAGCATAAAAGTGAGCAGTGATAATGAAAAAGGCGAGGATAATTAATACAATATGTCTGAATTTATGCCTGGAATTATTGAAAATAACATAGAATAAAACCAAAAGTCCCATGGCATAATAAAATTCAAACATTGGGACAAAAAAGCCGGAAGTAATTCCCAAAAGTTGAATTGAAAGCAAGATAAGTCCTGCATAAATATCCTTAAAAAAATAGCGAGTGATCAGGTAAATGCTGTAAAAGAACAATACATGTCCGATTGACGAAAGCAAAACAACAGTCCCCATTTTAAACCCAAGATTACTTGCTATCCAAGGAGCAATTTGAGATAATATCAAAATATATCTATCGTGTTCTACCCAAAAAGACTCATTATTTACAACCCTAAAAAAGTAGTAGGAAGCATCAGCCATAAGTCGTTCTTCTCTATAGAAAATCGCTAAAAGGATCAGTAATCCAAAGAACAAATGCGAAATTAAATCTATGACCTTAATTTCTGTATTTACATTTCTTTTGCGTAGCGTTTTCAACATGGACTGACGGAGGAATTTATAAAAAGGTAAAACTATAAAATAATTTCATTAAATGGTTTTTTAAACGTAAGAGCTCACATTCTTTTAGGTGTGCCTTTTTTAGTAACCAACCCAATACCTTGCAGTTTCCTATCTAATTCGTCATCTTTTGCCACCAACAAAAAGTCTACTCCTTCCGAGTTTGATGTTTTCACCAAGCTCAGCTAAGATTCTTTGTTATTTTGGTAATATTATCTGAATTTTCATCGCCATAACGTATGATTGAACATACAAATACAGTTATTAATGTATGAATAAACAAGTGTTATGAATATCCAAATTTAAGTCTGAATGAAAAACTTATTTCTCTATTTTAATCATTATTGTCCGATAAAAATTAATACACGGGATTTTAAAAATATATAATCCTGATATACATGTCATTATGTTTTTAATATTTCATTTTCCTCAAAACAAGGCATCATAAAGTGTGAGCTGGTTA
>Ga0265293_10000299_pt1 | contig 121745 bp, 124 predicted proteins | sample Munlanlewell138R_FD_192505 | JGI IMG/M metagenome (GOLD analysis project Ga0265293, IMG submission 192505) | Leachate microbial communities from a municipal landfill in Southern Ontario, Canada - Leachate well 138R | ecosystem: Engineered > Solid waste > Landfill > Unclassified | place...
TTCTCATCGCTACACTACCCAGTAAAAATAGTACTGATTCTGGCGAAGGCATTGAGTTTCTCATCCTTAAAGCTCTTTTGTAATTTCTATTTAATCGTTCTATCCAATTCGTGGTGTAAATCATTCTTCTTATTTGAACATGATAGTTTAAATATGTGAAGTAAGAAGCGTATATTGGATTGGTTTTCATGGCTTTAAACGAAGAATACTTCTCCCCCCACTTATCTAAGAACTTGAAAAATCTTTCATAACCATTATCTGGTTTATTTGAAAAATCAGTTAAAATTGTTGTAATTTGTTCTTGTGTAAAGTCCATATCTTATAAAATTTATTTTGCAATTACAAATTTCATAATTTCCCTGGCTTTACACACTTTTTATGGACACTATCGAAATTATGATAGTAAAACGTTGCGTACTGTATTGGAAGGACAAATGTCTTCTGTTCATTCAGATTTATCAAGTACAAGAAATTGGATAAAACATTTTACAAAATCAAAAGAAGAATATACAGATAGCGACCGTTTGGAAGTAGCTAAAATGGGTGATGAAGTCTTTAACAAAGTTGGTTTGATGGATTTTTACATTGAACAAGGTGCATTCACCAAAGCAGATTCTGTTTTATATTCCCTTGAAAATGACAGAAAATATGCGGAATATTTGTACTTAATCGAAAACTTTAGAAATTATATTGCTTTCCGCTCAAACTTGGTTAATAACAATAGAAATTTGGCTCAATTAGAATCAAAGGAAATTTTAAAATTTGCAATGTTTTCTAAGATTATTTCGTAATTTTGAATAAAGTTGTTCATGACATTTAATTATTTGATAGTCAATTAAATATACGAATTATATCGTAAAATTGAACAACTTTTTTAATTATTTTTCAAATGCACAACGGGTAAATATTACTTTAAATCTAAACAAATTTAAGATTTTGATGTTAAATTTGTATGTTAGTAAATTAATGATTCAAATAAATTACAATATGTATCCTCCAGAATTAACAAATCCAATGAAAGAAGAATTAGTTTCAATTGGTTTTAAAGATTTAACAACTCCAGAAGAAGTTGATGAATTAGTAAAGAATACAGAAGGAACACTTCTGTTGGTTGTAAATAGTGTTTGTGGATGTGCTGCTGGAAATATGCGTCCGGGGGTTAAGATTTCATTAGAAAACAGTGAAAAAAAACCAACAGTATTAGGAACCGTTTTTGCAGGTGTTGACAACGAAGCAACACAAAGGGCAAGAGAATATTTTCTACCGTTTCCCCCTTCATCTCCGTCAATTGCTTTTTTTAAAGACGGGAAATTAGTTCATTTTCTTGAACGCCATCACATTGAAGGTGTTACAGCAGAAATGGTTGCTGAAAATCTTCAAGAAGCATACGAAGAATTTGTATAAACAAAGTCTTTGTTCATCATATTCTTTAGCGGTACATTAACTTGTACCGCTATTTTAACCACTATTATATTTTATAGTCTTCTTAATACTTTATAGTATTGCTAAAGAATAATTTTTTCCAGGCAATGACATAACTATACCTTCAATCTCTAATTTGAGAAGAGTACTACTTAAAGTATGTACTGGTTTTTTTAATTTTAAGGAAAGAATATCAATAGAAATTTTTCCTGCATCCTTAATTGTGTTTGCAATCAGTTTATCATCTCCTTTTAAGTTGTCAAAAAGATTCATTTGTCTAACTTTTATTTTATTTTCTTCTTCCCAACCCATTATACTTATAAAATCTTTGCCACTGGTAATGAGATGTGCTGTATTACTTCGTATTATATTGTTACAACCCTTAGAAAAAGGTCTATTTACATCTCCAGGGAAAGCAAATACATCCCTATTGTAATCATTGGCTAAATTGGCAGTAATTAAAGAGCCTCCTTTATCGCCACTTTCAATAACAATAGTTGTCATTGAAAGTCCTGCAACAATCCTATTTCTCTGCGGAAAATTCATTCTGTCAGGAAGAGTTCCATTAGGAAATTCGGTTATAATTCCACATCCTTTTGTTTGTATCATTTGTGAAGCAATAGATTTGTGCTGAGCAGGATAAATATAATCTAATCCATGACCCAAGACTCCGATGGTTGGAATATCAAGTTCAAGACATTTTCGGTGTGCATATCCATCTACGCCTAGTGCTAATCCAGAAATAACTTGTATATTAAAAGGTTTTAGTGTAGTTAAAAGCTCATTAATTAATTGTTTACCATATCGAGTCATACTTCTTGTCCCCACTATTGATATTGGTCTAGGGTGATTAAAGTCAAAATCGCCTTTATGATATAACAAGATGGGACTGTCCGCGCATTGTTTTAATCGTTGAGAATATTCTGAATGAGTAAAAAAGGTTGTATCAATTTTATTCTTTTTAATATATTCAACAATGGGTTCTGCCTCTTTTAATGCGTTACTTTTATTTAATTTACGAAAGCGTTCCTTAGATAAACCAGGGATAGTTGTTTTAATATTTTGTTTGCTTTCAAAAATATTAGTTTCATTTCCCATATGAGAAAGGAGCATCTTAGCATTTTTTGGACCAATGCCTTCTAATAAAGTTAGTGCAACTTGGTAATTTAAGTGGTTGTTTTTCAAAATAATTATTTTAATTTAGGTGATTAAAAATAACATATATTTTATTAATATGAAACAAATTTTCCCTTTTTTATTTTTTCTATCAATCTTTCCCTCTCTGGCACAAGAAATTACGGGAGTAATCTTGGATGAAAATAAAGATCCTTTATACGGAGTGTTGGTTGAAAACCATAAAGGAGATAAAGCAAGAAGCGATTTAGAAGGTTCATTTACGATTAAAGCACCTGAGTATCCTTTAACTTTAAAATTTTCAATTTTTGATTATCATAGCAAAGAGATAGTACTTAAAGCACAGCCAACCGAAATCTTTGTTGTTGAAATGAAACCAGAAGCACAGGAATTGGAAGGAATTGTTGTTTCAGCATCTAGAAGAAAGCAAAAAATCGAAGAAGTTACTATTTCTTTAGAAATAATTAAACCAGAATTAATCGAAAATAAAGGTATTACAAATGTGGAACATGCTGTAAACCAAGCTCCAGGTGCATATACAATGGATGGACAAGTCAGTATTCGTGGAGGAAGCGGTTTTTCTTATGGTGCTGGTAGTCGGGTTATGGCTGTATGGAATGATATTCCACTCCTTTCGGCTGATGCAGGTGATATCAAATGGGAATCAATTGGGTTAGAGAATATCGCTCAAATCGAAGTATTAAAAGGTGCATCCTCGGTATTGTATGGAAGCGGTGCGCTTAACGGAATTGTTTCATTAAAAGATAAAGACCCGACAATTGAAGGAGAAACAAAGGTAAGTTATCAAATTGGAATTTACGATAATCCTCGAAGAAGTAGCCTAAAGTGGTCGAGTAAAGCCCTATTAAGCAATCAGATTAGCGCCTATCATGGTAAAATGCTAAAGAATTTTGGTTATACAGTTTCTGCGTACGGATTTATGACTGACGGATACAGAGCTGGCGTAGAAGCTAGAAGAGGAAGATTAAACGGAGGGTTTATTTTTAAACCAAAAAAAATGAATCGATTAAAAGCGGGTCTGAATTATTCGTTCTCAATGGAAGACAAAGGTATCTTTCTTATTTGGGAAAGTGATAGTTTAGGGTATTATCCATTAGGTGGTTCTAAAGATTTGTATTCCGACTCATCTACTTTGTCAATCGTAGAAGCGTTTAGAGCAATGATTGACCCTTATGTTGTTTATTTTGATAAGTATAATAATAAGCACAACATACAGGGAAGGTTTTATAATACAACCAATGTTTCGGGCGAGAATAGTGCTAAGGCTAACATGAGTTATATAGATTATAAATTTGATAGAAATTTTAATGCTGGATTTCATCTTACTGCTGGTTTAACAGGACAGTGGGGTGATATTAATTCGGTATTATATGGCAATCATAAATCTCAAAACTATTCTTTTTATGGACAATTGGATAAGACATTTGGGCGAGTTACACTTACTGCTGGTGTAAGGGGTGAATATTATCGGGCAAACGATTTGGAACCTGACTCAAAGTTATATTTATCTAAAGATTCAACAAAGTCAATCAATATTCGACCAATATTTAGAGCAGGGCTGCATTATAAAGCATTTGAAAATACACACATCAGGGCTTCATTTGGTCAAGCTTATCGATACCCTTCAATTGCAGAGCGATTTGCTTCTACATCAATGGGAGCTGTAAATATTATTCCCAATTCTGAATTGAAGTCAGAAAGGGGCTGGTCTGCAGAACTTGGGATTAAACAAGGATATAAAATTGGAAACTTTAAAGGATTTATAGATTTAGCTGGCTTTATCAATGAATATAAAAACATGATTGAATTTACCTTTGGATTCCATAAACCAGATTCAATTACTGTAATGAAGCCTGAAGATGTACCGAAATGGTTTGGATTTAAAGCCCAAAATGCTGAAAAAGCGAGAATCATTGGAGCGGAATTGTCAATCAATGGTATAGGAAATATTGGAGATGTTGAAATTAGTGCGTTAATGGGTTATACTTACATGAATCCAATTGTGTTAGACCCAGATTCTGTCTATGTTTATGGTGATGCGCTTATAGGAAATGGAGGTCTTTCAAATCCTGATTCTAAAATGTTGAAATATAGATTCAGACACCTTGCAAAAGGAGACATTCAATTAAAATATAAAGGAATAATACTGGGGTTTGGTGCAAGATATAACAGTTTTATGGAGAATATTGATAAGACTTTTGAAGAAGGAGCTATTATCTTCCCAGGTACACCCCCAATTCCTGTTTTAAATGGGTTGAAGGAGTATAGACAAGAACAACAAAAGAAAAAAGGAGATTTGGTATTTGACTTTAGGGTTGGTTATCAATTCAAATCTAAATATCAAATCCATTTTATTGTTAACAATTTATTTAATGTTGAGTACATGACACGACCAGGAGACATCCAAGCTCCGCGTCAGTTTGTATTAAGGTTTCAAGCAGATTTATAATGAAAGTTTTAGCAATTATCCCATCCAGATATGAATCATCTCGTTTCCCCGGAAAGCCATTAATTGATTTAGCTGGTAAAACAATGATTCAACGGGTTTACGAAGGAGTGGCAAATTCAAATTTATTTTCTGAAGTTGTTGTTGCTACTGATGATGAAAGAATTGCGAAAAATGTTTCTTCATTTGGTGGAAATTATATGATGACAGCTGAAGAGCATCGAAGCGGTACAGATCGATGTGGAGAAGTAATTAAAAAGTATTCAGACTTTGATGTTGTAGTCAATATTCAAGGAGATGAACCTTTGGTTGATGTTGAACAATTGAAGATTCTTATTTCAGCCTTTTCTGATGAATCTGTCGAAATTGCTACCATTGCTTCTCCAAAAATAGCAGTAGAAGATATTCAAAATTCCAATAGAGTCAAAGTAGTGGTTGATGAAAAGTCTGATGCACTTTATTTTTCAAGAAGCCCTATTCCTTTTGAAATGAGCGATGAGGCATATCCTTTTTTAAGACACATTGGACTTTATGCTTATCGGAAGAATGTTTTAGCAGAACTGGTTGGTTTACAACAGACAAAACTTGAAAAAACAGAAAGTTTAGAGCAGTTGAGATGGATGTATTATGGCTATAAAATCCGTGTTCAAATAACAGAAATTGAAACGCCAAATATTGATGTTCCAAGTGATGTCGAAAACGTATTAAGAATTATTCTAAATAAATAAGTCCACTATTACCGTTTATTCCGTATTTTTGCATTTTCATTGTAAGTTGTTAAAATTAAATAAATAAAAATATGGGATTAAAAGAGCGTTGGAAAATCCAATCTACAAGTCAACTTATTATAATTCTTATCGTTTTCTCGATTAATGGAAGTATTGCAGCTTACCTCATGAAACCAGTTCTTACTTTTTTAGGAATTAGTAAAGATATCGGTTGGTATTTCTATTGGCCACTTGCTTCAATACTTATTTTACCAGTATATTTTGTGTTATTACTAATCATCGGGTGGATTTTTGGTCAATATAAGTTTTTCTATAATTTTGAAAAGAAATCTTTGAGTAGAATGGGACTGGGCTTTCTGTTTAGAGATAAGGAAGTAAAAGAATAAACTGTATAATCACTGCAACAAAATCTTTTAAAATTCGTATATTTGTATTGTGCAGTATATAAGAGACATATTATTCGAATTGCTTTTGCGCAATGATTGCGTGATTATTCCTTCATTGGGTGGTTTCGTAACAAACTATGTTTCTGCTAAGGTTGATGTCCAAACAGGCATTATCTTTCCTCCTTCAAAAGCTGTTAGTTTTAATAAAAACCTTATTTTGAATGACGGACTGATGATTAATTTTCTGGCTGAAAAAGAAAAAATATCATACGAAGAAGCACAATTTATATTACGTAAAGAAGTTCAACAAATTAATGAATCGCTAAACAACAATGAGCGTATTCAGTTTCAAAATGTTGGTTTTTTATATCAAAGTAAAGCAGGAAAGGTTTTGTTTGAACAAGATCGGTTCTTTAATTTATTACTTTCTTCTTATGGGTTAAGGAGCGTGGAGTTTGTTCCTGAAAAATCCGAAGAACCTGTCATTGAACAAAAACAACGAATAGTCCATCAAAATAAATCAAAACAACAGGAGAAAGTTAACGTTTCTGAACAAGCTCCAATCATCACTCATCCTGCGATTCAAGAACATCAATCTCCTAAAAAGATAATTGGAAAAATTATAAAATATACTGCTGTTGCCGCATTAATTCCGCTCTTGTTTTATGGTTTGTGGATTCCAATGAAAACCGATGTATTAAAATCGGGAGTTTTATATTCAGCAGATTTTAATCCATTTAAAAGCAAGATTACAGAAAAATATATTCCTTCCATTAATCATGAAGAATTGATGGTGAATAAATTTACTCCTTCTAATCACCTAGAAAATATTACTGCCAATTTAACTGAAGAAACAGAAGTGTTTTCATATCCTGTCGGTGTAGATTTGTTTCTGCCTGTTAAAAATAGTATAAATCGTGGGAACAATTCTGATGAAAAAGTTCAGTCAAGTTCAATAAATGATTTAACTGAGAAGAGCGTTACACAGATACATTCATTGCACGCAATTGTTGGCTGCTTTGGAGACGTGAAAAATGCCAAAAAATTGATAGAAGATTTACAAAATAAAGGTTACCAAGCATACGAAGTAGATGTAAAAGGAGGATTGCACAGAATCTCAGCTGGAAATGTAAAAGATATGGCAGAAATGGAAGCATTACGCCAAAAATTATCATTAGAAAACTTCTCCTCATGGGTGCTTAGAAAATAACCATTAAGATTATTTATAAAATTATTTAACTTACTATAACTTTTGTTGAGCATTTAGATTTCACGAATTCATAAATAATTTTGAAATAATAAACCATCTTGTATTAATCTGAAAGTCCTTTATAAATCAAGGAAAAACAAATGGTTAAAAAAATGTTAAAAAATATATCGGTAAAATTTGGATGTTTATCTAATATATTCATATATTTGTCGCCAACAGGGACTACTAATTATGATCTAAACTATAAAAATGGTTTTCTTTTAACGGAAAATCAATCAAATTTAAAGGGAGTACACGCTCCCTTTTTTATTTTATCCAATTGAATAGATGGTCCATGCATAAAAAATAATCCAGCCATCAATTATTCCAGAATAATACATTTCATGTCGTTTTGGATGACTCAAAATTAGGAGAATAATCAACCCAGTAAATGCCAATCCGAAAAGTAGATGATTAATCGAGTGAGAATAGAAAAGCAAACAAACTGCACTGATAATGATAAACCCTATCCCAATTGATTTTGCTCCAGCTTGCCCAAATATTTGCGGGATTGTGTATTTATTTTTATTATCATTCACAATATCGCGGATATCAAAAGGAATCGTAGCAGTCAGAATATAAAAAAATACAGACCCCAAAAGTAAAGTAGGAAATTCTATTGCCTCCGATTGTCTGAAATATGGCCAAAAAACCGCTGCAACCGACCATTGTATCCCGATAATATAGATTTTAATGTATGGAATATCGCGTAAGGCAGAAAGTTTTGGGTGTGGACTTAATACATACGCTAATCCCAAAATAGCTCCAAACGACAATACCCAAAAATCACTTCCCCATTTTAAAACGATAAAATAAATAAATATCGAGCTTATCAGACCAATCATTGAAAAAAATATAATTAAATTTTGATTTTTTTCAATCCAAATATGTCGCTCTGATTTTTGAATCTTTGGCTCTTTTATTCTGATAATGCGCTGAATGTTATAAATAAACAAAGTAGCAAAGAATACAACCCATCCAATTCCATAAAAATGTTTATTTCCAAGCTGATAAGAACAAGCAAATGCTAAAATCCCCGAAGAAGAACTTACAAGAATATTGCTGTAAATAATGAATTTTAGAATTGCCATATATGCTGGTAAAAGTAAAAATGTAACACTAGACTTTTGGCATCGCAATGTTAAAATTTTAAATTACTTTTGTAATATGTCAAAAAAACGCATCATTGTTTCAGTAACGAATGACTTGTACACAGACCAACGTGTGCATAAAGTATGTTCTTTTTTACATGAAAACGATTTTGAGGTTATTCTTGTTGGAAGAAAACTTAAAAATAGTCAATCGGTTGCTGACCGAGTTTATCAAACACGCCGTTTTCGTTTACCTTTTACTAAAGGAGCGCCTTTTTATGCAACGTATAATCTACGGTTGTTCTTTTTTCTGGTTTTTCATCGTTTTGATATTTTAGTAAGTAATGATTTAGATACACTTTTAGCTAATTATTGTGCACATAAACTCAAACGGAAATCAAGATTAATATACGACTCCCACGAATTATTTACAGAAGTTCCTGAGTTGACTTCTCGCCCTAACATAAGGAAAGTTTGGTTGAGAATTGAAGAGCATATTTTCCCTAAATTGAAAACTATTATTACTGTGAATCAATCTATTGCAGAGATTTATGAAAAGAGATATGGGAAAAAACTGTACGTTGTACGGAACGTTTCAAAACTTTGGCTACCAACAAATATTCAATCAAAAAGAGAATTGGATTTACCTGAAGATAAACATATCATAATTTTACAGGGTTCTGGAATTAATGTGGATAGAGGAGGAGAAGAGGCTGTTTTAGCCATGAAAATGATTGAAAGTGCGTTGTTTTTGATTGTTGGGAGTGGTGATATTATTCCAACCTTAAAGGAGATGGTAAGTGAACATAAATTAGAAGAAAAAGTCCGTTTTATTGGCCGCGTTCCTTATCAAAAAATGATGAATTATACTTTTCATGCGGATATTGGTTTAAGCCTAGATAAAGATACGAATCCGAATTATAAATATTCTTTACCGAACAAATTGTTTGATTATATTCATACCACAACGCCAATTATCAGTTCAGATTTAATCGAATTAAAACGAATCATTCAAAAATATGATGTTGGGAGAATTATCGAAGAACACAGTCCACAAGGAATCGCAGATGCAATAAATTCAGTCAAAAACTCTCCAGAATTACTTCATAAACTAAAAGAGAATTGTAAAGTCGCAGCAATTTCTGAAAATTGGGAATCTGAAAGTAAAGTATTGGAAGATATTTACTTAAAACATTCGTGATGGCCAAAATAATCGTTAAATTAGCATTGAAATTTTAACAGATGATTAGAGAAAATGAATTAACAAAGTTGTATTACTCCATTGGAGAAGTCGCTGAAATGTTTGATGTAAACACTTCCTTAATTCGTTTTTGGGAAAAGGAGTTTAAAACCATCAAACCCAAGAAAAATAATAACGGAAATCGGAAGTTTACGCCATCTGATATATTGGAATTTCAAAAAATTCACCACCTTGTCAAGGTAAAAGGCTTCACGCTTGATGGTGCTAAAAAAGCATTAAAAGATAAGTCTTTTAAAGTTGAAGAAACTCAAGAAAGCACAAAAAAAGAAATCATAGAAAGATTAGAAAGAATTAAAGAAAGGCTGTTATCTTTAAAAGATTAGTTCTCTTTTAGAAAAACGTTTTTGTATATAGCAACAATCTTTTTTCTCAATAGAAAAACTCCGATACCTAGTAAAAAATAAGGAGCCATCATGATATACAAGATTGCGTTATTAATTCTATTCCCTTTGTGATAATCTAAAACAGAATCATCAACCGTTTCGGCAGCATTCGCTAATAGTTTACATTGCGAGCATTGAGCGTCTGCCGTTCCAGTGAATAAAAACACGAAAACAAGTGCTAAAACAAGATATGGTAACCATTTTCTCATGATGCAAAGATACACTAATTTGTAGATATTCTTGTTAAAAAAATTAATTTTGTTTTCTTAAATATCTTAAATTGGAAGTTTTAAAAGAAATATACGTAGGTATTTTAAATACTACATTAATTGAAGGAGTTGCAGTATTGGTCGGAATCACCTATTTAATTCTTATTGCTTCAAAAAATAGATGGGGTTGGTGGCTGGCTTTTATAAGTTCTTTGTTATACGTATATCTCACTTATTCTGTCGATTTGTATGTCGAGTCTTTTCTACAAGTTTTTTATGTAGGAATGGCAGTTTATGGGTGGATGGTTTGGAATAAACCAGAAAACAAATCTAATAGGGTTAAAACGTGGAATGCAAAAATACACGTTGTGGTTATAATAACTGGCTCTATCTTGTCTGTATTGATCGGATTTTTACTACAACTATATACAAATCAAGCAAACCCGTATTTGGATACTTTTACAACCATTTTTAGTCTTGCAGCAACGTTTATGGCGGCACATAAACTTATAGAAAATTGGATTTATTGGATAATTATCGACACAGGATTGATTTTCTTGTACATGGGCGAAGGCTTATATCTTATTGGTATGAATTACCTAATTTATACGATTATCGCTATTTTTGCCTTCGTTTCTTGGTATAAATCTTTTAAAACTCAGAAAAATTGAAAATTGCATTTACAGGACCCGAAAGCTCTGGAAAGACAAGTGTGTCAAAAGAAGTTGCAAAGCGTTTACAAGCGGAGTGGTTTCCCGAGTATGCACGTGAATACCTTCTTCAAAGAAAAGGAGAATATAATTTTGAAGATATTGAAACCATTGCTTTGCGCCAAGAAGAAATTCGTAAAGGCCATGTAAAGCCTGGACTAAAACTTTATGATACCGAAGGTATTGTTTTACAAATCTGGTCGGAATTCAAATACCAAAGATGTGCTGAGTCAATTATTGATTTGGTAAAAAGCCAAGATTATACATTTTATTTTCTTTGTAGCCCAAAAGACATTCCATGGGAAGAAGATCCATTAAGAGAAAACCCTTTTCAAAGAGAAGAGTTGTTTGATATTTATCTCAAGAAAATAGAAGAACTGGGGTTGCCCTTTTTTGTTTTGGAAGGAACTTTAGATGAAAGAATAGCAAAAGCAATTGAAATCATTCAAACGTTGTGAAAAACGGTGTATATTGTATCACCCTAAAATCGAGTGTTGTTAATTCCGAATTTTTAGCTTTCATTTTTTTATAAAGTTGCATACTTCCAACTGCTCGATTGGCAGATCCAGACGGAGCCGTTAAAGAAACGGTTTTTATCTTTCTATTACCCATCTCAAATTCATGAATACGTGGAACATTTTCATCAATTTCATTGAGTTTAATCGCTGGAAAGTTTTGTAATTTTTTTCTAAAGAAATATTCGGGACCATTTTTTGAATTTCCGCCTGTAAACAATAACGTATTAACAGAATTGTGTGTCTTTAAAATCGAAATAATTGGTCTTAATTCAAATTCTTTGATTCCTAAGTCAGCAGCATTTATTTCATCACGATATGCGACGTCAACCATATCGCAAATCCCAATTTTATGCTGAATCAGAAATTTTTTCCTTTGTTTTATTGCCTTTTCAGAATTTTCATAGATGAGGTTTAGGTTAAAAATCCTGTCTAAAATAGGCCAAAGTTGATTGTCTCTACTGCCATACCAACAATCTACATCACCTTGTTTTAAATCTCCCGTTGTGAATCGAGGAGGAGGCAAAGTTCCTACAATTAATTTCTTTGTTCCTTTCGGAATAAATGGAGGATATGGATGTGAATGTTTGAACATAAAATATAATTGTAATACTTACTTCTATTACAAGCGAGTGCAATAAAATGAAGTTTAAATTAACCATTTTTATCCAATGTTAAACACCTTCCCCTATTATTTTACTTATTTTTACTAAAAATTTCGAGCATGATAGATTGGATATTCTTAATTATTGGCGGATTGTTTGAAACGCTTTTTGCAATTAGCTTAGGAAAAGCACAAGTAACTTCTGGAAAAGAAATGTGGATGTGGTTAGTTGTTTTTGTCTTTTCTGTATCCATTAGTATGTTCTTCTTATTTAAAGCGATGGGAGGAGAGTCTGCAATCCCTGTTGGAACAGCTTATGCCGTTTGGGGCGCAATTGGAGCTGTTGGCACTGTGATAATGGGAATAATTTTATTCAATGAACCCGTTTCTTTTTGGCGTTTACTTTTCCTTACAACTTTGGTTCTGTCAGTGGTTGGATTACAGATAGTGAGTCAAAAATAAAAAACCATCCTATAAAATAGAATGGTTAACAGTAATCAACTTAGTTGGATTACAATCCGTAAACTGAAGTTTTATTAAATTTTTTAGCTAATAAAGCATATACGTGAACCCTGTATTTGTTACGGTTAGAAGTACCTAACTTTTTCATAACTTCATCAATTGCTTTATCCAACTCTGGACTATCTTTTAATCCTAATTTCTTAATTAAGAAGTTTCTTTTAACGGTTTCTAATTCTGAAACATCTGTTCCTGATACAGTCTCTGCGTCTTGTTTGTAGATAGATGGGCCTAATCCTTTAGCAACAGCTGATATCAAATCTTCAGACAAACCCAGTTTTAATTTTTTACTTTCCGCTGTATATTTTGCAACAGCATCATCAAATTTACTCATATTTTATATTTTTTATTAAGTTAATACTTTCATTCAAATGTAAATAATTATTGACTTTATAATGAAAAAATATAAATAAATATTTGTTAAAAGCGTTATTATTACGTGTAGTTATTCCATTTTTAGTATGTTATGGCATTCTTTTTGGAATAATACAACTGAACTTTAAAATGAATGATTATGAAAACAATAATTTCAATTTTAGTAATCGGAATTTTAGCTTTTGGAATGACAAGTTCTTCTACAATATCATACCCTAAAGCAAAGGTCAAAAGTTATACATCAGGAGAGAAATTAACATACCGAGTGTCTTATGGAATTATAGATGCTGGTGAAGCTGTTTTGACGGTAAAAGAAACAGCAAAAAGAGGAGCAGATGGAAGGCGACTATATCACATGGTGGGCGAAGGAAAAACGCGGGGTGCTTTTAATTGGTTCTATAAAGTTCATGATGTTTATGAGACATATATGGATAAAGAAGGCGCTTTTCCGTGGCATTTTGTTCGCGATGTAAACGAAGGTGGATACACAATTAATCAAGAATATGCTTTTCATCAAGATAAACAAAAAGTGGTGGATCAAGACGGAAAAGAATATAAAGTTCCTTTGGGTGTAAAAGATATGCTTTCTTCTTTTTACTTTGCAAGAACGCTGGACTTTAGCAAGATGAAAAGAGGACAAATTATCGAATTTAAAATGTTTATGGATGGAGAAATATGGCCACTCAAAATAAAGTATTTAGGAAAGGAAAACATTAACATTCGAAAAGGTACTTTTAAAGCATTGAAGTTTGTTCCTGTTGTTCAAGAAGGACGATATTTTACAAGTGAGGAAGATGTACAGTTTTGGGTAACTGATGACAATAACCACATTCCAATTTTAGTAAAAGCAAAAATTCCTGTAGGAACAGTAAGACTGCATCTTGTTGATTGGGAAGGATTGAGGGGACCAATTTCTAAAATTGATTAAATAATATATTAGTATAACGTTATTTTTTTGCTATAAATAATAAAACTCTTGCAAAATACTTACCTTTGTGTCATGGTATTATACAACGTAACACTTAGTATTGATGCAGAAACAGAAGAAATCTGGCTCAAATGGATGAAAGAAACCCATATTCCTGATGTGATGGCTACTAAGCATTTTCGAGATTGCAAATTATGTAGGGTTCATGGTGAAGAAGAAGGAGGAAAAACATACGCAATTATGTACACAGCTTTTTCTGAAAAAGACTTTGACGATTATCAAATGAATCATGCGCCAAGGTTACAAGCTGAGCATTTACAAATGTTTCAAGGCAAGTTTGCTGCTTTTAGAACAGTGTTGTCTGTAATTGAAGAGTTTTAGCAATGTCTGTTCGGGCAAAAAAACACCTGGGTCAACATTTCCTTACAGATGAAAATATTTGTAAAAAGATTGTTGGACAATATCAAAACTATAGCAGAACAAATAATGTTTTGGAAATTGGACCTGGAATGGGAGCAATCACAAAATATTTTTTAGAAGATGAAACAATCAACTTACATGTCATGGAAATTGATTCTGAATCTGTTGAATACCTAAAAAAAAATTATCCAAGACTTCAAGGTAAAATCCACGAACAAGATTTTCTAAAGACTGATTTTACAACTTTTTTCAATCAACAACCATTTGCTGTTGTGGGAAATTTCCCTTATAATATTTCTTCTCAAATTCTATTTCATTGTATCGAATATCGAGAATATGTAAAAGAAATAATGGGCATGTTTCAAAAAGAAGTTGCGCAAAGAATAGCTGAACCACCAGGTTCAAAAACATACGGGATTTTAAGTGTTTTGATGCAAACTTATTACAATATTGAATATTGTTTTACAGTAAGCGAAGGTTCATTCTCGCCACCACCAAAAGTAAAATCAGGAGTGATTCGTTGTATCCGCAATAACAGAGAAAAGTTAAGTGTTGATGAAGACTTATATAAAAGAGTCATTAAATCTACATTTAATCAACGAAGGAAAACCATCCGAAATGGATTGAAAAATATTGTTGACGTAAATATTTTAGACGAACATCCACTGCTCAGTAAACGCCCTGAAAAACTTAGCGTTGATGATTTCATTGAATTAACTAGTTTTGTTGAGAAATATATAGGAGATTAAAGTTTATTTTCCTCTTTTATGATTTCCTGATAATGAAATTAAGTAGCTTATAGCAACGAGTTAATATAAAAGCCACTAAGATATCCATCGAAGAGTAATTTTCCATATTTGAATGTTTTCACTTTGTATCTTATACGCTTTGTCTGATTTATTCACCTTGCCAATTTGTTGAAAGAGAAATTTTTAACACATAAACAGCTCAAAATCAAATAATTAAATAGTTACATTTTGTAACATATTTTCTTTTAGAAGTTTTTTTGTAACCTTTTTGCTTTCTGTTTACTCTAATTAGATAGAAACAATTAAAAAAATAAAATTATGCAAAATACAACTGATAATCAAACATTGACACAAGTCTTCAACCTGTTAAAATATACATTTGGCATTGTACCGATTGTTGCAGGTATTGATAAATTTCTTAACTTGCTAACAGATTGGTCACATTATATTGATCCATCAATGGCAGATTTATTGCCTTTCTCTGCGACAACTTTTATGATGATTGTGGGTGTAATTGAAATCGTTGCGGGAATTATCGTATTGAGAAAAGCTGAAATTGGCGGATATATTGTGGCTGCTTGGCTAACCGTTATTGCGCTATCATTACTGTTGAGTTTCAATTATGTGGATGTAGCAGTACGTGATTTGGTAATGGCAATTGGGGCTTTTTCTATGGCAAAATTGTCTAAAATAGCAGGATAAATATGGAACAATTCGAGAAATTAACTGAATCAGAAATAATTGAACGAATATTAGAAGGAGAAAAATCGCTTTATGAACTTATCGTAAGACGATTTAATTCTTCCTTATACAAAATAGGCAGATCATATCATTATAATCACGAAGACACTCAGGATTTAATGCAGGACACGTATGTGGATGCTTTTAAAGCCTTGTCGCAATTTGAGCATCGTTCTAATTTTAAAACCTGGGTTATTCGAATTATGATAAATAACTGTTATCGAAAAAGAGAAAAATCAAGTTTTAAAAATGAAATTATGCAAGATTCAAACGATAATTCAACACCCATGTTTGCCAACCGGAATAACGAAACTGATAGCGTAGTTCAGAGTAGAGAGTTGAAACATATTATCGAAGATGCATTGATCAGAATTCCATTGGATTATCGGATGGTTTTTTCGTTGCGTGAGATTAACGGATTAAATGTCGCTGAAACTGCGGAAATGCTAAACATCAGTGAAACAAACGTTAAAGTTCGACTAAACAGGGCAAAAAAAATGTTACGAGGAGAGATAGAAAGTAAATATGTTGCTACTGAATTGTTTGAATTTAATCTAATTTATTGCGATGCAATGGTAGAAAACGTGATGAAAAAAATTAATAAAATCTAATCTCTTTATGCAGAAACTAATAAATATTAATAAAGGAAAAACTCTATCTGACACACCGATTCGGAGCGATGCTTTTGAAATGAGCGACAACGAAAAAATAAACAAAATCGAATATCATTTTACTCAAATAATGGAAACGCTTGGACTTAATCTTTACGATGATAGCTTGTGCGGTACGCCAAAACGTGTTGCAAAAATGTTCGTAAAAGAAATGTTTAGTGGACTAAATCCAGACAATAAACCCGAAATCAGTCTTTTTGAAAATAAATATGGTTACAAAAAAATGTTGATTGAAAAAGACATTACCTTGTACTCTAATTGTGAACATCATTTTGTACCAATAATTGGAAAAGTACACGTCGCCTACATTCCAGATAAACAAGTTATTGGCTTATCAAAGATTAACCGATTGGTACAATACTATGCAAAACGACCGCAAGTACAGGAACGACTAACCATTCAAATTTCAGAAGCACTACAAGAAGTATTACAACATAATGATGTAGCAGTTGTAATTGAAGCCGATCACTTGTGCGTAGCTTCAAGAGGAATTAAAGACACAAACAGCATAACGCTTACCGCACATTATTCGGGAAAGTTTGAAAACGAAGAAGTCATTAAACAGGAGTTTCTGTCCAATATTTATAACAAAAAATAAACATTATGGAGCAAGTTAAAATAAAGTCTATCGAACACCTTACTCACAATGTTCTAAGGATTGTCGTAGAAAAACCAAAATCAATAAATTACCAGCCAGGACAAGCGGTAGATATATCTATCAACAAAGAAAATTGGCGGCAGGAGCTAAGGGCATTTACTTTTACATCTTTACCCACTGATGATTATTTAGAATTTGTCATTAAAACCTATCCTGAACGCCATGGAGTTACAGAGCAGCTGCTCTTGCTTCACGCAGGAGATGAGTTATTGATTCATGATGTTTTTGGAGATATAAGCTACAAAGGAGAAGGTGTTTTTATCGCTGGAGGCGCTGGTGTTACACCTTTTATTTCTATTTTTAAGCAACTCGAAAAGGAAAATAAAATGGGTCAGAATAAACTCATTTTTGCGAATAAAACTGAATCAGATATTATTCTTAAAGATAAATTTCAAGAGTTGTTGAACAGTAATTTCATCAACGTATTATCTGAAGAAAAAACAACAAATTATGAGCATGGTTATATAACGGAAGGCTTAATAAAAAAACACATTGACGAAGACACGAAGTATTAATGTCCAATCATTTTGTATGGAAAAAATTGATTTATCAAAAGTAGTTGACGATGCATACAAAACAATGGATGGAAAAGGATTGCTAGTACTTCTCAAACCCTTTTGAGTTGATTTATTTTAATACAAATGTTCAAAATGAATACAAACGAAATAATTCGAAAACTCGAATTGCTCAATATATCCAGTCGTGAATTAGAAGTTTCCGAACCGCAAAGGATTGAAATGCTTAATCAGGTGGCCGATTATGCCAATACTTTTATAAATGGATTAAATGAAATCAAAGGATTTAGCGAAAAGGAAGCCAAAAACCTGTCAATCAGGGATAAAAAATCTTCACTCCCTGAACTTTTAGATTTATATCAAAAGGAAGTAGCAGAAAAGGGGATCAATGCAGCTTCTCCCAAGCATTTAGGTTATATTCCAGGCGGTGGAGTGTTTACCGCAGCGCTTGGAGATTTTATAGCAGCCGTCACCAATCCCTTTGCAAGTGTTTATTACGCTTCTCCTGGTGCTGCAACTATCGAAAACGAAGTGTTGGATTGGCTGAAATCTGTTTTTTCATTCCCCGAAAATTCCGTTGGGTGCTTATCATCCGGCGGTTCTATTTCTACTTTGATTGCCTTTACTGCTGCAAGAGATCGGCACAAGATAAAAAACGAAATTATTCCAAAAAGTGTTGTTTATTTAAGTGAACAAGTGCATCATTCTACCCAAAAAGCATTGCGTATTATCGGCTTGGAAGATGTTCAAATCAGACACATTCCTTTGGATAACCATCACAGAATTATTCCGCAAAAATTAGCCGAATTAATTGAAATAGATAAATCAGAAGGACTTCGTCCATTTTTAGTTGTTGCCACTGCAGGAACAACCGACACAGGAACGGTTGACCCACTGAATGACATCGCCGATATTGCCGAACAGCATAAATTGTGGTTTCACGTGGACGGTGCTTATGGTGGCTTTTTTATTTTGACTTCCAAAAAAGATTTGTTCAAAGGAATTGAAAGAGCCGATTCTTTAATCACTGACCCACACAAAGGATTGTTTTTACCTTATGGAGTAGGTGCAGTTTTGGTAAAAGATGCCAATGCCGTTCTTCATTCCAATTATTATACCGCCAATTATATGCAAGATGGTTATAGCGAGGAATTGGTAAACAGTCCGGCAAATTTATCGCCCGAATTAACCAAACATTTCAGGGGATTGCGGGTATGGCTTCCTTTGCAAGTTCACGGTACAGAACCGTTTGTTTCTTGTTTGGAAGAAAAATTATTACTCGTTATTTATTTCAGAAATAAACTCAAAGAGCTTGGTTTTTGTCTCGGACCCGAACCCGATTTATCGGTAAGTTATTTTTGGTATCCTTTTGAGAAAGATGTTGACGAAAAAAACAGGCAATTAATGGACGAAATCCACAAAGACGGCTCGGTATTTTTGAGTTCTTCAGTCATCGATAAACGATTTGTAATCCGTATTGCCATATTAGCTTTTCGAACCAAAAAGGAAACTGTTGACGAAGCGATTGAAATGATTAGCCGTTGCTTGAAAATTGTAAAATAATCAAAGTGAAAAACTCATATTACTCCAAACAAATTAGGCATTAGCTTTAATCTTAGACACTATCAAAAAGACCTTGGTATTGGCTTCATCTTATCGAACCTATCGTCTCTAATTTCAGGGACAGGGATGTCAAATTTCATAACACATTGCACCCTCCCCACAATTCCACACCCAAACCGTTCCAATAACGTTCACTTTTTCAGTGTAAATTGAGTTTAAAAGGCAGTTATCTCAAAAAATCTTTATTTTTCTCCTGTGACAATGGCTACTTTCACAAGAATCAAGATGAAGAACAACGTCAGAATAAAATTCCTAGGCAGTTAAAATTCAATTTATTCGAAACATATACGGATCCCTCTGGTCTTTATGCATAAAAACCTTAGTGTTTCATTGATAATCTTTCATCCTTTCCTTCACAAAGTTGCTTACAGTCAATCGATGCACGCCCAAAATCCGACCAATCGCAGAATACGAGACTTTTTTGTCTAACAATTCCTGGATTTTCTTTTCTTGACCCGTGAGTTTGGTTTTTGCAGATTTACTTCCTTTGGGACGACCGAGAATAACGCCTTCTGCTCGTTTTCTAGCCAAGGCTTCTTTGGTGCGCTGAGAGATTAGATTTCGTTCTATTTCAGCAGATAATCCAAACGCAAATGCCAATACTTTGGAATTGATATCACTACCCAGTCTATAATTATCTTTAATCGTCCAAACCTGAATATCTCGATTCATACATTCGTTGAGAACACCCATAATCATTAAAAGATTTCGCCCTAAACGAGAAAGCTCAGAACAAATTAAAATGTCACCTCTTTTCATTCTTTTTAAAAGTTTTCCAAGCTTTCTGTCATCTACATTTTTTGAACCTGAAATGGTTTCTTCAATCCATTTGTTAACTACAATTTCCTGGCGTTCGCAAAATTGATTGATTTCATAACGTTGGTTTTCTACTGTTTGTTTGTCTGTGCTTACTCTAATGTATCCGTAAATCATTCTTCTATTGTTTAAATTATTATACAGTTATGGTTTAAAATAAACCTAAACTGTCTAAATTAAACCTATCCAATAAATATGACTCTTAGTTCAGTGATTATTTCACAGAAATGAGATTTTTATATAATTTAGAAGCTCTGAAAATTGGGTAATATTATCTCCAATTGAAATGCTGATTAAAAAGAAAATATAGACGATTTTAACACCACATAAAGATTGGAATAGTCGAATAAATTAAAGTTTTAAAATGAGTTTTAATAAGGCATTAATTAAATGATAACGCAAAAAGAAATTAAATAGTTAAATAGAATCCAAAACTGACGTGATTATACGACCTATTTTACGTGGCAGAGACATTAAAAGATACGGATATAACTTTGCAGATTTATGGTTAATTAACACCCATAATGGAATTAAAGAAAAGGGAATCCCGCCTGTAAACATAAACGATTATCCTGCAATTAAAAACCATTTAGACCAATATTATCCTCGACTAGAAAAACGACAAGACAAAGGCGACACTCCTTATAATTTAAGAAACTGTGCTTATATCGAGGATTTCTTTAGACCAAAAGTAATATATCCTAATATGACTAAATTTTTACCTTTTATGTATGATAAACATAATTATTTAACGAATCAGAAATGTTTTATAATCGTTGGTGAGAATGTAGAATATTTGACTGCTTTTTTAAATTCTTCATTATTTAAATATTGTTTTAGGGACAATTTCCCCGAATTACAAGGAGGCACAAGAGAATTAAGTAAAATATTTTTTGATAAAATCCCTGTGATAGAGGTTACAAAAGAAATAAATAAAGAATTTGAGAAGTTAATTCTTAAACTCCAAGTTTTAATAGCAAAACAAGAGAATACAAAAGAAATCGAAATAAGAATAGATGAGAAAATTTTCGGTTTGTATTCATTAACAGAGAAAGAAAGGAAAACTATTGGGTTTGTTGAAATTCAATAAACTCAATCTCTTGTTCATTTAAGCCATATAATTTATAAATAAAGTTATCTAATTCATTAATTTCTTTTTTATTAATGAGGATTTCTATTTCTTTCATAACTTTTTCATTAGGATATAGGAGTGGTAATTCTATTAAAGCGTGCTTATTATATTGATAACCACTTTTACCTAATTCAATGCTTGAAAAAATCTTTTTATAAGAAAATTCAAATAGTTTTGACGACAATAATGCCTGTAAATATTTAGGCTTTTCTGAAATTAACATAAAACCAGTTTTATCAATAAAATGCTCTTTCTCATCAAGTGCAAAGTAAGCTCCCTGTGTTGTTTCTGGATACACGATTTTCTGTTTATAAAAATCCTCCCAATAACTTATACTATCTTGTGTTTCAAACCATTTATTTGTTGTTTTTTTTCTAGACTTTTTTAAAGAATTTTCATTAACTGGAATACCTTGTGTTTTAGCGTGGTTTAAAACTGCTGCAATTTCTTGTTCTGTAAGGTTTTCACCTGTTTGTTTAAGCTTAGGATAAAAGCCTAATAAGAATTGTTTGACCGCTGGGAATTCGTCAATATTATAATTTTTGCTTGGAAAAGTTGCTATTAAATATTTATCAGCAAAATCATAAGAATATCGCTTTATATCACGTCCTCTAAGTAACGGTCGTATAAGTTCATCTGTTTTTTCTCGTTCTTCAGGCGTTTTACAATTATTTAAAATTTCTTGTTTTTTCTTTCCATCTATGATAAAAGCTTCATTATATCCTGTTAAAATTCCACGATAAATATTAATATCCCAATCTTTCAAAGGTGTACCAACAGCCTCAATTTTGTTTTTTATTCTCTGTTCTATTTCACTTAAAATCACCCAACTTTCATTTGGGTTGAAACTGCAAATTGTTGAATTGTGTCTAAAATAATCGCTCAAATTAATTAACACTTTTTCATTAACGACACAAGCTAAAGTTTCCTGTCTATTTTTATCCTTAGAAAACATTAAAATATTAGTATCAACGGTTGCTGTATCAAAAATTTGAGATCCTCCAAAATCAATTAAAATCAATGGATTTGTTTTCTCAACAAAAAACTGTCTGGTTTTTTCTCCATATCCAGCACGCATCCATTTGTTGGAGGTAATAAAAGTTAGAATTCCAGACTGTTTTAAAACTTGATATCCCAATTCATAAAACAAACTATAAATATCTCCTGTTTTTACAAAAGTTTCATATCCCATCCTCCCTAAATCATCACTTTCTTTGCCCATTTTTTGAAGTTGTATATAAGGCGGATTTCCAATCACCGCATCAAAACCAACAAAATCTCCTTCATCATCCAAGACTTCGGGAAATTCAAATCGCCATTCAAAAGCATTTTCATAAATCTTGTTGGATTTTATTTCTTCAATTTCAGCTTCTAACTTTTTTATGTCTTGGGCTAGCTTAGTCACTTTCTTGTTCCACGCTGTTTTTTCCCTCTTCGACATCTCGAAAAGTTGCTGTTGATTGGTCATTTGATGTAGTTCACCTGATAGCTTTCGAAGTTTTTTCATTTTCGGATCGTTCAAGGCGATTTCGCTTCTGAAATCCGATTTGATGTCGGTAATCAGCTTTTCCATTTCACGCTTCTGCTCCTTATTTTCGGCATTTCGATAAGTAGCCACTGCAATTCGATAACCATCAATTGTCCATTTGCTGTTTCGCAAGGCTTTTTTCAAATCAGCATCCAATGAAAAACGACTTACCAATGAATTTCCACACTTGATGTTGATGTCAATGTTGGGAAGTGTTTCAAGTTCGGTAGGATTTTTATAATATGCATTTTTCAATAATTCAATCCACAAACGCAAACGACAAATTTTAACCGAATTAGGGTTGATATCTACACCAAAGAGACAATTCTCAATAATGGTTTGTTTTTCGTGGAAAAGCGTTTCTTGAACGCGTTGGCTTTCTCTTTTGTTCGGATGATATTCAAATAACTCGCCTTCTTCATCGGTTACAATCAGTTCATCATTGACCACTTCCACTTCGTATTCTTTCAATCGCCTGCCGTTTCGGTCTTGCAAAATATTCAAATCGTGTTTAACGGCAATCATTTCATTAAGTGCCGAAACGAGAAAGTGACCAGAACCTACTGCTGGATCGCAAATTTTTATGCTGTTTACAATGGCATTGGCTTCGTTGATGTCATCTATTTTGTTGTAAACATCATCCAAATCTTTACATTCCCAATTTTTGGTTTCGTTAAATTTTTGTACCACCGCTTTGCGTATGGTTTCACGGCACATATACATAGTGATGAAACCCGGTGTGAAAAAAGAACCGTCTTTGTAACCGTTTATTTTTTCAAAAATTAGTCCGAGAACCGAGGCGTTAATCAGCGTTTTATTGTCTTCTTGAATATCTTCTGAACCTTCGCTGCTAAAATCGTAGGCGTCCAGAAATTCAAATAAATATTGAAGCGTATAAATATTGCCAGAACGTTTTTTTCCTGATTGATCCCTTAAAACAGTTTGCCCAAAAATCGGTATTTCTTTTTCTTTTAGATTACTGATTAAAAATGCATTATGCTCGAGTTCTGTAGGTTCAAAAAGCGAAGAGTTGAGATAAGGCACTTTGGCGAAAGCCTTTTTCACATCTTCATTTCGTTCATCAAATCTGCGCGCCAATACTTGAAAAAACAAGCTGTTTAAGTCATCATAATCTTTTATTTTTTGAGGATTTAAAAACCCATACGAACGGTCGCCTTTGTGGTATGTAATGAGTTGTGCTTCTAACAACTTCAAAAACAAAACTCGGTTAATCCAAGTAATGGAAAGTTGAAGCGCAACATTAAAAAGTCTTTCTTCCTGCGTTTTCCCATATTGACCAGGGCGTTCTAAACGATTGATTTTATCCAAACTATCCAGCTGAATAATCGTATCTTCAAGTATGGTTCCTGAATGTCTTTTTCCAGGTTTATTTCGTTCAATCAGTTTTTTACTGCCACTTTTTGTTTCTGTCAACCCGATGATGTGCAACAATTCACTATAAAAAGTCCTGTCTAAAGTGTTGCTATCGTTTGTAAAAGGAAGTTTTAAAAGATGTTCGGGCGAAAGCAACTTAAATAGTGCAATCAGTTTATGGTCATCCGATTTATCCGCATTGCGAAGCGGTTTTTGGTAATTTTGTATATTAAAATAAGTAAATTCAATATCGGATTTGATATTCTTAATAAATGGTTCAGCAATTTGTCCGTAGAAAAAATCAGTTTTAACACCTGCTAATCGTCCTGCTTCAAAATCTTGAAATTGCTTGACTAAAGTTTTGTTTTTAGCAAACAATCGCTCGAAGGTATTGGCATCAAAAATATACCATTCATTGATGTTGGTGATGATTAAGTGCTTGACCTCAAGATTATTGTGTGTGATTCTCTCTCTGAGGTAATAGAGTACGAGTTCGTGAAATGCTTTCACATTAAGCTTGGCAATGATTTCCTCATCTGTATCGTTTTTGTCAATGGGTTTAACCATTTCACTTCTGTTGGTTGGTTTTTTTGTTTCAATAATAACGCCAACAGTGCTTTTTGCTTTTTTTCCGTTGTGAATGACCAAATCATTTCGCCCCTTGGTATTGATAAAATGGTTGGGGTCGTAATAGGTTTTCTTTAGAAAATCAATGATAAGATTTTTATGAAACTCTTCAGATTCAGTGTCATTGATTCGGTCAAGCAATTGGATAAGATTCGTCTTAAACCCTTCGATTTCTGTCCTGTTTGGCTTTACTTTCAGAAAGGCTTTATTGAGTGCTTTTTTAGGTTTCAGTCTATTTATTTTCATTTTATTCAAATTCTCTTTACATAATGTTAAAAGTAATAAATATTACCGTTTTAAGGTGTTTTACATGCACTATTTTGAGAGTAGGCTTTATTTTGTAAAAGAAGATAAAAAAAGAAACAATTGAACTCATGTTATAATCAAATAACCAGTGTCACTAATTAATTTTTTTACCTTTCACTCTCCCGATAGTAAGTCCTAAATAGTGATAACCTAACCCTAACTTCTCCATCAAGCCAGCATGAGATCTTCTATAAGAATATTCAAATCCAATGCTAAAGCGATTAATGTTATATTTTATTTGCGGATAAACACCATAGGTGAATTCCAATTTAGGATATAATGCATCTTCTGTACTCATCACTAATCCAGCATTTAGCATTACATCTATCGAGCTTTTTTCATTGAGATCAAAATGAGCGCCGAAACCGACTTGTGCAGGAGCCAACAGTAAACCATAATTATGAATTCCAATTTTCGTCCAAGTTAACCGGAAGAAACCAGTAGTCTGATTTTTTTGTCCTAACTTCCAATAATTACCAATCTCAAATTGAACACCAACCACTTCTGCTTCTGTATATGTTCCATGAGTTTTTAATAAAGTAGAAGGAACGATATTCCAAAATAACCGTCTTAATCCCAGTGTGTCTTCAAGTTGACTGTGTGCTATGATAGCTTGACTAAGTAGAAGTAAAACAAGTGTAATTTTTAGGTATTTCATGATGAGGAGCATCAAGTTTCTATTCCAAATATAGAGTCTTACATCCTATAAGCAAAAAAATTAACACATTAATTATGTCGATAAAATTTAAAACACAAGCAAATTGAATGCTATTAAAAACATAAAAGAAAAAAAAACATCTCGATTTAAGAAAGCAACAGAACAGGGAGTTTTACAACTGACCGTCAGAATGATATTTTCCTTCTTTGTAAACTTCTACTTTATAAAGTAATCCATCTTCATCGTAGATGTATAGACGACCGTCATATAGCATTCCATTTTTAAACTCTCCCTCCATCCAAATTTCTTTGTTTGAGTTAAAAATCTTATTATAGCTATTCGGTTTAAACTCTGAATTCGTGTTTGGTTTTGGTGGAAGTTTTACTTGCCTATCTTTTGGTGATACAACCTTCACTTCTTCGTTTACACGTTCAATTTCTCCTGTGGAGCTTATAATTCTGCCATTTTCTCCATACATAATTTCCTCTTTGATATCGCCATTAGGCCAATATCGAATTGCTTTTCCAACAGGAATGCCATTTTCTGCTTGATAACTAAACTCTAGTTGACCGTTATCATAATAATATTTTACAAGACCAGATTCTCTTCCAGTGTCGTTTAAGACTGATTCATAAATTAATTGCCCTTCTTCATTAAAGCGAGCTAAAGAATCAACATAATTTCTTTTGCTATAAGTTCCCCTTTCTTTTACTTTTCCATTCGGGTGATATTTTATAAAACTACCATTCGGCCTACTGTTAACAAAGTCGCCCTCTGTTCTTTTAGTCTTGCCGTCAGCAAAGTACATAATCCATCTTCCCTCTTTTCTATCATCAATAAATGGACCTTCAGATATTTTTCCATTGTCAGGGTATCCCTTCTCAGGTTGATCTTTACCGAAATATATCCACAAACCTTGTTTTTGACCAAACTGATCGGTTTGATTTATCAACGTATCTGGTTGTTTAATTTCTAATGGAGTAGAAATATTAGCAACTACGTGAGTTGATAACATAATAGATACAAACGATAATATTATATAGTTGAATAATTTCATGCAATGTATAATTTCATGTAATGTTTTCTTTAGCATCCTAAATTTAACAAAGAATATTAACATAACAATACAAAATAACAAAAATTTATCTAAAGTTCAAATATTCAGGTGCTAAAAATCGACTAAATCGACAAAATAATAGATGAGTTACTCTTTTTTTATGATTTAAAGTACTTTTTAGGCTCCACATTTTCAAGCATAATGTCCACAGTGTTAGATAGATTGAATTTATTTTCCCAATTCCAATCTTCTTTTGCCCTCGTGTCGTCGATAGATTGAGGCCAAGAATCTGCTATGGCTTGTCTCTCATCAGGATTATATTTCATTTCAAAATTTGGGATTCTCAATTTTATTGCAGCTGCCAATTCTTTTGGTGTAAAACTAATTCCTCCAAGGTTATAAGAGGTTCTAATTTTAATGTTTTCAGCTGGTGCCTCCATGAGTTCTACAGTAGCACGAATCGCATCATCCATAAACATCATTGGTAATGCAGTGTCCTCAGAAAGAAAAGCGGTGTAGGTTTGATTTTGTTTGGCATGATAAAAAATATCTACTGCATAATCTGTCGTGCCTCCTCCGGGCAACGTTTTATATGAAATTAAACCCGGATACCGAATACTTCTTACATCAACTCCATAGTTGTTAAAATAATATTCACACCATTGTTCACCAGTTTTTTTAGATATCCCATAAACCGTTGTCGGCTCCATGATGGTATGCTGTGGCGTGTTTACTTTCGGCGTTGTAGGTCCAAAAGCAGCAATTGAGCTTGGCCAAAAAACTTTTTTAATATACCCCTCCTTTGCCAAATTTAACACATTAAAAAGTCCATTCATATTTAATTCCCACGCAAACATCGGGTTCTTCTCTGCTGTTACAGATAAAAGAGCAGCAAGCAAGTAAACCTCATTTATCTTATGTCGATCGATAATAGATTTTAGACGATCTTTATCCAAAACATCGAGTGATTCATAATTTGAATGTATTAGTTGTTCTGGACATTCCTCTTTTAAGTCTGAAGCAATTACAGCATCCCTGCCAAATTTGTTCTCTAAATATAAAACCAGCTCATTACCGATTTGTCCTGCTGCACCGATGACTAAAATCTTTCTCATATTTTATAGAAATTAATGTTGCGAAATTAGTTATTTGCTTATAATTAAGAGCCATTTTAAGCAATATTTTTTTGACTCAGACGAGAATCTAAATTAACTAACAAATATTCTTTATACTGTCATCATTTTTTTATATATTTGTTCAGCTAAAATTAAATTATTTACAAGATGATATATGTTTATCGTTTAAATAGAATCAAAGAAACTTTTATTGAAACAAAACTGGAGTGAATGTACTAAGCTGAACATCTATCACAAGTTTAATTAACAAAAAAACAACATTAAATTTATATTATGCCAATTTATCATAAAATGGGGAAAATCCCACCAAAAAGACATACTCAATTCAGAAAAGATAGTGGAGAGCTTTACTACGAAGAGTTGTTTTGTACAGCAGGGTTTTCTGGGATGTACACAAATATGTACCATATTCATAGACCTACGATGATTAAATCGTATGGAGAACGTTATTCTGTTGCACCTAAAATTGTAGATGCAAATAATGTAAAACCATACCACCTAAAAGGATTGGAAGTTCCTCCTTCAGATGACTTTATAGCGTCTCGGAAAATTGTTTTTGCAAATGCTAAGACCTATGTCATTCTTGCTGCACCAGCATTTAAAAAGATGGAATATTTCTACAAAAATACAGAAGCAGATGAGCTGATTTTTATCCATAAAGGAGAGGGGAAGTTAAGAACTTTCTTGGGCAATATTGATTTTGTAGAAGGAGATTATTTGGTGATTCCTAGGGGAACAATTTATAAGATTGAATTCAATTCAGACAAGGGCAACCGATTGTTTATGGTAGAATCGAGAGATGCAATCTTAACGCCAAAACGTTACAGAAATTATTTTGGACAACTGTTGGAACATTCGCCTTTTTGCGAACGTGATTATAAATTGCCAACAGAGTTGGAATCGCACGATGAAGAGGGAGAGTTTTTGATGAAAACAAAGAAAAATGATGAAATTATTGACGTTGTTTTTGCATCTCATCCATTCGACGTAGTTGGTTATGACGGATATAACTTTCCTTGGGCAATGAATATCAAAGATTTTGAACCAATCACAGGTCGTATTCACATGCCGCCGACAATTCATCAACATTTTGAGACAGAATCCTCTGTGATTTGTTCATTTGTACCCCGTTTATTCGATTACCATCCTTTGTCGATTCCAGCACCGTACAACCATTCAAATATTGATTCGGATGAATTGCTGTATTATGTAGATGGTAAGTTTATGTCAAGACCAGAAGTTCAACCAGGACATATTACTTTACATCCTGCTGGATTTACACATGGTCCTCAACCTGGTGCTGCTGAAGCAAGTATTGGTAAAAAAGGAACAGAAGAGTATGCCGTTATGGTCGATACATTTTCTCCTTTGGGTGTAACTGAGGAAGCAATGAAGTTATCAAATCCAGATTATTTTAAATCGTGGTTAAAGAAATAGATTAATTTAGAAATAGAAAAATTGAAGTTATGGGAAAAGAATTTAAGAATATTGGAGATACATTAGAAAAACACTTCGAAAATGCGGGAGATTTCTTGCCAATTATGGGAACAGATTATACTGAGTTGTATGTGGGAAACGCAAAACAAGCAGCTCATTATTATAAAACTACAATGGGATTCCAGTCGTTGGCTTATGCAGGATTGGAAACAGGAGTGAGAGACAGAACATCTTATGTTTTGGTGCAAGATAAAATTCGCTTGGTATTAACTTCTCCGCTTAATAGTGATTCGCCAATTGGTGAACATATTAAAAAACATGGAGACGGAGTAAAAGTGTTGGCTTTATGGGTTGAGGACGCAAAAAGTGCATGGGAAGAAACGACCAAAAGAGGAGCAAAATCTTATATGGAACCAACTGTTGAGAAAGATGAGTTTGGTGAAGTTATTCGATCTGGAATTTATACTTATGGAGAAACCATCCACATGTTTGTTGAACGGAAAAATTATAATGGAGCTTTTCTTCCAGGCTATAAAAAATGGGAATCTGAATACAATCCTACTCCAACAGGTCTAAAATACATTGATCATACAGTTGGAAATGTTGGTTGGAACGAAATGAATACTTGGGTAAAATGGTATGAGGATGTAATGGGGTTTGTAAACTTTTTATCATTCGATGATAAACAAATTAACACCGAATATTCTGCTTTAATGTCAAAAGTAATGTCAAACGGCAATGGAAGAATTAAGTTTCCTATCAATGAGCCAGCAGAAGGGAAGAAAAAATCTCAAATTGAAGAATATTTAGAGTTTTATGAAGGACCAGGCGTGCAACACTTGGCTGTGGCAACCGACGACATTATCTCTACTGTAATTGAGATGCGAAAAAGAGGTGTTGAATTCCTTTCTGCACCGCCAGAAGCATATTATGAAATGGCTCCAAAAAGATTGCTCGAATTTAATCATGAGCTAAGAGAAGATATAGAAAGGTTACAGAAATTGGGTATCCTAATTGATGCTGACGAAGATGGATATCTATTACAAATCTTTACAAAACCACTTCAAGATCGTCCAACTTTATTTTTTGAAGTTATTCAAAGAATGGGAGCAAAAGGATTTGGAGCGGGTAACTTTAAAGCGTTGTTTGAATCAATAGAAAGAGAACAAGAGCTGAGAGGAAATCTATAATCAACAAAGTTGATATTTAAAAAGAGAGTGTCACTAAAATTTGTCTTTGGCACTCTTTTTTCTTTTTTTCGTAGTTTTATACATTAAAAATAAAAAACCATGGCATCATTTAATTCTCATTCTTCTATTGTTACACGTTTAAAATTGTTGAGTGATAAATTAGCTTCGTCCGCTTTGACAGAAGCTGAATTAGACGAATTTGAAAGATTATCTTCTGAACTTTATAAAAGAGCGGTTGTCTTAAATTATAAGGCCAAAGAAGAGGTATTTAAAAAACTTAATACTGAAAAAACAAAGGTTGAGGAGGAGGTTATTGAGGAAGAAAAGGTGATAGAAGAACCTGCGGATACGAAGGAGGATGTCGATACCTTGGCGTTTGATTTTTCAGACGATTTCGTAGAAGATACTCCTTCTCATAAAGCTGAAAATCAGTCAAAAGATGAGGTTAAAGAATCGTTTGTTGTTCAAGATGAGCAACCTGAAAATTCAGATTTATTAAGCGAATTTAATCAACATTTCATGAAGGCTGTTAAAATGGCTAGAACAGATAAGTTGGCGAATTCAAAGATAAACACCTTAAAAGGTGCTTTCGGATTAAATGATAGATTGTTGTTTATTAACGAATTGTTTGACGGTAGCGCAGATGAATTTAATAAAACGATTGAATTATTAGACGAGCAAAGTAATTCGGAAGAAGCACTTTTAAAATTAAGTAAAATTGCAGTTGAAAAAAACTGGCAAAAAGAAGCAGTGTCAGTTGATGAATTTGCGCACTTGGTAATTAGAAGATATGTGGAGTAAGATTTTTGTTTTATTTTTTGGAATCTCTTTCTTCCATTTCACTTTTTCTCAAGTTGAAAATGCAAGAAAAATAACAGAGACTTTATGTAGCGATACACTTTATGGAAGAGGATATGTCAACCAAGGAGTGAATAAAGCAGCCAATTTCATTAAAAATGAATATAAAAAGGTGGGTTTATCTCCCTTTTTTGGAGATACTTCATATTTCCAATTTTTTACTTTTGATGTAAATTCTTTCCCCGGGAAAATTGAAGTTAAAGACAAAGAAAAAACATACAAACCAGGCATTGATTATTTGATAAATCAATATTCTGGATCTTATTCAGGTCAATTAAAGTTATATGAACTAGATAGCATTACCATTTTTAATTTAAAACAAAACCTTCAGCATATAGTTGATATTGTTCAAAACGGTGAAAGCAACAGTTTTTTAATTGATTTAACAGCTTTCTCTTCCAAAAATCATCAAAAAATCAGCCAGATTGGATATGAATTGGCGAATTTAGTGCCGGTGGTTTTACTTTCTGATGATAAATTAATTTGGTCGGTGGCTCGTCAGCAACTTCCTTTTCCGATTATAACTTTCAAAAAAGAGATTTTTACAAATAATCACCTCAGTGTTACTGTTGAAGCCGAATTATTGGAGGGTTTTGAAAGTAAAAATGTCGTTGGATACGTTCCTGCAAAAAAAAATCCACACAAAGCAAAATCAATTGTGTTTACGGCTCATTATGATCACTTAGGAATGATGGGGACATCTCCTTCACCAACTCTTTTTCCAGGTGGAAATGACAATGCGAGTGGAACGACAATGTTGATTTCTTTGGCGGAGTATTTTGCTAAAAATCCGAGTAAATACAACATCATATTTATGGCTTTTGCGGGAGAAGAAGCAGGACTTTTGGGCTCAAAATATTTCGTTGAAAGTAAAGAACTGGAATTATCTCAAATTGAATTTTTGATTAATTTAGATATCATGGGAAGTGGGGAAGATGGAGTTGCTATTGTTAACGGACAAATATTTCAGAAGCATTTTGAGGAATTGTCCAAAATCAACGATAAAAATGGCTATTTAAAAGATATAAAAGCACGAGGAGAAGCTGCAAATAGTGACCATTGGTATTTTTATGAAGCAGGAGTTCCTTCAATTTTTATCTATACAATTGGTTTAAATAAAAATTATCATGATGTTGATGATACTTATGAAGCGTTGTCATTTGCCGCATACAATAACATTGTTCAGTTACTGATTGATTTCGTAAAAACGTTTTAAGTTGTTATCTAAATTGATAGAAAAATCCCAGTTTATAAAACGAAAATCGCTTTAATGAAGGGTTTTTAGAAGAAATAAGATGCTTTTCAAGTGATTTTTTAGTTAAACCAAAACAAAATTTCACAAAAGGTTTTAATCCCAATCGTTTTAATCTCTTTGCAACACGTAGTAATGTGATGTGTTCTTCCAGTTTCTGAATATCATCATAAAACGCAAGAATTTGATGTAAACTTTTTATTCCATCTCGGGTTTTTTGTAGAAAATCTGCATTTGTTTCAATGTCTCCGTTAATCACAGGGTTTTCAATGTGTTGAATCGAAATATTTTGTTTTTCAAGTTCAATCCCATAAAGGGTATCTTCATGACCATATTGTGTAATTCTTTCATCAAAAGGGAAACTCTCGAACAATGACTTTTGAATAACAAAATTGTTTGTCATAAAAGATGAATTGGGCGATTTTCGCCGTTCTTCTACAGATTTAGATTCAAATTGAAGTCCGTATTTCCACCTCAATTTTCTATCAGCCTCTTTTAACTCTTCAGGATATAATCTGCCACCACAAATAACAAGTGGGTCTTCAGTAAGATAATCTGTATATTTCTTTAAAAAGTCTTTTTGATGAATGATTGCATCACAATCTAAAAATAACAAATAATCTTTGGTTGCATATTGTAGAAATAGATTTCTAATTTTTGAACGACCCACATTCTCTTTCAGCTGGATATATCTTATTTTTTCAGCTTTTAGGTTGCTATTTTTTTCTTGAAAATGAATTTCTGACGCATCATCGATGAGTATTAATTCAAATTCTCTATCCATCTGAGACAGTAGTTCATAAACCAAGTTCTGAACGTCAAAATTGTATATAGGGATACAAATACTCAGCAAGATAAAACAGTTTTATTCTGAAAAATTATTTTCCATTTAACTCCATCGCTTTCAATGTGTTCATCATTAACGAAACGATTGTCATTGGACCAACTCCGCCTGGCACTGGCGTTATAAATGAAGCTTTTTTAGCAACATTGTCAAAGTCAACATCTCCTGTAACGCGATATCCTTTCTTCGTAGAATCATCAGGCACACGTGTAATTCCAACATCGATAACCACAGCACCCTCTTTTACCATATCTGCCTTTAGAAATTCAGGTTTACCGATTGCAGTTACAATGATATCGCCCTGCAAAGTGATTTCTTTTAGATTTTTAGTTTTTGAATGTGTCAGTGTAACCGTAGAGTTCCCTGGGAAAGTATTCCGCGCCATTAAGATACTCATTGGAGAACCAACAATGTGAGAACGACCAACAATCACGCAGTGTTTACCTTCAGTCTCCACACCATACCTTCTCATTAATTCCATAATTCCGGCAGGAGTTGCAGGAAGAAAGCCAGGCAAATCTAACACCATATTTCCCAAATTTGTAGGATGAAAACCATCTACATCTTTTTTTGGGTCTATGGCTAATGTTATTTTTTTATCATCAATATGTCTAGGCAAAGGAAGCTGGACAATGAATCCATCAATTTCATCGTCGTTATTCAACTCATGAACTTTTTCAATCAACTCTTCTTCAGAAATTGTTTCATCTAGATGAATTAAGGTACTTTCAAATCCAATTTCTTTGCAAGCTTTTACTTTTGCACCAACGTAAGTTAAAGAACCACCGTCGTTTCCCACTAAAACTGCGGCAAGATGAGGTATTTTTTTACCACTTTTTTTTCGTTCTGCAACAACTTCAGCTAGCTCTTCTTTTATAGTCAATGAAGTTTCTTTACCGTCTAATATCTGCATAGGGAGTATTTTTTTTACAAAATTACGATTTTAATGATGAAGGTAGTCAAAATTAGTGAGTGAATTTAGTTAAAAATAAGCAATATATCCAAAATGTACCTTTCCGTCTTTCATTTTGATGGGGTTATCAAATTGTTTTCCGAGTGCGTAGGAAATTGAAAAAATCCCAATTTTGGAACCAAAACTGTAACCAACGCCAAAGCCAAAAGGAGTGTCTTGAATATATTCATTCTCATTGGATTCATAAATTGATTGGTCAAAAAATAGGAAAGCATGTGAATTTCTGTCAACTAAAAATCGATATTCCACAGAGAATGTCGTCATGGTTGTCGCCAATAATGTTTCTTCATTAAATCCCCTTTGCGAATTTAATCCACCAAATCTAAACAACTCATTTCGATAAATATCGGGAGCATAATAACTGCTTGTTCTATTGGCCAACCGGAGAATATGTCTTGGGAAAATCGGAATAAATGCTTCAATTTCAAACCTTCCTTTAAAGGTTGTAGAAACAGTTGATGAATCACTTAAATTGGGTTGACTTTTTCTTCTTCCAGCAGATAATTGTGCTGAAATATTTAATCCTTTACTGGGATTGGGAAGATAGTCAACCTGATTTTTTGTATATGCCAAACCATAACTGTTTGTGGAAGTTGTCGATAAGTTGGGATTGAGTGAGTTTTGACCACCAGAAAGAATATCAGAATTATCACGTTCATAGAAAGCTTTTAAGTAGCTCGACCCAGAAAAAAAGTAACGTACTCCTACGCTGAAGTTTGTTTGAAGATACGTACTATCTAGTTTGTATAAATTAAATTTCGCATCAATTCCGAAAGGGGTTTTAAAAAGAAACGGAAAATTAAAATCCACCTTTAATTCTTGTGTTTTAGGCTGTAAACTTCTCCATTCTAATTGTAATTGTTCACCCCGCTTGATGATATTCAATAATTTTAATCTAACTTCTCCTGTAACGGTTGTTTTTCCAGTAAGTTCATTGGGTTGTAAACCTACAATTCCATTGATTGAACTCACCGGTGTACCTTCTAAATATAAAAACAATTCAGCTCCTTCTGGCGTGAATAATATCTCGTAGGGTCGAATTTCTTTAATAAACTGGACTTGTTCTATTTTTGATGAGATATTTTGTAAGTTTTGAATGTTATAAATATCACCTTCTTTTATAGAGATAGCACTTTGAATAAATTTTTCGTTTACTTTTGATTCGCCTTTGATATGAATTTCTTTAATAGTAACGAGTGGACCTCTTTCGACGTGCAAAAAGGCAGTTGATAGATTGGGTTGGATTTCATCCATTTTTAGATAAACTTTAGAAAATGGGTAGCCAGTAGAGTTCAGGTGGCGACTTATACTGGTTAAAGTCTGGTCAACCATTTCTGGGGTAAAAGGAAGTTTTGCAATTAGTCGCTCACTTAACCTTGGTGTTTTCCTTATCAGATAACGGTTTTCTTCATCATAATCGATTTGTATGGTTTTAAACTGTTCGCCCATATAAAACTCCACAACAGCTGTATCTCCTTGCCATTGAATTGAATCAATGGAAGCCAAAACATGACCTTTTTTGATTAATTTTGATCTTTGTTTTTCTAAATAAGTGGTAATTTCAGATTGGTTATCAAATTTTCTGATTTTATTTTCAGAATACATTTCCGGTTTTGAAGAACTTATTAACAAATAGTAAGAATTTTGCCCAAATAAATTAAAGGTCATCAAAATTCCTAAAAGTGTTAATATTCTTAGCATTTTGTCAGGTTATAACGTTTGATTCTGAGCTTTATTTTTCTGAAAAATAATAAATTAATACAATGATTGCTGAAAATAATTTTTAAAAATCAAATATTAATCTATATATTTGTACTATTCAAACAAACAATAAACTTTATATAGCTATGAAAAGAATTTTGTCATTTACTTTTATCGGTCTTTTTTTCGCAACAATATTTACTTCTTGTGGATCATCTAAAGCTCGTTGTGACGCTTATGGTGACAACTTCAATAATACAACACCTACTGAACAAACATCTGATTTAGCTCAACGTTAGTAAACTTAATAGGTACAAATTTTTTAAAATATTTCAAGTAATCGTTAGGATATAGGTGTTTTTTTACACATATTATTTCGATGCTCAATATTTTTACTTAACCCAATTTAACATTGATTAAAAATTGAGTTTGCTGTGAGTTATTCAAAGATTAACTGAATGACTTCTAAGGATTTAGGGGTTTTAAATCCATGAATGTGGAATTTATAATAATCTGTTAATACAGATAGTAGCTCTTTTCGATGGATTTTGGGAATTTGTTGAGTCAAAAAAACTGACCTTTCTAATCCCAAAAGTCCTTTTAACACTTCAACAACTTCTCCAGTTTGATAATATTGACTTTTTGGTGTTTGATTGGTTATTTCTCCTTCTTGAATATTAAATATTTTACCATTGGGATTTTCGACTTGAATTCCGACACCCAGTTTTTCAGATAGTTTCAGTAGAAACCAGATGGGGTAATTTCTCAGCATATCAGAATTATCGAGCCATTCAATCTCTTGAGAAATAAAATCAAACATATCTATATCCTTGTCATTATCTCTCAAAACTTGGGCTAAAACCTCTGTAAGATAGAAAGCAATTCCACTTTTTATCGGATGGAAAGGGATGCTTTTTGCAACATATAATGCGTTTACTTCTGAAATCTTTGCTAAATCACTTTCCTGTCTTGTGTAAGAAGATATTTCTATTAAACTAAGGGGCTGTAGAATATTGCCTTTCTTTTTTTTTGCACCTTGAAAAAGGTATGCTTGAAAGCCGAGCTCCAACGTGAAAAAGTGTAGAATTAAACTTGTTTCACTATAATTAATTCTTTTAAGTAATATTCCTTTTTGTACAGACTTCATTTCGTGGAAGCAAATCACCAAATTAATTGATAAATACAACTTTACCCACTTTCCTTCCCTTGAAATCTGGGTCATCAATACTTGTCCAGATTAGATACACACCTGTAGATGCTCTTTCACCGTCGATTGTTTTTCCAGACCATGTGGCGGTTCCTCCATTCGATTTTGTTTGATAAACAAGTTTACCAGAAACATCTGTAATTTTTACATCAGAATTGTATGCAATGCCTTGAATGGTTATTGGACCATGATAATCTGGCAAGACAGGGTTTGGGAAAACCTGAACATTTTTGTATTCAATATCTCCTTGTGACGCATCCGATCGATAAGAAATCAAGCCTTCGGGAGTAGCAAAAAACACTTCTCCAGTTGTATGGTCGATGGCAATATCATAGATTGTGTTACTGATAAGCGGACTATTTTCTGATGTAAAATGTCTTTCGATATCCAATCCGTCTGGAGAAAGTAGAAAAATCCCTGAACTCTCTGTGCCGACCCATTTTCTATTTCCTCCATCAACTCTGATTGCCGTAATATGAGTGGTTCCAAGAACAATCTCTACGTTTTCACCGTACTCGATTAGTAATTTCTGGAAATTATATTCTCCTGAACCTGCATCAAAAATACCTTCTGTATTATAAAGTACGCGCATTCCCTCAGGTGTTCCAATCCAGATATTATTGTCGATATCCACAGCAATTGCCTCAACAGTGTTAGAAGGCAAGGCTCCAGAATATGCACCCGTATTAAAGTGTTTGTATTGGTCGTCGCCTGCATCAGAAATTGTGTTTCCATCGCTAAAAGCGTAAAGGCCATTGTTTTTTGTGGTTAACCATTTAACATTATTATGGTCAATTACAATCCGTTTGGTTTCTTGTTGCTGAATGGCTGACCCCAGAGAGTATTTATACCAATTTCCTTCTGGAGTTAATACTTTGAGCGGATAATTGGTGTTTGAATTAGCGACCCATAAATTTCCTATATCGTCATAAACTAAATCAGAAACATAAATCCAACCTGTATTAAAATATTCTTCTAAGCCACTATTGGTTAAGTCATAAACTTTATCCAGCGAATTTCCATTTGTTACAACAATTCCAGAAGGAGAAATGGTTCCAAATGCAACTTCTTGGGAATTGTTTTGGTTTACAGCGGTACTCAAAAAATCCCACGTATCATAATCATCAAATGTTGCGTTATCCTTAATTGTTATCGAAGACCATTCATAATTTTCATAAAAAGAGCCACCATCCAAACTATAAGTTGGACCTATACCTGAATGTCCACCAGTAGCCACAGAGAGCCTGTCTGCATTCCAATCCAAACGAAAAGTAGAATTATATCGTGGTCCTGAAAACCCAATTTCAAGTTTGGAGTTGTTGCCAGCAGATTTTACAAGACCGAAATGTAAATCTGCAACATAATAATTGTCATTTACAAAGTAAGCATTTGCTGGAGTAACCAATTCCCCTTGTGGGTATTCAAACAAAGCTCCATATAATTGAAAGTCTTTGTTAACCCTCACAGCAGCGTTCAGATAACTTAGCATAAGAAAGTTATCTGTTCCGTTCAAGTTGACAAGGTTTATTCCGCTTTCAAACACTATAAGTTGGTTATTAACCAGTTGATAAAGTGTATCCATTTCCCAGCCTTCATAGTCGAACCCAACAAATATCTTACCATTAAACGTTTCAATATCCGAGTAACCTCCATAGGTGGAGTAATCAGGGATGTCGTTCAATCTTGTCCATTGACTAGGGTCTGCTAAAAATTGATTATTGATATTAGCTTCAAAAATATCTTTGTGTGTGAGAACATAAATCTTTCCATCAATAAAGGCAATATCTAAAAATTCAATAGGGTCGAGTGTCGGATGATAAGTATCTTTAATCTCTTTCTTCACAATGTCTAATACAACAACCCCAAGCCCAGTAGCAATGTATGCAAATTTATCATGCATGACTATTCTGTTGATTTTTTTGACCCCAGACATGTTGGATTGTAAGATAAAGGGAAGGTTATAAACGGTTTCATTAACCAATAAATCCATATTTCCATTATGATAGCCAATTAAAAGACTTTTTGTGGCGTGATTATATCCAATAGCAGAAGGGGAAACATCTGAAAGATAATCGGTAATTGTCCAAAGTGTAGTTTCGCTTGTGTGCATATCATACTCCAAAAGACCTTTTTCAAGAATGGTATAAATGATATTGTCTGCTATCACTAAATCAACAGTAGTATTTGGAGAAACATGCAATTTCCACTGATCCATTCCTATTTGCGCAAATAGAGAAATAGAAATCATAACAGAGCATATAAGTGTTATAAAATATCTCATAGTTGAAATGAAAAACGTTTAATCATCAAAAATATTTGATTTTTTTGGATTATTTGTAAAACAGTTTTTTTTATTTGAAAAATGATAAGTTCGAAACTTAATTAAAATAAATTTGCTGTATCAGCGTAAATTTATTTGTAAATTTTATTGTTTTTTAATTAAACATAATGTATTTTTATATTTATGAAAAATAAATCAACATCAAAATCAATGTTCATTGGCATTTCAATGATATTGGGGCTATTTTTATTAGGGTTTTTTATTTACAAAGGACTAAAAACATTTAGTGACAAAGACAGAGTGGTAACGGTAAAAGGATTGGCAGAAATGAATATGGAAGCCACATCTGCTACAATTACTTTAAATTTCAACTTTTCAAGTGATGATTTACAAAAAATCATTAAACAAACTGAAGATAAGAAAAATGCAATTGTTGAATACTTGAAAAACAATGGCTTTTCTGACGATGACATAAAAGTCGAAAATATTGGAGTTAATGACAGACAAAGGTATTATGAATTTCAGTGGAGAAATGGGGAAGAAGTAGAAGTGAAAGTAGATAGATATAGTGTTTCACAGCAAATAATTGTTCAGTCAGAAGACATTGAAAACACGGAAGACATTACTTCAAAGATGAAGTTTGACTTGGTTAGCAAAGATTTGACCTCAAATATTTATACAAGTTATACTTTTCCCGAATTAAATTCGATAAAACCTCAATTGATTGCAGAAAGCACAAAAAACGCTCGTATTGCTGGCGAACAATTTGCCAATGATTCTCAAGCAAATTTAGGCAAAATTAAAACAGCTTCTCAAGGGCAAATTTCTATTGCAGGCAGATATTATTATGATGAGGATGTTAGTTCAATACCAAAAGAACCATACATACAAAAAGCAAGGGTTGTCAGCACAATTGTTTTCTTTTTAGATTAATTTATTATATGTTTTAATCATTAGTGTCCTAAACATTTTTATTTATAATTATTTCTCTCTTATTTTTTTGCATCTGCACACTCCCCACAATTCTACGGCAATTACCGAGACAACCGAAACGAAGTGAAGCTCACTGACCAACGGGAAGTAAAAGTGAATAAAACACTTCGTTGTAACGAATATTTTGACAAGCAGGTAGTTATGAATGTGGTTCACACCACATCAATAAAACACAAAAAAACAATGTTATTCTAATAATTTTCTTATCTTTAATCTGTGAAACGAGATAGTATATATTGTTTTTCTAAAGCAGAGCTTTTCCTGACTTCCGCACAATTTTATAGAACAACTTTAAAGCAGTTGTAACTATATGTCTTTCAGCTCACTGTCTTTTTGTTTAATTGTTTTTTGGGTGCCCCAGCGCGGAAGTCAGGAGGGACAAGTTATGCCTGTCCCTGTATCTTTTGTGTCTTTTTACATTCCTTTACTTTTTAACAATGGCTTAATCGAAGCCTCTCTCCCTACAAAATCTTTATACGCTTGTGCTAAATCCTTTGAATTTCCTATTGAAAGAATCATATCTCGGTAACGTTGACCATTTTCTGGTGTAAGCCCACCGTTTTCTTCAAACCAAGCAAATGCATCTTGATTCAACATATCTGTCCATAAATACGCATAATATCCCGCAGCATATCCACCTCCAAAAATATGGTTAAAATAAGTAGAACGGTATCTTGGTGGAACCAATTCAGAATACAATCCTCTGCTTTCTAATGCTTTTCTTTCAAATTCACTTGCATCGCTAATTTCTTCATCTGCTGAAATAGAATGCCATTCCAAATCTAAATTCGCTGCTGCTAATAATTCAGTAAATCTGTATCCTTCATTAAATGTTGAAGACTTTTTGATTTTATCTATTAAATGAACAGGGATTGCTTCTCCTGTTTCATAATGTTTTGCATAATTTGCTAAAATAGACGGATAAATTGCACAATGCTCATTAAATTGAGATGGTAACTCAACAAAATCTCTTGGTGTCCTTGTTCCAGAAAGACTCGGATAGTTTTGACTTGCAAAGAAACCGTGTAAAGAATGACCAAATTCGTGGAACAGGGTAACTACGTTATCCCAAGTTAAAAGTGCGGGCTGACCATCAGCTGGTTTTGGAAAGTTGCAAACATTATAAATAACTGGTTGAGTACCTAATAAATAGGATTGACCAACGATATTGCTCATCCAAGCACCTCCTCTTTTATTACTTCTCATAAAAAAGTCGGCGTAGAATAGTCCAATTTGACTTCCATCTTTGTCAAAAACATCATATACTTTAACGTCTTCGTGATAAACTGGAATGTCTGTTCGCTCACTAAAGGTTAAGCCAAAAAGTAGATTTGCAGAATAAAAAACGCCATTTTCAAGAACGTTGTTGAGTTCAAAGTAAGGCATAATCGCTTCTTCGTCTAAGTCATACTTTTCTTTACGAAGTTTTTCAGCATAGAAATTCCAGTCCCATGCTTTTAGTTCAAAATCAGCTCCTTCTGCATTGATTGTTTTTTGCAATTCCTCAGCCTCTCTTTGAGCAGCTTTTACAGATGGAGGAACCAACTGTGCGAAGAAGTTATCAATTGCTTGTGGAGTTTGTGCCATTTGGTCTTGAACATTCCACTCTGTGTATGATTCAAATCCTAAAAGTTGTGCTTGTTTTGCTCTGATTTGCGCAATTTCAACAATAATTTCCCTGGTATCATTTTCATCTCCTTTTTCTGCTCTGCTCAACGAATTTTTATAAATTTCTTTACGAACTTCACGATTGGTCAAATTGGTTAAAGGTGGTTGTTGTGTTGTGTTTAATTGTGGTAACAACCATTTCCCTGGTTCTCCTGCTAATTCAGCATCATTCGCAGCAGCTTTAATTGCTCCTTCTGAGAGTCCTGCTAAATTCTCAACATTATCTGTCAGATATGCAGCATTATTACTTGCGTTTACTAGCATATTTGAAAATTGAGTGGTTAACGTAGCTAATCGGCTGTTTAGTTCTTTCATTACTTCTTTGTCGTCAGATGAGAGTTCAGCTCCAGAAAGAACGAATTTTTGATAATAATAATCAATCAAACGTTGGTCCTCACCTTCAAATTTATCACGTTGTTCGTGAATTGCTTTTACCTTTTGAAAGAGGTTATCATTCAGAAAAACAGCATCCGACAAACTTGCCAATTTGGGAGCCATGAGTTCTTCAACGCGTTTGATTTCATCATTGAAGTTTGCTCCAGCCAATAGGTAAAAAACTCTTTGAACCCTTGTTAACATTTGTCCGCTTTTTTCTAAAGCAATAAGTGTATTTTCAAAAGTTGGCTCTTCTTCATTATTAGCGATTGCTTCAATTTCTTCTAACTTTTGACGAATCCCTTCTTCAAATGCAGGTTCATAGTCAGTATCCTTGATTTTGCTAAAATCAGGAACTTTAAAATCCAATGTGCTTTCTTCTATAAATGGGTTTTCCATAATGGTTTTTGATTTCTGATTATCTTCTGTCTTATCATTTGAATCTGTACAAGCTACAGATAAAGCCAAAACAGCAAATAAGGAAAGTGCATATTTTCTCATAAATTATCTTTGTTTTATTAAATTAAAGTTTATTAATGAATGACGTATAAGTCATTGTGTTTTGCAAAGTACGAAATTAGTAAAATAAATGTAATTTTGTGTAAAAAGTATATAAAATGCAGAACGCAAGCACATTATTAATGATTGAACCTGTGGCTTTTGGGTTTAATCCTGAAACTGCTAAAAACAATTACTTCCAACAAGTAGAAGTAAATGGTAATACTCAAGAGAAAGCCTTGTTGGAGTTTAAAAATTTTGTATCTGTTTTAGAGGAGAAAGGGATTGAAGTGATTGTGATAAAAGATACCATGTATCCTCATACTCCCGACTCAATATACCCTAATAATTGGGTGACATTTCAGAGAGACGGTAACGTTGTTCTTTTTCCTATGTACGCACAAAACAGGCGGTTAGAAAGGAGAGAAGACATCATTGAAAAATTAAAACAATCTTTTCTCATTGAGAATGTTGTTGATTTATCAGAAAATGAAAATCAAGGCAAGTTTTTAGAAGGAACGGGGAGTATGATTTTTGACCACGATGAAAGAATTGCTTATGGCTGTATCTCTAAGCGATTAGATTTGGAACTTTTTAAAGAATATTGTAAAAGATTTAATTACAAACCTGTTGCTTTCCATGCTTTTCAGTCTGTTGAAGAAAAACGACTTCCAATTTATCACACCAACGTGATGATGTGTGTGGCAAAAGACTTTGTTACCATCTGCTTGGACAGCATCGATGATGAAAAAGAAAGAGAATTGGTTATGGGAACTATTTCTGGCTCTGGGAAGCAAATTTTAGACATTTCAGAAGAGCAAATGCACCATTTTGCGGGGAATATGCTACAAGTAAAAAATAAAGATGAAAAATTGTTCACCATTATGTCAAAATTGGCGTTTGGTTCCTTAAACAAAGACCAAATCGACTTTGTTAAAGAACATTCAGAGATTATTTACGCAGATTTATCAACCATTGAAAAAAATGGTGGCGGAAGTGCGAGATGTATGCTTGCGGAAGTGTTCTTAAAGAAATTGGGTTGATGGATTTTTTTAACGAAAAAATTTCAACAAAAAACGATTAGTTAAATGAGGAGTTTAGGTTAAGTTTTGGAAAACCAGAACAGTAAGTGCAAAAACAGATATTTAGCTTTTCAATGCACTTTGGGTTCTATTTATTGAAATTCATTAACTTTACAAATAAAAAGAAAATATGAAATCGATTTTTACAATTTTATCGGCAATTGCATTTAGTGCTACATTTCTTTTTGGTCAAGATATTAAAATAAAGAGAGACATGGTTTATCTTGATGGAATTGAACAATTCAAATTGGAAAGTTTACAATTGGGAAATACTGTCAATATATACAATAAAGAAGGGGAAAAGCTGATTGTTTATCGTTATCAAAGTTATAACGACAAAGATGCCATAACCTCAGGGAATCCAAATGGAACAATTTCATGGTATGAAGTAACATTTTTGAATGAAAATATGGATAAATGTGAAGTTGATTTAATGATGAAAAAAGGGCTGGCAAAAGAAATCATCTCTAATAATTTGGTTCAAGACGGTCAACTTAATGAGGCATCCGTAAAGCAATTTATTGTAATCCATGGAATGAATTATTCCGCACAACGGAAATCTCCATCCACAACGATTATCATCAATAATAATTGATATTTATCAGATTATTAAACACAATCCATTATTTCTTTTATTTGCCAATTATATTTGATAATTTTGGAAGAAAACAGTCATGATATACATTGATAACGAAGGAATAACAGATGCTTATACCAATCTGGCATTGGAAGAATATTGTATCAGAAATTTACCTGCGGGAAAAGATTATATTCTGTTTTATATAAATAAAAACGCCATTATTATTGGGAGTAATCAAAACACCCTCGAAGAAATTAATATAGAATTTTGCGAAGAGCATAACATTCAAATTGTAAGAAGAATTTCTGGGGGTGGTGCCGTTTATCACGATTTAGGAAACCTTAATTTCAGTTTTATGACAGATTATGATGTTAAAAAGCTAAATAATTTTGCCCGTTTCACAAATCCAATCGCAGAAGTTTTACAAAAAGAGTTGAATATTCGAGCAGAATCTGAAGGAAGAAACGACATCGTTGTAAATGGAAAAAAGGTATCAGGAAATGCACAATTTGCTTCTGCAAAACGCATGTTTAGCCACGGAACATTGCTGATAGATAGCGATTTAAGTATGGTTTCTAGAGCATTGACAGTGAAAATGACGAAAATTCAGTCGAAAGGTCATAAATCGGCGCGTGCAAGGGTAGCAAATATTTCCGAGTTTTTAGATAGAAAAATCACGACAGAAGAATTTAAAAAATTAATTCTCAAAAATATCAATGCCGACAATCCTGATTTTGAAACGTACAAACTTTCCAAGGAAGAATGGGAGAAAATATATCAATTACGGGATGAGAAATATGGAAATTGGGATTGGAATTTTGGAAGGTCGCCCGACTTTAATATTCACCGCGAAAAAAGAATTGAAAATGTGGGTATCATTGACTTTAGAATTTTTGTTAAAAAAGGTGGCATGATTGAAAGTGTGAAGATTTATGGAGATTTCTTCGGAAAAGACCCTGTTTCAGATATAGAAAACGCGTTAACTGGAGTGAAATACACCAAAGAAGATGTAACAAAAGCATTAGAGCCTTTTGATTTATTCACTTATTTTGGAAATATCGACAGAGAAGAGTTTGTCAACTTGATTTATGGCACTGATGAACTGTAAAATTTATTTCAAATTAATCATCAAATAATTCATCATCCACAACATTTGGAATCGTCAGTTTTAAATTTGACTCCATTTCCATTGCTCGTTTTGCCGTTTGAATTGCCCCAACATTTCTTGCCCAACTTCTACGAGCAATTCCGTTGTTTACATCCCAAAATAGCATTGATTTTAATCTCCTCTCAGAATCTCCTGACCCATCGAGCAGCATTCCAAATCCACCGTTTATCACTTCGCCCCAACCAACACCACCGCCGTTATGAATAGAGACCCAAGTTGCACCACGGAATGAATCGCCAATTACATTCTGAATTGCCATATCAGCTGTAAAACTTGAACCATCATAAATGTTAGAGGTTTCTCTAAAAGGCGAATCTGTTCCAGAGACATCGTGATGATCTCGTCCTAAAACAACTGGTCCAATTTCTTCTTTTGCAATGGCAGTGTTAAACGCTTCCGCAATTTTCATTCTTCCCAACGCATCAGCATAGAGAATTCTTGCTTGTGAACCTACCACCAATTTATTTTCTTGTGCGCCTTTAATCCATTGGATATTATCTGCCATTTGTTGTTGGATCTCCGTAGGACTCTCATTTTTGAGTTTTTCTAAGACTTGTAGAGCGATTTCATCTGTTTTTGCTAAATCCTCAGGTTTTCCAGAAGTACAAACCCAGCGAAACGGTCCAAATCCATAATCAAAACACATGGGTCCCATAATATCCTGTACATAAGAAGGATAGCGGAAAGATTTGCCATTTTCTGACATTATATCTGCCCCGGCACGAGAAGCTTCCAATAAAAATGCGTTGCCATAGTCGAAGAAATACGTTCCTTTTGCTGTGTGTTTGTTGATTGCTTCAACGTGTCTGCGATATGTTTCTTGTACTTCTTTTTTAAATTGCTCAGGGTTTTCCGCCATCATAATGTTAGCCTCTTCAAAAGAAAGTGTTACAGGATAATATCCGCCAGCCCATGGATTATGAGAAGATGTTTGGTCAGAGCCAAGGTCGATTTTTACATTTTCCTCTTCAAATTTTTCCCACACATCCACCACATTTCCTTGATATGCGATAGAAACAACTTCCTTTTCTTGCTTTGCCTTTTTCACACGTGCAACCAATTTATCCAAATCGTCGATCACTTCGTCAACCCAACCTTGTTCATGTCGTTTTGTTGTTGCTTCAGCATTTACTTCGGCACATACTGTAATTACGCCTGCAATATTTCCTGCTTTTGGCTGTGCTCCCGACATTCCGCCTAAACCAGAAGTTACAAACAGTTTTCCAGCTAAACTTCCATTGTAATCAGGTAAATTTCGACCAGCATTCAATACAGTAATTGTTGTTCCATGCACAATTCCTTGCGGTCCAATATACATATAAGAGCCCGCGGTCATTTGACCGTATTGTGTTACTCCTAAAGCGTTAAACCTTTCCCAATCATCTGGTTTTGAGTAATTTGGTATCATCATTCCATTTGTAACGACCACGCGGGGTGCGTCTCTATGCGAAGGAAATAATCCCATTGGGTGTCCAGAGTACATCACCAATGTTTGTTCGTCCGACATTTCTGACAAATATTTCATGGTCAATCTATACTGTGCCCAATTCTGAAAAACGGCTCCATTTCCACCATAGGTGATCAATTCGTGTGGATGTTGTGCCACCGCATAATCCAAGTTGTTTTGAATCATTAGCATAATTGATTTTGCTTGTAAAGATTTTCCTGGATAATCGTTGATGTCTCGTGCATACATTTTGTACTTAGGACGATAGCGATACATATATATACGCCCGTATTTTTCTAATTCATCCTTAAATTCTGGCAACAATTCAGCGTGTTGTTTCTTTGGAAAATAGCGCAAAGCATTTCGTAAAGCTAATTTCTTTTCGTCCTTTGAAAGAATGTCTTTTCTTTTTGGAGCATGGTTGATTTTTGGGTCGTATGTTTGTTTTGGCGGAATGTCATTTGGAATTCCTTCTTGGATTGCTTTATGAAAATCTGCTATTGTCATTTCTGTAAATTTTGCTTCAAATATACAAAATAAGACGGTAACGGTTTCTCGAATGTTTTGATTTTATACCTCACAAATGGTTGAGGCTAAATAAATATGTTAATAAAACCCAAAAGTATTGGAAGTGTGATATTTCTCATATTTGGATGTTCTAATATTTCGTATATTTAAAGCAACAAAAGAAGTAAATATTAATTTATAAAAATAAAAAGATATGAATATTTTAAATTTAGATCAGAATAAAGTTAAAGAAACTATAAAAGAGTTGAATACTCTTTTGGCAGACTATCATCTTTATTATCAAAAACTACGAAATTTCCACTGGAATATTGTAGGAGAGAATTTTTTTACGCTTCATGTAAAGTTTGAAGAGATGTATAATGACACGTTAATAAAAATTGACGAAATTGCCGAACGAATTTTAACATTAAAACACAATCCGATTAGTAATTACACTGATTACTTGGAAGTTTCACACATTAAAGAATCTCCGCATTCATTGAGTGATACTGAGATGGTAAAAACGCTGATTGAAGATCACGGAAAGATAATCTCACAATTGAGAAAAACCCTCGACAAAGCAAATGATTCTAATGATGAAGGAACTGCAGATTTTATCACAGGATACATCGCAGAATTAGAGAAAACTACTTGGATGTTGGAAGCTTGGACAAAGTAAACAAGTGAGCATGAGTGTTTGCTCTTTATTAAGATAGCATAAAGTTAGGAAAGATATGAAGGAACTCTGCTGAGGCCACAATGAAGATTAGTGATTTTTTTTCCTAAAATCACTTTAAATTAGCTAATTTACCCTCTAAAATCTTTATTGTCTCAATCGCATCAGCTTGTTTCTTCTTTTCAGCGTTTACAACCGATTCTGGTGCATTGTTTACAAAACGTTCGTTTCCTAACTTCTTTTGTACTGACTTTAAAAAGCCTTGTGAATACTTTAATTCTTCCTCAATTTTTGCTTTTTCCGCATCAATGTCGATTGTATCATCAAATGGGATGAAATAGGATGAGTTTTTAACGATAAACGAGAAAGAATTGTTCATTTTATCATCGATATAACTTAAACTTTTAATATTTCCCATTTTAATAATCAAATCGTCCATTTTCTGTGGATGATTTTTACTTTTAACTATGCCTAAATCAATTGCTTTTTTATTTGCTAAATTATTTTGCTTTCTAACATTTCTGATACCTGAAATAATTTCCGAAGCAATTTCAAAATCGTTGATGATTTGCTTATTTATTTCTCCAACATTTGCCCATTCAGTTACAATAATGTCTTCACCTTCTTTTCTTTCTCGAAGTAGGTGCCAAATCTCTTCTGAAACAAAAGGAGCAAAAGGATGAATAATTCGCATTAATTTCTCGAAGAAAACAATGGTTTGTTCTTTTGTTTTAGCATCAATGGGTTGTTGATACTCTGGTTTTATTAATTCCAAATACCAAGAACAGAAATCGTCCCAAATCAGCTTGTAAGAAAGCATTAAAGCATCTGAAATACGATATTTGTCAAATTGGTCGTTGATGTCTGTTAACGTTTGATTTAGTTTACTTTCAAACCAATCAACTGCAATTTTTGAAGAGTTAGGTTGTTCGATATCAGCAATATCCCAACTGCTCACCAAACGAAATGCATTCCATATTTTATTGATAAAGTTTCTTCCTTGTTCAACCTGACTTGTATCAAAAGGTAAATCGTTTCCAGCAGGAGCAGTTAATAACATTCCCACTCTCACACCATCAGCTCCGTATTCCTCCATCAACTTAATTGGGTCAGGTGAATTTCCGAGTGATTTAGACATTTTCCGCCCTAGTTTATCCCTTACAATTCCTGTATAATATACATTTGAAAAAGGTTTTTCACCTAAATATTCATATCCTGCGATAATCATTCTTGCCACCCAGAAAAACATGATTTCTGGAGCGGTTACCAAGTCGTTTGTTGGATAATAGTATTGAATTTCTTTACTTTTCGGGTCTTTAATTCCACCGAAATTAGCAATCGGCCACAACCAACTTGAAAACCAAGTATCCAAAACATCTTCATCTTGTTTTACTTGATTAGCGTTAAGATTTTTTCCAGTTTTTTCACTTGCTAATTGAATCGCTTCTTCTTGTGTTTTCGCAACAACAAAGTCATTTTCTCCATCGCCATAGTACCAAGCCGGAATTCTGTGTCCCCACCAAAGTTGACGAGAAATATTCCAATCTTTAATATTTTCCATCCAGTGGCGATACGTATTCTTAATGTTATCTGGATAAAACTTGATGTTTCCATCCATTACATTGTCCAATGCAGGTTTTGACAATTCTTTCATATCGACAAACCATTGCATGGATAAACGAGGCTCAATCACTGCATCTGTTCTTTCAGAAAAACCTAATTTGTTAATGTGGTCTTCCACTTTTACCAAAAATCCTTTTTCTTCTAGTTCTTTAGCAAAAACTTTCCGTGCTTCAAAACGGTCCATTCCTTTTAAATGCAAACCATTGTCGTTCAGCGTTCCGTCAGCATTCAGTATATCAATTGTCTCTAATTTGTGTCGTTTTCCAATTTCATAATCGTTGACATCGTGAGCAGGAGTTATTTTAAGACAACCAGTACCAAATTCCATATCGACATATTCATCTTCGATGATTGGAATTGAACGATTTACGATAGGGATAATTGCTTTTTTTCCAGCCAACCCAACATAACGTATATCATTGGGATTGATGCAGATTGCTGTATCTCCCAAAATTGTTTCAGGTCGTGTAGTTGCAATGGTTAAAAAATCATCTGTTCCCTCAATTTGATAGCGAACATTATATAGTTTTGAGTTTACTTCTTTATGAATAACCTCTTCATCTGAAACAGATGTTTTCGCAATTGGATCCCAGTTAATCATTCTTGTTCCACGATATATCTTTCCTTTTTTAAATAAATCAATAAACACATCGATTACCGATTCAGAATAATCGTCATCCAATGTAAAAGCCGTTCTTTCCCAATCGCATGAAGCACCCAATTTTTTAAGTTGGTCTAAAATAATTCCTCCGTGTTTATTTGTCCATTCCCAAGCGTGTTCCATAAATTCATCACGGGTAAGGTCTGATTTTTTAATTCCTTCATCCATTAATTTTTTAACAACCTTAGCTTCTGTAGCAATAGAAGCGTGGTCTGTTCCAGGAACCCAACAAGCATTTTTCCCTTGCATACGCGCACGACGAATTAAAACGTCTTGAATGGTATTATTTAAAATATGTCCCATATGCAGTACGCCAGTAACATTTGGCGGTGGAATCATAATTGTATAAGGTTCTCTTTCATCTGGCTCACTGTGAAAGTAGTTTTTTTCTAACCAATGTTGATACCATTTATTCTCCACCTTTTGTGGTTCGTATGTCTTTGGAATTTCCATGCTTGATTTTATTTATCACAAAGATATAAATTTGTTGGAAAATGAAATGTTTAGGTAACATGATGTTTTTAGAAAATGAATATATCCTATATGATATTCCAAATATTCTTCATAAATTCGTCTTCTAAAATAGATGAACGAAGATAAAAAATATAATAAACGTAGATTACAATCGGGATATCTCTCAGTAGTTGTAGGAATTTCATTGGTTCTTTTTATGCTTGGACTTGTGTTTGGCGCATATTTTGGACTTGAGCACACGCAAAAGTCGGCTAAAGAGAATATTGAAATAGATTTGTTTTTTAGTCCAGACCTCAATGATTCTGATATCAAGTTAATCGAACAAGAATTAAAGAATTGGGAAGAAATAAAATCCGTTTGGTTTGTCTCGCCTGAGCGCGCTTTAGAAGTTTTTCAATCAAATGAAGACGAAGTAAGGCAAATTAAGGAGATATTTGGAGACAGAAGTCCTTTCCCTCCATCAATTTCCATGAATCCTAAAAGTGAATATGTAAATAACGTAGGATTATTACAGCTAAAAGATAAATTATTGACAGAATATAAAGACCAAATTGTTGAGGTGAATTATGATGAAAACCGTGTAAAACAAGTAAATCTTGGTTTTTTACAATGGGTTTATCTTTTTGTAGCAATAGGAGTTTTATTAACAATTATCGCTGTTGCCATGATTAATAATACGATAAGATTGGCACTTTATTCTAAACGATTTACAATCAAAACAATGCAATTGGTAGGGGCAAAGCCTGGTTTTATAAGAAGGCCTTTTTTAAGAAATTCAATTATTCAAGGAGTCTTATCGGCAATTATTGCGATTGCTCTTTTACTGGCTGTGTTTTATGCACTAAAAAGATATATGGACATTATTTCGTCAACTTATGATTTAAAAACATTTTTTATTTTGGTCGGAGTGATTGTTTTTATTGGAGTTTTAATCAGTTTAATATCAACTTGGTTTGCTCTAAATCAATATTTAAGACGTAAAATAGATAGATTATATTAGATTTGCAATTATGAGTGAAAAACAGGAAAGAGAATTTTTATTTGAAAAGTCGAACTATACTTTTCTTATCATAGGGCTATTAATCAATGTTTTAGGGTTTTTATTGATGATTGGCGGTGCGGATACAGACCCGAATGAATTTAACGAAAACGGATTATTTTCTCGCGTTCGTTTAACTGTGGCACCAATACTTATCCTATTAGGTTATGTTGTGATTATTTATAGCATCATGAAAAAACCTAAAGACGAAAAAAAGTAAATTTTATTAATTTTGGAAAAACAAACATTGGATTTCCGAAAAGGTGAAATTTTATTGGTTGACAAGCCCTTGGAATGGACATCCTTTGATGTGGTCAACAAAATACGCTGGAATCTTCGAAAAAAATACAACCTTAAAAAATTTAAAGTTGGTCATGCTGGCACACTCGACCCTTTAGCAACAGGATTGTTGATTATTTGTACGGGCAAAAAAACCAAGGAAATAACAGAACTCATCGAAGACGATAAAACCTATACAGGTACTTTTTTATTAGGAAAAACTACACCTAGCCATGATTTAGAGACAGCATACAATCAAGATTTCCCAATTGGACATATTAACGCAGCGATGATTCATGAAACTGCACAGGGTTTTGTCGGAGAACAAACACAAGTACCACCTATTTTTTCAGCCAAGAAAATAAATGGGAAGCGAGCTTATGATTTAGCGCGACAAGGAAAGGAAGTAGGGTTGAAAGAGAATGAAATTACGATTCATTCCTTTACGATTGAAGCAATACGCTTTCCAGAAGTTGATTTTAAGATTACTTGTTCCAAAGGAACTTATATTCGCTCCATAGCAAATGATTTTGGTGCAAAGTTGGAGTCTGGTGCAACACTAATAAAACTACGACGGGAATCTTCAGGGAGATTTTCCGTAGATGACGCTTTATCAGTTGAAAAATGGGTAGAAATTATTCAAAGTATTGAGGTTGTAGGTGCAGATTAATTTTGATTAAAAACTTCGTGCGAAACAACAATGAAATATTTGACTGCTGGAAACTTTAAAAATTCAATAAATTTTATTAATTTTGCAATCTTTTATTTAATCATATTTATCTTATAATATATACAATGAAATTATCTGAGTTCAATTTTGATTTGCCTGAAGAATTAATTGCGAAGCATCCAGCTGAAAATCGAGATGAATCACGATTGATGGTTATTCACAAAGACACTGGCGAGATTGAGCATAAAATGTTCAAAGATATTATCGATTATTTTGATGAGGGTGACGTTATGATTTGTAATAACACAAAAGTTTTCCCTGCTCGTTTACATGGTTTTAAAGAAAAAACAGGTGCGAGAATAGAGGTGTTTTTGTTGCGTGAATTAGATAGAGACTCGTTGCTTTGGGACGTGTTGGTTGACCCAGCTAGAAAAATAAGAATCGGGAATAAATTGTTTTTCGGAGAAGATGAAGAATTGGTAGCCGAGGTAATTGATAATACAACATCAAGGGGTAGGACTTTGCGATTTTTGTTTGACGGAACGCACGAAGAGTTTAAAGAAACAATCTCTAAATTGGGAGAAACCCCATTGCCAAAATTAATTAATAGACCCGTAGAACCAGAAGATGAAGAAAGATATCAAACCATCTATGCGAAAGAAGAAGGAGCTGTTGTTGCTCCAACCGCAGGAATTCATTTTTCAAAACAACTTTTAAAACGATTGGAATTGAAGGGAGTCGGATTGACAGAATTAACTTTACATCTTGGTTTAGGAACTTTTAGAGAAGTAGAGGTCGAGGACTTAACCAAACACAAAATGGATTCCGAGGAGATGAGGATAAGTGAAAAAGTGGCTGAAGTTGTAAATACGGCAAAAGCTAATAAGAAGAGAATTTGTGCAGTTGGAATCTCTAGTATGCGCGCTATTGAATCTTCAGTTTCAACAGATGGATTTTTGAAACCTTTTGATGGTTGGACAAATAAATTTATTTTTCCTCCTTACGATTTTAGTATCGCAGACTGTATGATAACAAATTTCCATACACCATCTTCTACTTTATTGATGATGGTGTCAGCATTTTTAGGATACGAAAAAACCATGGAGGTATATAAACTTGCAATCAAAGAAAAATATAGATTCTTCTCCTACGGAGATGCAATGTTGATTATATAGTGTTCACTATAGTTTTAAACATAGATTTTTTACTTATTTACTAAGTTTTTCGTTACAATTTTTAACTTTGGAAAGATTATTGTAATACTTATTCATTGAGATAAAATCATAAAATGAAATATTTTAAACTAATTTTTGTTCTTTTTCTTACTATTTTCATAAGTAATAACTATGGTTTTGGGCAGAAAGGAAATTCGCTGAACCTTAAAAATGTTCTTGTCGTAGCACAGCAAGATGATATTTCAGATCGTTATTCAATGGAAGGCGCAATGATTCGTTTGTTGAATCAATATAACATTAAAACAAAAGCTGCACTAAATATTATAAAAGAAGGTGGTTCACCAAATATTTTACTTAGCGATTCTATTCAAAATTCACTCAAAGAAGAAGGAATTGACACATATTTATTAATTTCTGTAAGGGGCTTTGATAACAAATTCAAGGTGACTGAAAACATACAATCAATGGAAGTTGAATTGAACGCTGGACATTTATTTCCGTTATATAGGGAAGGAGCTTCTAACGTAACTTTTTCATTTATTTTTTACCGTGATGGAGAACCTATTTACCACGAGTTAATCAGGGTTAAAAACACAGGCTCAAAAGATAATGTGATTAAAAAATTACTCAAAAAGGTACAGAAAAATCTCGATAAGAAATGGTTGTGATTTAACTTCTACTCATAAGCTTAGCGACATATTTTCCGACAATATCAAATTCTAAATTCACCTTATCGCCGATTTTTAATTGATGAAAAACCGTGTGTTCGTATGTATATGGAATAATATGAACAGAAAAAGATTTGTCTTTCGAATCAACAACGGTTAAACTCGTTCCATTTACCGTAATAGATCCTTTTTCAACCGTTATATCATTTGTGTCGTACTCAATAATAAATTCCCAACTTCCATTCTTGTTCTGAATGTCTTTTACTATTCCTGTTGTGTCAACATGCCCTTGAACAATATGTCCGTCAAATCGACTGTTAACAGAAAGACACCGTTCAAGATTAATCTTATCACCAACCTTCCATTCAGATAAATCCGTTTTCTTTAAAGTCTCATCGATTGCAGTGACGGTGTATGTGTTGTCATGAATTTCAACAACTGTTAAGCAAACACCATTATGGGAAACACTTTGGTCAACTTTCAATTCATCAACAAAAGAGCAAGTTAATGTAAAATGAGTATTGGTTTGATCATGTGATATACTATTTATTTCTCCTAAACCTTCTATGATTCCTGTAAACATAACGCTTCTTTTTTTCTAAATACACCCAATCGTTTATTTCGGCACAAATTCCATGTTGTCAATCAATCTAACATCACCAGAATACGCAACTATGCACGCTGTTGCTCCAGGTGTCCAATATTGAACCAATTCTCTGAGTGTAATAGGGTCAACAATTTTTAAATACTCTATTTCTAACATTCCTTTGCTAAAATAGTTCTCCATCAACTTTTTTGTTTCAAAAGGAGAGTGAAATTTACTTTGTTTTTTACCTTCAATTAGCGTTTCATAAATAATTAAAGAGTCGTTGAGTTGTTGTTCCGTTAAGCGCAAGTTACGACTACTTCTTGCAAGCCCTTCAGGTGTTCGACTGATTTCAACAGCTATAATTTTAACAGACGATTTCGTTTGTTTAACCATTTCTCTAATCACAGCTACTTGCTGGAAATCCTTTCTCCCAAAATAAGCTTTGTCTGGTTGTGTAAGATTAAAAAGTCGTGAAACAACATTTACAACACCATCAAAATGACCGGGTCTAAACTCTCCTTCCATTGTCGAACCAATAAACCCTAAATCGATTTTCAGCTCTTGATAATCTTCAGGATAAACTTCAGAAACTGAAGGTAGAAAAACAATCTCTACTTTTTTTTCTTCTAAAAGCAAAAGGTCTTCCTCTTCTTGTCGTGGATATTTATTAAGGTCTTCACTATTATTGAATTGAGTCGGATTAACAAAAATACTCACAATAACAACGTCGCATTCAGATTTTGCTATCTCAACTAGCTTTAAGTGTCCTTCATGTAAAGCACCCATAGTTGGCACAAAACCAATGGTTTTACCTTCTTTTTTTAGGACAGAGACTTGACTTTTAAGTTCGTTAGACTCCCTGACTACAATCAATTTATTCATTTGCTGAAATTCAAATAACCGACAAACTTATATTTTTATAACAGAATATAGTTGAAATTCCGAATTTTTTTTTATATTTTTGTATTTGATTATTTCAAATAAAAATTTCATGGACAAGAAGAAAGTATTATTTATTTCACAAGAAATCAAACCATTTTTACCAAGTACAGATATTTCAGTTGCCTCACGCCTCATCCCGCAAGGAATTCAGGAGAATGGTAAAGAAATTAGAGTTTTTATGCCAAAATTTGGTGTTATTAATGAAAGAAGACATCAATTACATGAGGTTATTCGACTTTCTGGAATGAATCTTATTATTGACGACATGGATCATCCGCTTATCATTAAAGTGGCTTCGATTCCTACTGCAAGAATGCAAGTGTATTTTATCGACAATGATGAGTACTTTAAACGTAAAGGAATTTCCGCAGACGAAAACGGTATCGAATATAAAGACAATGATGAGCGTTCTATGTTCTTCTGTAAAGGAGTATTAGAAACAGTTAAGAAATTAGGTTGGAAGCCGGATGTTATTCACTGTCATGGATGGATGACCGCTCTACTTCCAATGTATATCAAAGATGTTTACAAAAATGATCCGCATTTTGAAGATGTGAAAGTTGTATATTCTTTATATGATGGTCAGTTTAACAATAATTGGGAGAATAATTTCGAAGAAAAACTTAAATTTGAAGGTTTTAATCAGGATATAATTGATTCTATTAAAAAAGGAGATTATTTAAGTTTAACTAAAGCAGCTATTAAACATGCTGATGGAGTAATTGTTGGAAGTGAAAATATTCACGAAGAACTTCAGGAAGCATATGAAGAAATTGATGGGTTAAGAATTGAAGTGAACGCTGAAGAAGTTCAAGCAAAAGAGTTGAGTGAATTTTTCGATAAAGTTATAGCTGAAGAAGCACTGATATAGAATGATAAAACAACAAAAATTAAGGTATAATAAAATGTGGCGAAAAATGATTCCGTTTTTCGCTGCTTTTTTTTTCTTAGGGTTTGGACTTACAGTTTCTTCTTGTAAGAAGAAAAACAACCCAATTGGAAAAAATCTCCTCAATGCAGATGATGTTTTGTATTCAGATGGAATTGATACTTTTTCTATTGTAACATATACCGAATTAGAAGACTCAGTTATTACAAAGAATCCAGAGTTTAATATGATTGGGAGCTTAAACGATGCTACTTTTGGTCGGGTTGATGCAAGTTTTTACACGCAATTGTTGCTTTCTGGGTTTTCTCCAGATTTTGGGATTCTTGCTGATATTTCAATCGATTCTGCGGTTTTGGCATTCGAATTTGGTGGTTATTACGGAAAAGAAGCACAACAGCTATTTGAAGTGTATGAGTTGGCTGATGAATTACATAGTGATTCAGCTTACAAAAGCACGTCAACGGTGCCAATTTTCCTGCAAAACCTTGTTCCAACTGATAACAATCAAGGTTTGATTAAACCAGATTATAATTCTCCTGCGATTGTTGGAAATGATACAACCGTTCCCTTGTTGAGAATTCCTATCGATACAGTTTTTGCAAGAAATCTATTGACAATCGCTGAGTCGGCAACCAATGATCAAGATTTCTTAGGTCAATTTAAAGGACTTTATGTAAAAACAAATAGTGGTTTTTTCTCTCCCAACCAAGGCGGTGTTACTTATCTTTCACCAACAAAAAAAGGGTCTAAATTAACCGTCTATTACACCAAAGATGATACGCTCAATCAATCTTTTGATTTTGTGATGCCTAGTAGAGCGATTGATTTCAATCATGTTGAATTTGACCATTCTGGCTCGGCAATGGAACAACTATTAACTAATCCAGAGCTTGGACAAAATCAGTTTTACGCTCAAGCATTAACAAGTCGAGCAAAAATTGAATTTCCATCCCTTGCATCGTTGCCAAAAGATGCAATTATTCATAGGGCAACTCTCGAAATTCCTGTGGATTACTTTGAAGGAGATGATTTTTATATTAGCTCTCAGGTTGTGGTAACTTCCAGGTTGTTTGAGGGAGACAATAATAAATACTTAATCAGTACTGTCGATTACAACAAAAACAGAAGGTCTTATATTGTCGATTTAAGAAACTATATGCAGAATTACCTAAAAGGTGAAATACAAAACTCTGGTTTGTATGTTTCACCAAGGAGATATAATACGACCGTTGAACGAATTATTTTCAATGGTCCAAATAGTACAAATAAAAAACAACCGAAGTTAAACATTGTTTACACTGAGTTTTAACAACTCTCATAAAAGATAAATTATGTGTGGAATTGTAGCCTATATCGGAAAGCAAGAAGCTTTCCCAATTATTTTAAAAGGATTAAAAAGGCTTGAATATAGGGGGTATGATAGTGCAGGAATTGCAGTACTGAATAATGGTAATATCCTAAATTACAAGAGACAAGGAAAAGTTTCTGAATTAGAAGAGTTTGTTAAAGATAAAGACACTTCTGGTTTAATCGGAATTGGTCATACAAGATGGGCAACGCATGGTTTGCCAAATCATATCAATGCACACCCACATTTGTCTAATGATGGAGAGATTGCTCTTATCCATAACGGAATTATTGAAAACTACGGCTCTTTAAAAGAAGAATTGATGACAAGGGGGTATGAGTTTGTGAGTGAAACAGACACAGAAGTCTTGGTACATTTAATCTCTGACATTAAAAAAAGAGAAGATGTTGACACCGCAGAAGCAGTTCGTGTGGCACTAAATAGTGTTGTCGGAGCTTATGCAATTGTTGTTCTTAGCAAAGAAAATCCCAATCAACTTGTAGCTGCAAGAAAATCAAGCCCTTTGGTTGTTGGAATTGGTCAAAATGGCGAGTTTTACTTGGCCTCTGATGCAACACCAATCATAGAATATACAAATGAAGTTGTGTATTTAGATGATGAAGAAATTGCTGTTGTGGGATTGGATTCAGGCTTGAGAATATTTTCTATTCAAAATAAAGAAAAAACTCCGTACATTCAAGAACTTGAATTGCAATTGGAGGCAATCGAAAAAGGTGGATATGAACATTTTATGTTGAAGGAAATTCATGAACAACCACGGTCGATTAGAGATTGTTTCAGAGGAAGATTGCACGTTGCAAATGGCTGGGTTGGACTAGGTGGAATAAAAGATTATGAGCAAGAACTTGCAAATGCAAAACGATTGATGTTTGTGGGTTGTGGCACATCTTGGCATGCAGCACTGGTAGGAGAATATATTTTTGAAGAGTTAACGCGTATTCCTGTTGAAGTTGATTATGCGTCAGAATTTAGATATAGAAATCCGATTATTTATGAAGATGATATTGTTCTGGCAATCTCACAATCGGGTGAAACCGCTGATACAATTGCAGCCTTAAACATTGCAAAAGATAAAGGTGCAACAATCTTAGGAATAAATAATGTTGTTGGATCTTCTATTTCGAGATTAACGCACGCAGGTTCTTATACGCACGCTGGTCCTGAAATTGGCGTTGCTTCAACAAAAGCTTTTACTGCTCAAGTTACAGTTTTAATGTTGATGGCATTGACTATCGCAAGAAAAAAAGGAACAATTAACGAAGCACGTTTCAGAAGATTAATTACTGAATTGGATTTAATTCCTGAAAAAGTAGAGCAAATTCTAAAACAATCTGAAGGAATTGAAAAGATTTCAGAAAAATATAAAGATGCTGAAAGCGCATTGTATCTGGGAAGAGGAATAAATTCTCCTGTGGCATTAGAGGGTGCTTTAAAATTAAAAGAAATTTCATATATTCACGCAGAAGGCTATCCAGCTGGTGAAATGAAACATGGTCCGATTGCTTTAATCGACGAGGAATTACCCGTTTTTGTTATTGCGTTGAAAGACTCATCTTACGAAAAAATGGTGAGTAACATTCAAGAAGTAAAAGCAAGAAAAGGGAAAGTTATCGCAATCATTACTGAGGGCGATAAATATGTCAAAGAAATGGTAGATGACTATATCGAAGTGCCTTACACTGATGAATTATTGTCTCCGTTGCTTGCTACAATCCCATTGCAATTAATTTCTTATTATATTGCTGTGATGAGAGGAGCAAACGTTGACCAACCAAGAAATTTAGCAAAATCTGTAACTGTAGAATAAGATGAATATTGATTTAACAGGAAAACACGCTGTTGTTTGTGGAAGTACACAAGGTATTGGAAAAGCTTCAGCACTTGCAATGTCAAAATTAGGAGCGTCTATTACTTTGATTGCACGAGATGAGAAAAAACTAAAAGATGTTCTTAAAGAATTGACACCAAATCCTAAGAATGACTATATCGTTGCTGATTTCTCTAATCCAAATGATTTAGAACGTAAGATAAAAAAATGGGCTTCGGAAAACAGTGCAGATATTCTGTTGAATAATACAGGTGGACCGAAGGGTGGACCAATTAGGAACGCTAAAATATCTGAGTTTTTGGACGCTTTCACAAAACACCTGATTTGTAACCATATTTTGGCTCAGACATTATACCCAAATATGAAAAACTTAGAATATGGTCGAATAATCAATATTATTTCAACAAGCGTAAAACAACCTCTTGATGGATTGGGCGTTTCAAACACAGTACGAGGAGCTGTTGCAAATTGGAGTAAAACTTTGGCAAATGAATTGGGTCAATTTAATATCACTGTAAATAATATTCTGCCTGGAGCAACAAATACAATTCGTTTGCAATCTATCGCTGAGAATAGAGCGATAAATTCGGTGTTAAATGCGGAGGATATTTTAGCAAATATGGCAGCTCAATCACCAATGAAGCGAATTGCAGAACCTGAAGAAATTGCCAATGCAGTTTGTTTTTTAGCAAGTCCTGCTGCCAGCTACATCAATGGAGTTAATCTTCCTGTTGATGGCGGAAGAACCAAATCTTTATAGATTATTATTGGGCTTCGTACGGACCAACATCTGGAGTAGGCATTCCTCTACTATTCCCAACAATATCTTGAAACAAAGTTGTATTTAGCGGATTACCCTTGTTAACACAAGGTGAAGCAGTAGTAATTATGTATCTGTTTACTGCATCATTATCTACATCCTTGTATTTAATATTCTTATTCCAAAAGATATTTGTAAATCGAGAGGTATTGTATTGATTATCATTTTTGATGAAATCTGTATCAAAATTATAGTTGATTGTTACGCCAGCCTGCACAATTGTGTCAAACCCCAATTGTGTTTCTCCACCTCCATCAATAATGGAATTATAAACATTGCCTTCGTTGATACTTCCAATATACGTAACTCCATTATCTCTCGTGAAATAATTCTTTATGGCAAATGCAGGTGAGTTTGATTCTGTTCCGTAACTGATAAACTGAGAATGTCTAAAGTTGAAATCTCCCCCTTCAAGTAAAAGGAATGCGTAAACTCCATTGTTGTGAACGCTTATGTTTTCGCCGTCGATTCTTCCACCTGAATAATTAAAAATTCCGTAACTTGAATGATTGTAAATTTCGGTATTTGTGATTTTTAATGTGTAATCACTGTTGGAAGGATAATCACCGTAAACATGGATTCCTGCCGTTCCGTTTTTTATAATCGCATTATCAATGGTTGATGATTGTGCTTTATTAAAATAAATGCCGTACCATTGTCCTTTGACATCTTTATAAAATGGTTCCAATCGATCTCCTTCAAAAATAACTTTGTCGGAGAATGTTCCTTGAACATCAAGACTCCCCGAATTGATGTAAAGCATTGATTGTTTGTGAAAATGTATTTTAGCACCCGCTTGGATGGTTAGGTTTTGAAGAGAATCGACAACGGCAAGATTGTAAATTACGTGTGGTTTATCTGCGCCCCAAACTCCAGAAACAAGTGTGTCATGATAGAAATAAGCATTTTGACCCCAGGCAGCCAAAAGTACGCTTTGCTCTTTTCCATTGGTCTCAAAAATGACTTCGTCTTCTATGATAAAAGGAGTGTTGCCGCTATTTTCGCCGAGTGTAACTTCAACAAACATAAAAAGGCTATCGTTGGCAGGAATGGTTATATTATTAAATTTTAATCCGGAAACACCATCTAAGTTTACACGATATGGCGAAGAAGTCCCACCTTTTAGATAAATCGTTGATACTTTTACAGGACGGTCGTTTTTATTATAGATTTTAAAGCGTTTTGTTGTTGACCCGACAGTTGTAAAAATTGTGTCAAAAAGAACTGTATCAACAGAAAAGGATAAATAATCTTTTGAAAGCAAAATATCCTTTTTACAGCTTGTCAGATATGTACTTAACCAAGCCAACAATAGAAACGGAATTATATAAAGTACCTTTTTCAAATAATTAAAATTGAGGTTGCTAAAGTAACGAATTTAATCGAAATATATTTTATCGGTAGGTGAAGACTCAAATATTTATAATTTTTGGTCACTAGTGTCCTTAACATTTTATTTATAATTATTTCTCCCTTACTTTTTTGCATCACCCAAAAAAAGTCTAGTCCTTAAAGAATCTTTTACCCACTAAAATTTTACTTTCTTCATAATTTATTTAGGACGCTATTGATTTCTTGATAAAATTTTTTAATATAATATTTTTATGATTTATAAAATCATCTTATTTTCTAAAGCATTCATAGATTATCATCACAATGAAATTTACAATTCGCTTAAAGAACAAACACTATACGTAAAACAAAAAACAAACGGATTTACTGATACACATTAATAATTAGCCTATTTAAACAAAGAAAAGAATATAAATCAGCCACAAACAAATTAATTTTTTTTCTATATTTGATATAGTTTGTCAATAGGAGCAGAAAGATTAAATGTACTTTCTAAAAAAGAAAAATATATGGACTTAATTCCTTACATTGAGTACACAAAAATTGAGGCTAAAGATGGAAATTCAGCACAATGGTATCATCTATCTCACCTTAGCAATGCTTGTGCATCGGAGGATGTCCACCGCACCTCTGCCTACGCCATTTGCCTCTTGAGTGAAGGCGAACTCCAATTGGAAACCGATTTGTTTGTTCACCACGCAAAAGCACCTGCTATATTTGCCATTCCGCCATCTGCAATTCGGAAATTTACCGATTTGGGACAGGAATATGATGCTCAAATACTGTTCTTTCGTAAAGAAATCTTTCTAGAAGGACAGTCAGACATTACTTACTTGGATAAATTCGATTTTTTTGAAAAAGCAGATGAACAAGTTATCAAATTAGATACAGAACAACTTGAACAGTTTCAGTCATATTTTAACGTAATACTTAAAAAATCTACAGAATACACACAGCACACATCAGATATTATCCGTAGTTTGATTTATATCATACTCAATGAAGTCGATGCCATATACCAAAAACAAAGCCCAACAGAATCTGAAGTTGAGGATAAAAACACCTACATTCTTACACAATTTAAAAACCTCTTGTCAAAAAATTTCATCAACGAAAGAGAAGTCTCATTTTATGCTGATAAACTACACCTAACACCGAAATATTTTTCTACAGTGATAAGAAAAATAAGCGGTAAAACAGCTGGAGAATGGATAAATGAGATGCTTCTGTTGGAAGCCAAAGTGCGTTTACAAAATAGTGAACAAACCATCGCCCAAATTGCTTATGGTCTTAATTTTTCTGACCCATCTCATTTTGGAAAATTCTTCAAAAAACATACTGGAATGAGTCCATCCAAGTTCAGAGATTAAGTATTTCCCCTAAAATCCGACTTTTATACCATTACCTCCTACTTTTTGCTCTTTCTTTAGGTTTAATCTTGGCGTATCTTCGTATTACAAAGTAAAAATTAGTATTAACCCTAAAAAAATAATAAAATGAAAACAATAAAATTTCAATTAGAAACGCTCACTTGTCCAAGTTGTATAAACAAGATTGAGAACGTATTAAACAAAGAAAACGGAGTTGAAACTGCGAAAGTTATGTTCAACTCCAGTAAAGTAAAGGTAACTTTCGATGAGAACATCATCACTGAAGATGAAATTGCTGGAATTATCAAAAAATTAGGATATCCAGTATTGACGTATTAAAAATTTAAAGAGTAAGTAAAATGAAAACAAAAACAAAAAATAGACTAACAATGGCTTCGGGCGGCCTGCTTTTGGCTGCTCTGACGACCTATCTTTTTAATTCGGGTGCAGTTACAATAGACATTATTTTGATTGTTGCTTCATTCGTTGCTGGTGTGCCCATTGCTATTAAAGCTTTTCAGGCCTTACGAATGAAAGCATTCAGTATTGATTTATTGGTGACGATTGCGGTGATTGGTGCTTTGATTATTGGCGAATATGTAGAATCGGCAGTGGTCTCTTTCCTGTTTTTATTTGGTGATTATCTGGAAGGCAGAACGTTGCGAAAAACACGTGCTTCATTAAAATCTCTGATGGATATGGCACCGCTGGAAGCCACCGTTTTGAGAGATGGAAAACGTGTAGCCATTCCTGCAGATGAAGTTGAGGTTGGCGATCACGTAATTGTACAACCTGGCGGAAGGATTCCCGTGGATGGAAAAGTGATTTCAGGTCAATCCCTAATCAACGAAGCTGCGATTACTGGAGAATCTGTTCCAGTGAATAAAAGCGAAGGTGATACCGTATTTAGCAGTACCATTTCTGACAATGGTTATTTGGAAATTATGGCCGAAAAAGTCGGCGATGATACAACTTTTGCGAAAATTATAGAACTGGTGGAAGAAGCACAAGAAACCAAAGCCAAAACCCAAAAGTTTATGGAGCGGTTTGCCGCCTATTACACGCCTGGAATTATCGTTCTTTCTGTGTTGGTCGGAATAATTACGCAGAACGTTCATTTTGCACTAACATTCCTTGTGATTGCTTGTCCAGGAGCCTTGGTGATTTCTGTGCCTGTTTCTATTGTGGCAGGAATTGGAAATGGCGCTAAAAACGGAATCCTGATAAAAGGAGGCGATAAAATTGAAAATTTAGCCAAAGTCAATGCAATCGTATTTGATAAAACTGGGACTTTAACCAAAGGAAAACCTGAAGTAACCGACATTAAAGCGTTTGGAATTTCAGAGGAAGAATTGTTGAAATTAGCCGCCGAGGTTGAAGTTACTTCTGAGCATCATTTGGGTAAAACCATCGTAACAAAAGCGGAAGAAGAGGGCATCGAATTGGTGAATAAACCTTCGGATGTTGACATTATGAAAGGACACGGATTGCGTGCAAAATTAATTAATGATTCCATCTATGTGGGAAATATTTCTGGTGCGGTTAAATTAGGTATTACAGTAAATTCTGAAGCGGAAGATTATATGAGTCAACAACAGGGAAAAGGAAATACCGCTGTTTTGATATGTAAAAACAATAAGGTTGTTGGTGTGATTTCCATTGCCGATCAAATTCGTGAAGAAGCAGCTGTGGCAACGCATCAACTCAAAGAGAGTGGTATTGATCATTTAGCGATGCTAACTGGAGACAACAAACAGGTGGCTGAAAAGGTTGGCACACAACTGGGAATGAATGAAATATATGCTGAATTATTGCCGGAAGATAAGGTTGCAAAAGTAAAAAATCTGAAATCAAAAGGCTATAATCTGGCGATGGTAGGCGACGGAATCAATGATGCACCAGCCATTGCAACAGCAGATGTTGGAATCGCAATGGGTGGAACCGCAACCGATGTAACGATGCAAACGGCAGATATTATTTTGATGTCGGATAAGTTAGATAAATTGCCTTATGCGATTAGCTTGGCTAAAGCAACCAATCGAAATATGAAACAAAACACTTATTTTGCATTGGCAACAGTAGTATTGTTATTAGCAGGTGTATTAACGGGAGATATTCACTTAGCATCCGGAATGTTAATCCACGAAATCAGTGTAATCCTGGTGATTTTGAATGCAGTTAGGTTGGTAGGTTATCCAAAATATCAACTGAATAGCAGTTTATTCAAGAGAAAGCGAAAAAAGGAGGAGATGATTGGAGAAGTTGTAATGTCAGAAAGTTAATATAGCATTAAAATAAACCTGGAATCTGTGGTAGAAAATGATTAAAGCAGTTGTTATCTCTTCTACTAAAAATAGGTTTTATTCATTTTTTTATTAAATTTATGAATAAATAGTAGAATATGAAACGATTAGAAAATAAAGTAGCAATTATAACTGGAGCGGCTTCTGGAATAGGTAGAGAAACAGCATTGTTATTCGTAAAAGAAGGTGCTAAAGTTACCGTTAGTGATATTAACGAAGAAGCGGGTAATAAAGTAGTTGAAGAGATTAAAAAAATGGGAGGAGAAGCCATCTTTGTAAGAGCAAATACAGCCAGTGCAAGCGAAAGCGAAAAATTAGTTCGTGAAACCGTAAAAGCTTTTGGAGCACTCCATATTGGAGTGACAATGCAGGTATAGGTAGCGACTCCAGCAAAGTGGCAGATGTAAAGAATGAAGACTGGCAACGCGTTATCGATGTCAACCTTACTGGTGTGTTTTATGGAATGAAATATCAGATTCCAGAAATGATAAAATCCAAAGGAGGAAGTATCATTAATATTTCATCCATCTTGGGGCAGGCAGGATTTCATGGATCTTCTGTTTATGTTGCTTCGAAGCACGGTGTTGTAGGATTGACAAAAGCTGGAGCCTTAGATTATGCCGCAGACAATGTGCGTGTAAATGCCATCGGTCCAGGATTTATTTACTCAGGATTGGTAAACGAAAGCACAATGGGGAAAGCAGCGATTCAAGTTTTGGAAACTAAACATGCCTTGAACCGTCTGGGAAAACCAAAAGAAATTGCCGCTATGATACTTTTCTTGGCTTCAGATGAATCTTCGTTTGTAACTGGAGCATACTATCCTGTAGATGGTGGTTACCTAGCGATGTAAATAGTGGAACTTTTGTAGAAACTAATCTAAACAAAGCTGATTTGTCCGCTCAAAAGGGGTTGTTAAATATGCAATGGTTAAAAATCAATTTTTAAAGGAATACCATATAGAGAATAAAATATATAAAATGTCGCATGGATAGGTCAACATTTATTAAATCACTGGTAATTTTGCCACTAACAGCAACAGCAATGAAGTTAGATGTATTAAATAAACTCACAGATTCAATGGGCAAAAGTAAGAAAATGCCTGTTTTGTTTCTGGGTCACGGCAGCCCAATGAATGCCATAGAAGAAAATGAATTTGTTACAGGATTTAGAAATATCGCAAAAGAAATTCCTTTGCCCAATGCAATTTTGTGTATATCAGCGCATTGGGAAACAAAAGGAACGCTTGTCACAGCAATGGAAAATCCTCCTACCATTCACGATTTTGGCGGATTTCCACAAGCACTTTTTGATGTTCAATATCCCGCTCCAGGAAGTCCTGACTTAGCCAATAAAACCAAATCGTTAATCACTACAACTGAAGTAGGATTAGATGATAAATGGGGACTTGACCATGGTGCATGGAGTGTAATTAAGCACTTGTACCCTAATGCTGATATTCCAGTTATTCAAATGAGTATAGATTATAGACAAGGTCCACAATATCATTATGAATTGGCAAAACAAATCAGTTCACTACGTGAAAAAGGAGTGCTAATTATTGGAAGTGGAAACATTGTTCATAACTTAAGAATGGTGGAATGGAGAAAGTTGAATGAAACTTTCGGTTTTGACTGGGCACTTGAAGCGAATGAAAACATGAAAAAATTCATTCTTAATGGAGATCATAAGTCTCTTATCAATTTTCGTTCTCAAGGGAAATCTTGGGATTTGGCCATTCCAACTCCTGAACATTATTTGCCTTTGCTGTATTCACTAGCTTTACAAGATAAGAATGAAGAAGTGAAATTATTCAATGACAAACCAGTCGCTGGATCATTGACGATGACTTCTTTGAAAATAGGGTAAAAGGGGACTCAACTAAGTTTTAACGCAATATATCTTCTACACTGGTCTTTATTGATATAAGTAAAGAGAGCCATTGAGTTATCTTTTAATGTTTTTTTTATTGCATCTTATTTATGTTTTAAATCTTATACTTGATAAAAGAACATCTAAAATGGCTGAAAATTAAAATTTCTGATTAGTTTTGTTTTCGAAACAGATTGTAACAGAGGAATTTAAGCAGTCTTCTGTTAGTGGTTAAGCGAGGAGCAATATCACACTAAACTTAACACACGCAAAAATGAGACAGGAATCAATAAAAATTTCACACATTTACAACAAGGTAAATTCAAAGCGAAACGATGGCAATTACTATGCCGTCTGCTTTTTTAAAACAGCAGTAAAAAGTATGGTGATAGACACTCGCTTGCATGCAAATGTGGTAAAAGATACTGCCATCCTAATGAAACCATACCAAAATTGGAAAATTGTAAGTAAAAGTAATGTCCATTCGGGTTATGTGCTTTATTTATCGGTGGGCGTTATGGAAAATCCTATTTTTAGAAAACTGGGAATTGCACAGGCACTTCTAGACCACACAGAAAAAAATCCCACAGCTACGCTGTCATCTTGTAGCGCCCATAGGGTGTACACTATACTCGACATGCTTGATGAGTTTATTTCTTCTAACAGAAGTTTTAGGGATGAGACCATTATGTCATTGTTGAAAACGCTCTTTGTTTATACAGACGGAACTTGGAATACAACTTATACTTTAAGGGAAAGTAACGGGAAAGCAGCGCTTGTCCACAATTTCAGAAAAGCACTCGACAAATTCTATGCTGAATGTCACCAAGTAGCTGGATATGCAGAACGACTCAACATATCTGAAAAATACCTAAACGAATGTGTAAAGGAAGTTCTGCAGGTCAATGCCAAAAAACTTATTGTTTATACACTCATTGCACATGCGCAACGGGCACTCAAATTCTCTGATAAGACAGTTAAAGAAATTAGCTACGATTTGGGCTTTACTTCGCCTGATTATTTTAGCTATTTTTTTAAAAAGCATACAGGAATGACTCCAACTCAACTAAGAAAAAATCTATAATTCCTAAATTCTAAGAGTTAACTGTGCTTTTCACATTCTTGTTATTGACTGTGTATATATATTTGCTACTCAAATTACAACTTATGATTATGAAGAGATATATTAAATACCCATTATACACTGTGGGAGCGATTATTCTTATTGCTTTCGCTTTGATGAGTTATGCCACATTTTTCCTACCCAATGTAGGCAAAGCTCCAACCATGAAAATTACAATTACGGATGAAAAAGTAGAACGTGGACGCTATCTTGCATATCATGTAATGATGTGTGCCGATTGTCATTCAGTAAGAGATTTTTCATTGTTTTCAGGTCCACCGACACCTGGAACAGAATTTGCTGGAGGTGAAATCTTTGATCATTCTATGGGATTCCCAGGACGATTTGTTTCGACAAATATCACACCCTACGGGATTGGCGACTGGACAGATGGTGAACTTTTTAGACTTATCACTACTGGAGTAAAACGTGATGGCGAGCCGATTTTTCCAGTAATGCCTTATCACAATTTCGGTAAATTAGATTCTGAAGATATTGAGGCTGTTATTGCTTTCCTTCGTACACTCGACCCTATTGAAACAAATCACCCTACTTCGAAAGCTGACTTTCCTTTCAACTTTATCTTACGTACACTCCCAGAAAAGGCAACGCTTAGCCAAAAGCCGGATGTATCCGACTGGACAGCTTATGGTGAATACATGTTTACAGCTGCTGCTTGTTTCGATTGTCATACAAAACATGAAAAAGGTAAATTTGTTGGACCTCTTGCCGGAGGCGGAAGAGAGTTTGTCTCTCCAGATGGAAGTATTGTTCGTACTCCCAATCTAACACCGCATGAAACAGGGATAGCTCATTATACCAAAGAGACTTTTGTACAGCAATTTAAAATGTATGCCGATTCATCATTTGTTTTACCAGTTGTAAACCAAGGAGAACTTCAAACGCTTATGCCATGGGTTATGTACTCTGGCATGACGGTAGAGGACATAGAAGCAATTTATGATTACTTGCAAACCCTTGAGCCTTATGATAATATGGTAGAGCGGTTTACGCCTGCGAGAGAATAATAACTAAGCATAAATTTACTCAAAAGGTTTATTTTTTCATACCCTTAGCTGTCCCTGTGGTTACATAAACTTGCTATTCTTTATGGACGTATGAAGGTATAGTTTTGGAAAATCAATAGACAAAAAATAAAGAAATAGATATAATAAATCGTAAATTTGTCACTGGATAAACAGATGTATTAAAATATTTACTACCAAAATGGTGTAAATTAAAATGTTTTTATTATATTTGCCATCCAATTTTGAGAGTAGAATAAGAAATTTTTTAAGAAAATGAAAAAAGATATACACCCAGAAAGTTACAGATTAGTTGTATTTAAAGATATGACAAACGATTATATGTTTGTTACAAATTCGTGTGCGCCATCAAATGAAACAGTAAAATGGGAAGACGGAAACGAATATCCATTGGTAAAAATTGATATTTCACACAAATCTCACCCTTTCTTTACAGGGAAACAACAATTTGTAGATACAGCAGGTCGTATCGATAAGTTTAAAAACAGATATGCGCGTCACTTTAAAGACGATAAAAAATAATATTTTTTAAGAAGATGTTTAAAATCGGACTGAATTTTCAGTCCGATTTTTTTTATTTAAAAACGAAAATATTTTAATATATATTATGTGTGTTTTAAATTGGATAAGTTTATCTTTTTTACAATCTAAACTTGACTTTTCATAAATTTATCATATCTTTGTTTAGAATAATTATAAATAAGGTTCAATGAAAAGTAGCTCTTTCTTAAATGATTTAGTTTTTACTGATAATCGTGTAAAAGTTACGCCCATTTTAGATACTCCTTTTTCAAAAGAAATACGTATAGCCTTCAAAAAAGGACAGGAAATGAAGGAGCACCAAACAGGTTTTCCAATAGTCGTTCACCTTCTTACTGGTGCGATTGAATTTGGAGTTGAAGGAAAAAAATATCAATTAAGAGCGGGTGATATTTTAACATTAAATCCAAATGTTCCGCATGATTTACTTGCACATGAAAAAAGTGTTGTTCGCTTAACATTGTCGAAGGGCGATACAGTTGATAGAGTAGAAAAAGTATAAATAATTCTGAATAATGAAAGAAATTGAAGATAGGGAAGATGTTAGGAAGTTAGTTTATACATTCTACGGGAAAGTACGTAAAGATGAACTTTTGGGTCCCATTTTTAATAGTCAATTGTCTGAAGAGCAATGGCCATCACATTTAGAAAAATTGACTGATTTTTGGGAAACAAATCTTTTTAGGATTCCGAAGTTTAAAGGGAATCCAATGGGAGCACACCAAAGAGTTGATGCTCATACAAATAGAGGCATTACACAAAAGCATTTTGCAACTTGGCTCCGATTATGGAAAGAAACGCTGGAAGAGTTATTTGAAGGTGAACGAGCAGAACGCGCAATGGAGGCTGCTAGAAGAATGTCAACCCCCATGTTTATTGGCGTTTGGGGGAATAGACCTGAAAATCGTTCCCACATGATGTATTATTAAATTGATTTAAAATGTCTTCCTTACAATGATATGATAAAGAATTTATGGAAAGTCAAAATACACAGTTAGAGAGAGATGAGGCACTAAAAAGTTTTAATAACGACCATCATCATGCGTTGTTGTTATGCTGGAAAATAAGAAAAGGGTTAAACGGAAACATTGATTTAAAAAGAATAAAAAAATATAACGATTGGTATTATAATAATCATCTGAAACAACTTTTAGAAGATGAAGAAAAGTTTTTATTTCCAATTTTAGGTGAAGATAATAAATTAATCAAAAAAACTTTAGCGGAACACCGCCGACTTCGCCGTCTTTTCAAAGACACGAAAGATATCATGAAGTCGATAAACTACATTGAAGAAGAGTTAGATCGAAACATTCGATTTAAGGAGCGTGAGTTGTTTGTTCTCATTCAGGAACATGCTACGATAGATCAATTACAAAATATCACCAAAAATCGAAAAGAAATTCCATTTGAAGAGAATACAGAAGATGAGTTTTGGGAAGAAGGTTAATTTAAAATATCTTCCCAGGATTTAGGATTCCGTTCGGGTCAAATACCTTCTTAATATCGCGCATTAAGTTTAAAGTGCATTTCAAAAGAAATACTAATACATAATTAATTTTCGTGTGTGCCATGATTCATTGATTTTTAGTTTAATAATATAGACTCCTTTTGAAAGGTGTATCTCCGCCCTATCCCTACCAACTCCATTGGCAATAGAGGTCCCCATTATGTCATAAATAAAATAGTCAAAAGTACTTTTATTATTTATTTTAATATAAGCAACATCCTGAGCAGGATTTGAATAAATTTTGATGCCAACATCTCGTTCTTCAGCCGTTTCAGCTGTATTGGCATTCTTTTTGAAATATTGCAAGGGTAATTCTTTTATTTCTTCATGAAGAATCATCCCGTTTGTTCCGCAAAACCTGCATTTTGTTATATCAATTTTTGCTTGTGTACTAACCGATTCTTTAGCTTCTAAATCTCTTTGATCTCTATGAATGAGAGGAGTGTTATGAGTAGATAAAGAATTCGGAGCGCAAGGTTTACCTATTCCTGGGCACGGATTATATTTAATTAGTAAGTGTGCCTTTGCTCCCGATTTGATATGTGTACCAGGCTTAAGAATAATGGCATCGCCAGCCTCTAATTTTAAATTGGCGTTGGGCTCAACAATATAATCTCCTGGGTCAGTACTTGGTGTCACCAGATATCCTGTTGTAATGGTGTTATTTGCCTTTCGGCGTGCTTTATAACGATAATTGGAACGAGCTTGTTTACCCAAGTTCTGGTTTTGTAGATAGAGGTAACAGGGTTCTACTTCGTTTTTAATGAAATATATCAAATAGAATTGTTTGTTTTTAACCCTTTGATTCGAATTAATAATTAATTGTATAAATTTTTTGCTCATTTTTGTTAATGAATATTGTATCATTATACGAAGTTACTGCTCCTCCTTTATGGACTGTCCACCAAAGATGGTATTTTCCCATCAGTACTTTAAAAAAATCGGAAGAAGTTGTTTGCTGACATCCAACTTGCACGTAGGGGTGTGTGGCGCTCCATGTTTCATAATTAGACACATCAAGAAGTTCCCTATAAACTTTAATTGAATCATTTGAGTCTATACAATTTATATTATTTATACTTAATTTTAGATTCCCATACGGCACCAAATGGTAATCTACATGCATGACTTCACCCTTATCTACTTTTAATTCCGAATAATATTTGCCGTCATAATCCCAACCTAAATCATAATAATCTTTGTAATAATAATCTGTTCCCGCCCATATTGGGCCTAATCTACCAGCACTTAACCGGAACTTACCATCCTCTTCTGTAATTGTTTTTTGGATGGTTTTATAATTACTTTTGTGTAAAAACACGGTTATTCCTTTGATTGGCTCGTTTGTTATCGGATTCAAAACCCTTCCCTCTACAGTAATGTTTTTTCCAAACTTGGTACAGCCTATCACTGCAAAAAGCAAGGAAAAAAGCGTCAATATTAAGGTTCTATTTTTCATAATAATATGTGCTTTTTATGAGCCTTATCATAACCTTGAATATTTAATTTACTATTTCTATTAATAATATATATTCCAAATTTTAATTTCTCCAGCATCTAAAAGAATACTATCTAGTATCGGGGTTTCAATTCCATTCTTTATAACTCTCCCTGTATATTTATACCATCCCATTGGAGCCTTATTTTGGTTACCTTGTTGGTCTATGCATCCTACATAAATAGCAGGATTAGGAACATCATCATAAAAATGGATTAGAGAATGTGTTCTAAAGATAACTAGTGAATCATTTTGACTAAAACATGATGTGTTTTTTATATTAATTTGTAGCTCCCCATACGGTACCAAATGATAATCTACATGCATGACTTCACCTTTATCTACTTTTAACTGGGAATAATATTTTTCACTATAATCCCAGCCTAATTCATAATAATTTTGATAGCTAAAGTCTGCAACAATCCATACCCCTCCCGTACGACCTGCACTTAGTTCAAAATTTCCATTGGCATCTGAAGTAGTCTCTTTTATAGTTTTATATCCTCCATAATATTGTAGATTTTTACTTTTTATCAATCTAACAGTTATATCTGATATAGGCTCGTTTGTTATCGGATTCAAAACCCTTCCATTCACGGTGATGTTCTTACCAAACTTCGTACAGCCTATCATTCCAAAAATCAAGAAAAAAGATGTCAATATTAAAATTCTGTTTTTCATAATGATACTTGTTTTTATAGGCCTTGTCATAACTTTGAATTTGTAGTTTTACTATTTCGTTTTCAGTAGAATACATTTAACGTTGTTATTTGATTGGGTTGTACAAAAATCGTATCATAAAAGGTTTGTGATACTCCTGAACGGGTAACGGTCCAATGATAATATCGATCCCCCATTTGAGTTTTAAAGCCGTCACCTATATTGTCCCAACATCCAGTGATTGGCGCATATAAAATATTCCCAATATGATTGTTTGCATCCTGGTTCCCAGATAATGACAATACACTTGAACCATCAAAGAAAATGTTTAGAGAATCTGTAGAACCCTGACAGTTTTGATTTTGGACATGCATGCGCAATTCCCCATACGGCACCAAATGGTAATCTACATGCATGACTTCGCCTTTATCTACTTTTAGAGAATAGTGATATTTACCTTTATAATCAAAACCTAAGTTATAGTTTTCCTGATAGTTTGTATTATCTGCTCTAATTAGTATTTCTCCTATTCTTGCAGCATTAATTTCAAAATGACCATTAGCATCTGTAATTGTAGTCTTAATTGTCTTTAAATTTTGTTTAAACAAGACTATAGTAATTCCCTTGAAAGGCTCTCCGTCTAAAGGGTTGAGCACTTGACCTTTAACGGTTATATTCATTCCAAATTTGGTACAGGCCATCACTGTAAAAAGTAAGGGTAGAAAAAATGTCAATGTTAAAATTCTGTTTTTCATAATAATACTATTTTTTTATGATACAACTCACCCGTTTCTGTTTTGATGATAAGGATATATGTTCCTTTGTCCAAATCGTTTTGAAATTTATATTCTCGCTCATTAATATACTCTTTTGTTGCTAAATGTTTTCCATTTATACTGAATACTTTAATGCTCTGTATCTTTATGTTACTAGAAGAAACGGTAAAGGAAGAACGTGTAGGATTAGGATATACCTTAATCATATTTATTACATATTCATTGTGTCCTTGAGTACTAACCGATTCTTTAGCCTCAAAATCTCTTTGATCTCTATTAATGAGAGGAGTGTTATGAGTAGATAAGGAATTCGGAGCGCAAGGTCTACCTATTCCTGGGCACGGATTATATTTAATCAGTAAGTGTGCCTTTGCTCCCGATTTGATATGTGTACCAGGCTTAAGAATAATGGCATCATAACCATTTTTCCTTAATTGCATTAGCAAATCCTCATGATTCTCATTAAAGTTTTCCCAGGTTCTTTTATAACCGTTTAAAAAAGGGATAGGTGGTCTATAACCGGCAACTAAAATAAAAGGCTTAATAATCCTTGGGTTTGAACTGTTTGTGGTTGGATTACAATGACTCATAAATACGTAACCTTTTAGTTTTAATGTGGACGAACCTATGTTTGTCACTTCATTTATAATTTTGTCGGCATCAGGGGGAGGGGAGTTTCTTAATAAATTATCACCTGAATTATTTAGACTTTGAATTTTACAATGATTAACAATACTATCTCCATTGTTATAATAGACCTTTAAAGTAAAAATCTGATTTTGAGAAAAGTTTTCTTTGAATTCAAAAGGTTCGTTAAACTGTATTTCATATTCTTCATTTTTATATTCTATTATTAATTTATTAATATCCTCAACAAGGTGTCTATTGCTATAAAAGTGCTGTCTTTTAATAATAATACCAGTACGACTAAGCGAGGAATAATCAAATAGAGGGGCAATTAATTTTAATCTTTCCCTATTTAATTTACTTTGTTCAAATTGTTTTGGTTTAAAAACCTTTCGTTCGCGTGTTTTAGAGAAGTTTTCTTTCATCCAATAATAATCGTAATCCAGAATTCCAATTGGAAATATTTCTTTTCCTTCTTCGTAAGCCAATTCACTTTTATAATGTTGAACATCATAAAAGATATCCATTAAGTTAGGTATAGCATTGGTGTCTTTACTCATTGACTTTAGTTCGCTAATCACTGTGTAAATCCAATTCGCGTCAGTAAGTGTATCACGTAATTTTTGTGTTCGGTAAGTTAAGGCTGTAGTGTCATTTAAAGATCTGTTAAGAAATAAATCTATGTTATTTAGTATTTGAAAGTCTCCATAATATTTTTCCCCTATCTGATAAACATTATCAAAATCATTTTTCTCATTTTGCCCTAATCCTTTAAAACAAATAAGTAAGAGCAATCCTAAAACTAAGTGTTTCATAATTCTCTATTTTTATTGGTTTTTATTTCTTTTAATTCTTCCATCAGGTACAATTCGCATGTACTCAATGTTGTTTGAACTAAAACGTAGGCAAGCGTTATTCTTCGTTCCTATAAAAGAGGTTGAACCTGCAATATTCCCCTGCATTTCCCAATTTCCCCTGTTTGAGCCTGAATGGAAATAGTAAAACAAATTCCCATCAATCCGGTCATAAATATACGATTAATGTGCTTTATAGCACAGATTTCAGTTGTTTTCATACTAGTAATGTTTTATAGTTATATCCACAATTTTACGATAATATTCTCATTTTACCAAATAAAAGTAGGATTTAATGATTGAATTTACTTCTATTGGTTGGCGAAAATGGATAATAGAACAGAATATTTCCTTCGATAAAATAAGTTATTTGGCATCACCAAAAATCGAAAAGAAATTCCATTTGAAGAGAATACAGTAGATGAGTTTTGGGAAGAAGGTTAATTTAAAATATCTTCCCAGGATTTAGGATTCCGTTCGGGTCAAATACCTTCTTAATATCGCGCATTAAGTTTAAGGAAACCTCTTTAAACGCGATATCCATATAGGGTTTTTGCACCAGTCCGATTCCATGTTCTCCTGAAATTGTTCCCCCTAACTCTACGCACAGTTTGAAAATTTCTCGAATAGCAACGGGAAGCTCCTTATTCCATTTATCTTCCGATAAATCGCCTTTGATGATATTAACGTGTAAATTACCATCGCCAACGTGTCCATAACAAACACTTTTAAAACCATACTTACTGCCAATTTTCTTTACACCTTCTAATAATTTTGGTAATTCATAGCGAGGAACAACGGTGTCCTCTTCTTTGTAAACAGAATTACGTTTCACCGCCTCTGAAACTTTTCTACGAATCTCCCATAATTTGTCCTTCTGTGCCTGACTATCGGCAAAAAGGATTTCACCCGTTTTAAATTGTTCGATGACAGCAAGAATTTGTTCCATCTCTTTCATTAACTGCTCCTCGTCGAATCCATCAACTTCAATTAATAAATGGGCTTCGTGTGCTTCGTCTACTTCAATTTGAATTTCAGGGAATTTATTGATTGTCCATAATACAGCATCTCGCTCCATAAACTCCAATCCGCTTGGTGTAATTCCTTCATTCATAATTGCAGGAACTGCCCGAATTGCATCTACCATGTTGTAGAATGGGACTAACATAAGCATGTCGTTAGTTGGATGAGCGATGAGTCGTAAAACAATTTTTGTAACAACCGCCAATGTTCCTTCGCTTCCAACAATAAGTTGAGTTAAATTATATCCTGTTGCGTTTTTAATAACGTTTGCTCCTGTCCAGATAATTTCTCCATTGGGAAGAACAACTTCTAGGTTAAGAACCCAATCTTTTGTAACACCATATTTCACGGCTTTTGGTCCTCCACTATTTTCTGCAATATTTCCTCCAATAAAACAGCTTCCTTTTGAAGCTGGATCGGGTGGATAGAACAAACCTTTTTCGCGGACAGCTTCTTGTAAAACTTGTGTAATTACACCAGGTTGAGTAGTTACTTGAAAGTTGTGTTTATCAATCTCCAGAATTTTATTCATACGTTCAAAGCCCAATGCAACGCCACCATTTACGGGTAAAGCGCCACCACTTAATCCAGTTCTTGCACCTGAAGGTGTAACAGGTATTTTTTGTTGGTTACAATATTTTAAAATATCAGAAACCTCTTTAGTCGTTGAGGGTTTTAAGACGATGTGGGGAGAATAATGTAAATCTTCAGTTTCATCATGTCCATATTTATACAATGATTCTTCATCAATCGTTGCTATATCTTTAAAGTTCTCTAATAAATAACTGATTTGGCTTTGTGTCATGTCCTTTTACAATGTTGTGAAAGAAAAAACAAAGTGACGCAATAACGTGCGCCACTATGGTTTAATAATACATTATGTTTTAGTTGCCCAAGATTTCAAACTCTGTTCTTCTATTTTCTTGTCGTCCCATTGCAGTATTATTACTTGCAACTGGTCGATTTGAGCCATAACCTTTTGCTTCTAAGCGGTTTGCAGCAATTCCCTTCCCTCTCAGGTAATTCACCACAGATTCAGCACGATCTTGAGAAAGTTTGTCGTTCAGTGATGCAGAGCCTGTATTGTCAGTATGACCAGAAATTTCAACTTTTAACGAAGGGACATCTTTCATTAAACTCACCAATCGGTCTAATTCTGCATTAGATTCTGGACGCAATGTTGCTTTTCCAATATCAAAGAAGATATTTCGGAGGGCAATTTTACTTCCGACAGCGATGTTTTTCAATTCGATAACTTTATTGACCATATTATAGTCGCTGTCATTTGGAATATCGAAGTTTTCAGAATGGAATAAATAGCCTTTTGCTTTTACTGCGATTCCATAATTTGTACCCGCAGTTAACGAAAGTAAGAATTTTCCCGTTGCTTTGTTTGAAGTAAAACTCTCAATGATTCTACCTGTCTTATTATCTGTAATTTCGATAGAAGCTTCCACTGGTTTTCTTGAAATCGCATCAATTGTTAATCCTTTAAAAACAGTTAAAGAAATTTTATTTACATTAACAACCTCTTCGATTTGAGGGTCTTTAATCGGTTGTGCTACTGATGCTAAAAGTTGGTCTTCAATATCAATAATTGGATTTTTCGGGTCGCCCCAGAAAGTTACTTTGTAAATATCGAAGCCACCCTTTCCTCCTGGTCTATTAGAGGATATGTAAGCATATTTTCCGCTTGCTGTTGCCGCAAAGAAAAAGTCATCGTAAGGTGTGTTTATTGGATAACCCATGTTTACAGGTGTTGACCAACCGCTTCCAGTACGTTTTGATACAAAAATATCATATCCACCCATTGACTCATGACCTTGAGAAGCGATATACATTGTTTTTCCATCAATATGCAAATATACTGGACCATCATTGAATTGACTATTTACGGATCCAATCATAGAAGCAGCTTTGTAGTCTTTATTCATTCGACTTTGCATTTCAGAGAACATGATACTCGTACCTTTACTTTGAGAAGTAATTTCTCTGGCAAAAGTGATGTTGTAGCCATCGTGACTGTATGCGCCATATTTATCATTGGCTCTTCTTGAGCTAATTTGTGGGTTAAGAATGGTTGGATCCGACCAACGAAGTCCATCCAGTTCCGATTCATAAATATCAGTTTGTCCTTCATTATCGCGATGTAAAAGCATTCTATTTCCATCAAAATCGAGGTTGTTTACGATATCATCCAATGAAGAATTAACACTTCCAGGGATGGGTTTTACTTTTTCCCATTTTCCATCATTGTTATAACTTACATAAACGTCATAATCATATTCTCCGATTTCGTTTGGTTTGTTGCTGTTAGGACGATTTGAGCTAAAAATTAATTCTGATCCATCCATTGTAATTGTTGGAGCAATCTCGTCGTATTCAGTGTTCAATTCCTCAACATTATCCACCCAAGCTCGAATGGGACTACCTTTTATCGCTGGCGCATCTTTTGTTTGCCTTTTTCTGAGTGCCACAAATTTAGAAAACTCATCTGCTTTTTTGTAGCTGTTTGTAAACCTGTCATACGAAGCCCTTGCATCTGCGTAATTTTCTTCATATTGTTGAACAGCTCCTAGATAATAATTCAAGAACGGATCACATTGAGGGTCGAGTTCAGCTGCTCTTTTAATAAAAGGAATTGCTTTATAAGGAGAAGTTGAATGGAAGTGACAAACTCCAACCCTAAAATTATTAAGCGCATTATCTGGATTAAATGCTTGTGCTATCTCAAAATGAGACAATGCTTTCTTAAATGCTAATCCTGGATCTCTTACTTCAAAAACTGCTGTTGAGCCTTCTATAAAGAATGTTTCTCCTGCTTTGATGGCATCTGTGGCTTTTTTAAATCCATCTCCATCTTCAAAATTCCTTTTTCTAAAATCAACATTTTGTGAATATATTGACCCCGTAAAAACAAAGAGTCCTATTCCTACTAATATATATTTCTTTAATTTCATAATTTTCAAGTTTTAGTAACCACAATTTTGCGATGCATATCTAGCTCCTGTTTCATCTCCCAATTCTTCAGCTTTATTCCAGTCCTCACAAGCACCGTTCATATCGCGTAGCATTTCACGAATAATCCCTCTATTTGTATAGGCAGAGGCATAGTTTTTATCAAGTTGGATTGCTTTATCTGCTGCCTTTTTTGCACCCTCAAAATCTTCCATTTTAAATTTTGTTGCAGCAATATTTGCCCATGCAGGTGCGTAATTAGGGTTAATTTGTGTACATTTTTCAAAGTCTGAGAGTGCTTCATTGTATTTCTCTCTTTCTAATTGTGTTGCTCCACGGTTGTTATAAGCCAAATGGAAGTTTTTATCGATGGAGATAGCACGCGTAAATGCAGCGATAGCGCCATCATAATTTTTCATTTTTAATTTTGTTGTTCCAATATTATTTAATACAAATGCTAAGTTTGGATTTTTACGTTCCGCTTGTTCATAATCAGACACAGCTTTAGAATATTCTTGTTTCATTCGGTAAGAACTCCCTCTATCATTATATGCATGAGCTAAATTCCAGTCTAATTCAATCACTTTTGAAAATGACCCAATGGCTCCATCATAATCTTGTTGTAAAAACTGCAATGTCCCAAAATTATAGTGTGCTTTCGGATTTTTTGGTTCTAATTTTACTGCTTTCAAATAATCATTCTCAGCTTTTGAGTAATTCCCCAATTCTTGGTAAGCACGAGCACGTTGGAAATATGCTTTGTGATAATTTGGGTCTTTATTTAACAGTGTTGTAAAAGTCTTTTCAGCTTCTACAAATTTATTAGCTTCAATTTCAGCAGCGCCTTTATTATAATATGCTGCAGTAAAATTTGGGTCTGATTCAATCGAAGTCTCAAATGACTTTATGGCTTGTGCATACTTTTTTTGATTGAATAACTCTATTCCTTGGTTGTATGCTTCCTGACTTTTAGCGATGGCAGCATTCTCGATATTTAGTGCAGCAATTGAGTCGCGGTAAGCAATTTCTTTCTCTGTCAACTCATCTTCTTGAGCGAACGATAATCCTCCTATTAGGCTTAAGCAAAAACCTAGGAGTAATAGTTTGTGTTTTATCATGGTATTTTATTTTTTGATTTCTAAGATATTAATTTTTCTGGATTAAAAACATTTATCATACCAAAGTTTTTCAAATTTGGGTTTATTTTAATTTTTTGTAAGATTAAAATGTACCGACTAAAAGCCAAATAATTTATGCTTTGAGAAAGTTATATTTTAAGTCAAGAATTAAATTCGATAGAACAAATTTTTACAAATTTTTTGGGATTATTGTTTGAGTATTCTCTTTCTAAAGTAAATTATCAAAGCAATCAAGGAGGTGAATCTCAGTTGAAAAAGGATGATAAAGATTACCAATGAGAGGAGTCTCAACCAAAGTCGATGAAGAGTAATAACTACAAAAAAGGACAGAATAGACAATAGCAACTTTAGTATGCCGATTCTTTAATTTATTGATAGACATTTACCCAATATTTAGGGTTGTTTTTAAAAAAATCATTTCAGATTCTTTTATAATTTGTAATTTAGCCTTCAAAATAAATAGACAATGAGTAAAGATGTGTATATAGTTGATGGTGTAAGAACGGCCATTGGTAAATTCAGGGGAACATTATCAGCTGTTCGGCCCGATGATATGGCTGCTTTGGTAATGAAAACAGTAGTTGAAAGAAATGCTACGCTCGACCCAAATGCAATTGAAGATGTTATCTTCGGTTGTGCAAATCAAGCAGGTGAGGATAACAGAAATATCGCAAGAATGTCTTTGCTTTTGGCAGGTTTGCCTCATACAATTGGTGGCGAAACTGTAAATCGACTTTGCTCTTCTGGATTGGCTTCTGCCATTAACGCTTCTCGAGCAATTAAAGATGGTGCAGGAGATATTTATTTGGCAGGTGGTGTGGAAAATATGACTCGCGCCCCTTGGGTGATTAGTAAGTCAGCCCAACCCTTTGGAAGTGATGCGAAAATATATGATTCTTCATTTGGTTGGCGCTTTATTAATCCAAAGTTACACGAAGTATACGGAACTGAAGGAATGGGAGAAACGGCAGAAAATTTAGTGGATAAATACAACATTTCTCGTGAAGATCAGGATGCATTTGCAGCGTGGTCACAACAAAAAGCATTAGCTGCGCAAGAGAGTGGACGCTTAGGGGAAGAAATTGTTCCTGTAGAAATCCCAAGAAGAAAACAAGAGCCACTTATTTTTGATAAGGATGAGTTTATTCGACCTGGCACGACTAAAGAGATTTTAGCCAAACTACGACCCGCTTTTAGAAAAGAAGGAGGATCAGTAACTGCAGGAAATTCTTCAGGATTAAATGATGGAGCAAGTGCTTTATTAATCGCAAGTGAACAAGGGATTAAAGACCATAATTTGAAACCAATGGCAAGAATTGTGGGAGCAGCTGTTGCTGGAGTGGAACCACGTATTATGGGGATAGGTCCAGTTTATGCTACGAATAAATTATTTGAACGTACAGGACTTACCATGGATGATATGGACATTATCGAGCTAAATGAAGCTTTTGCAGCTCAAGCTTTAGCATGTGTTAGGGCATGGGGATTAGCTGATAATGATCCAAGAATTAATCCAAATGGTGGTGCAATCGCCTTGGGACATCCGCTGGGAATGACAGGAGCACGTATTTTACATACCGCAGCACTTCAACTACAAAAAACGCAAAAAAGATACGCTTTAGTGACTTTATGTATTGGGGTAGGACAAGGATATGCTTGTATTATTGAACGAGCATAAGTTTTTGTGGTGGAAATACTAGAAAAAGCATCCTTGTGGTTGTAAATAGTGAGATAGGAGAGGAGGAACCAAATTCAATCCAATTGTTTTTCAAAGGCTTTCCTTGGACTTCCTCTAAAAAACACTTCTCCACAGTATTCATATCCCATCTTTTTAAAAAGATGAAGCATGGCAGCGTTATCAAAATTGGTATCGGCTTTTATGCTATAAATATTGTTTTTTAGGGCAAAATCTTCAATAAATTCAAACATTTTCCTTGCTAGCCCTTTCCCTAAATGGTTTTTTGCTATCGCTACACGATGAAATACCACAAAACCACCCGTAGATTTCCACTCTCCGTCTTGTAAGTTGTTGTATTCAGGTTCATCATTGATAAGCACAGCGCAATATCCAACGATTTCATCATTTTGACAGAGTACATATCCAACTTCTTTTTGAATATCGCTAAGAATTGTATCTGGATTTGGATAGCCATCTTGCCATTGATTGCTCCCTTCTGCTTTGCGTCGTGCTATTGCATCTTTGAGTATCAACCAGATTTGGTCTTTATCTTTTTCTTGTGCTTTTTGAAGTGAGATAGACATACTTTGTGTGATGTTTCAGTAAAATTATAAAAAAGTGTCGTCTCAAAAGAAACGACACTTAGTTATATTAACAAGCATGAGCTTATTATTTATCTACCTCAACGTGAGCAAGCTCTTCAGCTTTATAATCTCCACGATCAAGTTTATCTTTTATCTTTACGAAAGTATCAATTGTATATTGGACATCTTCTAAAGTATGGGCTCCAGTAGGAATTAAGCGAAGCATAATTGTATCTTTAGGAACAACAGGGTAGATAACAATTGAGCAGAAAATGTTATAATTTTCACGTAAGTCAAATGTTAAATTTGTTGCTTCTGCTAAACCTCCTTGTAAGAAAACTGGAGTTACAGCAGAGTTTGTTTTACCAATGTCGAATCCAGCATTTTTAAGCCCTGTTTGTAAAGCCGTAGCAATCTCCCAAAGTTTTTCTTTTCTTTCTGGTTGTGTTCTAAGAATTTCCAGTCTTTTTCTTGCACCAATAACAATTGGCATTGGAAGAGATTTAGCAAACATTTGAGAACGCATATTGTAACGCAGGTAATCTATAATTTGCTCTTTTGCAGTTACAAACGCACCGATTGAAGCCATTGACTTTGCAAATGTCCCAAATAAAACATCAATTTCATCTTGAACACCTTGTTCTTCTCCTGCTCCTTGTCCAGTTTTTCCTAATGTTCCAAAACCGTGAGCATCGTCAACCAAAATTCTAAAATCGTATTTCCCTGATTTTCTAAATTCAAGAATACCTTTTAAATCTCCTTGGTCACCCGCCATTCCAAATACACCTTCAGTAATAACAAGAATTCCTCCGTCTGTATTTTCAACAAGTTTAGAGGCTCTTTCCATTTGTTTGTCAAAACTTTCTAAATCATTGTGTTGAAACACAAAGCGTTTTCCTGCGTGCAATCTCATCCCGTCAAGGATACAAGCGTGAGATTCGCTGTCATATACTATTACGTCGCTTCTATCAACTAAAGCATCGATAATCGATACCATTCCTTGATACCCAAAGTTTAAAAGAAAAGCATCTTCTTTATTCATAAAGTCTGCTATTTCACTTTCTAAAGTTTCGTGCTCGCTGGTGTGTCCAGTCATCATTCTTGCTCCCATTGGATATGCTAAACCGTACTCCGCTGATGCTTTTGCATCCACTTCTCTAACTTCTGGGAGGTTAGCTAATCCTAAATAGTTATTTACCGACCATACCAATACTTCTTTTCCTCGGAATGTCATTTTGTTTCCGATTTCTCCTTCTAATTTAGGAAAAGTAAAATATCCGTGAACACCTTTCGCGTGTTGACCAATTGGCCCCATGTTCACTTTCAATTTTTCAAAAATATCTTTTGCCATAATTATAAATTTTTATTACAGATTTACTGTATTCGGTTGCAAATATAGGGGATTTTTAGAGAATTAACAGAATATTGCATCGAAGTTATTAACTAATAATGTTTACTTCTCGCTCTAATGTGATGTTATATTTGTTTTTGATGTCGTTGATTATTTTTTGTGAAAGTTTGTATATGTCTTCACCACTTGCATTGTCGTAGTTTACTAGTACCAGCGCTTGTTTGTCGTACACGCCATAATTCCCAAATCTTTTTCCTTTCCAACCGGCATTATCAATCAACCAACCAGCAGGTACTTTTACAACTTTGTCATCAATTGGATAAAAAGGGATATTTCCAAAATTTTGTTTTATTTCTTTAAAAAGAGAAATTGGAATAATCGGATTTTTGAAAAAACTTCCACCACTTCCGACTTCTTTTGGGTCGGGCAATTTTTCTTGTCGGATAGCAATCACAGCTTCGCCTACGTCTTGAATCGTCGGATTTGTGATATTTCTTCTTTCCAACTCTTTTTCAATCGCCCCATAAGAAGTATTCACTTTATGTGTTTTTGTAAGTCTGTAATTTACAGAGGTAATTATGTATTTTCTTTTTAGTGTTCTTTTGAAAATGCTTTCTCGGTAGCCAAATTCACATTCTTCGTGTTGAAATACACGTAATTTGCCAGTGGCAATTTCTAAGGCTTCAAGGGAAACAAAGACATCTTTAATTTCAACACCATACGCGCCAATGTTTTGCATAGGACTTGCACCAACGCTGCCAGGAATTAAGGATAAGTTTTCAATTCCACCCCAATTATTTTGCATTGTATATTGAACAAATTGATGCCAATTTTCGCCTGCACCAACTTTTAAAATTATTTCATCTTTATTTTCTTCAACCACTTCAATCCCTTGAATTTTATTTTGAAGAACTATGCCGTTAAAGTCTTTGGTAAATAAGACATTGCTTCCACCGCCCAAAATGAGTAACTCTTTATCTGTTGCTTCTTTGAGTAATTTTTGAAGCTCGTCAATTGTAGAAAAAGTGGCAAAGTATTTTGCTTTGACAGGTACACCAAAAGTCGTTAAATGCGTAATATCTACATTTTTTTGAAGCATTTTTTAAAATTTTATACGAATGTAATTACTTTTAAGGGGAACAAATCAGTATCTTCACTAAATTTATCATCGTTTTATGTTTAATAACTTTAGAAATTAAAATATGTTAAAGAAAGTTGATATAAATAAAATTAATGCCATTAGCAAAAATACGTTGATGGAGACGTTAAAAATTCAATGTGTTGAGGTAGGAGAAGATTACGTAATTGCTACAATGCCCGTGAATTCAACAACGCATCAGCCTATGGGGTTATTACATGGTGGAGCTAGCGCGGCATTGATAGAGAGTATTGGCTCTATTGGTTCAGTTCTTTTAATTGATATAGAAAAAGAAATGCCTGTAGGGTTAGAAATCAACGCCAATCATATTGGAAGTATGCGATCTGGATTGCTTAAAGCCGTCGGAAAAATTGTTCATGCAGGTAGAAGAACACACGTATGGCAGGTTGATTTGACAGATGATGAAACAGGTAAGCTGATATGTACAGGGCGTTTAACGGTTATGATTGTTCCTAAAAAAATAAAATAGAAATGGGTTGTTTAATTTATCAATTACCGAATCAAGAGATAAAGTCTTTTCAAGGAAATTGGATTTCTTCATCTTTAAAGAATTTGCCAGATGATGTCTTCTTTATAACAGATTTCACCAAAGAAGAAGTCTTTTATTTTGAAGGGATTTCAAAAGGAAACATTGATGATTTGGTATTGAGTTCCAATGCAGACGAAGAAGTTTTTGCGGTAGATGGAAGATATTATTTGAATGGATTACAGCATTTTATTGATGGGTTTGATGATTATGGAATAGAAAAAGCCATTTATTCCCGCATCAAGTTAGCAAAACGAGGAAGAACCTCTCCAATCGAAATTTTTAAAAAGATTGCGAGTAAGTATCAACAGCAAGCACTTGTCTATTTAGTAAGTGATGAAGTGTTTGGCACTTGGTTAGGAGCGACGCCAGAAATTCTTTTATCGGGAGATAAAGAACAACTAGAATCAATGGCTTTAGCGGGAACAAAAAGTAAAGTTGATCAGCAATGGACAGATAAAGAAATTGAGGAGCATCAATTTGTCATTGATTTTATTAAAGAGCAAATTGAATCACAAAATCCAGAATCACTTAACATCGCTGAAACGAAAACTGTTCATGCAGGTGAAGTTTTTCATTTAAGAACAGACTTTAGGTTCCAAATAAGTTCGGATAAATGGAATTCGTTGATTGACTCTTTGCATCCAACTCCAGCAGTTTGTGGAACACCGATGAAGAATGCAAAGGAATATATCTTAAAGTTTGAGCCACACGACCGTAAATTTTACACAGGTTTATTGGGTTGGAAAGGAAAAGATAGGTTAGATATTTATGTGAATCTTCGTTGCATGCAGGTTTTAGAAAATTACTATGCTTTGTATGTAGGCGGTGGCATAACAAAAGTTTCACGTCTGGAAGATGAATGGAGAGAGACAGAACATAAAAGTGAAACGCTGTTGACTTTAATTAGTAATGAGGATTAGAAAAATATAGGAACAATAAAAGGGCTTCTAAATGAAAGCCCTTTTATATTTCTTAGGAAAATATTAAAATCCTTATTAGAATTTTCTTTTCTCTCTAATTCTTGCTGCTTTACCTGTTCTTTCTCTGAAATAGAAAATACGTGCTCTTCTGACAGCACCTCTTTTCAATATTTTAATACTTTCGATAAAAGGAGATTGAACAGGGAAGATACGTTCAACTCCAACTCCTCCTGAAATTTTACGTACTGTAAAAGTTTCAGTAGAACCTTGACCTCTTCTTTGAATTACTACTCCCGCGAACTCTTGAATACGTTCTTTTTCGCCTTCTCTAATTTTATATTCTACTGCAACAGTATCTCCTGCTCCAAACTCTGGAAGATTATTGTTGATTGCAAATTCGTTTTGAACTTCTTTTATTAAATCCATGACTTCTTAAATATTAATTCCCTAAAAACAGGGGTGCAATATTACTAATAATTTATGATATAAACATCCAACTGTCGAAAAAAAACAAAATATTTTTCAAGAGTCGGATGACAAAGATACGTTATTCATCTGATTTTCTGTAATAAAGTCAAAAAAAATTACGAGTTATAAATCTAAATCTAAGTCAAATCTATTTCTAAGATTTTCTAACTTTGGGTTTCTTTTCACCATATCATCGAATTTTTCCTTACTTGTAAAAAGTTGGTCTTCTTCTGAAGACTCCTCTTTTAGTGTCAAATGAATTTTGTGATTCCGTAGTTCTTTTTTTAGAAATCCAACAATCTGTACATTATGGGTTTCGATAAATTGTTTTTGAACATTATTTTTAACTGTGAAAACAACTTCATAGTTATTTTTAAGCGATGGATCGCTCGCTTTCATTGCGTTGTAGAGCGTGTTTATGTTGTCTTTTTTCGCAATATGAGCATATTTTAGCCAATTCATTCTTAGTTCATCAATAGAGAAAGGATTTTCTTCTATGGCTGTGTTCTCTATACTAATCGGATTTTTATCATCTTCTTTATCCTCGGTTTTTGATAATAAATCATTAATACCGATTAAAGATTGGTTATAAGCGTTTGTTGGTTTGTGTAATTTTTTAGGTTCTTTATTATAAAGATGTGCAATGGAAGAATTTTCTTTAGCTTGGGTTGATCTTCCTTTTACTGCCGAAGTTGGTCTTTCGTTTGGTTTATTTTCTTTTTGTCCTTTGAAAGGGATTATCTTAACAGGATCAGTTAAGCGTTTTTTTTTTGAAGCTCATCATTGATTGAGCAAAGCTGCATAAGTGCTAATTCCACTAATAAACGCTGGTTTTTTGATGATTTATAATTTGTATCGGCAGTGCTTAAAACACTCAATGCTCTTAAAGTATGTTGGCTATCAACTTTTTTAGCTTGCTCTTTATATCTTTCCTTGATTGAATCTCCAACTTCCAACAATTCAATCGTTTTTGGGTCTTTTCCAACCAATAGATTTCGATAATGTTCTGATAAACCAACAATGAACTGATGTCCATCAAAGCCTTTTGTTACAATCTCGTTATAGATCAGTAGGCATTCTGGAATATTCATATCATGTGCAAAATCGACTATTTTAAAATAATAATCATAATCTAAAATATTAAGATTTTGAATCGTTGTTTGATAAGTCAAAGTTTTTCCAGAAAAACTAACAATTTGATCAAAAATAGAAAGGGCATCACGCAAAGCGCCATCAGCTTTTTGAGCGATGAGGTGAAGTGCTTCGCTTTCCGCATCAATTCCTTCGGAAACACAGATTTTTTTCAAATGTTCAACGATATCGTTTATCTGAATTCTATTAAAGTCGAATACTTGACAACGAGAAAGAATTGTTGGGATTATCTTGTGTTTTTCTGTTGTTGCCAAGATAAAAATCGCATGTTTTGGTGGTTCTTCTAAAGTTTTTAAGAAAGCATTAAAAGCTGCTGTTGACAACATATGGACCTCGTCGATGATATAAACTTTGTAATCTCCTAATTGAGGAGCCACTCTCACTTGATCAATCAGTTGCCGAATGTCATCAACGCTATTGTTTGAAGCAGCGTCTAATTCGAAAATATTTAATGATTGACCATCGTTGAATGATTTGCATGATTCACATTCATCACAGGCTTCGACTTTATCAGTTTTATTGGTACAATTGATAGTTTTAGCTAAAATTCTGGCAGTAGTTGTTTTCCCAACACCACGTGTTCCACAAAATAAAAAAGCTTGTGCTAATTGATTGTTTTTAATAGCATTCTTGAGGGTAGCAGAAATGGTTTCCTGTCCTATAAGTGTATCAAAACTTTGTGGTCTATATTTTCTAGCTGAAACTATATATTCACTCATATTACAAATGTAATAATAAAATTGACGATTTGGATTTTTCTGTAGAAAAAAAGTGGATGTTTTGAAATTAAGAAAATTGTACTTTGCTTTCAAATTTTGAATCAAGTAATTCTAATGGATGTTGGGATTTATGTCGTTCTTGCTCTCAACGTTTCAGGTTGTTTAAAGACTTAAACTTAATCACATCCGCTTGATAGCTCTTTTATTTTTCTTTTACAACACCTTGCATTCTTCTTGTTTTAAAAACATCCGTTGTTTTATTGTAAAACTTGTTCTGTAGAAAAAGCTATTTTTAACTAGAAATTATTTTAGTTTAGATAACCTCTTAAAAGCCTGCTTCTTGAAGAGTGTCTTAATCTTCTTACGGCTTTTTCCTTGATTTGGCGGACTCTTTCACGAGTAAGATCAAATCGTAAACCAATTTCATCTAAACTCATTTGAGGGTACCCGTCAAGTCCATAAAACAGTCGTACGACATCTGCTTCTCTGGCAGTTAAGGTGTTCAGTGAGCGACTAATTTCATTTTGTAAAGACTCGTGAATCAACTTGGCTTCAGGAGCTCCCATTTTATTGTCATTGCCCAGCAAGTCGTATAAATTAGAACTTGAATCATCCCCTTCAACTAAAGGTGCGTCCATTGAAACGTGTTTTCCGCTTGAGCTTAATGCTTGTCTTACTTCTTCAGGAGTTACTTCAATGTATTCTGCCAATTCCTCAACCGATGGTAAACGTTCTAATTTTTGTTCTAATTCTGATGCGGCTTTATTCACTTTTCCAATAGATCCAATTTTGTTTAAAGGCAATCGAACAACTCTTGAATGTTCTGCTAGTGCTTGTAGGATTGATTGACGAATCCACCACACTGCATAGGAAATAAATTTAAAACCACGTGTTTCATCAAATCTTTGAGCGGCTTTGATTAGTCCTACATTTCCTTCTTCAATTAAATCGGGAAGTGGCAATCCTTGGTTTTGATATTGCTTCGCAACAGAAACAACAAAACGTAGATTTGCCTGAGTTAGACGTTCTAATGCTCGTCTATCTCCTGCTTTGATACGTTGAGCTAATTCAACTTCTTCTTTCGCAGTAATTAAGTCTAAGCGACTAATTTCCACTAAATATTTATCGAGAGAAGCTGTCTCTCGATTAGTGACTTGTTTGGTGATTTTTAATTGCCTCATAGTTTATTTTGCTTTTTCAAATACTTAAATAATAAACAAGAAATATCAAGGTGATTTTATTAAAGCCAAATTGATTTTTAACCGTTTATCATATTAATAACGTTTTAGGTCATGAAAAGGTTGTCTGTTATCGAGAAATTTGACATGGAAACCCCGTTTTTAACAATATTTATCAATGTTTACAATGTTTCAAATATATAACACCTATTTATTTGTTTGGTTACATGGGTTTTTGGGGAGTTATATTTTTTTATGAAATGGGTATCTAAAATATTGAAAAACGAAGATGTTATCTCAATAAATTTATGAAACCAGTAAATTTCCATTGTTTATCAGTGGAATTCTCTTTAATAAATATTTTCCAAACATACGTCCCTTCTTTCAAAATTCCGTTCTGTCCTGAACCGTATGTTCCGTCCCATCCATACTCTAAATCATGTGTTTCAAAGAGCAATTCACCCCAACGATTGTAGATTTGCATTACATAGCTATCAAAGTCAAAACCAAATGTAAATACAGGTTTAAAAACATTATTGTGTTGATTGTAATCAGGTGTAAACGTATTTGGGATATAGAAGATTTGCTCTTCTTTAATATGGACAATTTGAGTAATGGTATCTTTACAATTATTTGCAGTGGATGCTACTAATTGAACCCAATAATTTCCAGAAATTTCAGGAAACTCAATCTCTGGGTTTATTTCATTTGAAGGGAGTGCATCTTTAAAGCTCCACATATAACTTGTTGCGTTTATAGAAGTGTTATGGAAATTAATGGTTGGAGTAAGAACACTTGGTGATTCAGGAGTGTAGTAGAAATCTGCTATCGGATTTGAGTAAATAGAAATATAATCAATTTCTGTATGCTCTGCAACACATCCTTTGTCTGTTGTAACCCTTAATCGAACATCATAGGTTAATGGATTTACATTATTATTTTCAAAACAATCTGTAATTATTGTCGAATTATCATAAGCAGGCATTCCGTTAAAGAACCATTCAAAATTTGTTAGGGTATTGTTGCCATCAACCGTTGAGGTGGAAGATATTTCTGGACAAAGAACAGAGCAACCTTCTAGGTTATTTCCCACAAAAGAAACTGTTGGATTTGGAAATACGGTTACTTGTTTATCACCTTGTGCTACACAACCGTGATTTGACGTTACAGTTACCGTTACCAAATAATTTCCAGCATTGGTATAAGTATGCGTAGGATTCTGTTCATTACTTGATTGACCATCAGCAAAATCCCAATTCCAATCAACAAGCGTATTTGTTGTGTAATCGTTTGAAATTGTAGAAAGGTCGGTAAATTCAGTTGCAAAATTTAAGCAAACTTCCGTTGGTGAAAAATCAACTTTTGGTAATGGATAAACAATTGCATCTTTACTGATCGTGTCTTTACATCCATAATTTGTAGAAACAATGAATTGAACATTATATACATTTTCTGACCCATAAACAATTGAAGGGTTTTCTTGATTAGAAGTTGTATTGTTTCCAAAATCCCATTCAAACCCATTAATTACATCATTGGCAACCGGCGTAATGGTTGAAGTATTTACGAAATCTGTGTTACTATCTTCACAAACAGAATTCACAGTAAAATCTGCTGTTGGGAGTGCGTATATTGTGATGTCGTTTGTTGTGGTATCACGACAACCGTTCTGATTTTCAACAATTTGCTGAATCGTATATATTCCAGGTTGATTATAAATATGATTTACATTTTCAGATGTATAATCAGTTATGCCGTCATTTTGGATGTCCCAGAAAAAATTTGTAATATTTCCATTTGGTGTGGATGATGTATTATCCAACGTAACAGACTCCTCTGCACATTCGTTATTTAGGTTGAAACTCGCAGTAGGTAAATCCCATATTTCAATTTCGTCTGATGTGTAGCAAATGGCAGAAAACGAGATGTCGTCAACGATGAAATCTACGCCAGAGCAAATTCCTGTGATTTCATTTAAGCACAATTCGATTGTTGTGTTAGCTCCTGAATTCCATACGTAAGTAAATTCCTCGAAGTTACAAGCCCCAGGTGTTAACGCATGAGAGGTTATTAAGTTTGAATTGATATTTAGCCCAATTTCTGCTGTGTTTTGCGAATCGTTGCCGTTTGCTAAAAACACTGAAAATAAATAATTGGTATTTGGTGTGACAGAGAGTGTTTGACACCAGAAATTTGTACCTGCATTTCCAGAACCTCCGCCTACACAATCGGCATCCATAATCATCATGTTTCCACTTCCAGAAGTATGGTCAACACAGCCACCCCACCAACTGTTCGTAATCGAAGGTCCTACAGTGTAGATACCTTGAGTTAACGTTTCTGAATCGTAAACATAATCTGAAGTAAAACCAACATTTCCTTGTTCAAAGTCGCCATTAAAAATTAGATTACTTCCAATTGTTCCTACCTCACACGAATAAATTCCTGGTGCTGTAACTTGAAATGTGCTATTTGTAGATCCGTCTTGCCATTCGTAAGTATCAAAATTACTACCAGCATCCAAAACAATTCCAGGTTCAAAGCAAATATCATCTCCAAAATCCAATCCATCAAATTCAGAAACTGTAACCACGCGTTCGATGCTATCTGTATAACAATTGTAATCCAATACAACTTTAACATTGTATTGTCCTGGAGTTAAGTCGAACATCTCCAGTATTTGATTGGTTGATGTTGGTGTTGTAGGGTAATTGTTCATTATTGGTGTTACATACCAATCTTGGTTATATAGATTATTATAATCCGATAATTGCAAAATAATATCCTCAGAGTTACACAATTGTGTATATACTATTTGCTTGGGTTCTTTAAAAAGAAAGCTAGGAAAAGAGGGGAGTCCTAGATTAACAAGTGTGGACGTTCCATTTATATTTGTTCCTGAAATGTCAATTGCCATATCGACATAGTTAGAAGCAGTTCCGAGTAAATTTGGAGTTTCAATCACACCAAGAAAACCAGAACTAATTAAAGCCAGATAAATTTTACCGTCAGGTCCCATTTGTAAAGCACCTAGTTTGTAATTATGTGCAGTATTAGCTGTTGTACCAACAATATTTGATGAGTTAATAAAACTTGCTTGATCTGGGCTCAGTAAGTCGGCCTGATAAATTGATGGATCGCTCAATCGTGTATAATATACAAATCGTCCATTTGTAGAGAACTCGAGCGAGTAATAGCTACTACCGAGCGAGTTTTCTGTGTAGCGATGCGTAAGTTCTCCTGTTGCATTATTAAAATCGTATATACTCAAACCAACTGGAGAGGATGTCATTCCAATTAATTTACTGTCTGGCGATGCTTTGATACTTCCCCATGCAGAAGGTGTATTGGGTCCTGTAATACTGGACACATAATTAGGATCTACACCAGATGCTGTTACTGGATATACTTTCCATTCTGCAGTTCCTACTTCTTTTGCGATTAACCAATAATCACAGCCGTTTTCGTGGACAGCAAAATTTGCTCCTTCGACGGTTATAGTTCCAATTAAATGTGTGTTTTTTGTTGCTGCGACCACTTCTCCTAATCCTCCATTTCCATTCATATCAACCTCAGACCAGTTAATTCCATTACTTCCTCCATTATAGTCAATCGTACAAATAATGTAGCCGTCAAATCGACCCAATGATGGGTTCCAAGTTCCTGGCTTTGGACAAATTACTGAAGACATCGTAGAACTTGAGTGTCCAAATAAACCAGTTCCATTCGGCATAATGTTATGATTTTTGTCGTAAACAATCGAACCTTCGGTATAAAAAAGCAGATTCCCATTGTTATCAGAGACACTTGAACATCCTTCAGATGTGTTTAAGGCTCCATCAAAGACAGGAACAGGATTGCCAGAACTAAAGTCTATTCCAGCATATCTCCCAAAATACCAATGTGCCCCTTCTAGTTGAGAAAAAGTATTTCCAGTTATAAATAAAAACACAAAGAAAATAGCTGTTATTTTTATAGTATTTATAAGTTGTTTTAGTACAAGTTCTGCCATTCTGTTTTCTTATTTTTTTAATACAATTACTTCAAAAGCATCTCATTTAAACAGTTTTGTATTATTGACACATCAATATTTAAAAGACTAAGTTAATGCTTTATTTTAAAAAAAACTAAGTTAGTGCTTTGTCAATCAGAAATTGAATATCATATTAATGAATAGCAGACGAGACAAAAATATTAATGGTTGCCTTGTTGTAATGATTTAAAAATCTTATATTTAAGGGTATTCGTGGATTTATACTATCTTTAATTACGATTGCGATATTTTTCAATTTTACTATAAATTCACTGTCATTTTTATTTTTTTAATCCTTATCTTGCAAATCTGAATTTAAAGATTGTTGAAATGCATAAAAAAATTGTAGAAAGAATTGTCAGTTTGGTATTTCTAATTACATTGACTTTATTGACGGTATATTTCATTCGTCGAATTCCAATCTTTATGAAGGCTGTAGCAGTAGGAATTGTTGTTTTGGCTTTCTATTGGTTCTATACGGCGTGGGGATTTCATCAAAAAAAATTAAATAAATAAATTATGAAGTTTAGAGGAAAAGACATTAAAATTTATCACGTACTTTTTGGAGTTATTGGATTGTTCGGACTCATTTTACTATTGGCATCGTGGAGATCAATCGAGCCAGGAGAGGAAGGTTTTATGTATGAACCATACGGAAAAGGAGTTATCGTTGATGAAGTACTCAACGAAGGAATGTACATCATTGCACCTTGGAATAAATTGATAACGTATGATGTCCGACAGCAATCCAAAACTTATTCTGGAAAATTTCTCGATAAGAATGGGATGACAACTACAATTTCGATGGCGGTCAACTATAATGCGAAAAGAGGCGAAACACCGCTTCTTCATTTAGAGTATGGAGAGCATTATTTTGAAACACTCATTGACCCAAAAGTAAAAGGAGCGATAAAAGATGTGATTGGAAGATATACGTATGAAGAAGTTTATTCAACGAAGCGTGAACAACTAGAAAGAGAAATGGAGCAAATTTTGGAATTTGATTTTGAAGGAAAACATGTACAATTGGATTTTGTACGTATTTCAGATGTTGAACTTCCTGCAGAGATAGAAGAAGAAATTGAACGTAAAGAAACGCAGAAGCAAAGGAATAAAACTTCTGAATTAAAAAAAATTGAAGAGAAAAATCTAGCAGAAGCAAGGGTTGAAAAAGCCAAAGGCATGAAAGATTCTCAGATTATTGAAGCTGAAGGAGAAGCGGAGGCAATTAGAATCAAACAGGAAGAGTTGAAAAAATCGCCACAGTATATTAACTATATGAAAGCGGAGAAATGGGATGGGAAATTACCTGAGTTCTACGGCGGAAACGCAGGAATGTTGTTTAATCTTGATAGATAAGAAATGAGAGAAATTATTGAAAAAGCTTGGGAGAATAGAACACTGTTAAAAGAGAAAGGGACTGTCCAGGCAATTGAATCGGTGATCGAACAATTAGATAAAGGAATATTACGTGTGGCTGAACCTACTGAAAATGGTTGGCAAGTCAATGAGTGGATAAAAAAAGCTGTTGTACTTTATTTTCCAATCCGTAAGATGGAGAAAATTGAAGTCGGACCATTTGAGTTTCATGATAAAATGAAGCTAAAAACAAATTATCAAGAATTGGGCGTCCGTGTTGTTCCTCACGCTATTGCTCGTTATGGTGCATATATATCCAAAGGTGTTGTGATGATGCCTTCTTATGTAAATATTGGTGCGTATGTAGATGAAGGTACAATGGTTGATACATGGGCAACCGTAGGTTCTTGTGCTCAAATTGGAAAAAATGTACATTTAAGTGGCGGAGTAGGGATTGGTGGTGTCCTAGAACCACTACAAGCAGCACCCGTTGTTGTTGAAGACGGAGCTTTTGTTGGTTCACGTTGTATTGTTGTTGAAGGTGTTCGTGTGAGAAAAGAAGCTGTTTTGGGTGCAAATGTTGTACTGACAAATTCTACGAAAATAATTGATGTTTCTGGAGATGAACCTGTGATAATGAGGGGAGAAGTACCAGAAAGAAGTGTTGTGATACCTGGTTCTTACACCAAATCATTCCCAGCAGGAGATTATCAAGTACCTTGTGCTTTAATTATTGGAAAGCGAAAGGAGAGTACAGATTTAAAAACATCCTTAAATGACGCATTGCGCGAACATGAAGTAGCAATTTAATTTTCCCATACAAACATATAAAGTGGAAGGCTCATTTTTGCTTTAACTTCTATTGAATCTTTAACTTCTAGCTGAACCAAACTATTTCGGAAATGTCTAAATGAGATGCGTTCACGATTTTTAATAATCGATATTTCGTCATATTCATAAATGACAAATTGATTGTATCCAACAGCGATAGATTTTACTCCAGTAATGATAGTGCGTATTCCATTGGTGTACTTTAGTGTCAATTCATCTTTTAAGGCATTGTATCGACCGTCAACTATTGTAATGTTATCAAAAGGTTTATCAATTCCTAAAAGATAAAGCGAACCCGTGTATTTCTCTAATTTATCACAAAACGCTTTCGGATATACTTTTAATAAATTCTTTTCCCTATCAGGAAATTGTATGTTTTTTGTGTTGTTTGATTTATTGTCAATCTCATTTTTGTTTTTTGAATAAACGTAATATCCCAATATCACACCTGCCATAAGTATGAGTAAAATAATGATTAACATGGGTGTTGATGGCACTATATTGTATAAAACAAATGCTAGCACAACAAATGGTGTTAGCGTCAATAAGCTGTATAATATCGCCTTCGTTTTTTGCATATTACAAAAATAGTAAAAATTAATACGCACAGCCTTAATAAAAAGATCTGTCATTCTCAATACTAAAAAACATTTCCTTATTTTTACACTATGAAAAAGAAACTTACAATTGCAATTGATGGTTGGTCGTCATGTGGAAAAAGTACGTTGGCAAGTGATTTAGCCAAAGCTTTGGATTATATTTATGTTGATTCTGGAGCTATGTATCGATGTGTAACTTTGTTTGCTCTTAGAAACAATTGGGTTTCAAAGGATGAAATTCAAACCGATAAGATTATTTCTTCTTTGCCAGAAATAAATATTTCTTTTATGCACAGTGGCGAAGGGGTTTACAAAGTGTGTTTAAACAATGAGAATGTGGATGATGAAATTCGTTCATTACATGTTTCAAATGCAGTTTCTTCAATTGCAAAAATTAAAGAAGTACGTGAGCATTTGGTTTCTATTCAACGAAAGTTAGGAGAGAATGGAGGTGTAGTTATGGATGGACGAGATATCGGGTCTGTGGTTTTCCCAAATGCAGAATTAAAAATATTTTTAACCGCTGAGCCAAAAATTAGGGCGCAACGTCGATTTAATGAGTTGAAGTCAAAGGGTCAAAATCCTACACTGAAAGAAGTTGAAGTGAATTTAAAACTTAGGGATCAGGCGGATGCAACACGCGAAACAAGTCCACTTGTTCAAACAGAAGATGCGATTGTGTTGGACAATTCATACCTTTCAAGAGAAGAGCAACTACAAAAAGTATTAAAATGGGTTGAAAAATTGGATTGATTTTCCATTTTTAAAAAAAATCCCACTTTAATTGTAACCTTTTTCAGGAATATTATGTTATAATTGTATAGCTAAACCATAATAATACTGTTAAACCATGATGAAACCATTAGGGATATTAGCCTGTTTTTCTCTTTTATTCAGTGTATATGCAAGTGAGTCTTCAATAAAAATTGATTATTTCGAAGGTGCAGCCCCAAAAACTGATGACGAGATAAAATCTTCCGAAGAAGAAAAATCAGATAATCATTTACTCGAATTCATGATGCTCAATGATTCTGTTGACATATTTTTTGTGCAAAATACTCAATTATATAGAGATTCATGGAATGAATTGGCACAACCTTATTTTTGGAAAACAATAATTGGAATGTCTCCAGACTCTTGTGTAATAAACATTGGAGAAACTCGTCAAATTATTGAAATAATGACGGTAAAAGAATGGGAAGCAAAAAATGATACTGAAAAATCAAAATATCGAGATTCTATTCGTGCAGCATATAGTTTGTCAGAGGATTATAGTATTTACATGACAATAGGGAAGAGTGATTTTTATCATTACGACGATATTTTACCAGCGATTTCACGAGGCGTTCAACGGTTTAACGAGCAAGGAGTTGATCCGTGGTATGCACAATCTATTTTAATGATAGAAAGCCCAGGGAAATTAGCAAAATCTAATGCAGGAGCATACGGTTCTTTTCAATTAATGGCAGAGGTTGCTAGAAAGTTTGGACTTAAAGTAAATCGATATGTTGATGAACGAAAAGATTTTGATAAATCTGCCGTTGCAGCAAGTCAGTTGATAAAAACAATTTGTATTCCTGAGGCAAAGAAAATTTTAGATGCTAGGAATATTGAGTATAATGAAACCGATCTTTGGTTTCGATTATTTGTTATGCATATTTATCATGCCGGCGCATACAATGTTGCTGCGGTAGTAAATAAGATAAATCCTTCCAACGGAGGGATGGAATTGATTCAGGAAATGTGGGTCACAAAAGCGGGTAGATTTGGAAATGCTTCGCAAAATTACTCTCAGATAACCCTTGCAGTGATGATGATTTTAGACAATATGTTGGGGAATTGCTATGATGATGCAGCGTCACTTTAAGTGAAAAACAGCTTCATAATAAGCACAATTATTCCAAAGAATGCAATTGTTCCTGTGAAGAGTATTCGTCCGCCTCTATAACCTTTTTTGTAGTAAATCCAACTATTGATACTACCCAAAACGAGTCCGCCAATGAAGGCATATAAATAATAAATAACTGGCATTATTTTGTGTTTCTTGCAATTGTATTAAAAATAAATAACTTTTAAAGTAAGAAATGTTACGTGATGTTATAAAATAATCAATACTATTTTATAAAAATTCTGATATCGGTAAAACATATATTATAACGAAAACCTTACAAGAATTATTTGGATAAAAAGTTATTGATGGTATCTTCGTAAACATCAAACAAAACAAAAAATGACATTCAATATTCGGGTTTACGGTATTTTGATTAATAAAGATGATGAGGTTTTATTGTCTGATGAACACTATCAAAGTAAAGAGTTTACGAAGTTTCCGGGTGGTGGACTAAAATTTGGAGAAGGAATAAAAGAATGTCTTATACGCGAATTTAAGGAGGAACTCGACATTTCTATTGAAGTGAAAGAATTGATTTACTTGACAGATTTTTATGTGGAATCAGCATTTGATAAAACGCAACAAGTCATCGGTGTTTACTATCACGTAGAATCAAATGAAATTGATAAAATATTCCCTTTAAACATTCCATTTGATGACAAAGGACTCACGATTAAGAAAGAGTGGTGCAGATGGAAAAAAATTTCGGAGTTAACAATGGAAGATGTGACATTTCAAACTGACAAAAAAGTTGTGGAAATTTTAAAGCAGTGGTAAGTTATTCAAATTCCAATCTCCTTATCTTTTCCACTAAAAGTAGTATCTTTGTTGAGTAAATTTTTTAACGATGAGACATAATCTAAGCGAGATAATCGAACTGATTAAAGATAGACGAACGATATACCCAGAGTTTTATAGCAATCGACCTGTCCATAAAGAACAAATCGAAGTGATTTTAAACAGTGCTATTTGGGCGCCGAGTCATAAACTCACACAGCCATGGAGATTCAAAGTGTTTATGGACGAAGGAAAACAAAGGTTGGGTTCTTTCTTAAAAGAGTTGTACATCAATAAAGTACCAAAAGAAGACCAAAAAGAGCTAAAGTTGAATCGGATGACTGATCGTGCGACTCGTGCTTCGGCTGTTATCGGTATTTGTATGAGCAGAGACGAAAAAGAAAGTGTCCCTGAAATTGAGGAGATTCAGGCCGTTGCTTGTGCTGTTCAAAATATGTATTTAATATGTACAGCTTATGGATTGGGAGGATTTTACTCTACTCCAAAGTTTGTAATGACACAAGAAATGAATGAATTTTTAGGATTAGAAGAAAAGGATCTTTGTCTTGGATTATTTTATATTGGCTATCCAGAAGGAGAATGGCCAAAGAGCAGAAGAAAACCAATTGAATATGTTACAGAATGGAATCACCAGTAGATAATATAATTGATTTAGGGCTTGTTAATTACGTTCGACATCCATCGAATCCTAACTTTATGGTTTTTCGTTTTGCCAGTAAGACCAAAGCAGATGATTTTGAAAAAACTCTAAAAGAGCAAAAAATTTGGTTTGAAAAAGGGGAAGAGGCACGAAAAGCACGAACATATTATTTATTTGGGATTAAAAACAAGGACTTTAAAAAGGTAGAACGCATAAATTATATTGTTGAAGGGAGAAATCGTTCTTTCATCATTAGCAATAAAGTTTTTCGTTGGACGTTAGTGATTATTGGAATTGGAATTGTTCTGTTTGCTTTTTATGGATATTTTAAAAGTAATCAATAAATATAAACCAATATAATGGAATGAAACTAAGATCAGTTATTGTTATCATTTGTACCATTCTTTTGTCTTATTCGGCAGGATTCTCTCAATCTCATAGAGTAAGATCTGAAAATTTCTTTGGTTTACAGTTTCGTCCTTTGATTCCACTAGGAATGGTTGGTGATAAGACATTTACAATTTCAGAGGGAGAATTGGAATCTACGATTAAACCCATATTTGGATATTCTTATGGAGGTGTTGTTCGGGTTGGAATAACAGAGTTATTAGCCATAGAAACAGGTTTGAATTATACAAAAAGACGATATCAAGCTGATCATGCTGTTGTAGATTCAAATGTTTATGCATCAGAAAAATTGGGTTATGTGAGTTTTGAAGTGCCTTTAAACTTACTCATCTATGTTAAATTAGGAAACCAATTTTATATGAATGTCGCTGGTGGCGCTTCTGTAAACTATAATCCATCAAATATCCGTTCACCCAAACCCTTAAATCCTTTTGGTATTCATCTTTTTATTTTTGAAGGAAGAAGATACAACCATTTTGATTTTCATGCCAATGCAGAAGTAGGATTTGAATTCCGTTCTGAGAAATTAGGGACGTTCTACTTAGGGATGAATGGCCGAATTCCTTTTAATAAAGTTTTACAGATTGCGACAGAATATAGACATGACACACATTCTGTTGTAGCGTATGGCGATATTACAGGGGCAACATTTTCGGTAAGTATCAAATATTTTCTTCCCAACATTAAAAAACGGGGGGAACAACCTGTAAAAGGCCCGATTGAGTTTTAATAACGAAATGCTACTTCTCTTATATCTTCAATCAATTTGATTTGTGCATCTGAAAGATTGTCAATAAGAATCAACCTCCCATTTCCAAGTTTAGCCGCTTCTGTTAAATTTTTGGCTGCTGTTTCATTGCTTTTGACTCCTACCACACTCAACGTGATTTTTTTCTTCTCAAAGTTGTCTTTAATGAGTTTCTTATAATTCCCAGAGTTTTTATTAAATCCACCATCCGTAATGATAATTACATGCTGTTCTCCTTCTTTGATTCGATTTTGCCATGCTTTTCTATAACCTAATCTAATTCCAGCATAGCCATCGGTATGTCCTGATGCTTTTAAACTTCTTACCTCTTCTTTCAAATTCTCTTTTTGATCACCACAGGTGGATTCCAAAATTTCAAAGGCATTGGATGAATATGCAACAATTCCCATTTTATCTTGTGGTCGCAATAAGTTAATAAGCTGATTCAACGAGTATTTCATCAAATCAATTCGCCCATATTGATTCATGGATGCAGAAATATCTATAATAAACGTAATGTTTATCGGTTTAAAAAGTTTGTCATCAAAATTATCGATTGGCAGTTCATTTAAAGAAGGAGGAATAAACTCTTCCTTTTCAGTAATTTCTTCGATTGGTTTATCTTTAATTACTTTTTCTTCTACCTCAATTATATCTGAGATATCAATTTCTGGTGTTTCATTTATGTCGATAACAATTAATCGTTCATCTTCCTCAACTTCTTCTGTTATTTCTTCTTCAATGATCATCGGTTCTGGTTCTTCAATTGGCAAGTCGTTTTCTGCAATTGGTTCTTCAATTACAGGCGGAATAATCATCTCTTTTTTAGGTTCCAATTCAAGCACAACATAATTGTTTTTGTGGTTAATATACAATGCCTCTTCCGCTGGGAAATATCCATCATGCGTAGCATAAAAATAAGAATAACCCAAAGGCGTTCTCAACTTTAAGAGTGCTTTTTTATCTGTTTTCCATTTGCCTAAAGGAAATCCATTTTGTAGAATAGTTACGGTACTTTCACCCAATTTCTTCTTGGTTTCCTTGTCAATTGTTTCCACAGTCAAACTAAAGTCGAGTGGGTTCCCATCGGAAGGTTGTTGGTTAAAGTTAGGACATGAAGTAAAATTGTTGTTGATAGGAAGTGTTTCAATTGAACCTATTAAAATAATGGTTGTTGGCTCGTCTTTATCACTTGTATAAACAGGAATCGAGTAATTAAATTTGCCTGTTGAATTTTTATTTATCTGAAACCGCAAAACGGTCGAACTGTCTGGTAAAATTTGATCTGGTCCTCTCAAAGAACCAATATCCATCGGATGGCGAACACTTAAAAGATAAATTGGTTTTTGCGAAGTGTTTTTTAGGTAAAAGTCCACAAAACGATCTTGGTCGCCATACAATTTTCCGAAGTTATGACTTGTTTTATCAAATACAATTTGCGTTTTTCCTGTAAAAGAAAACGTCAATATAACTATGAGAATCAGATGTTTCATATTTTTACAAAAGCTGAAATGACAATAATCATTCCAAATGTAAACAAATTTAAACAATAAAAAATGTAGTGTGTTTTTAATTACTAAGTAAAACAGTAGAATTATGGTAGAAATCAAATCGACAACAGGTAAAGAAGATCACGAAGTAATCATAACATCAGGCTCAGGTCACACAATAATTTCAGATGAACCCATAGATGTTGGCGGAAAAAACAAAGGAATGTCACCCAGTGAATTGTTAATCTCAGCACTTACTGCTTGTACAACAGCTACAATTCAGATGTATGTAAACCTCAAAGGCTGGAAACTTAATGCAATTCATATTCACATCAAATGGGAAAAAGAAAGCGCAAAAGATTTGGGTTCGATTCATCGAGAGATTGAATTAGAAGGTGATTTAAGTGAAGAACAAAGAGAACGTATCTTGCGTGTTGCCAATAAATGTCCCATCCACAAAGTACTAACCAATCCAATGGAGATTACGACAGCATTGAAGTAGTAATCACTCAAATAAATCTCACTATGCTTTTGTAAGTGTCTTTAATTTTATGTAGTTTTATATATGAGATTTTAATAAGCAAGCATTATGATAAAACAAGAAGATGACGGAAAAAAAGGTAAATTTATTATTTACGAAGGAGATGAATTTGCCGGAGAAATGAGTTACACTTGGGCAGGAGTAGATAAATTTATTATCGATCATACTGAGGTGAAACCAGAATTTGGAGGAAGGGGTCTTGCTAAACAATTGGTCATGGCAGGAGTAGAGTATGCCCGTGCAAACAATTTAAAAATCATCCCGCTTTGTCCTTATGCTCTAAGTCTTTTTGAGAAGGATGAATCTATCAGAGATGTGAAGTCTTAGATAATTACTTTGCACCTTTCATGATTTTTCGTCTCAATACCACTTGTTGCGCAATAATAATTGCTGCAGAAGCATAAACAGGAACAGCGGCTTTATCAGAATCAAGATAATTATTGATAAATCCGTGGAGGAAATAGGTGGATAAAGCCAAGATAACTCCAAATATCAATACGTAAAGTTCTTTATCTTCTGGTGTATATTTTTTTATGTCGTGAAGTAAAGTTATTCCACAATAAAAAAGTGTAAAAACAAATACTATTACAGAAACAAAACCGATTATTCCCATCTCCGATAAAGGCCCAAGATATTCAGAGTGTGCGTTTCCTTTATCTCCAAGGTTTGTAGAAATAATGGTTAAATTCTCTGAACTTTGATAAGGTGCATATTCAAAGGCATACATTCCAGGACCAAACCCAACGATGGGCTTTTCTTTGAACATTTCCCAAGCTGCCGACCAGCGATTAAGTCGCTCAAGATTGGAGGCGTCTGTTGTGATGTTAGCCGCAGAACTCAATCTTTCATCGAATTTTGTGGTTGTGTGTTCATTGGTATTTCGTGCTAAAGCAATTTCAATCTGGTCCCATGAAACATATACAATAGAACCCAAAAGCAATCCAACTAAGATAAGGAGTTTAATGTTGATTTTAAATCGAATTAAAAACCAAACTCCCACAGTAAGAGCCACACTGATCCACGCACCTCTTGTATAGCTGAAATAAAGCCCGACCAAAGCAATGATGAAAAACAAAAGCAATAGGAATTGCAATTTTGTGTCTTTCTTTCTATATAACAACAATGCCAAAAGAAAGAAAACTTGTATGGCAACAGCTGCTCCGTAAATTGTGTGGTCTTTAAAAATAGGCTCCATCACCCAATGCCCTTCTGCTTCTCCAAATCCGTATGAAGAATGACGAATAACTGTGTATATAATCACAATTGTCATAGAAGTGACCCAACACCATAAAAATGTAACAATCTTGCTTTTATCTTTAAAGATTAAATAACCAAAAGTGAGTAGCGGAATGATGTACCAAGATTTCATGAGTAAAAACTTAAAAGATACTTTCATGTCTGTACTAAACAAAGCTGTAATAAAAATTGCCAATAAGTAAAATATCAAGGAAATGCTAATGGGATGTCTCCAAAATTCACGGTCGAGTGTCTTGGTAGTTAATTCACGTAAAATGATAAGAATCATAAGTCCGACCAGTAATGGTTCTGTTGGCAGAAATAACCCAACTACTCCGTCGTTAAATTCTTCAATATTTATGGATATCGGTGTAAAAAATACAACAATTAAATAAAGTGTTTTCGGATAAAAAACTCCTATGTAGAGGAATATTAATGCGACAGGAATAAAATTAAAGAACAGATTTCCATCAAACCAAAAATAGGCATTTAACGAAATAAAGAGTTCCGTTAAGGAAAATAGGATATAATTCTGCTTAATTTGTTGCACTGTGGATTATTCAGTAAATTTAATTTCTCTGATTCGGTCGCGCGTTAAAAGAAGAATGAGTACCAAAAGGACAGATGAAATAGTTGAAGCTAAAATAATAAATGCTTTTTTTGGTCGATCTTTCTTGTCAGATGGATAGGCTGTTTCAACGATAAACTTATGGTTGAAATCATTCATTGCATCCGATTTTGCTTGTTCGTAAGAAACTTCTTGTTCAGCAAGTGCCTTTAATTTGTGTTCGCTGAGACTCGATAAAACATCATAACGAGCCCCATGAAGTCTATTTATTTCAATCTGCTCTATGATTTTATCTCTCAGACTTGGAGAAGACTCCTCTCCCAATGCTCGAACTAGCGTAGATCTTGAATTAGCACTTACAACTCCTAAGTTTGTTAAGCTATCAATTTCTGAGCTGATAGCTTCTAAGTCGTCCATTAATTTTAGATATTTTTTCTCATTAATTTCCAAAATTGGATAAGCTCTTTCTTTTAGAATTGCATTGGTTACGGTATCGATATAATCCACAATTTGATTGGCAATATCTGCCGCCCTTTGTGGGTCTTTATCTAACACATCTATACTTACTGAACCATATCTTGTTCTTTTAAATGAAATACGATTGTTATATTTTTTGTTTAGTTTATATTGATAATTTTGACTTCCTGGCTCAATCTCATAAACCTCTGAAAGATTGAATTTTTCGATGATTTTATTCTTCATCGTTGAAGATTCAAGAATTTGTATCAGTTTCTCTGCTTTATCTTCAGCTCCAAATTCCATCGCAAGTGATCTTGCTTTAGAATCATTAAACGAAACCGTGTTGGTTTCTGTTGGGAAAACAATAGAAGTTCCTTTATACAACTCTGGAATTAGAAATGAAATCACAAGAGAAACTATTCCCGCAGTAATTGCCGTAATCAATAGCGTTTTTCTATACTTATAAATTGAAACCAAAAGGTCGTTTGTACTTTTTTCTTCTGAATTATTGTTTTTCATTCGATTTTAATTTTAAATGGTAACTTACAAGTTTGTGATTTATTGCTTAATTAAGGTTAATTCTTTTATAATATGATCTGCTTCTCCATATATATCAATCAACCAAAGTACATAGCGAATATCAACGGAAATGTTTCTACAACGAGAGCTGTCAAACATATAATCACTCATTGTACTTTCCCAAGTTCTGTCAAAATTAACACCCACCAAATGTCCTTCGCCATTTATTACAGGCGATCCTGAATTTCCACCTGTTGTATGGTTGGAACTTGTGAAATTTATCCAAAGCTCTCCATTTTGTGCATATTCACCATAATTTTTTTCTTCGTATAACTCAAGCATGCGGGGAAGAAGTTCGAAATCCTCTTTTCCTGTGTTATATTTATCTATTACTCCCGATAAGGTTGTGTGTTCTGTATATTTCATTCCGTCGTGAGGACTAGAACCTTCTAACATTCCGTAGCTTACACGTAAAGTACTGTTTGCGTCTGCCCAATGTTTTTTGTCTGGATACATTTCGAGTTTTCCTTTTACGTAAGTCTTCATCAAATAATCTTTGTGTCCATAATATTCACGTAAATTCGGGATAACTTGTTTTAATAATATACCGAGTGATTCACTATAAATCCTATAACCAGGGTCTTTCCCGATTTTCTTTTTAGCAAATTTATTAAAGTTTCGAATCACTTTTTTGTACTTGTCTTTATCAACTAAAAATGATTCTTTGTAAACAACGTTTGCCAATTTTGTTAAATCTGTTTTTAAAGATTTAGGTAAATATTCGTCATCCAAAATATCTGTATAATACTTAGTTTGAAGTAAAAAAACAGATTTGTCAATTTCTGGGTTGTATTTCTCATAAAAACCATCCAAACTCTTTAATTCATTGTTTAATTCATTTTTTAAATCTTCCCCATCTGGATTTACGTTGTATAATTTTAACAAATCATCAATTTTCCTCGCACGATTAAAAATTTCAGAGCCAACATAAATGTATTCTATAAACATGTTGTAAGCAAATTCTTCTTTACTAAATTGAGTTGCTATATTGCGAAGTTCTTGCACAACATTTCCATATTCCTCTTTCCATTCAGGTTTTGTCTGAGCTTTAGCTGTATAGGCATTTTCTTCTGTAATTTTTTTCTCTACAGCATTTCCTCGTTTGAGCCCATCAATTTGACCGATCCATTTTTTCCATGCGTTTGCAATACGAGATTGTTTCGTAGCATAGTTAATTTCTGTTTCTAAAGATTTTCTCATCGCTTCGTTAATCACAGAAAGCGATAAATCTCGCATTTCAATTTGTGCAGGACGAATTTTATTGATAATATCTTCTAATTCTGTACTAATTGTATGTTGTTCTGTAACTCCAGGAAAACCAAAAACAAGCGTAAAATCTCCTTTCTTTCTTGGTTTAATGGAAATTGGCAAATGATACAAAGGCGAGTAAGGTTTGTTTGACTCATTATACTCGGCAGGTTGATTGTTCTGATCTGCATAAATTCTAAAGACAGCAAAATCACCTGTGTGACGCGGCCAAACCCAATTGTCAGTGTCTCCACCAAATTTCCCTATAGACTTTGGAGGCGTTCCAACCAGTCGTACATCATTAAAAACCTCTTTTACGAGCAAAAAATAACTGTTTCCAAAATTAAAAGGTTTTATATCAGACTGATAATGAGTTCCTTTTATTGATTCGGCTTTAATTCTGGCGATATTGACTTGTATTTGTTGATTTGCCTTGGCGTCGCTTAATCCTTCGGTTCCCTCTAAGACTTTTGCTGTTATATCTTCGATTCTTACCATTCGAGTGGCAGTTAATCCAGGATTAGGAAGTTCTTCGGAATAGTTTTTAGCCCAAAATCCATTGTTGGCAATGTTATTTTCAACAGTTGTGTGACTGTAGATTTGTGAATAACCACAATGGTGATTTGTGATTAATAATCCTTGTTCTGAAATTACAGAAGAAGTACAGCCACCACCAAAATGAAAAATTGCATCTTTTATACTTGCATTATTCACGTCGTATATATCTTGGATGGAAATCGTCATTCCCATTGCTTTCATGTCCGACTCAAAGGCTTCGAGTAATGAGGGAATCAACATCCCTTCTTCTGCAAACGAGAAGAAAGTTAACCAAAAAAACATAAAACTAACACCAAACTTTTTCATACATCTTATATTTGTGTGTAAATATAATAAGTCTGAGCGGTTTTTGGCTACTTGTCTTTGATTTAAGTCCAAAATTTTAGGATTTTAACCATAATTTCAGTCTCTTCTTGAGAAAAAAATTACCTTTGTTTTATGCATATTATAAATTTTATATTTCATATCGGTGTTGTTTTAGCAGTCTATAATTTCTTATGGTGGATTGTCATGCTCGTTTTTAAAATTCTCAGGGGTATGGGACAAAAACATATCTTTGAAATATACTTTATCAAAGCAATTCGCTATTTATTTTTAGCTGATGTTATCTTTTTAGTCGCAATAGAAGAATCTGGTGGTCTTTTATTATTGAACTATTTTATTATTGCTGGCTTGATAATGTTGGTTTATTTTATGGGTAAAATTCAAAAAAATCAGATGAAAAGTTCTTTCTTTAGTGTGCGAACCTCTGGAAATATTCAAGGAATGAATAGTATTTTTAACCAAATCAAACCGATTTTTGATATCCGATATGAAATTCTTGTTGTTACACTTGCATTAGGTTTGTATATTTTCTTTTTAATCTTCCCAGGTTACGCTTATAATCCAATTGCCAACTGGTTTTTAGAAAACATAAAAGGAATTGAAGAAGCTCCAATTTTTGGATTTATCTTTAAAGTGATTGGTTTTTTCTTCTTGGTATCTGTTCTCCTGAAAATGGTCAATGGAATTATGACTGTTTTAACTGGAAGAGGTCTTTCAAGACGAAGAAATGACGATGACGATAACCATTTTGATGATTATACAGAGGTTGAATAAACTAGATTGCTTCTTCGTGAAGCAATTTCAAAGTCGTACACGCATAAATTCCAGCTGTTTCTGTTCTTAATCGTGTATCTCCTAAAGAAATAGGTTTGTAATTGTTTGAAATAGCAGTTTCCACTTCCGATAACGAAAAGTCTCCCTCAGGACCAATTAAAATTGGGGTGTTAGCATACCATAACTTTGGATTTTCCTGAAATTCCCGATAAATCGTCGTGGTTCTATTTTCGTTTTCATGACAATGTGCAATCAATCCGTTTGAATGGTTTTTTATAAACTCACTAAACGTTGTCAAGTTGTTCAACTTTGGTAAATAAATACGTTTAGACTGTTTCATGGCAGAAATAATAATCCGACGATATCTATCGATGTTTACCTTTTTCCTTTCAGAGTTATCACAAATAATTAAGGAAACTTCATCAACACCTAATTCTGTTGCTTTTTCAAGAAACCACTCTATTCTATCGTTGTTTTTTGTTGGTGCTATCGCAATATGGAAATGGTACTCCTTTTTTTCAACTTTTTTGAGATTTGTTTTTTTAACGAGTACCTTTTTTGGACTGTTTAAAACGATTTTTCCCGTAAATATTTCTCCATTGCCATTCACGATTTCCAAAGAATCTCCTTCTTTCATTCGAAGCACCCTGAAAATATGTTTTGACTCATCTTCTGGTAAGGATATCTCTTCTAAATCAATTGATGGTATGTCAGCAAAAAAACGTCTCATTAGTGCATTAATAAAAAAAGTAACTCTCTTAAAAGATCAGCGTCAGAACCAGGACCTCGATTAATTCCTTTACTTTTTAAATCGTATTCTTGTAAATGAGCAATATTTCCAGCTACTTTCTTTAGTGGATAATATTTTACAGCTATTTCAATATCTTTTGCTTGTGGGTAACTCATTTTGAGCTGCGACATCATCATTCTCATGTCGCGAATTTTTAAGTATTGTGCTTTTAACAGATTTTCATGAAGATAAAACAAGTTGGATATCACAGGAATAATATTTGTTGCCTTCGGGTTCTGTTCAAAATAGTTAATAATCGTATTTACTTTTAACGTGTCTCTTGAACAAAATGCACTTGTCAACTCAAAAACATTATAATCTTTTGAAATCCCAATGTTTCGTTCGATATGTTCCGCATTAATGGTTGTCGAACTGTCAACAATAATCATCAATTTTTCAAGTTCTTTGACAATCCTACCCAAGTCAGCACCCAAAAATTCTACCAGTAGCATTGTCGCTTTGTGGTCTATTGAATATCCTTCTGATGAAACATATTCTACAATCCATTTATCAACCTGATTTTCATACAATTTTTTGCTTTCAAAGACAACTCCATTATTGGTAATTGCTTTGACAAACTTTTTTCTAGAATCAACCTTTTTGTGTTTGTGTGCAATGATTAAAACTGTAGTTGGCGTAGGATTTTCAAAATAGGGAATCATAATATCCCAATTTTTAATGTTTTGAGCTTCTTTTACAATTACGAGTTGACGTTCAGCCATCATAGGAAAACGTTTTACTTGTTCTTGAAGTTGACCAACATCTAAATCTTTTCCATACAAGATGGTTTGGTTAAAATCACGCTCGTGTTCTTCAAGGATATACTCTGTTGCAGCATCAGTGATTGCGTCAATATAATAAGACTCATCGCCATGCAAAAGATACACAGTTTGAGGGTTTTTATTCTTAAACGCCTTGATAATTTCCTTATGATTTGCTTTGTTTGCCACAATTACTAATTCAGAATATAAAATTAATATAAATCTGTGATTATTTACTTTTTATCTTCTTAAAATAGATATATACTTTTCAAGTATTTCGTTAATTTCCTTTGAATAATTCATTTTATAGATAGTAAATATTAAAATTACCGTAAAAATGATTGAAATTGGGATGGAAGACTTGAAATCAGCGAATATCTCAGGAAATTGAATTGGCAACCAAATTGCAATTAATAAAAAGATAAGTAACAGGATATAATTCCATTGTAACGGTTGCATCTTATACTTATGGTAAATAAAAATCGTCTTTAAGAAATTAAACAATAAGAGTGATATTGCAGTCGATAAAGCTGCACCAAAAATATCCAATTTCCCAATTAGAATATAGTTAAGCGTAATGTTGATTACAGCTAAAAAGATTAGAAAAAGTGTGTTCATTCTATAATATTTTGAATACGAAATGATATAAATATTTATGCTGGTAATCATCTCGAATATTTGGGTTAAAGCCAGGAATAAAAAAACTGTTTTATAAATTACCAAATCATCACCATTTGTCATAATCTGAAAAACTACATCCATGTTCATCCATATCAATGAAAACAAGATTATTCCCACAATAAATAAATTCGTTGACGTCGCCTGATAAAGACTGTTTATCTTTTTTAAATCATTGTTTTCAAGGCTTTCAGCAATTATAGGGTTTGTAATTCGTTGTATTGCTTTCATCGGAATTTCTATGGCAACTGTCATAAAAAGAAAAATGCTATAATAACCAACTTTTGTAGCCGACAATAAAAGTCCTATCATAATAATATCTACTTTATATGCCAGCGTATTTCCTATCAGATTCAGTGCGCTAAACATCATGTATTGAATCATTTCCCAGTGCTTCGATTTTGATACAGAAGAAGAGCTTTTTCGGCTAAAATCAAGTGCCCCTAAAACATGAAGATAAATCATCAAACCAATCGCGATGAGAGCATGAAACAATACCAAAATCCATCCAGCTCCTTGATAATTAATAGCTGAATAATAATATAAAAGTATAATTATTGGGGTGATGAATTTGACACTAAGTCCTGACAGAATATCGGGAAACACGATTCTTTGTATGTTATAACTTTGGAGTTTAAAGATGCTGATAATTATTAGGAGAATGGCAATGGGAAAAATGATAAAAGCATTTTCTTGAACACGCTTAACATTGAAATCCGTAAGTTCTAATAATTTAAAAATCGGCTCTTTAAAAAGGAATAAAAGAATCGTAACAAGTATCAGGTTAATAAAGGTGTATAGAAATATGACAGATAAAAGCCCTTTTAAATCATTGTTCTTAAAATAAGGAAAATATTTATTAACCAAAGATTGACTTCCTAAAGAGAAAAGTGTACTAATTAAAACTGCAGTTGTTAAACTAAACTGAATGTTTCCGTACAAATCCCAATTTAATGGATAGATAAACAACGTACTTAAACCACCAACTATGACTCCAAAATAGTTAACGATTGAGTTTTTGACACTTTGTCTTTGTACAATTCCCACAGTAAAAATTTAATGTAAAACGTAAAAATAGAAAATATCTTGTTGTAAATTGAGAAGAGTCCCTTTTCTTCGGTCCTGATGTTTAATTTTGATTATTTTTGTATTAAATCATTACGGTGAGATGAAAAAAATAGTAACAATTATTGGTGCAAGGCCTCAAATCATAAAATCGGCTGCTCTTTCAAATGTGCTTAAGAAAAAATATCGAGGACAAATTCAAGAGGTTTTAGTTCATACAGGACAACATTATTCAGAGTCAATGTCAAATGTATTCTTTCAAGAGTTAGGACTGTCATTACCTGATTATAACTTAGAAGTCGGTTCTGCTTCTCATGGAATTCAAACGGCTGATATGATAAAGGGTTTGGAAGAAATCTTTTTAAAAGAACGACCCAAAGCTGTTGTGGTTTACGGTGATACAAACTCGACTTTGGCTGCAGCAATCGCAGCTTCAAAAATACACATTCCCATCGTTCACATAGAAGCTGGATTGAGGAGTTTTGACAAATCGATGCCAGAGGAAATTAATCGGATTTTATGCGATCATACGTCAACATTGTTGTTCTCTCCTACAATTGCAGGAGTTGAGAACCTAAAAAAGGAAGGTTTTTCAACAGATACAAAAGAACCTTATTCGGCTGATAACCCAAAAGTCTATCATTGCGGAGATATCATGTACGACAATCATTTGTACTATTCTCAAAAAGTAAATGAGTTATTATCTCCGTATGAATTAATGACTTTACAATCACAAAACTATTTTCTATGTACAGTTCATAGACCAGATAACACAGATAATCCAACACATTTACGCGAGATTTTTGAGGCGTTTTTAGCGTTGATGGAAAAATATCCTAAACATTTGTTGTATTTACCATTACACCCAAGAACACAAAGGGCACTTCGTTTAAATATGTTGGAAGATTTTAGAAAACAAATCGAAGAACATGAAAGAATTAAAATTCTACCGCCCGTTTCTTATGTGAATATGATTGCATTACAACAAAATTGTGATTTGATTATTACAGATAGTGGTGGATTACAAAAAGAAGCATACTTTGCTAATAAACTTTCTGTTATTTTAAGAAATAACACAGAATGGACAGAAATTGTAGAAAATGATGCGGCAATTTTAACTGGTTGGAAAAAAGAAAGTATCTTAGATGGTATAAAAGCAGTAATGGAAACCATTAAGATTGGAGCGACGAAGTTTCCGCCTATCTTTGGCAATGGTAATGCCGCTGAATTTATCGCTGATGAGATTCATAAAATATGCCAATATGAAATTAAAAATCTTAACGAAGAAAAAGAGCGCTAGACTTTCATATACACTTTCGTTAATTTTTGATGAAAGAAATATTGATTGGCAATTAATAACTGATGTAGAAGATTTTAAGAACGCATCAAGACCAAAGTTCTCATATCAAGATTTGCAAACTTCTCCTTTCAATATCAAATCATCAACGCTTTTATTTGAAGATGAAATTCGTTCATATTCTATTGAAAAGACAGAATGGAATCATTGTGAAATCCTCCAGTTTAATGGTGAGGCAGATATTCTTGCAAGCATTTTCTATGTCGCTTCGTTGTATGATGATTACTTACAGACAACATTTGATTTGCATGGAAGAAATGTCGGGAAACAATCTTTACTGTATCGATTTGGCTGGTTAAATCAATTGGTTGTGGAACGTTGGTGTGAGTGTATAATTCAATGGATTGAAAAGCAAAATAACTGTGATTTGAATGCACAAAAAATTCCTTTTTCAATTATTCCAACTTTTGATATTGACCATGCGTATGCTTATAAATATAGAAAAAAATGGAGGGAACAGCTAAGCAAAGGAAAGGATTTAATTCAAAAAAATCGTATTCGCTTAAAAGAGCGTAAGGCGGTGTTAGCTGGGAAAATAAAAGACCCTTTTGATACTTTCGATACAATTGAAAAAATTGCACAAGAAGGGTTTGATGTAAAAGTATTTTGGTTGTTGGGCAAATACAGTAAATTCGACAGAAACATTGATGTAAATCACCCGAAACAAGTTGAATTAATAAAACGGATGAGTCGAATTACAGATATAGGATTGCACCCGAGTTATCAATCAGATAAAGAAAGACACCGCTTGCAAAAGGAGAAGCAAATTTTAGAAAATATTTTAAATGGTAAAATATCTCATTCACGACAACATTTCCTAAAAGTTAAAATGCCTTCTACCTTTCAACAGTTAGAAAAAGTCGGATTCACAGACGATTACTCTTTGTCTTATGCAGATGAGGTTGGTTTTAGAGCTGGTTTATCTCGTCCATTTCTTTGGTTTGATTTGTCAAAAAACTCAGTTTCCAACCTGACGCTTCACCCAATTTCTTACATGGATGGTACATTGAATGAATACATGGGTTTATCAATTTCAAAAGCCATTGAAAAAGTAAAGGAGATAAAAGCAGAAATTCAAAGATATGGAGGGGAATTTATTCCCCTTTGGCATAACGAAACAATCGGAAATTATGGGATTTGGGAAAATTGGGTGGAAGTTTTGGAAGAATCCTTAAAATAAAATATGCATCGTGTGAAAATCAATATGACAAATCAATCCATCATCGATTATTTTCATGAGTATCAGTTCCTAGGAAGCTGTTTTTCTGAAAATTTGTATAAGAAAATGCAACAAGCTGGATTTAAGGTGAAATCTAACCCTTTTGGCGTGATATTTAATCCTGCCTCAATTGCAGATTTTTTGCTCTTGAATGATAAAGAGCTTAAAAAAACGGTCTTTATGCGTGAAGATGTTGCTTTGTCATGGATGGCAAACTCTACTTGTTTTGATTATGATGCTGAAAAGTTGAAAGATAAATTGGTCTCTCTTCGGAAGTCGTTTATGGAAGATTTAGTCACGACAAAAGTTCTTTTTATTACATTTGGAACGGCTTATGTTTACGAAGATATTCATTCAAAAAAGATTGTCGCAAACTGTCATAAAGTACCACAAAATAAATTCAGTAAACGACTTCTTTCAATTACTGAAATTGTCAATCAATGGGAAAAAGTTATTCGTAAGTTAGACATTTTTTCAAATATGTATGGAACGGAATTAAAAATCGTTTTTACGGTGAGTCCTGTGCGCCATATCAAAGATGGAGTTATTGAAAACGCAAGGAGCAAAGCAACTTTATTGACAGCAATCCACGAATTAAAAGACAAATTTTATGAAGTAGATTACTTTCCTTCTTACGAAATTATGTTGGATGTATTGAGGGATTATTCTTACTACAAAAGCGATAAAATTCATCCAAATGGCAAGGCTATTGATGAAATTTGGGAAACATTTCAAGAAGCATATTTTTCAGTAGAAACGCAATCTATTTACAAAGAGTATGAAGAGCTAAAACGATTTGTGAGTCACCAGCCACTTCATCCAGAATCTAAAAAGTCGAAAGAATTAATGGAGAAAAAAGAAGTGAAGATACAGGAGTTTAAAGGCAAATTTCCAGCTGTGAGCCTCGATTTTCTTTACTTGCCTACCACAAATTTTCGATAAGACGTAGCGCCTTCTTTATTTTCTATCTGAATGATATAGACTCCATTATCTAAAGAAGAAACATCAATTTCATTTGTTAGATTATGTGAAGAAATATCAACTTTGAGTTTTCCATTCATGTCAAAAATTTTCACGTTTACATTTCCATCTGAATTTCCATCTAATAAAATCTTTTTACTTGTAGGATTTGGAAAAATAGTAATGTTAATGCCTTTAATATCTTCAACACCTGATGTATTATCTTTATAATTATCAAAGAAAAGCATTGTTTCGAAAAGGGATGGATAATAGCAACCACCATGATCCAAACTTTCTCCTAAATCTATCGCTTGAACCAATTGTTGGTCTGCGCCGTTGCTATACATTTTGTTGATTGCCTCGATTGCGTTTTTATATGGAACTTGATCATCTGCCTTGCAATAAAACAAGCGTGTAGGAGATTCTGGAGTCCAATCAAAAACATCATTATCTCTTAGAACTTTATTGATGATATAATCAGGATTATTGATGAATTCATCCATTACACTGTTGATAATCATTTTATTAGCGATAGCTTCACCGTACAGTGAATTTAATGTTAAAATTAAATTTTGGTTTAGTAAAAATAATGATATTTCACCATTGTAGTATTTTTGCACAACGTTAATAAATTCAGGTTTAAAAAATTCATCAAGATTAGAATACATTTCATAAACTTCATTCAATCCAAGCACTGTGTTGGGAATGTATGCAGGACTTGAATAAACCGAGTCGTTAATAACCAAATCTCGCATTACACCAGATAGGCTGTAGGGGCCAGAGTTATGAGCAGCAGCTGTGACAGAAGATGGACCATATTTATTTTGCATTTCTTTGTGGAAAGACATCGAAGAATAGCCGCCTTGAGAATATCCTGTGATAAAAAGTTGGTCATTTATAATAATATTGTTATCGGGTGCCCAAGTTTTAAAAGCATTCAGCAAATCTACAGAAGCTGTAAAAGATGTTGTGTCGTGAACATAGCTTTGAAAACCACTTCCATCACCCATTCCTACGTAATCAGGTAACAGTGCTACGTATCCTAAACTGGCGAAAAATATTCCTGCATAACCTTCTTCACCTTCAGGATTAGGAAATCTGGAAGGAACACATTCCTTGCATGAAGAAGTTCCATGTTCGTAAAATAAAAGAGGATATGTGTTACTAACATCTTCCACAGGAATAGCAAGCAATGCCGATAAAGTATCAAGATTTCCTTTTGCGTCTTTAGATTTATATGTAACTTTAAAGTAGTCACAATCATATTGAGCAACTGGAAGTCCAATATAGTTTGAGATTTCAGCTTTGGTGAGATATCCGCCGTACGTTACAGAAACGATTTCTTGGGCACGTAAATTTCCAAGGATGAAGGTAAGGAATAAAAAGAAAACAAATTTTTCCATAAGCTTATCAAAATATAATTTATATAAAGTTATAAAACTTTTTTTGAATCGTTTTTCTTCTACTTGTTTTTCACTGCCATCATTGTTGGTTTTCATAATTAGAAATAAGTCCTTTAGTTAGTATATAGTTTTAGTTTTTCATTGAATTAAAAAAAAGAAGAACTTTTAAACAATTTTTTAAATTCAATGTAATTTACAAATAATAAGACAACTAACCAAATCAAATAGAATATTTAACTTACATACGCCGTTATTAATAAAACAATTCATAATAAGTTATTCCATCTTTATTTACAAAGACAGTATCATATCTTATAATGGTACCCGATGGCTTCTTTATTTTTATCATTACGATGTGATTTCCCATTTCTTTTTTATCTGGATTATTAGTACTAAAATCAACACAACCAATGCGGGGAGTGGCAAATGACCATCCTGGCAGAAAATCATCGCCATACTCGTATTTCATTTTAAACCACATAGTGTCATTCTGACTTTCACAATTCACATTTTTAATGTGTCCCATTAACTTCCCATACGGCACGGCATAAAAATCTGCTTTCATGTTTTTTCCTTGCTGGACGGGTAGATAATATCCGGGTTGGATTGCACCATTTTGATACCATCCTATATCGTAATAATTTCCTGTTGATACCCCGATATTTGCAGCAGATTTTTTAAACTCTAAAAGAAAATCTCCATTTGCGTCAGATGTTGTTTGTTCTACCGTTTTGTATCCTCCCGGTAGTTCTAAAGTTGTTTTACTTGCTGAAATGGTTGCTCCTCCTATCCCTTCTCCTGTTATGGGATTCATTACACGACCCTTTAAGGTGGTTTTTCTGTTGCAAGACATAAAAGTAACACCTAATACTATAATAAAAAATATACTTAGCTTTTTCATTTGACTAATAATTTTTTGTTAAACATTTTTCCGTTTGAGCTAATTCTGATGATGTAAACACCTGCGTTTAAATTACCAATATCAACTGTAATTAAGGATTGGTTGGATTTGTTTTCTAACACTTCATTGCCTTGCAAATTATAAAAGGTAATATTCTCCGGAATACTCCCGTCATTGCTTTTTATGGTTACTGTGTTGTCCGCAGGATTAGGATAGATAATAAAATCTTGTATTGTAATTTTTTCTTTTTCTAGAATATTGTCTTTATCAAAAGAAACGTTTTCAATATTTTGATGAGCCTCGTTGTTTTTTCCGTCATCAGCCACCATTTTAGTGTTCCCACATTTATCGTAAGCGGGTTTTATATGTACAATCGAGCCTGCTTTAAAATGTACACCCGGTTTTAAGATGATGGCATCTCCTGCATGCAATGCTAGTTTGCCGTTGGGTTCAACAATATATGCTCCTTTATCCGTGGTGGGTGTTACGTCTTCTCCCACAGTAATACGGTGTTTGGCACGTCTAAATGAATAATAACGATAATCTGAACGGGCTTGAGCCCCGAGTCGCATGTTTTGCAGGTCTAAATACCAAGGTTCTACTTCGTTTAATACAAATTGCTTTAAAGAATCTACATATTCAAATGGTGCTTCATTCATTCGAATATGAGGTTGAATTTCAGGTCCGCAAAAAACCGCTTCAAAGGGCGTCACTTCAAAGTGATCGTTTGGACGCCCAAGGTTGGGATAGCCGAGGTAAGATTCCAATATTTTACTTCTAATAGAATACATTAAGGGCAGTTGTTTGATTAGGAAGTACAAAAACGGTATCATAAAAAGTTTGTGAAACTCCTGAACGGGGCACCGTCCAATGATAGTACCTTTCGCCCATTTGAGTGAATAAAACATTACTGTTATCCCAACATCCCGTAATAGGATCAATAAGGATGCTGCCTATTTGGTTATTAGCATCTTGATTCCCTGACAAAGCCAATACAGTTGAACCATCAAAAAATACATCCAAGGAATCTGTAGGACCTTCACAATTTATATTTTTTATATTTATTTGCAACTTCCCATACGGTACGGCATAAAAATCTGCTTTCATGTTTTTGCCTTGCTGGACGGGTAGATCACTTGGTAATTGAGCCCCATCTTCATACCATCCTATCTTATAATAAGCCCCATGCATATTTCCTACCCTTAAAATTTCAGCACTTGCTGATTTTACATCTACCTTAAAGTTCCCATTTGCATCCGTAAATACCGTTTCAACTCGCTTGTAACCACCGTAATACTCAAAGGGAGAGCCTGGTTTTAAAAGCCATAGTTCAACACCTTCAATTCCTTCTTGGGTTATAGGATTTAAGACCTTTCCTTCAATAT